>ERZ650307.104-NODE-104-length-39925-cov-12.424755_pt1 | contig 39925 bp, 36 predicted proteins | sample MGYA00376243_ERZ650307 | MGnify/ENA primary metagenome ERZ650307 (study PRJEB26733, sample SAMN07839242) | wastewater metagenome | biome: urban; feature: artificial channel; material: waste water | place: USA: North Carolina | collected 2016-03-31 ... | reverse complement strand
ATGGTGAGTATAATGATGAAGCAGTTCAAACTTTACCAAAAGAGCAATTTGCTGGAATTGAGTTAAGTGAAGGAATGAGTCTTTATGGTCAAGGTGAGCATGGAGAGACTATTCAAGTAGTTGTAAAATCTTTTGATGATACAAGTGTAACAATTGATTATAATCATCCAATGGCTGGAAGAACTTTAATGTTTTCAGTTGCAATATTAAGCTTAAGAGATGCAACAGAAGAAGAGATTCAATCAGGTGTTGTTGGTGGATTTGCTGCTATGGGTGGTGGATGCTGTGGAGGAGGTGGTTGTGGAACTGGACATGACCATGATGATCACGATCACGGACATAGCCATGGTGGTGGTTGTGGAACTGGTGGTGGACACGGTGGATGTGGTTGCCACTAATTTATTTTTATAAATAAATAAACTATAAAATTGCCCAAGTGTAGTGATACATTTGGGCAATTTAATTTTAAAACAAGAGGTTAAAATGAAAAAAGTTGCTTTTATATTCCCTGGACAAGGAAGTCAAACGATTGGTATGGGAAGAGATTTTTTTGAAAATAGTGATACTGCAAAAGAGATGATAAAAAAAGCAAGTGAAAGATTAAATATAGATTTTGAAAAACTTCTATTTGAAGAGAACGAAAATCTAGGAAAAACTGAGTTTACTCAACCTGCTATTTTACTAGTTAGTTCAATTGCTCTTGCAGTTTTTAAAGAAAAATGTAATATAGAACCAGAGTTTGTTTTAGGCCACTCATTAGGAGAATTTTCAGCTTTAGTTGCTGCTGGTGCAATTGATTATTTAGATGCAATCGAGCTTGTAAATAAAAGAGGTACTTTTATGACGGAAGCTTGTAGTGGTGGTGGTGCTGGAATGATGGCACTATTAGGTTTAGATGACGAAAAAGTTGAAGCTATGTGTAAAGAGCAAAGAGAAGCTGGAAAAAAAGTTTGGCCAGCTAACTACAATATGGATGGGCAACTTGTACTTGCAGGTTTAAAGGCTGATTTAGAGTCTTTAGTTGATACTTTTAAAGCTGCTGGTGCAAAAAGAGCATTAGTTTTAGATATGAGTGTTGCAAGTCATTGTGAACTACTTCAAAGTGCTGTTGAAAATCTAAAACCTTATTTATTTGAGTACTTAAATGATGAGTTTTTAGATGTTATTTCAAATGTAAGTGCTGAAGTTTATAATACTAAAGATGAGGCAATTGAACTATTATCTTCTCAACTAATTAGTCCTGTGAAATATAAACAATCAATCAAAGCGCATGATAGTAAAGTTGATTTATATATTGAATTTGGAAATGGTGCTGTTTTAAAAGGTTTAAATAAAAAAAGCTCTGAAAAACCAACTTTAAATGTATCTGATATGAAAACTTTAAATGAAACAATAGAGGTTTTAAATGACTAAATTAGCAATTATGGGAGCTATGCAAGAGGAGATAGATCCTCTTTTAGAGTTCTTTAAAGATTATAAAACAATAGAGTATGCAGATAATAAGTATTATGAGGTAAATTATAAGGGTTTTGATATTGTAATTGCACACTCTAAAATTGGAAAAGTTTTTGCAAGTTTAACAGCAAGCACTTTAATTCAAAAATTCTCTTGTGATACTCTACTTTTCTCAGGTGTTGCAGGAGCAATAAATCCAAAACTAAATATTGGTGATATGATAGTTGCTACAAAACTTTGCCAGCATGATTTGGATATAACAGCTTTTGGACATCCTAATGGTTTTGTTCCAGGTGGAAAAGTTTTTGTTGATAGTTCTAAAGAACTTTTGGAAATAGCAAAAAAAGTAGCAGTTACTGAGAACTTAAAAGTTATTGAGGGAGTTATTGCAACTGGTGATCAATTTGTTCATTCAAATGAGAGAAAAGAGTTTATTGAAAAAACTTTTAATGCTGATGCTTTAGAGATGGAAGGTGCTAGTGTTGCTGTTGTTTGTGATTCATTAAATGTTCCTTTTTTTATTTTAAGAGCTATTAGTGATAGTGCTAATGGTGAAGCAAATTTTGATTTTGATGAGTTTTTAAATAGCAGTGCAAAAATATCAAGTAACTATTTAGTAAAAATTGTTGATGAGTTGATTAAAAAATAGTTTAATACTATTTTGTGTAGGATTATTCTATACTTCTTTTAAAATTTTTAAAGGATTTTATATGGAAAAACTACACAGAATTGAGAAAGATTTTTTAGGTGAAAAAGAGATAGAGTTTGATAAATATTATGGAATCCAAACTCTAAGAGCAAAAGAAAATTTTAATATTACTACAATTGGAATAAACCTTTTTCCAAATTTTATTATCTCTCTTGCGAAAGTTAAAAAAGCTTGTGCTTTAACAAACTTTGAGCTAGGAGATTTAACACAAATCCAAAAAGATGCAATTGTTAAAGCTTGTGATAAAATTATCGCAGGTGAATTTCATGATCAATTTATAGTTGACCCAATTCAAGGAGGAGCTGGTACATCTACAAATATGAATGCAAATGAAGTTATCGCAAATATAGCTTTAGAGATTTTGGGAGAACAAAAAGGTTCATACAATATTATTCATCCAAATAACCATGTAAATATGAGTCAATCTACAAATGATGCATACCCAACTGCAATTAAAATTACACTTTATGAACTAATTTTTAAATTACAAGATAGTCTAAAAATATTACGAGATGCTTTTTATGGAAAAGCTGTTGAATTTAAAGATATTTTAAAAATGGGAAGAACTCAACTTCAAGATGCAGTTCCAATGACTTTAGGGCAAGAGTTTAAAACTTATGCAACAATGATTGATGATGATATAAATAGGCTTTCAAAAGCTCAAGAACTTCTAAAAGAGGTAAATCTTGGGGCAACAGCTATTGGAACTGGAATAAATACAAAACCAGAGTATCAAAAACTTGTAATTAAACATTTACAAGATGTTACAAAAACAGATTATTATATGGCAAGAGATATGATTGAAGCAACTCAAGATACAAGTACTTTTGTACATATCTCTGGAAGATTTAAATCAATTGCTATAAAAGTATCAAAAATTTGTAACGATTTAAGACTTTTAAGTAGTGGTCCTAGAGCTGGATTAAATGAGATAAATCTTCCACCAATGCAACCTGGAAGTTCAATAATGCCTGGAAAAGTAAATCCAGTTATGCCTGAAGTTGTAAATCAAGTTGCTTTTGATGTAATTGGAGCTGATGTTACAATATCAATGGCAAGTGAACATGGACAACTTCAACTAAATGTGTTTGAGCCAATAATTGCATATAAACTATTTATCTCTATAAATATGATGAGAAGAGCATTTGAAAGTTTAGCTGAAAAATGTATCAAAGGAATTACAGCAAATCCTGAAGTTTGTATGAATAATGTTTTAAACTCTGCAACTTTGGTAACTTCTTTAAATCCGATTTTGGGATATGAAAAAAGTTCAGCTGTTGCAAAAGAGGCTTTAAGAACTGGAAAAAGAGTTTATGATATTTTGTTGGAGCAAAAACTATTTACAAAAGAGGAGTTAGAAGAACTTCTTCAACCAAAAAATATGGTTCATAACTATGATAAAATCTAAAATCACAGTTATAAATACAGGAGGTACCTTTAATAAAAGGTACAATCCTCTATCTGGAGAGCTTGAGGTTCCAAAAGATAGTTTAGCCTTAGATGAGATTATAAGTTACTGCTATAACATAGATTTTGATGTTTTAAATATTATCTCTAAAGATAGTTTAGAGATGAGTGATGTTGATAGAGAACTTATAGTAAAAACTATAAAAAATTGTAAAAATCAAAATATTATTATAGTTCATGGAACTGATACTATGGATTTAACGGCAAAATATTTAGATGAAAAGATAAAAGATAAAACTATAGTTTTAACAGGAGCTATGCTTCCAATTTCTATAAATAAAGTAGAGGCAACTTTGAATTTTTCACAAGCAATTGGTTTTCTTAACTCAAATTGTGAAAATGGTATTTATATTTCAATGCATGGAAGTGTAAAAAACTATAAAAAACTTATAAAAAATAGAGAATTAGGAAAATTTTTAGAGAAATAAATATATTAAAAATTTCTCTAATTTTAGCTATTTAAAAACTCTCCATCTACATAAAGCCAAATATTACTCTCTTTTAAAAATCTACTTTTTTCTATAAAAGAGATATCTTTTTTATTTTGAAACAAAGTAGCTTTAAATGTTACAAAGCTTTCAATTTCACTATCTATAAAATCTAAAATCTCTAGATTTTCAAAACTAGTATTTTTGCAAAATTGCTCAATATCAGCTATCCAAGATGAGGTATTTAAAGAAAAATCGCAGTTTTTTTGATGAGTTGTTTTTATAATATAATCACTTTTACAAAAAGCAAAAGCACTAAATCTTGATTTCATAAGCTCTAAAGCGTTTGAAGGTTTTTTTATATCATCATGAAAAAGTTTACAACATTTTTTATATTTTTTTAAACTTCCGCAAGGACAAATAGAGTTTACACTAAGTTTCAAAATAATCCTTTTTAATCTTTATATAAGAGTAATATTTAAACAAAGCTGTTTAAATTTATTAAGAATCTAATTTTAAAAGAAATTTACCTCTTTTTGGATAAAATCAATGCTTAAAAATTAAAAAATATAAAAAAAGGATACAACCTATGGCATTATATACATGTGGACATATTATTCCAGATTCAGACTCTGTTTGTTCAGCTATCTCTTTAGCATATCTATTAAATAAAATTGGAAGAGCAGCAACTCCTGCACGACAAGGAGAGTTAAATCCAGAGACAAAATTTATTTTAGATAAGTTTGGTTTTGAAGCACCAGTTTTAAAAACTTCATTTGCAGGTGATGAGCTTTTTATTACAGATTATTCAGATATTGCTCAAGCTCCACAAGATTTAGATAAAACAACAGTTGTTGGAATTGTTGATCATCACAAACTAGGTGATATTACAACTTCAGCTCCACTAGAGTGCTGGATTAGACCAGTTGGTTGTACAAATACAATTGTAAAAGAGATGTATGATTATCATAAAGTTGAAATTCCTGCAAATATTGCTGCTATTATGATGTGTGCAATTTTAAGTGATACAGTAATTTTTAAATCACCAACTTGTACTGCTCTTGATATTCAAGTTGTTAAAGAGTTATCAAAAATTTGTGGAATTGAAGATTTTGGTGCACTTGGTATGGAGATGTTTAAAGTTAAATCTGAAGTTGAAGGAACACCAGTTAGAGATTTAGTTATGAGAGATTACAAAAACTTTGATATGCATGGATTTAAAGTAGGAGTAGGGCAACTTGAAGTTGTAGATGGATCTGTATTTGATAAAATCAAAGATGATTTAATGGAAGATATAAAAAAAGTTAAAGATGAACAAAATCTTCATACAGTTGCACTTTTATTAACTGATATTATGAAAGAGGGAAGTGAAGTATTGGTTGTATCAAATGATACATCAATTTTTGAAAAAGCATTTAACTGTAAACTTGAAGATGGAAAAGTTTGGTTAGATGGATGTTTAAGTAGAAAAAAACAGATCATTCCTTTCTTAGAACCTGCATTTGCTTAAGATATAAAAGCCTTTTGGCTTTTATATCTTAATTCCTTAGGAGAAAAAAATGAAAAAATATTTAATAGAATTTTTAAAAGATATAGGAATAGAGCCAAATTTTATTGCAATGAGTATCTCTATTTTACTTATTATTGCAATTACTTCTATAGTAATCCACCTAGTTTTACATAAAATTATCTTAAAAGCTATCAAAAAACTTGATTTGAAAAAGAGAAATATTATTACTACATCTTTGCTTGAAGAGAATTTATTTCAAAGATTAGCTCTTGTTTTTCAAGGATTGGTTGTATATTGGCAAGCAACTATTTGGGTTGAAAAAGGTGCGATTTATGAGACACTTTTAACCATCTCTTTGGTTTGGATAACAATTTTTGGACTTTTGGCAATATACTCTTTGATAGATAAAACATTTAAAACTCTTCATGCTGCAACAGAAGTTCAATTTTTTGCTATGAGAACGATTATTCAAAGTATAAAACTTATTTTTGGAATAATTGCACTTATTTATATAATAGCTATTTTGGCTGATAAATCACCAGTTGCCATACTTAGTGGTTTGGGAGCTATGTCAGCAGTTCTTATGTTGGTTTTCAAAGATACAATCTTGGGATTTACAGCAGGTCTTCAACTAAGTACAAATAAGATGGTACAAATTGGAGATTGGATAGAGATGCCAAAATATGGGGCAGATGGAGATGTTATTGATATTGGATTAAATGTTGTAAAGGTGCGAAACTTTGATAAAACAATTACAACTATTCCAACTTATGCACTTGTATCTGACTCTTTTAAAAACTGGCGAGGAATGAGAGAATCAGGTGGAAGAAGAATAAAAAGAGCTATAAAAATTGATATACATAGTATTAAATTCTTAAGTGAAGAAGATATAAAAAGGCTTGAAAAAGCGAATCTTTTAGCGCCTTATTTACAAGAGAAAAAAAATGAGATAAAAAATTATAACGAATCAAATAAATTTGATTTAAGTGTTGCAATGAATGGACGAAGACTTACAAATATTGGAACATTAAGAGCTTATATTTTGACATATTTAAAAAATCATCCAAATATAAATAAAGATATGACAATAATGGTTAGACAATTAGCACCTGATGAATATGGAATTCCACTTGAGATATATTGCTTTACTTCTACAACAGTTTGGGCTGATTATGAAAATATACAATCAGATATTTTTGATCATATCTATTCTGTTTTACAAGAATTTGATATAAAACCATATCAATATGGATAAAAATATATAATTGAAAATATTTTCAATTATATATTAAAGTTTAAAAAATGAAAAGTTACATATTTAAAAACCCAAAACTAGACTTTATAGAGTTACGATATGTAGAAGATATAAAAGATTGTGTAAAGATGCATTTACATGAAGAACTTACAATCACTGCAATAAAAAAAGGTTCATTAACTCTTATTTTTAATGACACTTCAATAACAGTAAAACCAAATGAAATAGCTATCATAAATAGTCAAATTCCCCATAGTGCAACAACAAATGAAAAGTCAAAAGATGGATATGTTTTATACTTGAAAAAAGATTATTTAAAGAATTTAGATTTTAATTTTTCATCAGCTTTTGAGTTAATCAAAAATAAAAATATCTATAAAAGTTTTATAAAATTATGTGATTGTTTACTTGATATTAAAGTTTCTTTGATAGAAAAAGAGGAAAATCTTTATCTATTTTGTCTTGCATTTTTCTCTTTTGAACAAACAGAACAAAACTATAAAGAAGAATCAACTTTAGCAATGAATATAAAAAAATATTTAGATGAAAATTATCTTGAAGAGTTTATTTTAGATGAGTTAGCTTTGAAGTTTGATTTAACAGTTGTTCATCTAATACGAGTATTTAAAAAAGAGTTTGGACTTCCAATTCATTCGTATATTTTAAATAAAAAAGTTCATCTTGCAAAAGAGTTATTGACTTCAAATATCTCTATTTCTCAAATAGCACAAAATAGTGGTTTTTTTGACCAAAGCCACTTAAATAGAAGCTTTAAAAGAATCTTTCAAATTACACCAAAAGAGTATCAAAAAAATATTTTTTCAAAATGTTAATTTTGTACAAGATTTTATTTTTTGTAAAAGTTATAATTTGCAAAATTTAAAAAGGAGTTTATCATGGATGTAAATATTATAAAACAAATTATCTCTTTTTCTCTGCTTTGCCTCAAAACTTTCTAATACTTAAAACATAAAAAAACAAATCAAAAAATAAAAATTATAACGGAGTAAACCATGAGTTTCAAAAAATATCAACAATATCCAAATGTACAAAATTTTAAAAGAGAGTGGGCAGATAAAACTATAACACACGCACCAATTTATTGTAGTGTAGATTTAAGAGATGGAAATCAAGCTTTGATAAATCCTTTAACAGTTGAGCAAAAATTGGAGTATTTTAAAGCTTTGGTAAAAATGGGCTTTAAACAAATAGAGGTTAGTTATCCAAGTGCTAGTGATACAGATTTTAACTTTACTAGAAAATTAATCGAAGAGGATTTAGTGCCAGATGATGTGGCTATTCAGATTTTAATTCCTGCAAAAAAAGAGTGGATTAAAAAAAGTGTAGAAGCTATGAGTGAAGTAAAAAATGGAATTTTTCACTTATATAATCCAACAAATGAGTTTCAAAGAAGAGTTGTTTTTCAAAAAAGTGATGATGAGATAATTCAAATGGCTATTGAAGCTATGCAATATTTAGTTGAACTAACAAAGGATTTTAAAGGAAAAGTAACTTATCAATATTCACCAGAAAGCTTTTCTCAAACTACTTTAGAGTTTGCTGTAAAGATTTGTAATGAAGTTATAAATGTAGTAAAACCTACAGTTGAAAATAAGATGATAATAAACTTACCAAATACTCTTGAAGCTTGCATGCCAAATGTTTATGCAGATAGAATAGAGTGGATGTGTAAGAATTTACACAATCGTGAAGCTTTGATTATTAGTGTTCATCCACACAATGATAGGGGAACTTCTGTGGCAAGTGCTGAGTTAGCTGTACTTGCAGGGGCAGATAAAGTTGAAGGAACATTGTTTGGAAATGGTGAAAGAGCAGGGAATTTAGACATAATAAATTTTGCTTTTAATATCTATTCACAAGGAATTGATCCAAAACTTGATTTATCAATAATTGATGAGGTAAAAGCTATGTATGAAGAAAAAACACAAATTTTGGTGCATCCAAGACATCCATATGTAGGTGATATGATATTTACTGCTTTTAGTGGTGGACATCAAGATGCTATCAAAAAAGGAATAGATTTTTATAGAGAAACAAATAGCCAAAGTTGGAATGTGCCATATTTACCAATTGACCCAAAAGATATAAAAAGAGGATATGAAAAAGTAATACGTGTAAACTCTCAATCAGGAAAAGGAGGAGCTAGTTTTATAATAAGTGAATTTTTAGGTGTAAATATGAATAAAGATGAAGCTATAAAATTTGGTTTAGTTATAAAAGAAGAATCTGATAGATTAAAAAGAGAGTTGAAAAAAGATGAGATAATAGAGCTTTATAAAAATTATCTAAGTAAATAAAATGAAGCTTTTTGTAACTAATATTTTTAAGTCAAAGCAAATTAAAAAAATTGTATGCTATAACGTTTTAAAATTTAAATAAAGGATATTATATGAAACACGAATTAATGAAATTACCATATGCAAGTTTAGCTCCACTGATGTCAGATGAGACTTTGGAGTATCATCACGGAAAGCACCATAACACTTATGTTACAAATTTAAATAACTTAATTGCTGGTACAAAATTTGAAGAAATGAGTCTTGAGGATATTGTAAAAAATTCTGAAGGTGGATTGTTTAATAATGCTGCTCAAGTATTCAACCATGATTTCTTTTTTAATGGTCTAACTCCAACTCAAGGTGCAATTCCAGCATCTGTTGAATCAGCTTTAACAAAAGCTTTTGGAAGTGTTGATAAATTTAAAGAGGAGTTTACAGCTAAAGCTATTGGACAATTTGGTTCAGGATGGGCTTGGCTAGTTCTTGATAAAGGTGATTTAAAAATTGTTACAACTTCAAATGCTGGATGTCCTATCACTGATGGTTTAAAACCTGTTTTAACATGTGATGTATGGGAACATGCATATTATATTGATACAAGAAATGCAAGACCAAAATTCTTAGAAAATTTCTGGAAACTTGTAAACTGGGATGTTGTAGCTAAACATTTAGCATAAAAAAAGTATGGATTTTTCCATACTTTTTTATATAAAATTAAAATATTATTTTAAGTTATTCTTTACTACACTTTTTTGAACATTTAGCATCAAGACTAAATTTACCAGCTCCAATAAACATAATAGAAATAGAAGTCAAAAGATAAATTAAAGCTAACTCTATAACAGGTCCACCAGTTTTTCCCAAAGCAAAAATATCATTGCTATGAGCTAAGAATATAGCAAAAACCATTGTTAAAGCAAAAAATAAAGATGAAATTCTAGTAAATAATCCAATGATTATTAAAATAGGAAATAGAATCTCTCCTAAATATACACCATAAGCAAAAAACTCTGGTAATCCAGCTTGAGTAACCAAGTATTTAATTCCATCTATTCCATTAAATAACTTAAAAAATCCATGAAATAGCATAAGTCCTGCTATACTTACTCTTAAAATTAGTTTTCCTATATCTTCATTTAGCATACAAGATAGTTTATTTTCACAACTCTTCATAATTAATCCTTTAAAAAATTTTTAGAATTGTAGCTAGTTTATTCTTAAGCTAATTACTAATTAGTAATAAAATTTATAAAACGGATATTATTTATTCTTTTTAAATAGCGATATAAATTTTGATAAAAGTAGATATATTTTTGATTTAAAACTTCTATTTTTATTCTGTTTGTTTAGATATTCAACAATTTTTGTATGTCCAAACATTGAAGCAAATGTTATAGCAGTTGTGCCCATTCCACTATTTTCATGAATATTTGCACCAGCTTCAACTAAAATTTTTACAATATCAAAATAACCTTTGAAACAAACACCAGCAAGTGGTGTTTGTCCTCTATCATTTTTTCTATCTACTTCTGCTTTATATTCTAATAACATCTTAGTAGTTTCAAAATTTCCATTATATGAAGCTAACATCAAAAGAGTATTGCCTTTGTGATCTGTTAGATTAACACTCATTCCAGCCTCAAGCATAGCTTTTAAATCTTGCGTTTTACCAACTCTTGCAAAATCAAGTGCTAAAACTTGTAGCTCTTCATATCGCTTTAACTCTTCTTGTGAAACTTCCATATAAAAACCTATATTCCTAAAGCTTTTTTAACACCAGCTGCATAATCAGGATGTACTTTTTCAAAAAGTGCAATTTGTCTATCAACAATATCTCTTGGTACACCAGCCATTGCATCTTTTATATTTGAAAATAGTTGCTCTTTTTGACTATTACTCATAAGTAAAAATAGTGCTCTTGGTTGAGAAAAATCATCATTTCCAACTCTATGGTCATATCTTTTTGCAATATCTCCAACAGCTAAATCTGGCTCTAAATAACTTTTATCTTCAACTGGTCCATCAAAGCTATTTGGCTCATAAAATGCCTTTGTAGGCTCTTTTATATCAAAATTCATACTTCCATCAAGATTATATGTATTTACCTCAACTATTGGTCTATTTACAGGTAACATCTCATAGTGTGTTCCAACTCTATATCTTTGAGCATCTGGATATGAGAAAATTCTTGCTTGTAGCATCTTATCAGGAGAATAAGAGATTCCAGGAACTATATTTGATGGGCTAAATGAAGCTTGTTCAACTTGTTGGAAGTAATTTTTTGGATTTTCATTTAAAGTCATAGTACCAACTTTAATCATTGGATAATCACCATGAGGCCAAACTTTAGTTAAATCAAATGGATTAAATGAACATTTTTTTGCTTCTTCTTCACTCATAATTTGAATCTCAAAACTCCATTTTGGAAAATTCCCTTTTTCAATATTTTCAAACAAATCTCTTTGATTTGATTCTCTATCTTTTCCAACTATTGCTTCTGCCTCTTTATTTGTTAAAGTCTCTATTCCTTGAAGAGTTTTGAAGTGAAATTTAACCCAAAATCTCTCATTTTTTGAGTTTATTAAACTATATGTATGAGAACCATATCCATTTACATTTCTATATGATTTAGGCAATCCTCTATCTGACATTAGAATTGTAACTTGGTGTAAACTCTCTGGGCTTAAACTCCAAAAATCCCACATTGCAGTATTACTTCTTAGATTTGTTTGAGGATCTCTTTTTTGAGTATGAATAAAATCAGGGAATTTATAAGCATCTCGTACGAAAAATACTGGAGTATTATTCCCAACTAAATCCCAGTTACCCTCTTTTGTATAAAATTTAAGTGCAAAACCTCTTACATCTCTTTCAGCATCAGCAGCACCTCTCTCACCTGCAACTGTTGAAAATCTTAAAAGTAGTTTTGTTTTCTCACCTTTTTGTAAAACTTTTGCTTTTGTATATTTTGAAATATCTTCTGTTATTTCAAGAACTCCAAAAGCTCCACTTCCTTTTGCATGAACAACACGCTCTGGAATTCGTTCTCTATTTTGATGTGCTAATTTTTGAATTAATTGATAATCTTGTAATAAAACAGGACCTCTTTCACCTGCTGTTAAAGAGTTTTGGTTATCAGCTATTGGATTTCCGCCTGTTGTTGTCATTGTTTTTTTCATGTATAGCCTCCTTAGATTAAAGGAAAATTTTTTTCCTTTGGTCAGGTATTCTATTTTTTTATAACTTAAACCATCTTTAAATCTTACTTAATAGTAGGGCTTATTGTTTTCCAATCTTCTCTTAATGTTTTATGTAAAGTAAAAATATCATTTGAACTTGCAACTTCATTATAGTCATAAGGAGTAACAACTACTAAACCACCTTTTATAATACTTGTAAATGTATTTGATTCAACTTTTGAACCAGTAAAAAGAGAAAATTCCATTTCAAAACCACTAATATCATAAAATTGAGAGTTCTTTCTTATAAATTTTTTATATTTATCATATATTAAACAATCAATTATAACTCTTGAAGCATCACTACTTAAATCAACTTTTAAAACTTTTCCTATTTGCACATTTTTATAATAAACAGGCGAATCAACATTTACACTAGATGCTGTTTTATCCTCTACTCTTATTATTGTTCCAAAATGTGAATTAACTGATGGTTCTTTATCTAAACCATTAAAACCAGTTTGTGGTAGACCATTTTTAATACTATCACTTTTAATTACACCAATATTTACAGCCATAATAGTTGAACCTGCATTTGCAATCTCTTGAAAAGATATTCTTGGTTTTTTTAGATAAAAAATTGTTCCCTCTTTTGCAAACTCTTTAAAATCTTTTTCAATTATTGCTTCTACTTCAACTTTTTGATTTTTGTTAAGAGATATTTTTTTAACTTTTCCAATATTTGCACCTTTGTAAACAATTTTTGAAAAATTCTCTTGAAGTCCCTCAACATCATCAAAAATAATAGTTACCATATTTGTTGCTAGTTGCATCTCATCAAAGCTTGAATATAAAACTCTATTTGTAAGTGGAGTGTTTGAGCTATTATCAAGTTCTATTGAACCATCAATTAGTGATGAAAAACTATCTAATTCAAAAATTATGCCACTTAAACTAGCATTTAATTCAAGCTTTGGTTTTTTATAAAATCTACTTTTATTTGTAATAAATTTTTTAAAATCTTGATAAATAAAGAGTTCAACTTTTGAATTTTTATCATCGAAACTAATTTTTTTTACAAAACCTATCTCTTGATTTTTATATACTATTGCCATATCCTCTTTTAAAACAAAACTATTATCAAACTGCGAATAAACTATAAAACCATTACTTTTATCTCTTTTTTCTTTTTGAATATCTTTATAACTAGAAAATAGTTCAAACTCCTTTTTTGTAAGTTTTGTATTGTCTAAATTTGATACAAGAGCTATTCCTCCATTTAAAGTTTTCTCTACACCACTATAATTTATATTCATATCAAAATTTTTTATCTCTAAAAGTTTTGAACTCATATCATAAAATTTACTACTATTATTTATTAAATCTTTATATTTATCATCTATTAATATAGAAATTCTTACATTTTTATAGTCATCACTCAATCTATAAGATTCAACTCTTCCTATTTCTATATTTTTGTAATATATTTTTGATCTTTCATTTATAGAGTTTAAATTATCTGAAATTAAATCAATTTTTATAGCATGTAAACTCTTTTTTAAATCTTTTTTAGAAATACCTAAGAATTTATTAGAAAATTCTCCTTCTTGATAATCTAAAGATAGATAATTTCCTTTTATTATATTTCCTAAATTTTTTATACCATCAAATGATATAGTTGGTTCTTCAATAACAAAACGACTATTTTTTGTAAGAAGATATTTGTATTCTTCATACACATAAGCTTTTGTAGCTAATATATCTTCTTGTATTTTTACATTTGATACTTTACCTATTTCAATACCTTTGTACAATATTGAAGTATTTTCATCGATTTTTCCTTCATTAAAATCAATAGTAAAATGAACTTTTTTTCTTAAATCATCTTTTGAAGAAAAAAGAGTATAAATCTCATTTTTTTCAATTTTCGAATCATCTTTTATACTTGTTACAACTGTAATCCCACCAACTAAAGCTGAATATAGTGAGCTAACTTCAATATTTAAACCACTAGCTCCATAATTTACTTTTAATGCCTCATTCATTATAAATTTTGAACTTTTATTTACTAAGTAGTTATACTTATCATAAATATATGCACTTGCATAAAGTTGTTCATTTTTAAACTCTTTTGAAACAATTTCACCTATTTGGTATTTGTTATAAAAAATTGGAGTTCCAACATCTACATTATCTTTATCATTCAATAATAAAGATATATAATAACCATTCTCTTCAAATTCATCATCAGGAGCAGAATCAAGACCTGTAAAATACCATTGTGGTTTTGCATTTTCTATTTTAAAATTTGGAGATAACTCTATTTTATAACCGCTTATTAGTGTGCTAAGTCCTGAAATTTTTGTCAAAGATACAGTTGGTTTTTTTATCCAAAATTTTGAACCTTCATTTGCAACATACTCTGCAACATCACTATTTACTAAAATATTAACAGCAACATTTTTTAAATCATCATGCATAGATATTTTTGTAACTTTTCCTAAGGCTAAACCTTTGTACTCCAAAGTTGTAACATTCTCTTTTAAACCTTCAGCACTTTTGAAATATACAACAATATTTGTCCCTTTTTTAGAGTATGTATCATAAGCAATAAATGCAAGAATTCCCAAAATTATAAGTGGAAGTATCCAAACAGGAGATATTTTATTACTTTTTTTCTCTTTTGCTAAATACACAACTGGCTCATTTATATTTTCACTAATCTCTTTTTTCATCCCAAATTATCCTTGTATCAAATCTATGTGCTGCAAATATTGTAATTATTACCATTAAAGAAAAAGATGTTGCAGCAACTCCACCTTTTATATTAAATAACTCATCTAATTGAACTATTGAAGCCATTAAAGCGACTACATAAATATCTATCATCGACCATTTTCCAATTGCTTCAATATATTTATATATCAGAATCTTTGTTTTATTTGTCATTTTTACATTTATCTTTAAAGATAAAAATATAAAAAATAGGGCAAATAGTTTTACTATTGGAATAGCAACACTTGCTATAAATATTACAAATGCTATAAAATAACTTCCATGCTCTAAAAAGCTAATAATCCCTTCAATAATTGTACTTTCTAAATTTACACCAAATTGTGTTACTACCATCATTGGATAAACCATTGCTGGAATATACAAAAGCATTGCACAAATCGTTAAAGCTAGTGATATTTGTAAAGAGTTTTCAACTCTTTTTTTTACCATATGGTTGCATCTATTACATAAAAAAGAGTCATAATTCTCTTTTTTATATACTTTTTTACAGTTTTTGCAAGAAATTAAAACCATTTAATCATCCAAAATAACAGATGCATCAAATCTTAAATGAGACATAATAAAACAAAAAATATACCCAAGTAAAACATAAAAACCTATATCAAATTTTGTATTGCTAACCATTCCAATAAGTTTTATATAAGTAACAATTAGGCTTACAATAAAAACTTCCATAAACCCCCAATTTTTAAAAAAATAGTAAGAGTCATATAGAAGTGATTTTTTAAAAATCTCTTTTTTAAATTTTACTTGAAAAAATACTAGAATTATTATAATTGAGTTTAAAACAGGAGCTAAAATAATTGTAAATAGAACTAAAAAAGAGACTATATAAAAATCTTGTTCAAACAATACATATACAGTTTTTAAAATATTTGCATCTAAACTTTGAGCATTTAAGTTTAGGCTTAAAATAGGGTATAAACTTAAAATTAAAAATAACATCAAACTAGATATTGCAAAAAATAGTGAATCAATTGAGTGACTGTTTTCCTCTTTTAATTTACTATCACATCTAGGACATCGTTGAGTAAATTTTGAAGAATCACTTTTTTGTACAAATAATCCACAGCTATAACACTCAACTATGTTTGTTAAATCTTGCATAAAAACCTTTAAAATATAATTTTGTATTTTATCATACAAACTATTTAATAAAGAGTTTAATATACTATTTATTGTAATATTGCAAAAATTTGAAAACAATTTAATTAAAAAAGGTTATAAAATGGAATTTAAAATATCAGAAGCAATTTTTGGAACAAGACCAGCTGTTGAAAAACCATCATTAAAATTTTTAGAAACTATTAAAGAAGATGGACTTAGAGAAATTATATCAAAACACTATGATTTACTAAGACAAAGTTCAATAAAAGATCTATTCCCACAAGATGATGAGGAGTTTGAACAAGCAAAAGTAAATTCAGCAGATTTTTTTATACAAATTTGTGGAGGTCCTGACTACTTTAATCAACATAGAGGAAATCCTATGATGGTAAAAAGACATGCACCTTTTAAAATAACTCCAAAGGCTAGAAGAGTTTGGCTTGAGTGTTATATTGAGATTTTAAAAGATTTGGATATTCCTGAAGATTTAAAAAAATCTTTTTGGAACTATTTAGATATCTTCTCTATGTGGATGATAAACTCACCTGAAGATTAATTAAAGGATATTTTTGAGTTTACAAACAAAAGGAGTTATACTAGCTATTATCTCTGCTATTTGCTATGGAATGAATCCATTAGGAGCACTTTTTTTATATGAAGAGGGTTTAAATGTAAACTCTGTAATTTTTTATAGATTTATTTTTGCCTCAATTTTATTGGCTATTTTTATGCTTATCAAAAAAGATTCTTTTTATTTAAAATTTAAAGAGATTATACTTTTAGCTCTTTTAGGTTTATTATTTGGTATTTCTGCAATTAGTTTATTTAACTCATTTTTATATATGGATGCTGGACTTGCATCTACTGTTTTATTTATTTATCCTATATTTGTAGCAATTATAATGGCGTTGTTTTTTAAAGAGAAAAATTCAATAATAACTATTTTATCAATAGTTTTTGCATTTATAGGAGTTGTTTTATTATATGAAAGTGATGGAGCAAATGTTAGTAATTTTGGGATATTTTTAGTAATAGTTTCATCATTGTGTTATGCTATTTATATAGTTATTATAAATCAATATCTAAAAATGTCTGCACTAAAAGTTACTTTTTACTCTATGCTATTTTGTACAATAACTATTTTAATACACTCATTTTTTGATAGTAGTTTAAATATCATGCCTTTAGTAAATTTCAATATGTGGTTTTATACAATATTTTTAGCTCTCGTTCCTACAATCATATCTTTACTTTTTTTAATAAAAGCAATTCAGCTAATTGGTTCAACAAGTGCATCTATTTTAGGAGCATTAGAGCCTTTAACTGCTGTACTAATTGGAGTTTATGTTTTTAATGAAAAAATAACTTTTTGGTTAGTTATTGGAATAGTGTTTATTTTATTTGGAGTTATACTAATAGTTTTAAAAGATTATATTGATAAATTATTTAAAATAAAAAACTAAAATTTGCTTTTATTTTACTATTGCGATAGTATGAATTAGACAATTAAAATAAAAGAGGAATTAATATGATAAAAAAAAATTTAAAAAAGTTACTAATAATTAGCTCAATATTATGAAACCTCTTCGTTATAAATATCAAACAATTGAGTTTGGTGATAATGATATACACTTAAGAACTTTAAAAGACAAACAACAATTCTCTGATAAAGATAAAAAAGCAGAAGATTTAGGAATATCAAGTGCAACTTGGTCTTTATTTGGAGTTGTTTGGCCATCTAGTGAAGTTTTAGCAAATTTTATATTTGATTATGATTTTAAAAATAAAAGAATTTTAGAAGTTGGATGTGGAATTGGTCTATCAAGCCTTATTTTAAATAGATTAAATGCTGATATTACAGCAACTGACTATCATCCTGAAGCTGAAAAGTTTTTAGATATTAACACAGAATTGAATAAAGATGATGAAATTCCATTTGTAAGAACTTGTTGGAGTAATGAATATCAAGAAGAACTTGGTAAATTTGATTTAATTATTGGAAGCGATTTATTATATGAAAGAGATCATGCAATTCTTCTTTCAAATTTTATAAATGCTCATGCAAATGATAAAGCAATGGTTATTTTAGTAAATCCAAATAGAGGGTATCAATCAAAATTTACAAAACAGATGGAAACTTTTGGTTTTTCATTTAGCTTTATAGAACCTAAAAATACAGATTTTTTGGAAGAGCCTTACAAAGGTAAAATATTTAAATATTCAAGAGAGTAGTAGATACAAAACGATGATAAAAGCTAAAAGCTTTTATCTAGCTGGAATTGAAGTCTTCTCTTGAATTTCAATAGCTGTTTGGTTTGAAGGTTGTTTCATATATGCAAAAAATGCACCTAAAGCAAGAAGTAAAATAACAATCAATCTTACAGTGTTTCTTTTTTGTTTTGATTCATTTCCATTATAATCATCAATTTTTTCTAAACTCGGTTCACCTTTGTTTTTTGCCATGGTAACTCCTTTTAATTATTTAGCAACTATTCTACCCACTTTTGCTTTTAAAATCACTTCTAAATCTTTTGGATTTAATTCAATATCTAATCCTCTTTTTCCGCCACTTATAAATATAGTTTTAAAATCATTTATACTCTCATCCAAAACCGTTCTTAAAAGCTTTTTTTGCCCTAAAGGTGAAATTCCTCCAAGTAAATATCCAGTTACTTTTTGTGCTTCATCCTTTTGAGCCATTTGTGCTTTTTTTACTCCAAAAATATCTGCAACTTCTTTTAAACTAAGCTGTTTTGAAACAGGAATTACACAAACGACCAACTCTTTTGGAGTAAGTTCAACAAGCAAGGTTTTATAAACCTGATTTGCATCTAAACCTAGTTTTTCTACTGCTTCATCTCCAAAATTTGTACAAGCTGGATCATGTTCATATTTATGAATTTTAAAATCACATTTATGTTTTTTTAGTAAATTAATTGCTGGGGTCATGTAAGAAAAACTCCTCTTTTAAAACTTCTACTCCATTTATCAAAATTCCTATAAAATGAGTTCCTATATAGTGTTTTCTAGTTGTCATATTTTTAAAACTCTGTTTTTTTTGAAATCTTTTTTTTGTTGATTCTATACTATTTTGACTTATCATAAAAACTTTTTTATTATGATTACTGTTTGATTTTAAATAATAAATAACATATTCAACTCTTATATTTCCAATAGGTTCATCTGAATTTATCTCAAATGAAAAATTAAAATCTTCATTCAAAAATATAGTTTTATCACAACAAAAATTTGTGAGATTTATATGATGAGATTTATCAAAATTAAATAAATTTAATACCTCTTTATCTCCTTTTTTCAAAAGCGTACGAGAGCCATGTTTACAAATCCAATCAAGATTTTTTGAAATATTTAAATTCTTTTTTACAAACTCTACTACCATTTTTGGATTATCTTTTGATATATCATTTAAGTTATTTGCTACACTTTTTTGAACATATTTTGAAGAGTCATTTTTAAGTAGCTCAATTATTTCAAATACTTTTTGTGGATTTTTCTTAAAATTTGGCAAAGCAACAGCCCAAGGAAGTCTAGGTCTGCTTCCTTCACTTGCTAATCTTCTTATATGCTCATTTTTACTTTTTGCCCAAATTTTCATCTGATTTATAGTTTTATCTTCATACTTAATTATAAATTGTCTTATTGCAAACTCACTACTTGAATCTATTGTAAAAAGTTCCAAAGCTTTCATTGAAATTTCAAAATCATCAAGCCCAAAAACTTCAACAAAATCTTGAAAAATCATAGCTTCCAAAGCTTTGAAATCTTTTTTTACCTCTATTAAAATCTCAATTTGCTCTTTATATGAAAATGGTAAAAACTCATACAAAGTTTTTGAGATATGTCGCATTCTTTGTTTTAACTCTAAACTTTCCCAAGCATTTGTAAAAATAGCTTTTTTAAACTCATCTTTTTTAAACTCTTTGTAGCTATTTTGCAAACTATTTGATAGATTTTTTATAAACTCTTGTGAATATATATTTTTTAGTAAAGTAGCCATTAATATACTTACTTATCAAAATCACTAGTTTTTAAAGTGTATGATTTTTGAATTTTGGCAATATTTATTTTATAATCTTTAAAAATAGACTCTCTTCCTTTTTTTTGAGCAGACATATGGTCAATATTTTTTTTCCAAGCAAGAATAGCTTCTTCATCTTCCCAGTATGATAATGATAGAAGTTTTTTTTCATCTATTAAAGATTGAAATCTTTCAACACTTATAAAACCTTTTTGATTTACTAATTGCTCTTTTAATATTGAAGCAATTTTTAAATATTCATCTTTTCTTTCTTGATTAATTTCAACTTCAAAAATAACTGCAAACATGATATACAACCTTTGTTAAATATTAATTTATTTTATCATATAATCATAATATGAAATATTAATTATTAGGAAAAATTATGAAATACAGAAGCTTAACAGAAGAGATAAAATTATTAGAATTAGGATTGCCACCTCAAGAAGATGATGGATTTATTGGTGGAAATTTAGACCCAAAAGAGGCTAGTTTAATTTTAATTCCAGTTCCTTGGGAAGCTACTGTTTCATTTGGAGAAGGAACTTCAAAAGCACCTGATAATATAAGATTGGCAAGTCATCAGTTAGATGTTGAAAATTATCACTATATTAAACCATATAAAGCTGGAATTTCTATGCTTGAAGTAGATAAACATATACTAAAACTTAGTAATAAAACTAGAAAAAAAGCTTTAAGAGTAATAGAAGCAATTGAGTGTGGTGAGAGTTGCAAAAAAGATTTAAAATATGTAAATGAAGTTTCAAAAGCAATAAATTCACATGTATATGAAGCAGCTTTGAAAAGAATAAAAAAAGATAAATTTGTGGCAGTTGTTGGTGGTGATCACTCTTGTCCTTTAGGGCTTATAAAAGCTTTAGATGATACTTCTAAAGAGGATTTTGGAATACTTCATGTAGATGCACATCACGATTTAAGAGAGGCTTATGAAGGGTTTACATATTCTCACGCATCTATTTTTTACAATGTTTTAAATGAGTGTAAAAATGTATCAAAGCTTATTCAAGTTGGAATTAGAGATTATAGTAAAGAAGAAGCACAAAGAATGATTAATCTAGGTGATAAAGGTGATTGTCTTTATGATACAGCTATGCAAGCTCAAATTGCAACTGGAAAATCTCTTGAAGAAGTTTTTACTCCATATATAGAACAGCTTCCAAAAAATGTTTATATCTCTATTGATATAGATGGACTTGAACCATTAAACTGCCCAAATACTGGAACTCCAGTTCCTGGCGGATTAAGATATGGCGAGTTAGAGCATTTAATTTTTATGGTAGTAAAAAGTGGAAGAAAGATTATAGGTTTTGACTTAGTTGAAGTTGGAGATAGTAAAAATGGTTGGGATGCAAATGTTGGCTCTCGTGTGCTATACAATCTTTGTGGAGCTTTATTAGCAAGTCAAGGTAAAATAGAGTATAGATAAAGTTTTAAAACTATACTAAAAATTTAAACTATCATAACCATCTTAAAATAGTGGTTATGATAGAAATAGTTATTTTATGTAATTCTCTTTTTTATCAAAAGTATCTAACTCTTGACCTATCTCTTGATACCTTTTGAAATAATATTCTACAAAAGATTTTATATTTTCATCATTTGGCATAAAATATTTATCTTTTTTAGTAGCATAAATATTCAAAAACTTTGTAGCATCTAGTTTTTCTAAATAGTGCTTTGCTAAAGCAGTATAATTTTTGATATACCAAACTTTTAGTTTTTCAAATTTTTCATCTTCTAAATCAATTTTTAGCTCTTTTTTATCTTCATCCCAAGTTAAAATATTACTTTCAAAAAGAGCACAAAGATGAATTAAGCCTTCGCAATAGTATGGTTGAACTTCATCAACTTCCATCCAAGAGATAAGTCCAACACTTCTTTTTATCAAATCTATCAAAATAGCTTCTTTTAGATGTTTTTCATCATCTTTTTCATCAAGTAAATATGAGATTAATCCTCCAGTTGTTGCTTTAAACTCTTCTATATTTTTAAAATTTCCTGTTTTATTCATAAAACTCTCTGTCTCTTCATCGCACCATAAGATATGCCCATATTCATGCCCAATAGTTGTAATATCATAAACACTATGCCATGAAGCTGTTTGTTTAAAAAGAAAATTTCTATCTTTTGTTAATAACTCTTGTCCAAATATCTCACGGCTAAGTTTTAAAAATGGTTTAGCACGACTACTTTGTAAAATCTCATCAGAAAATGCAAATATTTTTTTACCCTCTTCAAGACTTACAACTTCATCATTTGGTACAACTTGAGCTGAAAAAAGACCATTTAACTCTGCTCCAAAAAACAGTGCTGGTCGACCAACATAAAGTTGTACTTTATCAAGTGATTTGAAGCTAAAATCAAATATTTTTTTGTACTCTTCACTTTTTGCATTTTGCTCAAAACTATTAAAAATCTTTGTAAATGCTGATTTTATTTTATTTACTCTATGGTCATTTTGAGCAAATTTTGGATTTGTGAGTCTAATATCCCACTCTAGTGCAACAGCTTTTCTAAAGTGGTCTTCATAGTATTCAAGTGGATGACCTATTTGAATAGGTGTAGTTATTTTCATCCAAGCTCTATCTACATTTGCCCATTTATTTACAAGCTCATCTGTTTTATCTTCACTAAATGCTACAATTAAACTTTGAATATATTTTATGTAATCCCATTTTTGATTATAAATTTCATCTTCAAGCTCAATTAATTTATCTACAAACTCTTCAAGAGAATCTACAACTTGTGTAACCTCTTTTTTGAAAGCTTTTATATATGCTTTTGAACTATAAGTTTCATTCTCTTTTACTAAAGCAGAATAGCATCTATCAGCAACTATTCCACCATGTCCTAAATCAAGAAGCTTTTCATCTTCAAGATATTTCATAATTTTCTCTTCATTGCCTTCAAATTTAGCACTTATCTCTTTGTTTATTTTATTTATTATGTGTGCTGTCCAAGAGCTTTGCCAAGATGACATAGCAAGACCAACATTGTAAACTCCAATAAAAATTTCTCTATAAAAAGGAGTTAAAAGATTGTTTTGAACTATAAAATCTATTAAGTTTTTATGTTTTTCATGCCAATATTTTTTTACAAATTGATATGCTTTTTCTTGAATTTCAATAATCTCTTTTTCACTCTTTTCAAGTTTTTTCAAAACTTGAACTAAACTATCATCTCTTAAATTTACAAGCCTTGTAACAAGTGCAAATCTTAAATCATCACTCATTTTCAAATCTAAACTCTTTGCAAAATCATCGATTATAAATAGTTTATCAAACTCTTTGTTTTCTAAAAATTTTAACAACTCATTTGTTTTTGCTTTTTCTTTGTCTAAATAGTCATAAATTTTTTGTAAATCATCTATAAAATTTTGTTTTGTCATAAATTGTTCCTTATTTTTAAAGTTTGTATTCTATCAAAACTTAGGATTAAAGAAGTTTATTTGGATTTTATAAGAATTGATAAAAAGATATAATTTGCTATAATCTTATTTATTTTAACAGCAGGAGTTTAAGATGCATACAATAAAATTAAAAGTAGGTGATGGGATTTACAACCACTTGATGTTTTTTTTGAAAAATCTTAAAACAAATGAACTAGAAATTATCGAAGATAAAAAAATTAATAATACAAAAGATAGTGAAATTTCTGATATATCAAAACTTTCAAATAAATCTTTTGAAAATATTTGGGAAAATAAAGAGGATGAAGTATATGATAAATTTCTCTAAATACGATATTGTAGTAGTTAAATTTCCATATTTTTTGTTTTCATCATAATTTATCAGACTTTACCAATTATAAATTGGAGTTTAATTATATTAAACATCCAACTTTTCTAAAATATCTAAAGCTTTAGAGTATTCAAAATCATCAATAAAATCTTTTAAAGTTTTTATATCTTCATTACTCAAGCTATTTTTTAAATTTAAGTATAGTTTTTCTAAAGTTTCTTCAAGGATTACACTACCATCTTTTAAATCTTTTTTTATACTATTTATAAGCTCTTTGAACTCTATTTTGCTTAAAATATTTATATTTTCCTTATTTAATTGGTTTTTTGTACTATCTAAATGTTTTAGTTCAAATTTAACTTTTGCTATCTCTTCTTCTAAAGTTGAAATTTCTACTGAACTTATTGCATTTTTGTTTTTAAATTTACTATCTATTTTTTTGCAAATTTCAAAAAGTGAATTTGCTCCTAAATTTCCACTAACACCTTTTAATCCATGAATTAAAGATGGTGCATCACTGCTATTTTCTCTAACTTTTTCTACAATAGAAGCAAAATCTGTGTTTAGTTGTTCAATAAACTTATTTAAAAGTTTATTTATTAGTTCTTTATTATTTAAAGATTTTTCTAAGAATTCCCAATCTAAAACAATATTTTCATCACTTTGTGATTTAGAAGATATAAGGTCTTTTTTAGTTATTTTTTTTGAGTATTTAATAATTGTATTATATAGCTCACTGCTATTTATTGGCTTACTTAAGTGATCGTTCATTCCAAATTTTAGTACTTTTTCCTTATCTTCTATCATAGCAGCAGCAGTAAGAGCAACTATTGGAATATTTTTGTCAAATTCACGAATTTGTATTGTTGCATCATAACCACTTAAAATAGGCATTTGTAAATCCATTAGAATTAAATCATATTTTCCTTGATTTTTTTTGTATATTTCAACCGCTTCTAAACCATTGTTTGCAACATCTACTTCAATTTGTGCTTTTTGTAAAAACATTGAAGCTACTTCTTGATTTATTTCATTATCTTCAACCAATAAAATTTTTAAACCAAAAAGATTTGGAGCATCTTTATGTATATCTGAAGAATTTATCTCTTTTACTATCCCTTTTTTTATCTGTGCTAAGGCATCAAAAAGAGTCGAACTCGTAACAGGTTTAGTTAAGAAGTTATCAATATGGACATCATCCAAATTTATCTCATCTTTTGAGTAAGCTGAAACCATTAAAATAGAAGGAATATTTTTTTTAATCTCTTTTTGATTATACAATTCATAAATTTTTTTAATTGCTTCTTTTCCATTTAATCTAGGCATATTCCAATCCATAAGAATAAAATCAAAAGGTTCATTTGAAGCTTCAGCTTCTTTTACCATCTCTATTGATTCAATTCCATCTTTTGCTTCATAAGTAACATAATCAAAATTTTCTAGAATATCTTTTAATATTACTCTTGAAATTTCTTGATCATCAGCTATTAAAATTTTAAATTTTTTACTATTTAGTAAATTTTCTTTTGACCACTCTAAAACTTCCATATTTATAGTAAAACTAAATTCCGTTCCTACATCTTTTTGACTTTGTACCTCTATTGTGCTACCCAAAGAGTTTACTATTCTTTCCGAGATTGATAATCCCAATCCAGTTCCCCCATATTTTCTAGTTGCAGAGTTATCTACTTGAAAAAAAGGTTTAAATAGATTTGGAATGTCATCTTCACTAATTCCAATTCCTGTATCTTGAACACTAAATCTTATTTTTGCACTATTTGCAGATGTTTTTTCAAGAAGTTCTATCTTTAAAGTAATATTTCCCTTATTTGTAAATTTTAGAGCATTGCTTATGAAATTTGTTAGAACTTGCAATATTTTTAACTCATCACTTAAAACAATTTTTGGATTTCCCGATTTATTATAAAAATATAGTTCAATATTTTTATAATTCTCAACTTGATAAAAAATTGCTCTTAATTGAGATAATAAATTCTCCAAAGAGAAAGCTTTTAAATCTAAATCTAAATCAAAATTACCTGCTTCAATTTTTGAAAAATCTAAAATATCACTGATAATTCCTAAAAGTAGTTTAGAAGAAGTATTTATTTTTTTTATAAAATCATACTGTTTTTCATCAATTTTTGTATCCACCAAAAGTTCACTTAAACCTATAATTGCATTCATAGGGGTTCTCATTTCATGACTCATATTTGCCAAAAACTGATTTTTTGACTCATTTGCTTTTTGTGCAATATCGGTTTGAAGTTTTAGCTCTTCATTCATTTTTTGTAATATTAATTCACTCTCTTTTAATTGAGTTTGATCAAACATATATCCTCTTATAGCTTCAATCTCTCCAGAAGAGTTTTTTATTACTTGGTTAAAATCATAAAACCAACGATACTCTCCATTTTTAAGACGAATTCTATAAGACTGCTCATAAGAGTTTCTATCTTTTGTATAAAAACTAATCTCTTTTGAAACTCTTTCTAAATCATCTTTATGAATTATTGATGAATAATTAAAATCTTCTGAAAGCATCTCATCTTTTGTATATCCTAAAACTGTTTCACAGTTTGATGATATATATTTTACAGGCCAATTTTTATCAAATTTCCACTCAACTACCACAACTGGACCACTAGAAAAAAGATTTCTCTCTTTTATCAAAGTTTTTTCTGCAAGTTTTTTCTCTGTAATATCTAATAGTGTCCAAATAAATCCTTTTGATAAATCACTATTATCAAGAGGTGTACCAAAAATAGAGCAAAAAATAGTATTCCCATTTTTGTGTTTAAAAGGAAACTCACAATTTGTTAAAATAGAGTTTTCAAATTTTTTATACTCTAGTGAGAATTTATCAAAAGACTCTTTTGAAAGGTGAATTCTTTCAAAACTTTGATTAAGTAGCTCCTCTGTTGTATAACCAAAAATTTCACAAGCAGTTTTATTTAAATTTAAGATAACTCTATTAGATGAAGCTAAGAATATAGCAACAGGAGTATTATCAAATAGTGCTTGATTGTATTTTAAACTCTGTTTTAATAACTCTTCATTTTCAAGCTCTTGTGTAATATCTTCAAAAGTAACTACAAATTCATCTAAATCAAAAATTGCGTCATTTATATTTTTTATAAACACTTTAAAAGTATGAAATTTGTTATCTTTTTTCATTTTTGCAAAGTGAGTTTTATTTTGATTTTTTGAAATATATTCAATCCAGCTTAGTTCACCTATTTGTGGAGATAAATAATTTTTTTCTTCTATAAAATGGTCACAAATACATCTATAATGTTGTTTAAATTCATCAATAGATTTAAAATTAAAGAAGTTTGAAAAAGATGTGTTTACTTGGATTAGCTCATTTCCATTTTTTGTAACTATTACTATACTATTTGAAGAGTTTAATATCTTTTCTGCTCTATTTTTTTGAATAGAGATTTGTTTATAAAATATATTAAAAGTATAAATAACTATTAAATATATAACAAAAATTGTAAATAAAGATATTAAAATTAAGTTTTTAATTACATTGTTAAAATCATCATAATATTTTGTTAAATCATGAAAAAATATGAAATTTCCTAAATTTTTACCATCATTTGAAAAGATATTAAAAAATTGTAAATTTAAGTGTTTATTGTCAAACTCTATATCTTGATTTTTATCTTCATATTTAAACTTCTCTAGATATTCTAAAAGTTTTGAATCAATAGCTTTTGATGTCAAAAAGTCCTTACTGTAGTTGTTATAAAAAACACCTTCAATGTTATTAAAAAAAGTAACTGTATCTAGTAGTTTTTTTGTAGAAATACCAATTTCAAAAACTCCTATAAAATCATTTTGATTATCAAATAATGGAATAATAACTCTATAAGATAGTCCAGTTAAACCATTTTCAAAACCAGAAACAACTTTTTTTGTATTAAATGCATCATTTAAAAGAGGTCTATTATCTCTCAGTTTTTCTCCTGATAAATCCAATTTTTGAAGTCTAAAAATATTTGTTTTATCTTTTGAAAAAAAGTTCATTTGAGTTATATACTCATCTTTTTTTACTAAAATATCATATTTTTCTGCTGTTATTTCCTCTAATTTTTTTCTATCATTCTCTTTGATTGTCAACTTTATCTCATAATCATCTTCGCTATCGAAGATCCTTTTAGCAATGTCAAAATAGTAGTTTTTGAGATGTTTTTCTATGTTTTTATTGAAAGAGTTATCTATTTTTAAAATTTGCTCATCTTTTAAAATCTTTAATTCTTGTTTTTGAAAATCATAGAAAATATAAAAAAAAGCAATAAATGAACTTAAAAATAAAAAAATTATTAAACCTAAAAACTTATACTTTAAAGAGTAATTTTTCATAACTAAACCTCTAAGATTGCAAAATTATTTCTACCACTATTTTTAACATTATATAAAGTTTCATCTGCTTTTAGCAGTAACTCTAGTTTTGTAATATCAGAGCTTGAGTTATAATAAGATACTCCAATGCTTACTGTTACATAGTTTTCTATTTTTGAAAATTCATGAGTGATTTTTAACTCTCGAACAGCATTTAAAAGATTATTTGCAACTGCTTCAACACCATCTTTGTTTATATCTTTTAATAAAATTACAAACTCTTCACCACCATAACGAGCAACAAAATCAGATGCTCTTTTTATAGTTTTTTCAAGAGCTTTTGCAACTTTTCTTAAAGTCTCATCTCCTTGTCCATGACCATAGTTATCGTTATAAGGTTTGAAAAAATCTATATCTATCATCAAAACAGCTAAAGATTTTTTATCTCTTTTTATTTCACTGAATGTTTTTTCAAAAGTTTCATCAAAAAATCTTCTATTTCTAATATTTGTTAAACCATCATACATAGATAATTTTTCAAGCATATCATTTTTAATTTTTAAATCAAGATAGTTTTTTATTCTTAGTTTTACAATTGCTTTGTTAAACGGTTTTGTAATATAGTCAATAGCTCCTAAGTTTAATCCATACTCTTCATCTTCTTGGCTTGTTCTTCCTGTTATAAAAATTATTGGAATATTTTTTATAGTTTCATTGTTTTTTATTCTTTTACAAACATCATAACCATTAATATCAGGCATCTCAATATCTAAAAGAATCAAATCTATATCATTTGGTGATTCTAAAATTTCAAGAGCTTTTGTGCCGCTTTTTGCAATTTTTACTTCATAAGTATCTTTTAGTAAATCGTGAAGTAAAAGTAGTGTTGTTGTCATATCATCAACAACTAAAATAGTTGGTTTTTTAAATTCCATAATCTCTCCCAAGAACTTTTTTTAAATTTGTAAACAATGCTGTGATTATATATTCATTATTATAAATATAATATAAATCTTATAATTGTGCATTTTTTAGCAGTTGATTGTATTGAGTGCTAAAAAAATAAAAAACTTTAGCCAAGTTTAATAAAGGTTTGATAAAATTCCTTTTTGAAAAATTAAAAATTTATAATAAATATAAAAAAAGGAGATTTTTTTATGGCAAAACATCAATTTCAAACAGAAGTAGGGCAACTACTTCACCTAATGACACACTCTTTATACTCAAATAAAGAGATTTTTATAAGAGAGCTTGTATCAAACTCAAGCGATGCTATTGATAAGTTAAACTATCTAAGACTTACAGATGAAAAGTTAAAGGAGAGTTTTGCTTCTTGGAAAGGTGAAATTAATATATCTTTTGATGAAAAAGATAAATCTTTAACTATTGTTGATAATGGTATTGGTATGAATGAAGAGGATATGATAAACTCTATTGGTACTATTGCAAAATCTGGAACTAAATCTTTTGTTGAAGCACTAACAGGTGATGCAAAAAAAGATTCAAACTTAATTGGTCAATTTGGGGTTGGATTTTATTCTGTATTTATGGTTGCAGAAAAAGTAGATGTAATCTCTAAAAAAGCTGGAGAAGATACAGCTTATAAATGGAGTTCAACTGGAACTGGAGAGTTTGATTTAGCACCTTGTACAAAAGAGAGTGCTGGAACAGTTATTTATATCAAATTAAAAGATGATGAGGTAAGTGAGTTTGCAAGTAAATATAGAATTAAAAATATAGTTGAAAAATATTCAAACCATATTGCTTATCCAATTTTCTTAAATTATGATGAAGAAGTGACAGAAGAGTTAAGTGAAGAGGATAAAAAAGCAGGAAAAGAAGCAGTTAAAAAAACTGAGAGAAAACATGAGCAAATAAATGAAGCAACAGCACTTTGGACTCAAGCAAAAGCTAAATTAAAACAAGAAGATTATAATAACTTCTATAAATCAATTTCTCAAGATAGTTCAGACCCACTTCTTACAATACATACAAAAACTGAAGGGGTAAACGAATATACAACACTATTTTACATTCCTAAAATTGCTCCAATGGATATGTATAGAGCAGATTATCAAAGTGGAATTAAACTATATGTAAAAAGAGTATTTATAACAGATGATGATAGAGAATTATTACCAACTTACTTAAGATTTGTAAGAGGAATTATTGATAGTGAAGATTTACCACTAAATGTTAGTAGAGAGATTTTACAAGAGAATAGAATCTTAGCAAATATCAAACAAAGTAGTGTTAAAAAGATTTTAAGTGAGATTAAAAAATTATCAAAAGATGAAGAGAAATACTCACAATTTATCTCTCAATATAATCGTGCTTTAAAAGAGGGAGTTTATCAAGATTATACAAATAAAGAGTCAATCTTAGAGCTTTTAAGATACAAATCTACTGCTGATGAGAAAAAATTAACTTCTCTTGAAGATTATAAACAAAGAGCAAATAGTGAACAAAAAGCTATTTATTATATTGTTGGTGATAATGAAAAAGTATTAAGAAACTCTCCATTACTTGAAAGTTATAAGAAAAACAATATCGAAGTTTTAATTTTAGATGATAAAGAGATAGATGAGATTATAACTCCAACAATTGGTGCATTTAAAGAGTGGCAATTTACTGATATTACAACAGCACAAGCTCCAAAAGTTGAAGTAAATGAAGAAGAGAAACAAAAAATAGAAGAAGAGTTTAAAGATATAGTTTCAAAAATAAAAGATAAACTAGGTAGCGAAGTTAAAGATGTAAAAATTACTTCTAGACTTGATAGTTTTGCTTCTTGTATTACAAAAGATGCTGGGGATGCACAAATGGCCGCAATGGCTCATATGTTTAGAGCAATGGGACAAGAAGCACCAGAAATCAAACCTATTTTAGAGATCAATCCAAATCATGAAATAGTAAAAAAACTTCAATCTTCAACAAATGATGAATTAATAGAAGATGTATCTTGGATTTTACTTGACCTTGCAAAAATTAGTGAAGGTGTAGATGTAAGTGATAAAGTTGCATTTGCAAAAAGACTTACAAAAATAACATCTCTTGCTATGTAAATAAAAAGTCCAGATTTTTCTGGATTTTTTATTAAAATATAAACAAAACAATACTTGCACAATACTCTATTTTTAGCTAAAGTTACAAAAATCATCAGGAGCTAAAAATATGTTTCGTACTATATTTGACCTTTTTAAATTTATTTTTAAAAAAGTTACAAAACTATCTATACCATATTTTAGTGTTGAAGAAAATGATTTAAAATTTAAAATCTCTACAGATAGTTATTATAAATATACACTTTATAATATTGTTATAAAAGTAAGACATGACCCTTATGTTTACGAAGCTTATACACTAAAAGCAAACAATATTTTTCTAGAATATATTCATACTTTAAATGATGTTATGTGGAATTCACAACCATTTTCATATTTTTTAAATCTTCTAAAAGATGAACTAAAAGTATATAGTTTTGAAAATTTAGAGAAAAAAAGCCATACTCATTATGAGTTTAATATTTATAGAGTAAACAATGAGTTTAATCTATATTTAATCTACATTTATGAAATGAACAAAGAGATTTTTATAGTTGATACAAAAGGTGAATTATATGAAAATCTTTTAAGAAATTTTGAAAAATCATATAATTGTAATTTTGAGAAAAATGAAAATAATCATTTTGATTTAAATATCAGTTTAGTAAAAAAGAATGCTTTAAACAACTATTTTAAACTAGCTTCAAGTTAAATTTTGAATAACTTTTGCTAGTTTAAATATATTTTATTTTCCAAATACTTGTTTTAAAATTGAGCTAGTTTGTTCAATAGGATTTGCTCTAATGCCAGCCTCTTTTTCACCTATCATAGTAAAAAGACCATCAATAGCCTTTTGTGTAACAAAATCATCTAAACTATCACTAGAGTTATCTGTATTTACTCCTAAATTTTTTGCTAAACCTGAAATAGCACTATTATTTAATAGTGGTTTTGCACTTGATTGATAAAAACTGTTTGCCATATCGTAATATTGTGCAACATTGTTATCTTTCATACTAGATTGAATAATTGGTTTAATCATTTTTTTCAAAGAGTCTGTTGTATTTTTTTTGAAATAATCTGTTGCTCCATTTTCTCCACTATTTAGAATTTTTTGTGCATCAGTTAAACTCATTTTTGAAATAGCATCCATAAAAATATCAGCAGTTTTTGGAGCAGCTTGCGATGCAGCACTGTTCATAGATTTAATTAAATCATCAGCCATTTTATCTCCACCAGCTTTTCTTATAAGCGTTTCAGCATTTGCTAGATTAGGAGGAAGAGGAATTCTTACATCTTTATTGTTTAAATAACCATCTTTTTTTCCAAGTTGAGTTGTAGCAAATGTTACACCACTTTTTAAAGCCTCTTTTAAACCGCTAGAAATTGTACTATTGTCTAAGTTTGATTTATTTTGTGATTGATTAGTAGTTGAAGGTATATTTTTTCCAACTTCTGTTGCAATACTCTTTAAATCAAAAGCAAAAATAGATGTTAATAAGATTGATGACAGCAAAACTGTTTTTTTCATAAAGTCTCCTAAATAAATTTTTTTATTATATAAAATTTATACTAAATTTAGATTATAGCTATAATCAAACAAGATTTAGATAAAATAAAAAATTAGTAAAACATAGGAAAGTTATGGAACAGTTTATTCAAGATTGGGGCTATATAGCTCTTTTTTTATATTCATTTGGTGGTGGTTTTTTGGCTCTTGCAATTGCTGGAGCTTTTTCATTTGATGGTACTTTAAATATTTATATTACAGTTATTGTTGCTGCAGTTGCAAATATTGTTGGTAGTCAGTTTCTGTTTTTTATGGCAAAAAATAATAAAAATTATGCACAAAATATGATGAATAATCATAAAAGAAAAGTTGCACTTGTACAACTTTTATTTAGAAAATACGGCTTTTTTGTAATAATTATTCAAAAATATATTTATGGAATTAAAACTTTAGTTCCTCTTGTTATGGGTTTGTCTGATTATAGTTCATTTAAATTTACTGTTATTAACTCAATAGCTTCTATTTTATGGGCTTGTGTTATAGGATATGCTAGTTATATTGCAGGTTCATTTTTACTAGAATATGCTGATAATTTTAAATATGTTGGTCTTGTTACAGTTATTCTTGTACTTACTATTTTGATTATTAGTTTTAGACCAAAAAAGAGAAGAAAGATTAACAAAAATGATATTTAGAGATTTAAATTTAGAAAAAAATTTAATAGAAAATCTTGAAAGCTTAGGATATAAAACATTAACTCCTATTCAAGAAAATAGTTTAAAATATAGCTTAGAAAAAAAAGATATTATCGCTCGAGCAAAAACGGGAAGTGGGAAAACTCTAGCTTTTTGTTTACCAATTATAAATAACTTAGATAAGAAAAAATATAGAGTTCAATCTTTGATTTTAGCTCCAACAAGAGAGTTAGCAACTCAAATAGCTCAAACTATTAGAGAAGTTCTAAGATCTACACCAAATATAAAAGTATTAACACTATGTGGAGGAGTTCCTTATAAACCACAAGTTGTTTCCTTGAGTCATGAGGCTCATATTGTTGTAGGAACTGCTGGAAGAGTATTAAAGCATATAAATGAAGGAAATTTAAAACTAGAAAATATAAATACTTTTGTTTTGGATGAAGCAGATAAAATGTTAGATATGGGATTTTTTGATGATATTTCAAAAGTATCTTCACTTTTACCAAAACAAAGACAAACTCTTCTTTTTTCTGCAACATTTTCAAATGAGATTAAAAATTTGGCTTTAGAATTTTTAAATAATCCAGTGAATATTGAAGTTGAAGATGAAGAACAAAATATTATAAAACAAGTTTTTTATGAAGTAAATTCAAGAGATTTAAAAGATAATTTAATAGAAAAATTGATAAAAAAATATCAAGCAAATAGCACAATAATTTTTTGTAATCAAAGGGTAACTTGTGAAGAGTTAGCAGATTCACTTTTTGAAAGAGATATAGATGCAATTACACTTCATAGTGATTTAGACCAAAAAGAGAGGGATGAAACTCTTACTATATTTTCAAATAAAAGTTATCCAGTTTTAATAGCAAGTGATGTTGCAAGTAGGGGAATTGATATAAATAATATAGATTTAGTAATAAACTATGATTTAGCTTTAAACTACAAAATACATACTCATCGTATTGGAAGAACTGCAAGGGCTGGAAAAGGTGGAGTTGCTATTACTTTTGTTTTACCAAATGAAGCCAAAAGTGCCTTAGAGATAAAAGAGCATTTTCCTGATATTGTATTTGAAGATGAAAAAGAGATTGTTTTTGACAATAGTTTTGAGATAGATTCTACTTTTAGATCAATCTTTATAAATGGTGGAAAAAAACAAAAATTGAGAAAAGGTGATATTTTAGGCTGTCTAACAGTGGCTTTAGGATTAAATGTTAATGATATAGGTAAAATTGATGTTTTTGATTTTTGTTCATATGTGGCACTTAAAAAAGATAAATTAAAGTTTGTTTTAGAAAATTTACAAAAAACAAAAATTAAAGGTAAGTATTATAATATTTATGAAAAATAATAAAAGTTTTATAAATAATAATAAAAAAATTTAGAAAATATGCTAATATAATGCTTATTTTAGAATTTAATTAGGAATATAAATGTTTAGAAATAGTTTATTCTTAAAAATAGTAATAATTTTTACAATTCCTGTTATGGGAATATTGCTTTTTAGCTCTTTTATGGTTTATGAAAAAATAAATATTATAGAAGATTTAAAACACAATGAGCTCAGACTAGATTATATAAAAAATAGTGAAAAATTAATAATCTCTTTAAAGCAAGAAAAAATGATTTCATTGGAACAATTGTCAAATAATAATAAATTAAAAATTCTTTCAGAACAACAAGATAAGACAAAACTTATTGTAAATAATTTTTTTGCTACAGTAGACGCACTTTCATGGAAAAATAAATGGAAAGATCAATTAAATGATATTAATTTATCTATTAAGTCATTAGAAAATTTTAGAAAAAAAGTTTTAAATAATGAGGTAAATGAAGAGATTGTAAAAGATAAATACAATGAAGTTAATAAAAAAATTATTGATATGCTTTTTTTAATAAAATTTAAACATGATACAACTTCTTATATACAAGAACTTTTAAAACTTGAAAGTGAAATTTATGATGACGTTAGTATAGAAAAATTAAAGAATAATTTTAATTTTATGATTTTATCTTTGTCAAATGAGATGAAATTTTTTGAAGAACAAATTACTTTTGAAAGAAATTTAAGTTTTGTTTTTTTATTCTTTTGTTTCTTTACTTTAATTCCGATGTTTTTTATACTAAAAAATATTATTTACAATGAACAAGAATATTTTTCTAAAATTCAAAAACACAAAAATATACACGAACTTTTAAATCATACAAATAAGTTTTTATCAAAAACTATGAAAAAAGATGATTTGTATTTTGATATTAGTGAGCTTTTAAGTGATAACAAGGATCTAGCTTTTAATTTTGTATTTGATTTAGAAACTAAAAAAATAATTGCTCAAAATGGTGAATATAAAGATGTTGTGATAAAACACGAAGATAGATTTAAAGATTTCTCACAAGAAAATATAATATCAAAAACAATAAAAAGAGAGTCTAATATTGTAATAAATGATTTTAAAGCTGAAAATGTATCAATTTTTTATAATAAAGCAAATGAGTTTAATATAAACTCAATGGCAACATTTCCTATAAAAAAATTTGATAATGTTGTTGGTGTTTTAGTACTTTACTCAACTAAGCTTAACTTTTTTGATAGTGAAGTAGAAATGCTTTTTAGTAAAATGGTTTTTGATATTACAAACTGTTTAGAAAAATTTGAGTATGAAGATATAAGATTAAAACAAGATTATGAGTTGAGACTTTCGTCTTATGCCTTTGATTCTTCATCACCAATGATTATTACAGATGAAAAAAACAATATAATTAAAGTAAATCAAGCATTTTGTCAAATTCTTGGTTATTCAAAAGAAGAGTTAATTGGCCAAAACCCTCGTATTTTTAAAACAGCTCATCAAGATAAAACTTTAGTTGAAGATATATGGAATAATTTAAAAACAAATGGAACATGGAGTGGAGATGTTTATAATAAAAAATCAAATGGAGACTTAATTGCTTTAAGAAGTACAATTACAGCTATTAAAAATGATGATGGTAAAGTTACTAATTATCTTGCTCAATATATGGATATTAGTGAGCAAAAAGATAAAGAGAAAATTTTAGAGTATCAAGCAACTCATGATAATTTAACAGGACTTCCTAATAGACTTCTTTTGACAGATAGAATAGAAAGAGCAATTACAAAAACTGTAAGACACAATATTTTTGGTGGTCTTATTTTTATAGATTTAGATAACTTTAAAGAGGTAAATGACACTTTAGGTCATAATGTTGGGGATATTCTTTTGATTACCGTTGCAAAAAAATTGAAAGAGTGTGTAAGAGAAGAAGATACGGTTTCTAGAATTGGTGGAGATGAGTTTATAGTTTTACTCGATAATATTGGAAATAACATAGCAGATGCTAGAAGAAATATAAACTTTTTGGCTGAGAAGATAAAAGAAGCATTAAATAGTATAACTCATCTACAAGGTCATGTGAATGTTTCAACTCCAAGTATAGGAATAACTTTGTTTAGTGATTCAAGTGCTAGTGTTCAAGATATAATAAAACAAGCAGATACAGCAATGTATAGTGCAAAAAAACAAGGAAAGAATACAATAGAGTTCTTCTAAACTTCTATTGTATTTTATATAGTTTAATAAAATAAATTTTATCTACATTTCATCTTTTAAATAGTCATCATATGGGTCTAGATGAATATTTACAATCCAATTTCTATTTTTATCAATAAGTTTTATGCTATCTTCAATATGGTCACATATTTTGTGTGCTTCTATAAGTGTAATTTGTTGAGTATTAAAAACTATATGAGCTTCTACAAAAGTTTTATTTGCAGCTTCTCTTGTTTTTAATAAATGGAAGTTACTTAAATTTGGGTCATTTTTCAAAATATCTTCAATTTTTAAAACCAAATCATCATCAATAGAAGCATCAAGTAAAACTAAAACACCTTTTTTTATAATTGAAAATGCTGAATAGATAATATAAAAAGCTATTATAACCCCTATAATTACATCAAATATTTCGAGATTTGTAAAATGAACTAAAATTAAAGAGCATAAAACTGCAAGATTACTTAAAACATCTGTTTTATAATGCAAGGCATCAGCTTTTATTACCATAGAGTTTGTTTTTTTTGCAACACTATTTAGGTAAATAACTAAAGATATTGTTATTACTAATGAAATTATCATAACATAAATAGAGATATCAAGATATGAAGAAGTCTCTTTGTAGATGGCTTTTTTTATAGCTTCATAAAGTAAATATAAACCAGAAATTGTAATTACAATACCTTCAATAAATAATGCCAAAGCTTCTATTTTTCCTCTTCCGTAGTTGAACTTTTTATCTGCTGGTTTTTCTGAGTTTAAAATTGCAAAGTAATTAAATATTGATACAAACATATCTAAAACAGAATCAATAGCTGAAGCTAAAACAGCAACAGAACCACTAAGAATTCCTAAGGCAAGTTTTATCAAAGTTAATATTGCTGCAACACTTGAAGATATTATTGTTGCTTTTTTTTGAGGTGAAATTTTATTTTTTAACATATTTATGGAGCCAATCTTGAGATTGTCCAGTCACCATTTTCTTGTATTTCATACAAAAATCTATCATGAAGTCTATCTTCTCCACCTTGCCAAAATTCAATTCTTATAGGTTTTAAAATATATCCGCCCCAAAAAGATGGAATTGGTATCTCTTTATTTAAAAATTTTCTTTTCATCTCATCAAATTTTTGCTCCAACAAGGCTCTTGAACTAATAGTTTCACTCTGTCTTGAAACCCAAGCTCCTAGCTGACTACCTTTTGGACGACTTAAAAAATATTTTAGAGAATCAGCTTTTGATATTTTTTCAATATTTGCCTCAATTTTTATCTGTCTTTCTAGTGCTAACCATGTAAAAAGTGCAGCTACTTTAGGGTTTTGTTCTATCTGCTTTGCTTTTTTACTCTCATAATTTGTAAAAAATACGAAACCTTCATTATCAAAATATTTTAGTAAAACTGTTCTAATGCTAGGCATCATATCAGAACCAACAGTTGATAGTGAAAAAGCATTTGGTTCTAATAGATTTTCATTTAGTGCATCATTAAACCAAACTTCAAACTGCTTAAAAGGATTTTTATTCAAATCTTTTATATCAAAATTTTTTGTAGTATATTTTCCTCTTATACTTGCTAAATCCAAAATTGCTCCTTTTTAAAATAATAGATATTCAAATATGCGGTATTTTATATCTTATTTATTTAAAACCTCTTTATCTTTGTTTTTTTTCTAAAGTAATGAAAAATAATAATTATTTTAAAATATTATAGTATAATCGAAGTTCAATTTTGAATTAGCTTAAAAGAAGGGAATATATTGAGATTTACAATTTTAGAGTACTCACTTTTTCTTACAATAATTTTTTTACTTGCTTTTTTAATAATCAAACATTTTAGTTTAAGAAAATTAAAATCTGAACAAAAAGAACTTCAAAGAAAAGCAAATATATTAAGACAATATAACAAAGCTACAAAATCATCAAATATTATTTCAAATAGCGATTTAAAAGGAAATATTACTTATGTAAATGATACATTTTGTGAGGTTTCACAATATAAAAGAGAAGAGATTATAGGAAAACCTCATAATATTTTAAGAGGTGAAGAAGATCCTGAAGTTTTTAAAAATCTATGGACTACTATAAAAAGTGGAAATATTTGGAGAGGAAATTTAAAAAATAAAAAGAAAGATGGAACATTCTACTATATAAATACTACAATATCTCCAATATTTGATGAAGATGGAAATATTTTTGAATATGTTGCAATAAGACACGAAATAACAGATTTAGTTCTAAAAACAGAAAAATTAAATAGAATTTTAAGAGAAGATTATCTGACTGAAATAGGAAGCAGATATAAACTTATAGAAGATATAAGTAAACAAGAAAACTTGAGTATATCAATATTAGATATAAAAAATTTTAGCGAGGTAAATGACTTTTTTGGCTACAAAATAGGAGATTATATTTTAAAATTGGTTGCTAAAAGAATAGAAGAGTTAGTTATTAAAAAACCAAAATATGGTGTTTATAGGCTAACATCTGATGTTTTTGCAATATTAGCTTCAAATGAACAAAAAAGTGATTTTATAAAAAATATAGAAGAGATTTCAAAAATAATATCTTCAAAAGCAGTTCGAGCAAAAGGTAGAGAGATATTTGTTTCTCTTAATTATAGCTTCTCTTTTGAGCCAAAAAACTCACTTCTTGAAACTGCAAATGTTATGAGAAAATATACAAAATCAAATCCAAATCAGATTATTTATGATAGAAGTTTAGAGATAGAAAAAGATTATGAAAAGA
>ERZ650307.103-NODE-103-length-39950-cov-6.719063_pt1 | contig 39950 bp, 33 predicted proteins | sample MGYA00376243_ERZ650307 | MGnify/ENA primary metagenome ERZ650307 (study PRJEB26733, sample SAMN07839242) | wastewater metagenome | biome: urban; feature: artificial channel; material: waste water | place: USA: North Carolina | collected 2016-03-31 ... | reverse complement strand
AAATAGCCTTGAGTAAGACTCACAAACAAAAATTTACAAGAAATAAACTGTAGATGAAAGATAAATTTGACGCTCTAGATGCTCTACTGATGTTTTTAGAGGTTCCCTTATATATTGGAAAAATTTAGGTGGTGGCAGATTTTGCCACTGAGGAGGAAAAATAATGGGAAAATATCAACATGAAGCCCAGGAACTCTTGAAAGCCATTGGCGGAAAAGAAAATGTCACCGCGGTGACACACTGTGCAACTCGTATGCGTTTTGTTTTAGCTGACGAAAGCAAAGCAGATGTTAAAACAATTGAAAATATTCCTACCGTAAAAGGTACATTTACAAACGCAGGTCAATTCCAAGTTATCATTGGCAACGATGTGCCGGTTTTCTATAATGACTTCACCGCCGTATCTGGTATTGAAGGTGTATCTAAAGAAGCCGCAAAAACAGCTGCTAAGAGTAATCAAAACGCCATTCAACGTGTCATGACGATGTTAGCTGAAATTTTCACACCGATTATTCCAGCTATTATCGTAGGTGGTCTTATCCTTGGTTTCCGTAATGTTTTAGAAGCAGTTGGTATGCCTTGGTTAGGACAACAAGTTGCTGATGGAGTTAAGGTATTTGATGCCGATGGAAACCCCGCCTGGAACACCATCACTATGGTATCTCCATTCTGGAACGGTGTTAACCATTTCTTATGGCTACCAGGTGAAGCAATCTTCCACTTTTTACCTGTAGGAATTACCTGGTCTGTTTCTCGTAAAATGGGAACAACTCAAATTCTCGGTATTGTACTGGGTATCTGTTTGGTTTCTCCACAATTGCTCAATGCTTACGCTGTTCCAGGTACTGATGCTGCAACGATTGCTAGTGATTGGGTATGGAATTTTGGTAGTTTTACCATCAACCGTATCGGTTACCAAGCTCAAGTTATTCCAGCCTTGCTTGCGGGTCTATCACTCTCTTATCTAGAAATTTTCTGGCGTAAACGCATCCCAGAAGTTGTATCAATGATTTTTGTTCCATTTCTTTCATTGATACCTGCTATTATTCTAGCTCATACAATCCTTGGCCCTCTTGGTTGGACACTTGGTCAAGCCTTATCAACGGTTGTTTTGGCTGGTTTAACAGGTCCATTTAAAGCTGTATTTGGTGCAATCTTTGGTGCACTTTACGCTCCGTTTGTTATTACTGGACTCCACCATATGACAAATGCTATCGATACTCAGTTGATTGCTGATGCTGGGGGAACTGGCTTATGGCCAATGATTGCTCTTTCTAACATTGCACAAGGTTCTGCTGTATTGGCATACTATTTTATGAACCGACACAACGAAAAAGAAGCACAAATTTCACTTCCTGCAGCTATTTCTGCCTACCTCGGTGTAACTGAACCTGCTCTCTTTGGTGTAAACGTTAAATATGTATATCCATTCGTGGCTGGTTTGATTGGTTCTGGTTTAGCAGGTCTCATTTCAACTTCGTTGAATATCACTGCCAACGCAATTGGTGTCGGTGGACTTCCAGGTATTTTGGCTATTAAAGCACAATATTGGTTACCATTTACTTTTGCAATGGCTGTTGCGATTGCTATTCCATTTGTATTAACATTCTTCTTCCGTAAAGCAGGTATTTTAACTAAAGCAGAAGACGAAAAACTGCAAGCTGCACAAGAAGCTGCTTCTGTTCCTTCGACCGTTGTTGATACACCTATCCAGCTTATTAGTCCGCTAACTGGTGAAGCAAGAGACTTATCACAAGCTATTGATCCAGTATTTTCATCTGGTGTGATGGGAAAAGGAATTGTAATTGACCCGAGTGAAGGCAAGCTTTTCGCTCCTGTAGACGGGGAGGTCTCTGTACTCTTCCCAACTTTCCACGCGATTGGTATTACAACTTCAACTGGTATTGAACTGCTGATGCACATCGGTATGGATACTGTTGGTTTAGAAGGAAAAGGCTTTACAGCCCATGTCAAACAAGGTGACAAAGTAAAAGCTGGCGACCTTCTAATTGATTTCGACATCGCAGTCATCAAGGCTGCTGGTCTTGTTGCTGAAACACCTATCATTGTGACAAATCAAACCGACTTTGACACTCAAGTTATCGGAAATCTTCCTCGTACAATCACACAAGGCGAGACCATTCTGACAATTACAAAGAATTAATGTTCTAGGAGGGCGCAAGATAGCTTGCACCTCCTATCATTGCTTATCAACCAAGAAAAACAAGAAAGAGAGAGCGAAATGACAATAGACAAGCGTAAAGTAGTTTATCAAATCTACCCAAAATCTTACAAGGACACAACTGGAAATGGTGTTGGGGATCTACGGGGGATTATCGAAAAACTTCCTTATCTAAAAGAGCTAGGCATTGATATGATTTGGCTCAACCCTTTCTATCCAAGTCCACAACGAGATAACGGCTATGATATATCAGACTATACCGCAGTAAACCCTGATTTTGGTACAATGAAGGACTTTGAAGAGATGGTAGCCGTTGGTCAGAAATTAGGAATTGAATTCATGCTAGACATGGTCCTTAACCACTGCTCGACAGACCACGAATGGTTCCAAAAAGCCTTGGCTGGAGACAAATACTACCAGGATTTCTTTATCTTGAGAGACCAACCCACTGACTGGGTTTCCAAGTTTGGTGGAAATGCATGGGCTCCTTTCGGAGAAACTGGGAAATACTATCTACACCTTTATGATGTAACGCAAGCTGATCTTAATTGGCGGAATCCATCTGTTCGTGAAGAGCTATTCAAGGTTGTCAACTTCTGGAAAAATAAGGGTGTTAAAGGATTCCGCTTTGATGTTATCAATGTCATCGGAAAGGACGAAGTCTTAGAAGACTGTCCTATTAATGATGGAAAACCAGCCTACACAGACCGCCCCATCACCCACGACTATCTCAAAATGATGAACAATGCAACCTTCGGTAGTGAAGAAGGGTTTATCACAGTCGGTGAAATGTCAGCGACTACCATTGACAACTGTATATTATATACAGCACCTGAGCGTAAAGAGTTGTCCATGGCCTTCAACTTCCACCACCTGAAAGTGGATTACAAAGATGGTCAAAAGTGGACCATTAAGGACTTTGACTTTGAGGAACTCAAACGCCTCTTCCACACTTGGGGCGAAGAGATGTCAGTCGGAAATGGCTGGAACGCACTTTTCTACAACAATCACGATCAACCCCGCGCCCTCAATCGCTTTGTGGATATAGAAAACTTCCGCAATGAAGGAGCGACGATGTTAGCTGCATCCATCCATCTTTCTCGGGGAACTCCTTACATCTATATGGGAGAAGAAATTGGCATGATTGACCCTGATTACAATAGTATGGATGATTATGTTGACGTGGAATCTATCAATGCCTACCAAATGCTTCTGGATCAAGGCAAGAGTCCGGAACAAGCCTTTAAAATTATTCAAGCAAAATCCCGTGATAATTCTCGCACACCTATGCAATGGGATGCTAGCGAAAATGCCGGATTTTCAACAGCTACACCTTGGCTAAAAGCTGGTAAATCCTACCCAACGATAAACGTTGAAAATGAAAAAAATGGCCCAATCTTCACCTTCTACCAAGAGTTGATTCGACTCAGAAAAAAACTTCCTATCATTTCCGAAGGTGATTACCGAGCTGCCTATCATGAAAGTAACAAGGTTTATGCCTTCGAGCGCTTGTTAAATGGCGAACAATTGCTTGTCCTAAATAATTTCTTTCCGGAAGAGGTTGAAATAGAACTGCTAGACAACTACGCACAGGGACATATCCTGATTAGCAATTACCCTGATAGTAAGCTAGGCAAAACAATAACTCTCAAACCTTATCAAGCAACAGCAATTTGGGGGTGATAAAAGATTAAGGAGGGGCAATGCTCTTCTCTAGTTTTAGCATGATAGAAATGAAGAAGAGAAAGCTTCATGCTCCAATTTTTTTGAGTAATTTTAAGAACCCAATCTTAAAATTCAAATTAGAACTAATCTTTGAACAGATTCAGAAAGAAATTCCAAATCTAACAGTAGAATTGAAATGGAACCAGCCTATGTTTATCATGAATGGAACCTTTATTATCGGTTTCTCGGTTTCTCGGTTGCCAAGAACCACATTTCCATTGCTCCTGAAGCAGTCACTATGGCTATCTTCACAAACGATATCAAGGCAGCAAACTACGAAGCAACCAATAACCTCTTCAAAATAATGTAAAACAAACTTTTCTTGAAAGTATTAATCTAATTGCTTACATTCAAAAAGCCAAGCTCGCTTTGAGTTTGGCTTTTGCTATTGCAATTTTACTGATTAAAGGACACATGAACATGATCATAGTGGTTTTCCGTAATACTTCCACGATCTGGCATTAAGTTCCATGTATATGCTGGTCCATAAATACTAGCATAAGGTGAGTAGAATCGTTGTTTCCAAATGATATAACTAATATTTTTCGATGCTAAATTAGCCGCAGCATATGCAGCGACCTGATCACCCAAAGCCGAACTTTGAGGAACCATAAAGTCAATTGCTAATCCTTTACCATGATCCCCTGTATCACCCGCACGGTAACCTGAAAATGACGTGATTCCAAAGGCATTAGCTACTTCAGCTCGAAATGCTGCAACCTGAGGTTGGAGTCCAACATCATATGAACTAGTAGTACTTGATGAAGTTGTTGAAACCGTAGCAACTGTTGTTGCAGTTGATACGGCTGGTGTAGGAGTCACAGGGGCTGCCTCTACAGAGTTCACCTCTGCGACCGGTGATTCCTCTACTGGGGTTTCTGCTGGAACTTCTGTGACTAGTGCTTCCTCTACTGGAGTTTCAACTGAGACTTCTGTAACTGGAACTTCTTCTACTGGGGTTTCTTCCAATGGGGTTTCTACAGGGACTTCTGTGACCGGTGCTTCCTCCACTGGAGTTTCAACTGAAACTTCTGTAATTGAAGCTGATGAACTAGGCGCATCCGTTGACTCCAGTGGGATAACTGTATCATCTACTGTAATTTCATTAGCCGCAATATCGACTGTTGCTTGCACAGTATTTTCAGCAGCTTCTTCTTGTACAGGTGCTTGAATTTCAATTTGCGTTACTTGATGATTTTGATCAACCGTCGTAGTCAAAACTGTATCAGGGAAAATCAAATTCACATCTGCAATTTGGTTAACCTGAGCTAAAATATCCAAATCAATATTCATAGCCTCGGCAATCGCACTTAAGGTATCACCATACTTTACGGTATAGGTTAATTTTCCGCCTTTATCTTCGATTTCTTGGCTAATCTCACTTACACTACGGGGAGTCCAATCCAATGCAAAAACATTTGGAGCTGTAATCCCAGTAGCAAATAATGAAAGGGCCAATGATGATGTGTAAAGCACCTTCTTATTGGCTTTCATAACAGGTGTTTTTCTCTTGCGGCGCATATATTGTGATTTTGATAACTTCTTACGTTTCATTTTTCATTCCTTTTCCAATTTAATGATTCTATCTTATATAAATCAAAGCTAAAAAACAAGGTTAAAACCAGTCTTTTAACAAAATGTTTTCACTCTGTAATCTAGAAAAGGATTCTGTCATGAAATTGTCATACGAACTTAAGAAACGAAGAGATTTTGGAAAAAGGATAGAACTCAACCTGACCAGGAGTGTTCCCTCACTTCCTAGTATCTAGGTTCGGACTTTCTCTGGTCACATGTAAATTTCAAAGTGATTAGCTGAAACAATTCCTCTAAAGCTGTTTAATTCTCCCAGACTAGTAAAGCTAATCAACCACTGCACAAAATGTTGATCCCAAGTCTGACTAGTAGCCTGTGCTTGAGCCTAAGCTAAAATTATTCATTTCCAGAAGCAGGAGGAATTAGGCCAACACCAACAGGTTTCTTGGTTTCTGTTTCCATCTGTTCTTTCGGACCTGCTACCTCTCCATTAAAGCCCATGGCTTCTCCCAAGCGAACTGCGACATCCGTATCATCAAATTCCCCGTCAAACATATAGGCCCCAGAACCCATAGCATAGACTGGTACTTTTTCACCCGCATGGGCCGTCGTTGTCCAAGCTAACCCTGCTTTTTTATCTAAAATATGGGTAGCTGTAATGGAAACTGGATCATAGCCACCATACTGGACATTTTGTTCTTCACTTGCCTTCTTACTTTCTTCAAAAGCAGTTTTGAGTTCCTGGTATTCCTCTTGCGAGCAAATCAAGCGATTGCTCTCCTGTTGCTCCTTATAGGCTTCAACTGCTGCTTCTGTACCAGTTTCTGCTGGGGCATTAGGATCAAGAACTAGACCGAAGAATGCTGTAATCTGAGATGCAAATTCTTCAAATGAAAGATTTGGATTGGTCTCAAGAGCACTTTTTACCTTCTCTTGGAAAGCAACTTGTGAACCTTTTTGATTTGTTAGGAGGTCAAAATAGGTCTCATACCCAGTTGAACCATTTCCTATGGTGAAACCACCTGTAGAATGGTCTGCAGTTACCACAATCAAGGTATCGTCTGGATGTTCATCGTAAAAATCCACTGCAGACTGGATTGCTTCTTGAAACTGAATGACCTCTTCCATTGTGGTCACTCCGTCATTGGCATGCTCAGCCCAGTCTATTTTCCCTGATTCTGCCATCATAAAGAAACCTTCTGGATCATTTGACAGTACTTCAATACCTTTGTCCACGACATCTTTCAAGGTCTGGCTATCACTGTCTTGGTCAATAGCATATGTCATGGCACCATCATCCTGCAAGTCCTCAGCTACCATATACACTTTCTTTGAATCTGCTGTAATTTGCTCAGCTTCTTGTTTGGTATCTGCGATAGTATAGCCACGTTCTTCTAAAATGGTATATAGATCTTTTTGATCTTTTTCCTTCCCTGTTCGATGCTTGAGGGAACCACCACCAAAAAAATCAAAGTCTGTCTCTGCCATTTGCAAGCCAATATCATAATATGAATTACGTGATTCTACATTAGCATAAAATGCAGCAGGTGTTGCATGGTTTAAAGTCACGGAGGAAATGATACCAACAGCTTTACCTGCTCGTTTAGCTTTTTCTGCCACTGAATCTGCAGATTGACTAAAGTCTCCAGAAAGCCCCACCGTATCCGTTTGAGTTTTTATTCCTGTCCCAAATGCAGTCGCTGTAGAGGCTGAGTCTGGAATAAAAGAGTGGCAGTCGAATTGAGTCTTCATACCAACAACTGGCATCTCTGTAAAATTCATCCTGTCTGGGTAAATTTCTCCCTTATTGGTCTGGGTATAGCCTAGATAATTCTCTGCAGCTGTTACCGGAGTAACCCCCATCCCATCTCCGATGAAAAGAAAAACATACTTGGCCTGATTTTCATTTACCTTGGAATAATCCTCCGTTTTAGCCCTACTAGTATCATAAAGGGCTACTGTTTTTCCATTCGCTGTCTGCTCAGCTAAAGCTGCATCATTAACAGCTTCAGTATCTAATTTAACACTTGCTTGGTTACTGCAAGCTGCTAAAAGAAGCACCGAAGTAGCAAACAAGATCGTTGCACATTGAAGATAGGTAGATTTCTTTTTCATTTAAAACTCCTTGGTATTATTCAGACTTAAGTCCAAAATTAGTCTAACCTATTTTCATCAAATTCCAATGAAAATTACGTAAAATATCTAAGTATAGATTGTAATTTCTTTGTAAATTCTTATCAATGGTCGTTTACAAATTATTCACCAAAGAAGTAAGAATTCTACAATTCACAAAAACGCATAAAATCATGTTGCCTGTAACATCGATTTTATGCGTTTGATAATATGATTACTACACAAGATTTCTGTGTATTTGTATATTTCTAGATTTCCCTCCCCATTTTCTGAAAAAGTAATACCAGATAAGGGCTTATCAGAAACTATTTATGAGGCTCCCTGTTTACTGGCCCGACCCAAAATACACATTCGGATTCGTTACTACACCTCTTCAGGGTAAACCAAGCCCCATTCTTTACGGAGTTGGGTCATAATGTCCATGACATCTTGGGTGTAGCCTAGGTGCATGGTATTTTCGATGCCTGCGACAGCTTTTTCCATATCCGCCACTTCATAAGAAAGAGCCTTGGCTGTCTCGCCTGCTTCGATTACCTCTTGACTACCGTCTTCAGTATAGGTAATGACTGCTTTCTGACCACGAGGATACTCGTAGAGTTCGATATAGCCCTTGTCGTAGGCAATCGTTCCACGTTTTGGCTGTTTGGCATGGAGGGTCAGGGCGATGGTCGCCATCTCTCCTGCATCATTGCTGAGCAAAATCCCTACCTGCTCGTCCACACCTGTCGGAGCCAATTTGACCTGTGATAGGACTTGATTTGGCTTTTCCGTCATAAACCAACGGACAAATGACAGTGCGTAGACACCAATATCCAAGAGGGCGCCTCCTGCCAAGTTTTTATTGAAAAAGCGATTGGTCATGTCGTATTCCTTGTAGCTGCCAAAGTTCATCTGAATCATCTTCAAATCTCCAAGCTTGCCACTGGCAACAACTTCGCTCAACTGACGATAGATTGGCATGTGGAAAATAGTCATGGCTTCTGCCAGGATAACCTGATTTTCTTCTGCCAGTTGAATGGCTTCTGCTAATTCTTCTGAATTAAGCGTAATAGACTTTTCACAGAGGACATGCTTCCCAGCCTTCAAGGCCTTTCTCAAATAATTGATATGGGTATTGTGAGGCGTAGAAATATAGATAATGTCTACTTCAGGATCCTCAAACACATCATCGATTTCCTGATAAACTTTCTCGATGCCATATTTTTGCGCAAATTCCACACCCTTGTCATAGGTACGGTTAGCCACCGAATAAAGATTTCCTCCCATAGCCTGCAAGGCCTGAACCAATTCGTTGGCAATGACACCTGTTCCCAGAGTCGCCCATTTATACTGCATTTTTTCAGTCATTACACATCCTCTCTTTCTTTTCCCATTATAGTAAATTCTACCTTTTTCTGCACACTCTAACTAGCATTTGTGTTACAATAAGAACATGAATACCATTGTACTAAAGGCATCTGTCCAGCAAAAACAGGCCATGATGGCTCACTATGACCGCTATCGGCAGGCCAGTAAAAATCCCTACATAGAAGCATTTTTCAAATTGACCGGTGCTAGCCTGTCCATCTACACTTCTGGAAAAATCGTTTTTCAGGGGGAAATGGCAGAGCAGGAAGCAAGGCTCTGGGGCTATGAGCCAGAAAGCTCTGAACAGACAACCAATCCTGGTCAAAACCTGCCCATGATTGGTACAGATGAGGTTGGAAACGGGTCTTATTTTGGAGGTTTGGCAGTCGTTGCTAGTTTTGTCCGCCCAGAAGACCATGCTTTTCTCAAGTCGCTAGGTGTGGATGATTCTAAGAAAATGACAGACCAAAAAATCTGCCAAATCGCTCCTCTCTTAAAAGAGAAAATCCCCCACCAAGCTCTGCTATTGTCACCGAAAAAATACAACGAAGTCATTGAACAAGGCTATAATGCAGTATCTGTCAAGGTTGCCCTGCACAATCAAGCGATTTTCCTACTCTTGCAAAAGGGAATGAAGCCTGAGAAGATTGTCATTGACGCTTTTACATCCAGTCAAAATTATCAAAAGTACTTGAAGAAGGAAGCCAATCAATTTCCCAACCCCATCACACTAGAAGAAAAGGCTGAGGGTAAGTATCTGGCTGTGGCAGTATCTTCTATCATTGCAAGAAGTATGTTTTTAGAAAATCTTGCCCAGCTTGGTCAACTAGTTGGAATGCAACTACCGTCTGGAGCGGGCAGTAAATCCGACCAAGTCGCAGCAAGCATCTTAAAACAATATGGCATGGCTGGTCTCAATGAGACTGCCAAACTTCACTTTGCTAATACGCAAAAAGCACAAAAATTATTGAAATAAGGAAAATAAATTCATGGGAATTAAAAAAGGTACCAATCGTTCCCCATTCATGAAATTCATTGCCGAATGGGGATTCTTTATCTTATTTATCGTAGCTGTGTTCGCCAGTCGATACTATATCTGGAATCCAGTTTCAGTTGACGGGCATTCCATGGACCCGACGCTTCAACACCAAGAAAAATTGATTATGCTGAAAACAACATCAATCGACCGTTTCGATATTGTTGTTGCTAGCGAGACAGACAGTAATGGTGACGAAAAATTAATTGTCAAACGTGTTATCGGCATGCCAGGTGACACCATCCACTACCAAAACGATGTACTATATATCAATAACGAACAAATAGATGAGTCATATTTAGCAGAATATTTGACAGCTTTTAATGAAGATAAACTTCAAACTATCTATTCTTACAATAAACAATTCCAGGCCGTTGCTCAATCTGCTGAGGCCTTTACACAGGATGCCAATGGTTACGTAGATTTCACTATAACGGTCCCAGAAGGTCAGTACTTCTTGATGGGGGATGATCGTCTCGTTTCACTAGATAGCCGTAGTGTGGGAACATTCTCCCGTGAAAATATCAAAGGGGAAGTCGTCTTTCGGATGTGGCCATTCAACCGAATTGGGACTGTTGATTAATACAAACAAGTTTGGAGCAATCCGTTCCAAACTTCTTTTTCATTATTATTGGACTAAACTCTATGAACGAAGTGTATGTTACCGGTACTATTGACCGGATTATTTTTGAAAATCCTAGTAATTTTTATAAAATCCTTCTCCTTGAAATCGAGGAAACTGACGCAGGATATGACGACTACGAAATAATTGTGACCGGAACGATTGCCGATGTCATTGAAGGAGAAGACTATCGTTTCTATGGCAATCTGGTTACCCATCCCAAGTATGGTCAGCAGCTGCAAATTTCGCGTTACGAACGCAGCAAGCCCACTTCTGCCGGACTTGTCAAATATTTCTCCAGTGACCATTTCAAGGGAATTGGACGCAAAACGGCTGAAAAAATCGTTGAGCTCTATGGCGAAGATACCATTGATAAGATTTTGGCTGAACCTGAAAAACTGACCCAAATCACAGGCCTATCCAGCAAGAACAGGCAGGCATTTGTCGAAAAACTCCGCCTCAATTATGGAACCGAAATGATCTTGGCAAAACTAGCCGAGTATGGCATTCCCAATAAATTGGCCTTTCAAATCCAAGACCAATATAAGGAAAAAACACTCCAAATGATTGAAGAAAATCCCTATCAACTGGTTGAAGACGTCCAAGGGATCGGTTTCACCATTGCCGATAGGATTGCGGAAAACCGGGGAATTGCCAGTGATTCTCCCCAACGCTTTCGGGCTGGTATGCTCTTTAGTCTCATTCATCGCTCCATGGAAACAGGCGATACCTATGTGGAGGCTAGAGACTTGCTGGAAGCAACCCTTGAACTGCTGGAAAAATCCCGCCATACAGAGCTGGACCCCGCTGCTGTTGCCAAAGAATTGACGGGACTGATTGCAGACGACAAGGTACAGCAAGAGGGCACAAAGATTTTTGACAACAGCCTCTACTTTGCCGAACATGGTATCCATAAAAACCTGACCCGTCTGATGGGAAAAAATGGTTTCAAACCCTTCCCACGCGCAGACGTTGAGGCTGCTATAGCAGAGCTAGAAACTATGTCTTCCCTTACCTACGATGACATTCAAAAAGAAGCCATCGTCCAAGCCATTACCAATCCGCTTTTCATTCTGACAGGCGGACCAGGGACTGGAAAAACAACGGTTATTAACGGTATTATCGCGGTCTACGCCATCTTGCATAAGATTGACCTAACTGGCAACCGAGAAGAATGCCCTGTCCTCCTAGCCGCTCCAACTGGACGAGCAGCCAGACGGATGAATGAATTGACAGGTCTGCCTTCCGCCACCATCCACCGCCACCTCGGTCTGGTAGAAGGACAAGAAGAATCCTACCGTGATGATTATTTGGATGCCGACTTTATCATCGTGGATGAGTTTTCTATGGTAGATACTTGGTTGGCAAACCAGCTCTTCCAGAACATTTCCTCTCAAACCCAAGTTCTGATTGTCGGCGATGCGGAGCAATTACCTTCTGTCAGTCCCGGCCAAGTCCTAGCTGACCTCTTAAAAATTGACAAGCTACCCAGCATCACTCTGGAACGCATCTACCGCCAATCCGATGATTCAACTATTGTTACCCTAGCCAGCCAGATTCGCCAAGGGGCCCTGCCGAGCGATTTCCGTGAGAAAAAGGCTGACCGCTCCTATTTTGAAGCTCAAAACGAACAAATTCCAGCTCTGATTGAACGCATTGTCGGCGCAGCTATCAAGTCAGGCATCCCTGCAAACGAAGTCCAAATCCTCGCTCCCATGTACCGTGGGGCCGCAGGCATTGACCAACTCAACACCATGACCCAGGCCCTGCTCAATCCTCTAAAAGACGGAGAACTCGAGTTCCTCCACAATGAGCAGGCCTTCCGCCAAGGCGACCGGGTCATCCATCTGGTCAACGATGCCGAGGCCAATGTCTTCAATGGTGATTTGGGCTACATTACCGACCTTCTACCTGCCAAGTACACAGACTCCAAGCAGGATGAGATTACCATCAACTTCGATGGTAGCGAGGTCACCTATCCCCGCAATGAGTGGTACAAGATTACCCTGGCCTATGCCATGTCCATCCACAAGTCCCAAGGTAGTGAGTTTCAGGTCGTTATCCTTCCCATCACCCGCACCAGCCACCGCATGCTCCAGCGCAACCTGGTCTACACCGCTATCACCCGATCCAAGAGCAAGCTCATTCTTCTAGGTGAAATCTCCGCCTTTGACTACGCCGTCAAAAATGCTGGCACCCTTCGCAAAACCTATCTGGTCCCACGTTTCCAAGGGGAAATGGCAAAGCAGGACAGCAAGGAAAGCTTGACTGAAAACAACGAAAGCAAAACAGCCACAGCCAAGCAAAGCCAGCCACCTGCTCAATCGGATAAGGCAAAACAAATAGAGCCAGTAACAGAATTCAGCCAGCAACTGTCCCTTCTTGACCAAGACCAGCCAGAAAAAGCAAGTGCCCAACCTAGAGAATATATTCTAACGGTGGACAACCTGCTAACCATTGACCCCATGATTGGCATAGATCAGGCAGATATTGAAGAGTTTTTTAAAGTATAAAAACCAGCAAGTCAGTAGATTTGCTGGTTTTACTCTAATATGTTCTTTCAGTTTGCGGTTAGAACTCGCTCCAACTATCTGGGAGACCTTTTGAAGGGAGAGAAATTGATAACAAACTCTTCTGTAATTGAGTCCTTTCTCACTCCCACAGAACTCAAGCCTGAAAGTTTGTGACTGTCACTCCTAACAACCGGATACCTTTTTCAACTTGTCCAATCTCTTCAATCAACTGACGAACCTCTTTTTCAATGATATCTAACTGGTCGGTGTATTCATCAAGACTATGGCGTTTAGTCAGTGTAGAAAAATCACCATAACGCACCTTTAACACAATTGTTCGGCCCTTTTTTTCATTACGCTCCAAGCTACCAGCAACCCGTTGACAAAGACTGGTTAACTCTTTTAGTACGTCCTCATCTCGATAAAGTAATTTCCGATAGGTTTTTTCCTTACCAATAGACTTGCGCACTCGATCCGCCTTAACAGGTGAATCGGAAATTCCTCTCGCCTTACGATAGAGGTCAAACCCGAAACGACCGAATGTATCAATCAAAACCATCTCTGGTACATCTAACAGATCCTGCCCTGTGTAGACCCCCATATCATGTAGTCGTTTTACAGTTTTCTTGCCAACACCATGAAATTTTTCAATCGGCAAGGATGCCAATATCCCCACAGCCTCTTCTGGTAAAATCAAGGTCAATCCATGTGGTTTTTCCATATCCGAAGCAATCTTTGCCAAAAATTTGTTATAGGAAACACCAGCTGAAGCTGTCAGATGCAACTCATTCCATATGTCGTATTGGATGAGTTTGGCGATTTTAATTGCCGAGCTAAGGCCTAACTTATTTTCCGTCACATCTAGATAGGCCTCATCAATTGACATCGGCTCCACCAAATCAGTATAGCGATGAAAGATTTCTCGAACCTGTCGCCCAACTTCTTGGTATTTTTCATAATGACCAGAGATAAAAATAGCCTGCGGACAACGTTCAAAGGCTTCTTTTGAGGACATAGCCGAGTGAATCCCAAAGGCACGCGCCTCATAATTACAGGTCGACACAACGCCTCTACCACCAGATAGTCTTGGATCAGCTCCAATAACAACAGGCTTTCCTTTCAACTCAGGATTGTCCCTTACCTCAATAGCAGCAAAAAAAGCATCCATGTCTACATGAATAATTTTTCTAGATAAATCATTGATTAAGGGAAATACTAACATGGTTACTCCTTTACAATTTAGATTATACCGCAATCAGCTGCTAATGAAAAGAAAGCTACTCTGAACAGATTATCCAAATGACTCTATTTAAACGTCTTGCACGTACCTATTTCTACATGAAAAACGGTTGAAAGAATTTTCACAAACTTTCACGACGCTGAACCTTGAAGTAAGTGCTTTCAAATGCTATAATAGTACCATACCGGTGTTAACCGAAATGTTCAAAAGGAGAACCCTCATGTCAACAAAAGTAAAAACAAAAAATGTTGCTGAAGACATTTTCGCCCAAGCCTGGGAAGGCTTCAAAGGTACAGATTGGCAAGATAAAGCAAGTGTAACTCGCTTCGTTCAAGCCAACTACACTCCATATGATGGAGATGAAAGCTTCCTTGCAGGCCCAACTGAGCGTACACTTCATATCAAGAAAATTATTGACGAAACAAAAGCTGGTTACGAAGATACTCGTTTCCCAATGGATATCGACCGTGCGACTTCTATCGCTGATATTCCAGCAGGTTTCATCGATAAAGAAAACGAACTCATCTTTGGTCTCCAAAATGATGAGCTCTTCAAACTTAATTTCATGCCACGTGGTGGTATTCGTATGGCTGAAACAACTTTGATCGAAAACGGCTATACTCCAGACCCACTCCTTCATGAAATCTATACAAAACACGCTACAACTGTAAACGATGGTATCTTCCGTGCTTACACAGCTGACATTCGCCGTGCTCGCCACTCACACCACGTTTCAGGTCTTCCAGATGCTTATTCACGTGGTCGTATCATCGGTATGTATGCTCGTTTGACACTTTACGGTGCAGACTACTTGATGGAAGAAAAAGTAGCTGACTGGAATGCGATTACTGAAATCGATGAAGAGTCAATCCGCCTTCGTGAAGAAATCAACCTTCAGTACCAAGCTTTGCAACAAGTTGTGCGTTTAGGTGACTCATACGGTGTTGACGTTCGCAAACCTGCAATGAACACGAAAGAAGCTATCCAATGGACAAACATTGCTTTCATGGCTGTATGTCGTGTTATCAATGGTGCTGCTACTTCACTTGGTCGTGTGCCAATCGTACTTGACATCTACGCTGAACGTGACTTGGCTCGTGGTACATTTACTGAGGCTGAAATCCAAGAATTTGTTGATGACTTCGTATTGAAACTTCGTACAGTGAAATTTGCTCGTACAAAATCCTTCGACGAAATCTACTCTGGTGACCCAACATTCTTGACAACATCTATGGCAGGTATGGGTAACGATGGTCGTCACCGTGTTACTAAGATGGACTACCGTTTCTTGAACACTCTTGACAACATCGGTAACTCTCCAGAACCAAACTTGACAGTTCTTTGGTCAGACAAACTTCCATATTCATTCCGTCGTTACTGTATGGCAATGAGCCACAAACACTCTTCTATCCAATATGAAGGTGTAACAACAATGGCGAAAGATGGTTATGGTGAAATGTCTTGTATCTCTTGCTGTGTATCTCCACTTGATCCAGAAAGCGAAGACCAACGCCACAACATCCAATACTTTGGTGCTCGCGTAAACGTCCTTAAAGCCCTTCTTTCAAGCTGGAACAACGGTTACGATGATGTTCACAAAGATTACAAAGTATTCGACGGTGTTGAACCAAATACATCTGAAGTATTTGACTACGACCAAGTGGTTAAGAACTTTGAAATCGCCCTTGACTGGTTGACTGATACATATGTTGATGCCATGAATATCATCCACTTCATGACAGATAAATACAACTACGAAGCAGTTCAAATGGCATTCTTGCCAACTCACCTTCGTGCGAACATGGGATTCGGTATCTGTGGTTTCGCAAACACTGTTGACTCATTGTCAGCAATCAAATATGCACAAGTTAAACCAATCCGTGATGAAGATGGATTTATCCACGACTACGAAGTAACTGGTGACTTCCCACGCTATGGTGAAGACGATGACCGTGTAGATGATATTGCGAAATGGCTTATGGAAGCATTCTTCACTCGTTTGAACAAACATAAATTGTACAAGAATGCTGAAGCTACTGTGTCTATCTTGACAATCACTTCAAACGTTGCTTACTCTAAACAAACTGGTAACTCTCCAGTTCACCGTGGTGTATTCCTCAATGAAGATGGTTCTGTGAACACTACTAAGGTAGAATTCTTCCCACCAGGTGCTAACCCAACTTCTAAAGCTCGTGGTGGTTGGTTGCAAAACTTGAACACCCTTTCTAAACTCAACTTCAAACATGCCAACGACGGTATCTCATTGACTACTCAAGTTTCTCCAAAAGCGCTTGGTAAAACATTCGATGAGCAAGTAAACAACTTGGTAACAATCCTTGATGGTTACTTTGAACAAGGTGGTCAACACGTTAACTTGAACGTTATGGACTTGAACGACGTTTATGAAAAAATCATGGCTGGTGAAGATGTTATCGTTCGTATCTCTGGATACTGCGTAAACACTAAATACCTCACTAAAGAGCAAAAAACTGAATTGACTCAACGTGTCTTCCACGAAGTTCTTTCAATGGACGACCACGCTGCTGAAGTTTCAGGTCAAGCTTAATCAAGCAAACACAAAAGGACTTGCAATGCAGGTCCTTTTACTATGTCGAAAACACTTCTGAGTGCTGTGGAAGGATAGTTAATCTTCGGAAGGATGCACCGCAGATTTTCGGAAGGATACAGAACCAGTTCATAAAGAGGGAGTGGGAAAGAACTCGAACAGTCTAAAAAGAGTTCGTCAACAAGTCTTTATTTCTAGTTGTTGAGCTGAAACAGTCTATTCCCAGACTGTTTCACTCCCACCCCCGCACAGCTCAAACTGTCTGGGAGACAGTTTGAGGTTGGAAATGGAGCGAACTTTGTTCGCAACAGTCGTAATGGTCAGATTTGGAGTGTGAAACACGAACAAATCTGCCAATCAACCACTGCGCTGAGATGTTGACACGAATTCTGAGAAGCGAGGCTGGACTTTCTGCCCACCCTCAACCTGTTACCTTGAAACAAGAAAGTAACAGAGTTCTGTCTTCTGCTCAATGACGCCAACACAATTCTCTATATTTTCCAGCCTTCAACTATCTCCCAGATAGGTGAAGTTAGGCTACTTTTGATTCTCATTGACTATTATTTTCTAACTGTCAAAAGGGGCCTCTATTATTGTATCAGGACTGAAAGCATTCTGCAAACAAAGAAAGGACCTGCAATGCAAGTCCAATGGAATTATAAGGAATCACCGTTCCAAATTGAATTTTTTACTACAGCATAATCCACATGTTTTAAGCTTGTGAGATCACGCCCACCAGCATAAGAAATAGAAGATTGCAAATCTTGCTCCATTTCAATCAGAGTATCTTTCAAGTGACCTTTAGCAGGCAATAAAATTTTCTTACCCTCAACGTTTTTATAATCACCTTTTTGGTATTCAGATGCAGAACCATAGTACTCTTTAAACTTCTCACCATCTACTTCTACTGTTTTTCCTGGGCTTTCAATATGTCCTGCAAAAAGCGAACCAATCATGACCATGCTTGCCCCGAAACGAATGGATTTAGCAATATCTCCGTGGGTACGGATACCGCCGTCCGCAATGATTGGTTTACGAGCTGCTTTTGCACACCAACGTAGCGCAGCCAATTGCCAACCACCTGTACCAAAACCTGTTTTTACTTTAGTTATACATACTTTCCCTGGGCCGATACCAACTTTCGTGGCATCTGCACCAGCATTCTCCAATTCACGGACCGCTTCTGGTGTGCCAACATTTCCAGCAATCACAAATGTTTCTGGCAATTCTTTTTTAATATGCTGAATCATATTTATCACACTATCAGCATGACCATGAGCAATATCAATGGTAATAAACTCAGGAGCATCTGCTTTCAAACTTGATACAAAGTCATATTCATATTCTTTTACACCAACGGAGATAGAAGCTATCAAACCTTGTTCATGCATGCGTTTGATAAATGGAAGACGGCCGGCTTCATCGAAACGGTGCATAATATAGAAATAACCATCCTTTGCTAACATCTCTGCAACATCTTCATCTATTATCGTCTGCATATTGGCTGGAACTACAGGTAACTTAAAGCTGTACTTTCCCAGAATTACACTTGTATCTGCCTCTGAACGACTATTGATAATACATTTATTTGGGATAAGCTGAATATCTTCGTAGTCAAAAATTGGAGTCTCGTTAATCATAATCGCACCTCTATTTTCATATAATTTTCAGAAAAAACAATAAATTTTCGTAATTAAACGAATTCATATGTATTATTATAGTTTATTGTTTGGTTTTTGTCAATGACGATTAAGAATATTATCAAATCATTCGTATATTCGATTATTTTTTATTTTTCTGATAAACAAATATCGTGATTGTTCAGAATTTAAGAAAGATTTCTAGTATTTTCAAATAAATATTCTGAATTTACCATATATTTCTGTCTCAAAAACAAAAAAATCTCCAAAAACTGAAGATTTTTAATCAAATTTATATAATTGCGGATATTTGTGACACTCAGGATTCTTTGGATGGCATACTTCTCTTCCAAAATAAATCATCGCCTGATGAGCTGGAAGCCATCGTTCAGGTGGCAAAACCTCCATAACCCGGTTTTCTGTTTCCAAAGGTGTTGCAGATTTTTTCACAATATCATGGTGTTTGCAGATACGTCCTACATGGGTATCGACAGCAAACGCTGGAATCCCAAATCCGACACTCAATACTACGTTAGCAGTTTTTCGGCCCACACCTGCCAGCGCCTCCAATTCCTCACGTGTTTGAGGGACTATCCCATCATGACAATCCATCAACTGCTGGGCACATTCTTTTAAGAACTTAGCCTTATTTCGATACAAACCCAAGCGGGAAATAAAGGGTTCAATATCCTCCACATTCGCAGCTGCCATTGCTTGAGGGGTTGGAAAAGCAGCAAACAAACCTGGAGTAGCTTTATTTACTGCAGCATCAGTCGTTTGAGCAGAAAGTAACACAGCGCACAACAGCTCGAAATGATTATGAAAATCCAAACTAGGTTTGGCATCAGGATAGAGTGCAATAATTTCTTCAATAACTTTTCTAGCACGTTTTTTTGATAATATCATAAAACCATTATAACATACGATAAATGAGAAACGAAATCAGAATGCCTAAGGTGTTAACAACCTTTCGATGGAAAATTGATACTAACTATCTAAGCACCTTCGAGTATCTTACGAACAGTGTGAATTTGTGAAATTGGAACTGCAACGAGCAAAGAATCACCCATAAAAAGTTGGCTGTTTCCTTTCACAATCCTAGACTTTCCGTGATGAATTTGGCTGGTAATCAAGCATGAATCCGGCAAACGTAACTCACTTACAAAGGTTTGATCCAAAGTTTCGTTGACAACAACCTCTATTAAGGTCATATGTTCTTGCTGTTCTACTTCTTCTGGCAGAATTTTTTCCAACATCGCTTCGTAGACAGGCGCTCCACCTAAGATGTCCATTATCACATAGGAACTCAAAACCACCAACCCAATGACCATCAATTGATTCAAACTTCCTACCATTTCAGTTACTAGAATAATAGCAGTTAGAGGGGCTTTGGAAATCGCTGAAAAGAAGCCTGCCATCCCCAATACAATAAACAATAGCATCTGGTCCTGACTGATGAAACCAATATCAAGGAAGAACCGTGCAACAAATAGACCAAGGAGACTTCCCAAGGTTAATATAGGCAAAAAGATCCCCCCTGGTAAACCAGAACCATAAGAAATCATACTCCATACAAATCGTATTAAAATCAAGATTGCTAATGTCAGTAGCCCTTGATCCAGATGTGGAAGCTCTAAAATCAAATGATGCCCGCCACCCAATAGATTAGGGAAATAATAACCAATCGGCATGATGAACAAAAAGGCAAATACACTATAATACGGAGCTGGTAGAGGAATGATTTTTGCAAGCATGGTAAAGAAAACTTGTATGTTGAGGATAACAACTTCATATACATATCCAGCAAACCCAAGGAAAATGCCAAGTAAGATATAGATCCAATATTGGTCAAGAGATAGTAGCTGCAAATCTTCCGGCATGTGCAAAACAGGTGTTAATCCAAAAACATGTAAGGAAATAAAGTTTGCAGTGATACTAGCAGCTAAGGCTGAGACCCAAACCAGCCGAGAAAACTGATGATAGACTTCCTCTACAACAAATAAAAGTCCAGCTATTGGGGCATTGAAAGCCGCTGCCAAACCAGCCGCGGCACCACTAGCAATTAAACTCCTTCTTTCCATTTCACTGGATTTAAGAAGAACTGATACACCTTTAGCTGTTAGAGCACCTAGTTGAATACTGGGACCTTCTCGACCCAGCATTAAGCCCGATGCAATGGATAAAACGCCACCGATAAATTTTTTCCAAAGAACTGACCACCAACTTAAATCCATCAATCCTTTTAGTTCCGCTTCAACTTGAGGAATTCCGGAACCTTTTGCATTGGGTTCGTACTTAATCAAGTGGCCAACAAGTAAAGCTATAACCAGATAAAGCCCCCCAATAAGAAGTAAATAGATTGGATTGTCTGTTGCCAGAGGATAGAGGTGTGAAAAAACACCAAATAGTTTTTCAATGGCTAAGCGAAATACAACAACCACTAAACCAGCAGCAATACCAACTATACTACCACGCAGAACCGAATAGAGGATTGATTGCGAAATAAAACTAACTTCTTTCCGGTGATTTTCCATTGGAATTTCCTTTCCATTATTTCTATAGTATACACGCCCAAAAAATGGGAGCAATAAGTACTTAGTAAAGAACCTCACTCCCATTCTTATATTTATGTTGCTACCTGTCCAATCAAATTATTTACGATACATTTTAAATTGGAGGTACAAATCATTGTAAGTACCAAGTAGTTCTTTTCCTAAATTATCATAAACTTCCATCTGCTTCATCGTTTCCTCAGAAGGATAGAAAGCTTCATCACTTTGTGTTTCTTCATCCAACATAGCCTTGGCTGCAGGAATTGGAGTGGAATAACCCACGTATTCTGCATTACGCAATGCATTTTCAGGACGAAGCATGAAACTCATAAAAGCATAGGCGCCATCACTGTTTTTAGCTGATTTGGGAATTACCATGTTATCAAACCAAAGGTTCGATCCTTTCGATGGCACGACATAGTGAAGATGTTCGTTTCCATCCAACATTTCACTGGCTTCACCTGAGAAAGACACCGCAATGGCTGCTGCATCTTGTATCATATAGCCCTTTATTTCGTCAGCAACAATAGCCTTGATATTTGGTGTCAGGTTGTAGAGATGTTCAGCTGCTTCTTCAATCTCTACAGGATTTTTAGAATTCAGGCTATAACCTAGGGATTGTAGACCAAAGCCCATAACCTCACGCACGCCATCAATTAACATGATGTTATCACGGTATTCGTCGGACCATAGGTCTTCCCACTCTTGAGGAGGATTTTCAACCATAGTATCATTGTACACAATCCCCAAGGTTCCCCAGAAGTAGGGGATAGAATAGTCATTATTCTTATCAAAGCTCAATCCCATAAATTGAGGGTCAATGTTCTCCAAACCTTCGATTTTAGACTTATCGAGCTTAACCAGCATATTTTCTTCCGTCATTTTGGAAATCATATATTCTGATGGAACTGCTAAATCGTAGATTGTTCCCCCCTGCTTGATCTTTGTGTACATGGACTCATTGGAATCAAAAGTCTGATAATCAACCTGAATTCCTGTCTCGGCAGTAAATTCATCTAGTAATTCAGGATCAATATAATCGCCCCAATTATAGATAACCAATTTATCTATCGTTCCTTGTGTCGAATCAGCTTCTAACTTGTAGCTGATTCCCCATAAAACAAGAATAATAGCTACAATACCTACAAAAAATGAATACAGTCGTTTCATTAGTTGGCCTCCTTTTCACGTGAAAGGAAATAATAACCCACTACCAACAAGATAGAGAAAAGGAACACAACCGCTGACAAGGCATTGATTTCCAAAGAAATACCTTGTCGAGCCCTTGAGTAGATTTCAACCGAAAGATTTGAATAGCCATTTCCTGTTACGAAAAAGGTTACAGCAAAGTCATCCAAAGAGTAAGTAAAAGCCATGAAATAACCCGCGATAATTGCCGGCGTCAGATAAGGCAACATAATTTCTTTCAGCATTTGTGGCTGAGTTGCGCCCAAATCATATGCAGCTGAAATCATGTCCGCGTTCATTTCTTTCAAACGGGGTAAAACCATCAAGACGACGATTGGAATCGAAAAGGCAATGTGACTGAGTAAAACAGAAACAAACCCCAATTGAAATCCAATCATGGTAAAGAGAATCAAGAAACTTGCCCCAATCATAACGTCAGGTGCCACCATCAAGATATTATTGATAGACAAGAGGGCATTTTGAAAACGAAGTTTTGCCTGATAAATATAAATTGCTCCAAATGTCCCTATAATGGTTGCAATCAAAGAACTTAAGAAAGCAAGTAAGAATGTCTGAGCTAAAATCAGCATCAGTCGGCTGTCACCAAGCATCGAAGAAAAATGCTCCAAGGTAAAGCCAGTAAAACCATTCATATCTCCTCCAGCATTAAAGGAATAGAAAATGAGATAAAAAATGGGTAAATAAAGCACGAGGAAGGCAATGGTTAAGTAGACATTTGCAAATTTCTTCATTATTTCTTCCTCTCTTTCGTCATCCACATAATCAAGAGCATGGCTAAAATCAAGACCACACCAATGGTTGAACCCATTCCCCAGTTTTGTGTTGTGAGGAAATGCTGCTCGATGGCAGTACCCAAAGTAATCACTCGGTTACCTCCAATCAAACGAGTCAACATAAAGAGGCTTAAACTTGGAATGAAAACAGCCTGTACCCCAGAACGGACGCCATTCATAGAGAGAGGAAAAATAACCTTTGAAAAGGTTTGCCAAGAAGTTGCACCCAAATCACGACTAGCGTTGATAAGATTCTTATCCAAGTCATCCAAAGCGTTAAAGATTGGCAAAATCATAAATGGAATCTCAATATAGGCTGCAACAGCAATAAAGGAGAAATCTGTAAAGAGAATTTGTTGAGTCCCTAACCCCAGAAACTCTAAAAATTGATTAATGGAACCATGTTGACCGAAAATACCGATAAAAGCATAGGCTTTCAGCAAAAGATTTACCCAGGTTGGCAAGATAATCAACATGAGCCAGAGTTGTCGATGCTTGAGCTTGGTCAAGAAATAGGCAGTCGGATAGGATACCAAAAGGGTGACCAAAGTAATAATACCTGCGTAAAAAATGGAGTTGAAACTCATTCGCAGATAGGTAATATTTGGTGAATTAAAATAGGTTTGATAGTTAGCCAAAGTGAAATTGCCATGAATATCAAAGAAAGATTTAAAGATAATCAAAGCAACGGGTGCTAGTACAAAGAGAAAGACCCATAAGGCATAAGGAATTGCAAAGAGCCTAGAGGTTTTCTTCATTGCGTTCCTCCTCGATGGCATTAATCAAACCATCTTCCACTTCATCCACCTCAACATACTCTTCGATACGGGCATCAAATTCTTCTTCAGTTTCATTGAGGCGCATGATATGAATATCTTCTGGCTCAAAACTGAGACCAATCACCTCACCCACAATGGCTTTACGAGTGGAATGAATCATCCATTCGTTGCCTAAATCATCGTAGGCTATAATTTCGTAGTGAACACCACGGAAGAGCTGTGTATCGACTTTAACCTGTAGTTTTCCTTCTTCAGGTAAGGTAATTCGTAAATCCTCTGGGCGAATGACTACCTTAACTTCCTCATTCGGTCGCATACCACCGTCAACAGCTTCAAACCGTTTGCCATTGAATTCTACAAGATAGTCTTCAATCATACGCCCCGGAAGAATGTTGGACTCACCGATAAAGGTTGCAACAAAATAGTTAATTGGCTCATCATAGATATCTACAGGTGTTCCAGATTGAACAATCTCACCCTCATTCATGACAAAAATCCAATCGCTCATGGCCAAGGCTTCTTCTTGATCATGCGTTACGAAAACGAAGGTGATTCCAAGGCGCTGTTGCAACTCACGCAATTCATACTGCATTTCAGTCCGAAGTTTTAAGTCTAAGGCAGATAAGGGTTCATCCAGCAAGACAACGCGTGGTTGATTGATAATGGCACGCGCGATTGCAACACGCTGCCGTTGTCCACCAGACAATTTCTGAATGGAACGTTTCTCATAACCAGAGAGGCGAACCATTTGTAAGGCTTCTGTCACACGACGTTCAATTTCTGACTTATCTACCTTACGCAATTTTAGAGGAAAAGCCACATTTTCAAAGACAGTCATATGAGGGAAAAGGGCATAAGACTGAAAAACGGTATGGACATCACGCTTGTTGGTTGGCACATCATTTATCCGTTGGCCATCCAAATAAATATCGCCAGAGCTTGCATCCAATAAGCCAGCGATAATATTCAAAATAGTTGATTTTCCAGAACCAGAGGCGCCTAACAAAGTGTAAAATTTGCCCTCCTCTAATTCAAAACTAATGTCCTTTAAAACAGTTGTTCCACTATCTTCAAAAACTTTAGATACATGTTTAAATTCAATAATCGGCTTTTTCAATTCACATAAATTCCTTCTTTATACAGTAGCCAATTGGCTAAAGAGTTTCGGCAGGGTCGCCAATAATACGTACTTCACGCTCTAAGGTAATGCCTGAAGATTTTTCTACAGTTTCAATGACATGTTTAATGAGACTTTCATAATCATTTGCAGTCCCATTTTCAACGTTTACCATAAAACCTGCATGTTTTTGAGAAACTTCTACACCACCAATGCGATAGCCTTTTAAGCCTGCTTCCATTATCAGTTGACCAGCAAAATGGCCAAGTGGCCGTTTAAAGACAGAACCACATGATGGTAATTCCAATGGTTGTTTTAACTCACGCAAATGGGTCAGACGGGCCATTTCTTGCTCGATAACTGTGTAATTACCAGGACGAAGAGCAAATTTTGCAGATAAAACAATTGCGCCATTTTCCTGTAAAATAGAAGAACGATAGCCAAAGCGTAATTCACGATTATCTAATGTTTCTACATAGCCAGCAGGCGTCAAAATTTGTGCAGATACTAAAATATGCGATACTTCGCCACCATAAGCGCCAGCATTCATATAGACAGCTCCACCGATGCTACCAGGTATTCCACAAGCAAACTCGAAACCGGTCAGTGAATGAAATAGCGCAACTCTAGTTGTCTCAATCAAGTTAGCTCCAGCCTCTGCTTCGATAGTATAGCCAGAAACAGTTACCGTATTTAATTTATCCATTCGGATAACAAAACCACGAATACCACCATCACGAACGATGACATTACTTGAATTTCCAAGCACTTGCCAGGGAATCCCTTCACGTTTCGCAAATTCAATGACACGAACAATTTCATAACGGTTACGAGGAAATACTAAATAATCAACTGCCCCACCGACTTTTGTGTATGTGTACTCTTTCAAAGGCTCATCAAAACGGATATCGATGCCTTCAAGTTCAACTCTTATTTTATTTTTCATATCCTTCTCTTTTCCAAGTTATATACGGAGAATATTATACCAAAAATTCGGATAAAAAACGAATAGAAAATAAAATATATTAAATTGAAGCTTTAAATAAAAAAAGCCCAGAACTGGACTTTCATTTATAAAATAACTTGAATTCCCTTTGTATCAACTGTTAGGGAATGGACAGAGCCATCTAGTTGCAGAGCTTCAATCGCCGCAATAAGTTCAGCTTCTTTCTCAGCAGGTGCCAATACCATCACGGTCGGTCCAGCTCCAGAGAGATAGGTTGCATAAGCGCCAATTTCTTGCGCTAACTGCTTAATCGGACAAAACTCTTTAACAAGTAGTTGCCGATAGGGTTCATGAAACATATCTAACTGAATCAGTTGACCCGCTTTTTCAATATCTCCTGACATAAGGCTTGCAATTGCAACGTTAGCAATCGAACTAGCAGCAACCGCCTTTTTATAGCCCATTTGTGTAGGAAGAACACCTCGACTTTCACTTGTACGAAGAGGATAATTTGGAATAAACGCAACAAAACTTGTTGGTGGAAAGTCAGTTACAACTGCTTGAACTTTTTTGTTGACATAGCTTGAAATGACTAAATTTCCATAAATAGCTGGAGCTACATTATCTGGATGTCCTTCAATCTTTGTAGCCAATTGCAACTTTTCATCTTGGCTCAGGTTAAGTTTTCCTAACTGATTGGCCAGTTCGATACCTGCAACAATGACTGAACTAGATGAACCTAAGCCACGAGCTAAGGGAATATCGCTTTCCATTTTTAAACGATGTGGTTGTATATGTTTTGCAACTGTCAGGGCAGTCCGGATGAGTAAATTATTTTGATCAGAGGGAACATGTTCTAATTGATGCTCAACAATCCACTCATTAGTATGTTCTAGAACTTCAACCGCAAGATATTTTGAGAGTGCTACACCAACAGAATCAAACCCTGGTCCAATATTTGCTGATGTCGCTGGAACAATAATTTTCATAGACTATTCCCCCAAAACCTTAAAGGTGTTAACGAGTGTGAAATCAGTCGCTTCTGCTAATTTTCTAGTTACCTGCTCCAACTGTGTTTTGTTCATCGCATGTGTAACAATTACAAGGCGAGCAGTGTCGTCCTTTGTACCTTTTTGTAGGATTTGTTTAAATGAAATTCCCTCAGAATGGAAGATCTCTGCAATTCGTAACATTTTTCCACTTGTGTCTGGAGTCAGAATTGAGAAATAGTATTCGCTTGTCACATCTTCTGGTATAGCTAATTGAAGAGGGCGAGAATATTCATTAAATGGTTTACCTACAGTTTTATCTTTCATCCTGCGTACAATTCGAATGATATCAGCGGTCACACTGGTTGCAGTTGGCTTTTGCCCCGCACCTGGCCCATAATACATGGATTGGCCAATACCGATAGACTCAACAAAGACCGCATTCATTACTCCATTCACACTTGCTAACGGATGGTTCTTAGGCAAAAAGGTTGGTGAGACTTCAGCAGCTATTCCTGAAGCTGTTTCTCGGACATCACCTACCAGCTTGATGACATACCCCAGCTCTTGAGCTACCGCAACATCTTCAGGGGTGATAGTGGTAATTCCTTTATGTCCTACAGCATCAAAATCAACGGTCATCCCAAAACCAAACTGACTCAAGATAACTGCTTTATAGGCAGCATCAATTCCTTCTACGTCATTTGTTGGATCAGACTCAGCATAACCCAACTCTTGGGCTGTTTCCAATGCTTTCTCATATGTCCAACCTTCATCTACCATTTTGGTCAGCATAAAGTTTGATGTACCATTTAAGACACCCAAAATGCGGGTAATTTTATCCGCAGCAAATGAATTCACAAGCGTACGCAAGATAGGAATGCCCCCAGCTACTGCTGCCTCATAATAAAGTGCTAACCCTTTCTCTTCAGCAAGTGTACGCAACTCTGTACCATGAACGGCCAATAAATCTTTGTTAGCTGTTACAACATGTTTGCCAGCTTCTAAAGCACGAATGATAAATGTTTTTGCCGGTTCAATTCGCCCCATCAATTCTACAACAAGAGCAATCTCTGCATCATCTAAAATATCATCAATATTGGTCACAAAATGAAATTGGTGACCAGCAGCTACCAAACGGTCTTTTTCAGCCTCATCTTTTACCAATACCTTAGCAATTTCAATCGAATCCCCAGCAGCTTTTTCAATTTTTTCTTTATTTTCTTTCAATAGAAATGGTACACCACTTGCTACTGTACCGAATCCTAATAATCCTACCTTGATAGCCATGTTCTCTCCTTATTTAAATGTATTTCGACTATTATACCAAATATTCTGATAATTTTCCAAATAATTTGATATAATTAATTTATCTAGACTCAAAGGAGAACAATCATGTCGCGTAGACGTAAAAAACAACCTAAACCATCCAAGAAATATATTCATTATATTTTTCTCTCTCTTCTTACAATTCTTGTACTAAGTTTGATTTATCTTCTACTTCCCACCTTGATTCCTCGCTCTTCAAATGCTTCACAGACTACTGTTTCTAGCCAATCAAGCAGTCAAGCATCTACTCAAAATACTACTACAGCTGATTCCAATTCATCAACCCAAACAAGTTCTGTAAACTGGGTTAAAGCGGATGAGCCTGTCCAAATACCGATTCTCATGTACCATGCGATTCACGAAATGGCTCCTGAAGAGGAAGCAAATGCCAACTTAATCGTCTCACCAGCAATTTTTGAAAGTCATTTGCAAGTTTTAGAAGAAAATGGCTACTACACTCTTACACCGGAAGAAGCCTATAAAGTTCTAACTGAAAATGTTCTTCCACAGGACAAAAAAGTCGTTTGGTTAACCTTTGATGATAGCATTTGGGATTTTTATTCTTATGCCTATCCTCTTTTGGTAAAATACCACATGCAGGCGACAAACAATGTAATAACTGGTTTTACCGAAAATGGAATTGAAGGATATTTAACCCTTGATCAGATGAAAGAGATGCAAGCAAATGGGATGTCTTTCCAAGGACATACAGTCAATCATCCTGACTTAGAGGTAAGCAGCACTGATGATCAGATGAGCGAATTGATCCAATCCAAAAATTATTTAGATAGCCAACTTAATCAAGAGACTATTGCAGTAGCTTATCCATCTGGTAGCTACTCACAAGATACCCTAAACATCAGTGAGCAAGCCGGTTATAAATTAGGTTTAACTACAAATAATGGCTTAGCTAGTCTAGCGGATGGCTTATTAAGTCTTAATCGTGTTCGCGTTCTTCCAACTACAAGTGCAGAAGGACTCCTAAATGAAATAACACCATAATATCCACTGATAGATACCATACTTTTTTCAAACCATGTCCTTTCAAAGGGGCTTGGTTTTTTCTTTTTGTAATTGCTGATGATACACATTTTCTGAAAAAAATAGAGATACCCATTTAGGCATCTCATTTGAACTCATCTAATTATTGTTCTGCTATGATCTTATCCAAAATGAAGCGTTCATCATCCGATAATTCATAGCAAGCTAGTAAATCTGGACGTCGATCATAGGTTTTTCTAATACTTTGTTCCAGTCGCCACTTCCGAATATTTTCATGATGACCACTCATCAACACATCAGGTACGACCATGCCACGATATTCATAGGGACGAGTATATTGTGGGTATTCCAATAAACCAGAAGAGAAACTATCATCTGTATGACTGGCTTCTTTCCCAATGACCTCTGGTATGAGACGAACAGTCGCATCTATCATGGTCATCGCCGCCAATTCTCCACCTGTCAAGACATAATCACCCAGTGAAATTTCATCGGTGACTAGTGTCTTGATACGCTCATCATAGCCCTCGTAATGCCCACAGATAAAAATTAACTGGTCTTCTTTTGATAATTCTTCTGCATAGGTTTGGTTAAATGTCCGACCAGCAGGATCCAATAAAATAACGCGAGGATTTGTCTTTTCAATCGCATCCATTGTATCAAAAATTGGTTGAGCCCTTAATAGCATCCCTTGCCCGCCACCATACGGCTCATCATCAACATGTCGCGCTTTCTCTGCTTTTTCTCGAAAATTATGGTAGTTTAGTTCAAGAATTCCTTTCTCTCTCGCCTTTCCGACAATTGAGTGCTCTAACGGGGCAAACATCTCAGGAAACAGCGTTAAAATATCAATTCTCATCGTCCAAACCCTCAAGTAATTCCACATCTACACGATTGTTTGGAATGTCAATATTCAACACAACTGGTGGGATATATGGTAAAAGCAAATCTTTCTTGCCTTTTCGCTTAACCACCCAAACATCATTGGCACCTGGCTGAAGAATTTCCTTTATTTGACCAATAACTTGATCATTTTCATAGACATCTAAACCAATAATTTCATGATAGTAAAATTCACCATCTTCAAGATCTGTCAGTTTTTCTTCAGCGATTTTTAAACTGTACCCTTTATATTTTTCAATATCATTAATATAGTACATTCCCTTAAACTTGATAATATCAAAATTCTTTGCCTTGCGATGATTAGCAATTTCCACATCCATAACAAATTGGTCTTTTTCATCGAAAAGTGCTAGGACTGAACCTTTTTTAAACCGTTCCTCCGCGAAATCTGTTACTGATAAAACCCGCATTTCTCCTTGTAAACCTTGAGTATTAACAATTTTACCGACATTAAAATAATTCATGATAACTTCCTTTGTATTTCTATCCATTTATTTTAACATGTAGCGGAAGAATGCACAAGGTTTAGAAAAAGTACCAATTGAATCGATACTTTTCACTGTACACTATTATCCCCTATTTAGACTGGCTGAACTGGCTTTGATAGAGGTTATAATAGAAACCTTTGTCAGCCAAAAGACTTTCATGATTACCTTGTTCAATAATCTGTCCATCTTTCAAGACCAAAATCTTATCAGCTTCCTGAATGGTTGATAAGCGATGGGCGATGACGAAACTTGTCCGCCCCTTCATCAATCGTTTCATAGCCTTTTGAATCAAAAGTTCCAAGCGAGTATCAACTGAAGAAGTCGCTTCATCAAGGATAAGAATGGATGGGTCCGCCAACAAGGCACGCGCAATGGTCAAAAGCTGTTTCTGACCTTGGGAGATATTGCTGGATTCCTGGTTCATTTCCATATTATAACCGCCAGGCAGGGTACGAATAAAATGGTCAACGTTTGCGGCTTTAGCAGCCTCCACAATTTCCTCATCCGTCGCATCCAGACGCCCAAAACGTAAGTTTTCCTTAATCGTCCCTTCGTAAAGCCAAGCATCCTGCAAGACCATACCAAATTGACTACGGTAGGATTGACGAGAAATATTACGAATATCCTGACCATCCACCTTGATAGCACCGGATGTGACATCATAGAAACGCATGAGTAAGTTGATGAGGGTTGTCTTACCAGCCCCCGTTGGTCCAACGATAGCTACCATTTCACCCGGTTTAACTTCAAGATTAAAGTTACGGATAAGTGGCTTGTCTTCTGAATAGCCAAATTCGACCTGTTCAAAGCTAACTTGTCCGGTCAGACTAGCTGTCAACTCCAGCGCATTGGCGTCTTCTTCGTCAAGCTCATCTAAGACTGAAAAGATGCGTTCAAGGGAAGATTTGGCAGACTGTAACTGAGGAGCCAACTGGGTCAAGGTTTGAACAGGCTGAGAAATCTGCCAAACGTATTGGACGAAGGCTTGCATGTTACCAACCGTTAGTTTACCTGCTAGGACTTTCAAACCAGCAAGTAAGGCTACGACGACATAGGCAATATTAGAAAAACCGTGGACTAAAGGCATAAGTAAACCTGATACGAAACTGGCTTTAAAGCCGACTTCCTGCAAATCTGCGGTAATCTGGCGAAATTCTTCTGTAGAGATTTCCTCTCGTCCATAGAGTTTGAGGACGTTGAAACCTGTTAGATTTTCCTGCACAAAACCGTTCAATCGTCCCAATGCATCCGCCTGTTGTTTAAAGTAGGGCTGGGACTTGCCCATGACAAACTTGGAACCCAAATAGGTCACTGGAACCAAGGTTGCGACTACGAGAGCCAGGGATATATCCAACCAAAAACACATAAACATGGCTAAAAAAAGGGTTAGTACAGCATTGACGAGCTGAAGAAAACTTTGCTGCAAGGCATTTGAGACTGTCTCCACATCACTTGTAAATCGACCTAATAGGTCACCATACTGGTGTTTATCGAAATAGGAAATGGGAATTTTGTTAATCTTGTGACTCAAATCCTGACGCAGTTCCTTGGTTGCTCCCTGTACCGCCTTAGTCATGAAATAGGTAGAACCATAGGCGCCGATTTCATACATAAGGGCACGAAGGGCATAGAGCGCAAGCATGATGGCAATATAGGAAACATTGATATGGGCACCTTCTACTCCATTTGCTATATCTAACAGATTTTTAGTCAATTCTGTAATAATCAGTCCCAAAACGAAGGGTTCCAGGGCATTCATCACTGCGCTAATGGTTTTTAAAAAAACAGCCAAAAATACTGAAGATTGATAATGACGTAAATAGTCCCAAACACGGATAAATACTGATCTATTCTTCATAATTCCTCCTATTCTTCTGTCAAAGATTGACGGTTGAGCTGAGAATTCGCGATTTCACGATAAATCTCGTTGTTCTCCATCAATTCATTGTGGGTTCCGCGACCAACAATTTCACCTTCATTCAGTACAATGATTTGGTCTGCATCCATAATGGTTCCAACACGTTGGGCCACAATCAGCACTGTCGCATTTTCCGTTACTTCCTTCAAACGACTCCGCAAAATTGCATCCGTCTTATAATCCAATGCTGAGAAGGAATCATCAAAAATGTAAATATCCGGCTTCTTCACAATAGCACGCGCAATCGAAAGACGTTGTTTCTGCCCACCAGACAAATTGCTTCCGCCCTCAGCAAGATGGGTGTCAAATTTCTCTTCCTTGCTCTCGATAAATTCTTTAGCTTGAGCCACATCCGTCGCTTCGTGAAGCTCCATAAGACTAGCATCTACCTTACCGTACTTTAAGTTTTCCGCGATAGTTCCGGTAAATAGCAGAGCTTTCTGCGGAATAAAACCAATCTTACTACGAAGTGCTTTTAGATTGTAACGTCTGACATCCACACCGTCCACCAAGATACGACCAAGTGTCACATCATAGAAACGTGGAATCAAGTTGACCAAGGAAGACTTGCCAGAACCTGTTGAACCAATAAAGGCAATGGTTTCACCGGGCTTCGCCCTAAATGAAATATTGTGTAGAACAGGCGACTCCGTTTCCCCTGGATAAGCAAAGGTCACATTTTCAAATTCCAAATAACCACGTGAATCAGTCTCAGTTATGCCATCTTCATTCTTAGAAATGGAAATGGACATATCCAAGACTTCCTGAATCCGATGACTCGATACCGACATACGTGGATACATGTTAAACAAGTTAGCAAAGAGCAAGAAAGAGAAAAGTGCATGGAAACTATATTCGATAAAGGCTACCAAATCACCAATTTGTAAACTGCCCTCCTGTAGAGGAGTCAAAGCAAACCAAATGATTGCCACGATCATAGCAATGATAATCTGCACAAACAAGGGCTCCGTCAACCCAGTAAGGTTGAAAAGCTTTTTAGATGTTTCTGTATATTGTTCATTGACATCTGAAAAACGCTTTTCCTGAAACTCCTCGCGCGTAAATGCACGAATGACACGAAGTCCCATTAAGTTCTCACGAACATACTGGTTAATGGTATCCAACCGTTTTTGTTGTTTTTCGGATAAGGGACGTGTTTTAGTCGCAACATAATAGATAACGAAAATAAGGAAGGGAATAGCGACCGCCACTGTCCAGGCTAAACTTGGACTCGTAACCAAGGTCATCACAACGCTGGCTACCATCATCAGCGGAGTAATAATTCCCAATTTCAAAACCATTTCAGAGAATTGCATCAAAACAAAGGCATCATTTGTCATACGAGCAACTAGGGAAGAAACACCAATTTGCTCGTATTCATGATGAGAATAGTCTTGAATTTTCTCATACATATCATTCCGAATATCTTTTACGATAGTTGTCGTTAACTTCCCAGCTGCATAAGTCAAAATCACCCGACCAGCAATTCCTAATAAGACAATAAACCCCATCATCCCAGCCCAGAAATAGAGCTGACTGGCATCATTTTTGGTAATACCTTGGTCAATCATCCTTGCCAAAAATGTAGGCAAGCCTAAGTTTACTACAACAAATAAAATAGCTCCCAACAAATCTAATGCTAACCATTTTGGATATTTTTTCAAATAAGTCCAAATCAGATTCATCTTTTCATCCTTTCTATATGTTAAAAGGGGCAAGGCCCCTGACTGTAAATTTAAAAGCCACCAAAAGGTGACTTTCTATTCTTTCTCGTCGATCACTAAACGAACTTTTTTATCACTTGTAGGGACAGAATAAACAATCGTTCTGATTGCAGAAATGGTACGTCCTTTTTTACCGATGACACGGCCGATGTCCGATTGATCTAAATCTAAATGGTATTCTAAGAATTCAGGTGTATCAACGATTTTAATCGTCAAGTTTTCAGGCTGTGAAATCAAAGGTTTCACAATCGCAATAATGAGATTTTCAATCATGTCCATAAGTGTTCTCGCTTACTGTTCTTATTTAGAGAATTTTTGTTCGTGGAATTTTTTCAATACGCCAGCGTGTGAAAGAAGAGCACGAACAGTGTCAGATGGTTGTGCACCTTTTGCCAACCACTCAAGTACACGTTCTTCTTTAAGAGTTACTGAGTTTTCAGCCAAAAGTGGGTTGTAAGTACCAACTGTTTCAATGAAACGACCATCACGTGGTGCACGTGAGTCTGCAACGTTAATACGGTAGAAAGGTTTCTTTTTAGAACCCATTCGAGTCAAACGGATTTTTACTGCCATTTTTTAATGTCTCTTTTCTTTTAATTTTTATTATTCGGTGAAATAGCAGAGCTATTTAGCACATGTTCTATTATAACACACTTTAACAGGGTGTCAAGAAAAAAACTTGACACTTTTAAAAATTTTATTGCTCCAGCATATCCGCTAGTTCTCTCAGTTGACTTGCTAAATTCGGGCGGTCAAAAAGCAAATTATAGACTCCATCTTCACTCAATACACCGCAAGGAATACCATCAAAACAACCCTTATTGGATAAATCAAGATCTTCCATATAGGTCTGGCTTTGATAATAATCTAGTAACCGTAAATAACTTGATTGTGCCTGATTGAGTTGCGTAACACTATCAGCAAGGGACTTGTTCATCTCCAGATGCATATTAAATATTTTTCCATCTCCTCGATACGTTTCCTAGCTTCCATACAATCCGCCATCAATGTGTTGCACCTCCAACGTTCTTCACATCCTCTTTGCCTTTAAATGCAACTATTGCTCCAATGGCTGCTTCAACTCCTCTAACAATATCGGCTAGAGACATAGAGGCAAAGCCTGGTTTGTCAAGAACCTGTTCCGGTAGAAACGGAATATGAAGAAAACCAGCCTTAGTCTTTGGAATTTGTTTATCAGCTAAGTAAAGAGCTTGGTACATGAGATGGTTGCAGACAAAGGTCCCTGCGGTATTAGAAACAGAGGCTGGAAGACCTGCTGCACGAATGGCTTCAACCATTGCTTTGATGGGTAAGGTTGAAAAATAAGCAGGTTGCCCATCTTCACGAATCATAGTGTCAATTGGTTGTTGTCCTAAATTATCTGGAATGCGAGCATCGTCTTGATTAATGGCTACACGCTCAGGTGTTAATTCCGTCCTTCCACCAGCCTGTCCAATACATAGCACAATATCTGGTACATACTTAACCATGGCTTTTTCAAGAACACTTGCGGCTTGATAAAAAACAGTTGGAATCTCCTCAAGAAGAATCTCTGCGCCTGCAATCTGCTTTGGTAAAGATTTAATGACCTCCAGTGCAGGATTGATAGACTCACCTCCAAATGGATCAAAACCAGTTACTAATATTTTCATTCTGTTCTCACTCCTTCAAACGAATTTCTCCATAATGAAATTTTTGATTGGGTCTTACATGACGTTTAAAGCCAAATTCTTCAAAAACACTGTCACTGAAATGAGCCTTGACAAGAATTTTTTCCCTTGCAACCCGTTTTGCCTCAAGAAGCAACTCTTTTGACAATCGACTTCCGTCAGCCATCTGCACTAAACCAGCAAGATTGTTTGATTCCTTGATTTCTTCTGAAAACATGGGATCAAAGTAAATGACATCAACAGACTTATCTATTTGTTCTTTCAGATAGGTCAAACTATCTATCCATTTGGTTTGAATGGATCGCATAGCACAATCCACCAGCACATTACTACTGTTGAAATCCTGTAAACCACGACTAACAATAAAATGAATAAGCCGTGAACTCTCCAAGGATGTCACCTGATGACCTGCACTAGCTAATACGATACTATCAGAAGCTAGTCCCATGGTACAATCTAAAATCGTTTTCTTTGATGGCCCAATTAGATCTAATAGCGGATCATGTCCTGCTTTTATTCGCAACATCGCTGTGTCGGGGTGGAAAAAGAAGGTTTGACCATTTCTCTGCTCTAAAACAAGCTTATTTTGATAGAGCACAAGCACCTTTTCTACTTCCTTTAATAAAGACGAAACGGACCGCTTGTTTCTTTTCAAGTATTCTATACCTAAATCCTCAGCCAGCTGTTTCGCCTTTGCAACAAGATTATCGTCCATCCTCAGACTCGTAGTGATTATTACTTTCATACTGTATCTAGTATACTCAAAAAACAGAATGAACTCAACATTCATCCTGTTTTTAGGTCCTATTAAATCGCCTGTGTCATGAAGCTACGGCTTTCTAGAACTTTAACCATGGCTTCAGCAGTATCAAGAGCTGTAAAGAGAGGAATTCCTCCTTCGATAGCAGAACTACGAATCACTTGTCCAGCACTATCTGCTACACGCTTTTTACCAACTGTGTTAATAATAGCTTGGACTTTCCCAGCTCGAACGAGACTAGGAATATCTTGATTTTCAGGATCTCCTAATTTTCCAATGAGCGTAACAGGTAAGCCATTTTCAATCAGATAGTCTGAAGTACCAACTGTCGCAAATAGACCATAACCCAATTCGTAGAACCGTTTTGCAAGAGCAAGGGCCTCTTCCTTATCTTCATCTGCAATAGTGAAGACGATGTTCCCAAATTCTTCTAAATGCTGGTAACTTGCTTCAAAAGCCTTATAAAGGGCTTTTTCGAGTGTGGCGTCTGAGCCCATAATTTCACCAGTTGACTTCATTTCTGGGCCTAAAAGACTATCTACTTTAGCTAATTTTGAGAATGAGAAGACAGGAGCTTTGACATGGACTTGTTGACTTTCAGGATAGAGTCCATCTTCATAACCAAGTTCTGAAAGGCGTTGCCCCAAAATCAATTTCGTTGCCACTTGCGCCATCGGAATATCTGTTACTTTTGACAAGAATGGAACCGTACGACTGGCACGTGGATTTACCTCAATGACATAAACTATTTCGTCTTTGATGACAAACTGAATATTCATCATACCAATACAGTTCAAGCCGATAGCTAGACGTTTTGTATAATCCACAATCGTTTCTTGCACCTTTTTCGATAATGTTTGTGGTGGATAAACTGCCATTGAGTCTCCTGAGTGAACCCCAGCACGTTCAATGTGCTCCATGATACCAGGAATTAAAACATCAGTACCATCTGATATAGCATCCACTTCACATTCACGACCTACAATATATGAGTCGACCAAGACAGGGTGTTCTGGCGATGCCTTAACTGCTGTTCGCATATAAGAACGTAGGTCATTTTCATTTTCAACAATTTCCATCGCGCGACCACCCAAAACATAAGATGGCCGTACAAGCACAGGGAATCCAATCTTGCGAGCTGCTTCTAACGCTTCCTCTTCATTTGTTGCAGTTTGCCCAGGCGGTTGTGGAATACCCAAATTTTTCAAGGCTTTTTCAAACAAATCGCGATCTTCAGCTCGATCCAAATCAGCCACTTGCGTACCCAGGATAGGAATACCAGCTTTTTCCAATGGTTCTGCCAAGTTGATCGCAGTCTGTCCACCGAATTGAACGATAACACCTTTTGGTTGTTCCAAGTCAATCACGTTGAGGACATCTTCAAGAGTCAGAGGCTCAAAATATAACTTATCAGAAACAGAGAAGTCTGTCGAAACTGTTTCAGGGTTTGAATTCATAATAATCGCTTCATAGCCTGCGTCCTGAATGGCTTTTACCGAATGGACTGTCGCGTAGTCAAACTCAACACCCTGCCCAATCCGAATCGGACCTGATCCTAACACAAGGACAGATTCTTTTTCAGACCGAATGGATTCATTTTCCCACTCATATGTTGAATAGAAATAAGGTGTTGAACTTTCAAATTCAGCTGCACAAGTGTCCACCATCTTATAAACAGGAATAATCTTATGATCTGTACGCAACTGACGAATATAGGATACTGTTCTACCCCAAAGTTCTGCAATTTTACGATCTGCAAAGCCATATTTTTTAGCTTTTTTCAGCAAATCAATATTATCATGATTGATGGCTAATTCCTGCTCTATTTCTAATATATGAAGCAGTTTATCAAGGAAGAAGATATCAATTTTCGTTAATTGAGCAAGCTCTTCAACAGTGTATCCTCGTCTTAGGCCTTCTGAAAGATAGAAAAGACGGTCATCTTGAGCCTTAACAATTTTTTCTACTAAAGCATCATCAGACAAGTGACTTAGCTCAGGCATTTCATTGTGGTAAACACCAATTTCCAAGGAACGACAAGCCTTCAGAAGACTTTCTTCAATGTTACGACCTATTGCCATCACTTCCCCAGTTGCTTTCATCTGTGTGCCAAGGCGACGTTCCCCTTTTTCAAATTTATCAAATGGGAAGCGAGGAATTTTAGCAACAACGTAGTCGAGTGCTGGCTCAAACATAGCGTAAGTTGTTCCCGTTACAGGGTTAACCATCTCATCTAAGGTAAAACCGACAGCAATTTTAGCAGCTAATTTGGCAATTGGATAGCCTGTTGCTTTTGAAGCTAAGGCTGATGAACGAGAAACACGTGGATTTACCTCAATGACGTAGTATTTGAAACTATGTGGATCTAAAGCCAACTGAACATTACAACCACCTTCGATTTTCAAGGCACGAATGATTGTCAGACTGGCATCACGTAGCATTTGATTTTCAATATCTGAAAGCGTCTGAGTTGGCGCAAATACAATCGAGTCACCTGTATGAATTCCAACAGGGTCAAAGTTTTCCATGTTACATACAACAAGGGCATTATCCGCAGCATCACGCATCACTTCGTACTCAATTTCTTTGTATCCAGCAATCGAACGCTCAATCAAACATTGAGTTACAGGTGAAAGTTTCAATCCATTTTCAGCGATTTCTTTCAACTCTGATTCGTTGCTACACATACCGCCACCAGTACCTCCTAAGGTAAAGGCTGGACGAACAATGACTGGATAACCGATAGTCTTAGCAAAAGATAAAGCTTCTTCAACTGTTGTTACTATCTCAGATTCTGGAATAGGCTGCTTCAGGTCCTCCATCAACTGTTTGAATAAATCACGATCCTCAGCCTGATCAATTGCTGACAGCTTAGTTCCCAATAACTCAACACCAAGTTCATCTAAAATACCAGCTTTAGAAAGTTCCATAGCCATATTTAGACCAGTTTGACCACCGAGTGTTGGTAAGATAGCATCTGGACGCTCTTTCCGCAAAATACGTGTAACAAATTCAATCGTGATAGGTTCAATGTAAACCTTATCCGCGATTTCTTTATCTGTCATGATTGTTGCAGGATTAGAATTGACCAAGACAACGCTATAGCCTTCTTCTTTCAAAGCTAGACAAGCCTGTGTCCCAGCATAGTCAAACTCAGCAGCCTGACCAATCACAATGGGACCAGACCCAATCACCATAATTTTATTAATATCCGTACGTTTAGGCATAATTTTAAGATATAAAGGGCGTTAAGC
>ERZ650307.99-NODE-99-length-40360-cov-10.217789_pt1 | contig 40360 bp, 34 predicted proteins | sample MGYA00376243_ERZ650307 | MGnify/ENA primary metagenome ERZ650307 (study PRJEB26733, sample SAMN07839242) | wastewater metagenome | biome: urban; feature: artificial channel; material: waste water | place: USA: North Carolina | collected 2016-03-31 ... | reverse complement strand
TCAGCTCTTTTAACCGACTCTACTTCTGACCGCCGCTAAAAATGGGGGGATTACCGACTTACCATCCAGTTTGAGGATTGGATGCGCTAAATTTAACACGAATCCTATTTACATAAAATTTGGGATGCCCCTACGTTGGTAGAAAAAATGGATATATTTGAGGGGCACTGGCTGGGATGTCTATTGGCACGAACCCGCCAATGGAATGCCAAAGTAGTTACATCAGAATCATATGGCCGACAGCTCATTGTCAGAGCCAAACACCGAGAAACTACGGTCGATCTATTTAATATCCATCGGGTTACCCTAGATTCAGGGCTGTTTTTTTCAAGAATTACTTTGATTGGACAAGTAGAGCCAATTTCCCTTCTGGGTATTTCCAAGCAGAGCGCACGCTCTGCTGTTGCGTTACTTGAGCAACAAATTATTGAGGAAGTTGACCGCAGGCTAGAGAGTGCAAAAGGATTACTTGAACTCCGTGGTGCATTTGTTGCTCATTTTCTTACCCAAGACCGATGTCTGCGCCACAGCGATGTGACGCGGTTCAAGGCTGTCGCTTGTCAAATGCTAGATGCCACAATAAAAACTGCATTTGAATTGCTGAGCCATCCTTACGTACAAGATACCGTTCTAGCCTCGGCGGTACGCCAAAAAGCAGAACAGTTTTCAGAAAAATTGCGGCTAAATCCTGCGCTACTTCAACGATGCAATGAATTGTTTGTCATTGAAGAGCCAAAAAACCACCACAGCGCCTTTGATGCTCTCGAAAAAACGCCACTGACTGAAGCGCAGCGAAGAGCGGTTGTGGTTTTCGAAGACCAAAATATTCTCTGGAGTACCAGAGTAGTTACATCCGAATCATATGGCCGACAGCTCATCATCAAAACCAAACACCGAGAAACTACGGTCGATCTATTTAATATCCATCGGGTTACCCTAGACTCAGGGCGGTTTTTTTCAAGAATTACTTTGATTGGACAATTAGAGCCCGTTTGCCTTCTGGGTATTTCTAAGCAGCGAGCCCGCTCTGCTGTTGCGTCACTTGAGCAACAAATTATTGAGGAAGTTGACTGCAGGCTAGAGAGTGCAAAAGGATTGCTTGAACTTCGCGGTAGCTATGTTAGGTGTTTTCTTACCCAAGACCGATATCTGCGCCACAGTGATGTAGAACGGTTCAAGGCTACCGCTTGTCAAATTCTAGATGCGACAACAAAAACCGCCTTTGAGTTGCTGGAGCATCCTTACGCACGACATACAGTTCAAGCCTCGGCAGTACGCCAAAAAGCAGAACAATTTTCAGAAATATTACAACTAAGCCCTGCACTACTTCAACGACGTAATGAATATTACGTCATTAAAGAGCTAAAAACCTATCACACCTTCTTTGATGCTATAGAAAAAACACCACTGACTGACGAACAGCGAAGAGCCGTTGTGATTTTTGAAGACCGAAATCTCCTAGTGGCTGCTGCTGGATCAGGAAAAAGTTCAACCTTGATTGGTAAGGTAGGGTATGCGATTAAAAAAGGACTATTTCAACCAAAAGAAATACTCATCCTAGCCTTTAATCGTGATGCGGCACTAGAGCTAAACCAGCGAATCAACGTACGCATTGATCCATGGCTAAATGGCCAGATCGTTAAGGCTTATACTTTTCATCAACTAGGCACGGTTCTAGTCCGTAAGGTGGCACATGACCAAGGTCGTAGAATATACGTGGCATCGGAAATAGAGGAGAAAACTCGCCTACATGCTGTTCTGAATGAGCTTAATAAAAATGAGCCGTTTTCGTCTGACTGGGTCGCGCTGTTGTCACTTTGTAGAGCACCCGTTCCTGCTGATGACGCATTCAACTCCATCGATGATTACAATCGATATGTCGATCAACAGCGGAAAGCAAAACGAAATGGTGATTCTGCTGTTTTTCAAACCCTCGCAGGCCCTGTCGTCCGCTCGGCTGAAGAATTGGCAATCGCTAACTGGCTCTACATCCAAGGTGTCCCATTTGAATACGAGAAGTTGTTCGAGCCACTACCAGATGGCTGGGGTAAATATCAACCAGATTTTTACTACCCAGAAATCAATACATGGCATGAACATTTTGCTTTAAATGTCAGAGGAGAAGCACCCGCCCACTTTGCCGATTATGCACGCAATGCTGAAATAAAAAGAAAATGGCTATCCGCCCATGTTAGGGGTCAGTGGTTTGAAACGCGCAGCCATCAGTATCGTGAAGGTGGTCTTTTTGATGCGCTAAAAACATCGCTTATCCAGTCAGGCCAAGTCTTCCGTCCTCGTACTTCTGAGCAAATACTGGCTTCTATTCAACGCCTAGGCCAAACTGACATCATTGATTTATTACTGCAAGTTTTGCCCTTGGTGAAGGGTAATTGTATTACCCCTGCAAGCTTTGAACGCTGCGTCGAAGCTGAGTATGACATCGAGCGTGCGCGTAAATTTTCCAAGGTGTTTTGGCCGCTATACACCGCCTATAACCGCCGCTTGAGTCAAGAGGGGAAAATCGACTTTGATGACATGATTGTTCAGGCGGCAGAGATACTGGAGAAAAGGCGTGTTTCCTCGCCCTTTAAGCTGATTCTTGTAGATGAATTTCAGGATTTATCACCTGGACGCGCCAGATTGCTACATGCGCTATTGGCATCGCATAAGGATAGTGTTCTCTTCGGTGTGGGTGATGATTGGCAAGCAATCAATGGCTTTGCCGGTGCTGACTTGCGATTGTTTATGGATTTCGAGCCTACGTTTGGGCCAACCTATGAAGGCGCTTTGACTAAAGTTTTTCGTTCAGCTCAGGGTGTTGCCGAGGTGGGCGCTTTCTTCGTTCAGCAAAATAAAAAAGGTCAGAAGAAGAAACGGGTTATCTCTGAGCTGGATAAAACCATCAATGGCATGGTTGACCTGCTCGATTTAAAAAATGATAGCCATGTGGCAACTGAACTAGATAACCAACTCGCCGAATTGGCAGCAAGCCATTTCGCACGACACGGTGACTCTCCCGCCGCCCAAAAAACGACGGTTTTTTTATTGAGTCGGTATGGTCTCTCGAAAACAGCTGGTATTCAGGCACGCTGGCTTGATGAGGCAAAGGCGCGATTTGAGCACGCGTTGATTATAGAATTTATAACCATACACAAGTCGAAAGGGCTAGAGGCGGATTATGTCTTTGTGCTCGGACTCAACACTGGTTGGGGGCTGTCATTTCCCTCTGCGATGACCAATGATCCCTTAGTGGATATGTTGCTGACTCAGCATGACCCATTTCCTTATGCTGAAGAACGAAGGTTGTTTTACGTTGCGCTAACCCGTGCCAAAAAGCGAGCGGCTGTTTTGTTCAAACGATTCAGTCCATCGCCATTTGTGCTGGAACTGATGGCGCCCCATTATCAAGGGAGGGTCACCTTTCGCAAAGGTGCTCTTCCTGAGCGCTGTAATGTGTGCGGCAAGGGATTTCTGGAGCTCCGGTCAGGCCCATATGGCTCATTCTTCGGATGTACCCGTTATAGCCCAACTAATGGGTGCAAAAATACGCGCCCAGTTTCGAAACCGGATCCATTGAGAATTTCACACGCCTGACCCCCTCACCCCGTCACCGACAAGGAAACAGAGGCCGCATCCGCCACGGCCTCCGTTTCCCCTGCCATGCTAGATAGCATGATTGGGCACTTACCCCAGCAACCCCAACGCCGCTGCCACACCGCGCCCATAAGCAGGGTCGGCTTGGCCGCAGTGGTCGATATGGCGGCGTTTAATGGCTTCTGGTGCATCGCCCATGGCACGAGCGGTGTTGTCGAACAGCACCTGTTGCTGGGCGGGGGTCATGAGGCGGAACAAGGCTCCAGGCTGGGAGAAATAATCCGTGTCCTCGCGGTGATTCCAGTGGTCGGCCATGCCCTCAAGCGACAATGGTGGCTCGCGGAAATCAGGCTGCTCCTGCCATTGGCTTTCGCTGTTGGGCTCGTAGCCCAGCGTGCCGCCGTGGTTGCCATCCACCCGCATCGCCCCATCGCGGTGGTAGCTGTGGAAGGGGCAGCGGGGCGCATTGACCGGAATTTGATGGTGGTTGACCCCCAAACGATACCGCTGGGCATCGCCGTAAGAAAACAGCCGTGCTTGCAGCATTTTGTCGGGTGAAAAGCTAATCCCGGGGACGACCGCCGCAGGGTTAAACGCCGATTGCTCGACTTCGGCAAAGAAGTTTTCAGGGTTGCGGTTCAGTTCCAGCACCCCGACTTCTTGCAGGGGGTAATCGCCGTGCGGCCAGACTTTGGTCAGGTCAAATGGGTTATACGGCACCGTGGCGGCTTCTTTTTCCGGCATGATTTGCACAAACAGCGTCCACTTGGGGTAGTTGCCCTGTTCGATATTGGTGAACAGGTCACGCTGATGGCTTTCGCGGTCTTTACCAATCAGAGCCTCGGCTTCGGCATCGGTCAGGTTCTGAATGCCTTGCTGCGATTTAAAGTGGAATTTCACCCAGTACCGTTCGTTGGCGGCGTTAATCAAGCTAAAGGTGTGCGAGCCAAAGCCGTGCATGTGGCGATACGTAGCCGGAATGCCGCGTTCACTCATCACGATGGTGATTTGGTGCAAGGCCTCAGGCAGCGAAGTCCAAAAGTCCCAATTGTTTTTGGCACTGCGTAGGTTGGTGCGGGGGTCGCGTTTCACGGCGTGGTTGAGGTCGGGGAATTTCAGCGGGTCGCGCAAAAAGAACACCGGCGTGTTGTTGCCCACCAAATCCCAGTTGCCTTCCTCGGTGTAGAACTTCAGCGCGAAGCCGCGAATATCCCGTTCGGCATCGGCTGCGCCGCGCTCGCCTGCCACGGTAGTAAAGCGGGCAAAGAGCGGCGTTTGCTTGCCCACGGCAGAGAACAGCTTGGCACGGGTGTAGCGGCTGATGTCGTGGGTGACAGTAAAAGTGCCGTACGCCCCCGAGCCTTTGGCGTGCATCCGGCGTTCGGGAATCACCTCGCGGTCAAAGTGCGCCAGTTTTTCCAGCAGCCACACGTCTTGCAACAGTGCGGGGCCGCGCGGGCCGGCGGTTAGGGTGTTTTGGTTATCGACAACAGGCGCACCGGCGGCGGTGGTGAGTTTTTTCGGGTTCATGCGGGGGACTCCTAGGGTGGGGGAGGGGACAAATCCAGTGTAGGAGGCTTACCGCGATTGAACCAATGAATTGTATTTATTTGGGTGATTGTCTGTTGCTATGGGGTGGCGGCATGTCGTTCTAATGCCCATGCCACATGCTCCTGCACCAAGGGCGAAGGGTCGTTTTGGCGGGCGACCAGTGCCGCCAACACGGCGGGGGTGCGGGGGGCGTTGCCCAGTGCAATGGCGATATTGCGTGACCACGCTTCGTAGCCAATGCGGTACACCGCACTGCCCGCCATGCGGGTGGCGAAATCTGCCGCCGTCCACGCAAATAACGTTGCCAGCGAAACGGCATCCAAGCTGTGACGGGGGCTAAAGTCGGCCTCGGTGGTGGGCACGGCAAACCGGTTCCACGGGCAGACCAGTTGGCAATCGTCGCAGCCGTAAATACGGTTGCCGAACAGCGGGCGGAGTTCCAGCGGAATGCTGCCCGCGTACTCGATGCTGAGGTAAGACAGGCAGCGGCGGGCATCGACATGGTAGGGGGCGGTAATCGCGCCGGTGGGGCAGGCGGTTAAGCAGCGGGTGCAACTGCCGCAGTGGTTGGCTTGGGGCGGGTCGGGCGGCAAAGGCAGGTCGGTGAGCAGCTCGCCTAAGAAAAAATACGAGCCTTCGCCCTGCTCAATCAGCAGCGTGTGTTTGCCTCGCCAGCCCAGCCCCGATTGGCTGGCAAGGGCGACTTCCATCAGCGGGGCACTGTCGGTAAACACCCGATAGCCAAATGCGCCATAGGCGGTTTCGATACGGGTGGCCAGCTTTTGCAGCCGTTGGCGCACGGTCTTGTGGTAGTCCCGTCCCAAGGCATAGCGCGAAAGGTAGGCCTGTTCGCCATCGGCCAGCACGGCCGCACTGTCGGCGGCGGCTGACGGCCAGTAGCGTAGCCGCACACTGACGATGGACAGCGTGCCGGGCACCAGCTCGGTGGGGCGGGCGCGTAAGCTGCCGTGACGTGCCATGTAGTCCATCTCGCCGTGGCAGCCGTCCACCAGCCACGCCGCCAGCCCTGCTTCGGCAGCGGGGGGAAGGGTGGCTGCGCCAATACGGGCATCCGCAAAGCCGAGTTCGACCGCCCACGCTTTGATTTGTATCGCGAATTGGCGATAATCGCGGTTTGTTTGGGGTTCGGGGTGCATGGCATGGATGATAGCAGTGTTTGGCAGGTGTTCTTGCCAGACGAGGCCGCAACCCGCGCGGCGGGCGCAAGGCTCAGTGCTGCCCTGCCAGCAGGGGCGGTGGTGTATTTGCAGGGCGAATTAGGGGCGGGCAAAACCACGCTGACACGCGGCTTGTTGATGGCCTTGGGGCACACAGGGCGGGTAAAAAGCCCAACCTATACCTTGGTCGAGTCCTACCCCTTGGCGACGTGTACCGTTCACCATTTTGACCTTTACCGCTTTGCCGACCCCGCCGAATGGCACGAGGCGGGGCTGTCTGAACTATTTGATGCCCACAGTCTCTGCCTGATTGAATGGCCGGACAAGGCCGGTACTTGGCTGCCCGCTGCCGATGTGCTGCTTGCCCTGACCCTAGAGGGGGAAGGCCGCCGCCTCACCCTGACCGCCTGCTCGCCACAAGGACACGCATGTCTGACCCGCTTGATTTCTCTCGCCGTACCCTAATGGGTGCGGGCATTTGCGCCCTATTATTATCCGTGAGCCGTGTCGGTTTTGCTGCGGCACACCACATTATTGCGGTGCGGGTCTGGCCGTCCAGCACCTATACCCGCGTCACCCTTGAATCCACCGAAGCCATCAAGTTTAAGCAATTTATGATGAGCAACCCCGACCGGCTGGTGGTGGATATTGAAGGCGTGCAGCTGAACCAAGCCCTGCTCCACTTAACCGACCAAGTGGGCGATGATCCGTATATCAAAACCGCCCGTGCAGCGCAGTTTAAGCCCCAAGTGGTGCGCTTGGTGCTCGACCTTAAATCGGCAGTCGAGCCGCAAGTGTTTGCTCTTGCCCCTGTGGCGGAATACCGGCACCGCTTGGTGATTGACCTCTACCCCTCTGCCAGCAACGACCCCTTGTTAGCCCTGCTGAACGAGTTTAACCAAGGCAAGCTCGACCACCCTGCCGCCCGCCCCGCCGAGCCCGTAGAAGCTAAGCCGCGCGAAGCCAAAGACAGCAGCAAAGAGCCGAAAGACGGCGGCAAAGAAGCTAAAGACACCAAAGAGAGCCATAAGTCCGACAAAGTAGAGAAGGCTGAGAAGCCCGATAAGTCAGACAAAGCCAGCGCGTCCGAAGACACGAACCCCAGCCGCCAAAAAAAATCGCCCTCACGCGGCAATCGGCCGATTACCGTGGTGCTCGACCCAGGGCATGGCGGCGAAGACCCTGGGGCGATAGGTCCTTCGGGGGCAAAAGAGAAGGTGGTGGTGCTGCAAATCGCCAAGCAGCTGAAGCGGCTGATTGATGCCCAGCCTGGGATGCGGGCATTTTTGACCCGCGACGAAGATGTGTTTATTCCGCTGGGGGTGCGGGTGGCTAAGGCGCACAAGCTCAACGCCGATTTGTTTGTGTCGATTCATGCTGATGCGTTTATCAACGGCAAGGCGCGGGGGTCATCGGTGTTCGCGCTGTCTGAAAAAGGTGCGACCAGTACTGCCGCTAAATTTCTTGCCAAAACTCAAAACGAGGCCGATTTGATTGGTGGTGTTCGGCTAAACGTCAAAGACAAATACTTGGCGCACACCCTGTTTGACCTGACCCAAACCGCTACGATTAGCGATAGCCTCAAGCTGGGCAGCGCGGTGTTGTCGCGCCTAGGGCGGATTAACCGCCTGCACCGTGACCAAGTGGAGCAAGCCGGTTTTGCAGTCCTTAAAGCCCCTGACATCCCGTCTATTTTGGTGGAGACGGCTTTTATCAGTAACCAAGAAGAAGAAGCCAAGCTGACCAGCCGAGGCCACCAAGAAAAAATGGCGCAGGCCATGATGGAAGGTATCAAGCACTATTTTTCTAAGAACCCTGCACTGGCGCGGAGCTGACTGCTGCCGCCACGCTTGTTGGCTCGCGAAACGCCCCCTTCTATGTTGAACTGCCCCCTAAAATCGGATGGTCAACAGCACGGAAGGGGGCGTTTTTTTTGGGGGGGGCTAGGGTGCGGGCTGTGTGGGCTCAAACCCCACCAGTGCCGTATTTAGCTCTTGGCAGAGGGTTTGGATAAGCGATCCGTCTGGGGTTTGGTGGCGGCGGGTGCTTTCGTCAATACAGGCGGCGAGGTCGCCCATCATCGGGTGGCCAAAGGTCGCGGCATTGCCTTTGAGCCGGTGTACCACGTCAGCTAAGGTTTGGCGGATATGGGGCAGGCGCGGCGAGGGGTGAGCCAGATAAGCGGTTAAAAAGCGGGCATCGTTGTGGCAGCTCTGCAGAAATGCCTCCCGGGCTTGTGCAATCGCGTACTGGCTGGCCGCTTCGATTTTGCCATCGTCGTAGTCGGGCAAGGGTGAGAAGCGGGCGAGGGCTTCGGCGAGGCGGGTGGGGTCAAACGGTTTGGCGACGCAATCATCCACGCCCGCCGCAAAATAGCCCTCGAGGTCTTCGGGGCTGGCATTGGCGGTGATGGCGATAATCGGGGTGGTGGCAGCATCGGAGCGCGACAGAGCGCGTACATGTTGCGCGACGACTTTGCCCTGCAAGTCGCCCAAGTTCATATCGAGCAAAATGACATCAAAAAGCTGCTGCTCAACGAATGCAAGGGCGGTTTCTCCACTTAGGGCTTGGGTGAGGTGGTAGCCCGAAGGGGTCAGCAGGCCGTCAAGGACAAGCTGACTCAGGGGCGAATCTTCAACAATCAAAATATTGCGTAGGCTAGGTGAGGCGGAGGGCAGCATGAACAGGACTCCAAAAACGCCCAAAGGCATTGCCAAAACTGGCAATGCCTTTTTTAAAGGGGCGAGTGCTCAACGCTTAACCGCCGGGCAACATCCGAACCAGCGTGTTATCGCGTTTTACATAATGATGATACAGGGCAGCCAGTGCGTGCAGACCGATTAGATAATACCCCAAGGTTCCCACGACTTCGTGAATCTCTTTTAGCTCTTTGCCCAAGGCTTTATTTTCGGCCATCAGCGCGGGCAGATTCAAGCCAAAAAATGGAATTGGCTTGCCCGAGGCACTCAGTACCATCCAGCCCAAAATAGGCATCCCAATCATCAGGCCGTACAGGGCAAGGTGTGCCCCTTTGGCGGCAAAGGTCATTAGCCCTGACATGGGGGGCTGGATGGCGGGTGTGGTGCCAAACAGACGCGCCACGAGGCGTGGCACCACCAGTAGCAAGACGCACAGCCCGAGCATAAAGTGCAAGGCCTTGATGGCTTCACGCGGGGGTGCACCTTTGGGAAACATCACCCGCAGCTCAATCGTGGCATAGACCGCAATCATCAAAAGCAGCATTAGCCAGTGCAGGCTGATGGTCAGCGTACTGTAGCGGGAGGGAGAGGTGTTCATGGGGGGGGGCTCCAAGCGAGGGATGTAAAAAAGTGAAAACTAAAAACCATGAACACAACATAGCAAGGGCGTATTAAGTTTTGCTTAACACGGCTGTGATTGGTGTGCACCAAAAGAGGGCAATTGTAGTCTTCTTCGCTCAATTACCCGATTCGCCCAGCCTGCCGTTGCAAAATATTAGAGAACTCTTCGGCAAAGGTGTCGAACTGCAAGGCGATACGGTCAATTTGGTAAGAGAAGCGGTTATAGGCCACCACGGCAGGAATCGCCGCAAAGAGCCCAATGGCGGTGGCAATCAGGGCTTCGGCAATCCCTGGCGCGACGGTAGACAGCGTGGCGTTGCCTGCGGTGCTTAAGCCCAAAAAGGCGTGCATGATGCCCCACACCGTCCCCAACAAGCCGATATACGGGCTGACCGACCCGACGGTGGCTAAAAACGAGGTGTGGTGGTCTAGGGTGTCCAGTTCGCGCTGGGCAGAGGCCTTCATGGCGCGGCGCGTGCCGTCCATCACGTCGGATAGCTCCATGCCGGCTTGGCGACGCAGCTTCATAAATTCACCAAAGCCCGCCTGAAAAATCCGCTCCATGCCCACGCCGTCTGGGCTGGCTTGGACGCGTTGAAATAGGCTGTTGAGGTCGGTGCCGCTCCAAAAAGCCCGTTCAAAATCATCGGTGTAGCGGGCTGCAGTGCGGAGCGCGATGATTTTGCCCACGATAAACGTCCACGACACCACCGACAGCCCCCCGAGCAACAGCATGATGAGTTGCACCGGCAAGCTGGCGTGAAGAATTAGGGAGGTGACGGAGAGGGTAGAGGTTTCCACAGGCAGAGGGCTTTCGTTGGGCAAGACGGGGTGGCTAACGTAGCACACGCCCGCTGTCAAAATCGACAATCGTTGAAGGTTTTTTGCGTGACCCGACCTGACCCGAAAGGGTGAGAGCGTGGTGACCAAACGCCCGTCGGCAAGCCGAGGCCGTTTTATGGGGGCGTTGCCCCGCGTGGTTGGCCGAGGTCGAAACCAAGGCTCCGCCCAGTGCGCGGCACAAGGCCACCGTGGCGGGGTGGGCGGTAAGACGGACGGCCAGCGTGCGGTGCTTGCCGCGTAGCATCGGCAACACGCGGCGCGAAGCCGGCAGCAGTAGCGTGACCGCCCCAGGCCAATAGGTCGCCAGCCGCGCCAATTGGTCTGGCGAGAGCGGGGCAATATACGGCGCAAGCTGCGCCCAGTCCGCGCCCACCACAATCATCCCCTTGCTTTGCGCCCGACCTTTTAGCCGCACCACCCGCCGCAAGCCGCGTGCCGAGGCAGGGTGACAGCCCAAGCCAAAACAGGACTCGGTGGCATAGGCCAGCACCCCGCCCCGCTGGTAGCGGGTGCGGGCGCGGCGGTAGGCGGTGTGAGAAGGACGAGAGGGCATGGCTAAAACATCAGGCGGAAAAGCGGGGTTAAGCGGCGGTTGCCGTGTTCGCTGAGGTGGTTGTTATCGTAATACAGCGGGCGATGCTGCTGCGAGCCAAAGCAGGTGCCGTCTTGGCAAAAATACGGTGTGGGGTCGAGCAGGTGAATACGGGGGCAGGCTTGGCGGGTGGTTTCCATCAGCGCAAGGGTAAAGGCGTGCCGCGCTTGATAGTCCGCCATGTCAAGGGTGACTTCTGCGGCATGGGGGTCGCGCATCAAGCGGCGTGCCAAGGTTTTGGGAACATCGACCCCGATTTCAGGAATCGGCTGCAGCAGATAGACCGGATGGGTTTCGGCCAAGGCACACATTGCCGCCACATAACGCTGTTTAAAGCCCGCCAAATAGGCCGCATCAGCGCGGCGCGGCAGGGGTAGGCCGTCAAACGACACCAGCGGCCCTGCAAACTTGTCTAGCGTGTCTTCGTTGTGCCCCCAGACATAGACCGAGGTGCGGTTAATCACCACAATTGGCACATCGCGGTACGCCGTCGCCAGTCGGGCAAAGACCGTTTTGAGGTAGTCGCCGCATTGGTAGCCTTGGTCGCCGAGCTTGAAATGCACGCCAGGAATCGACAGGCAGCTCATATACCCCAAAAACAACGCCCCGCCTGTTTGCGAGGGGGGAATCGCTGCGGCCACGCCGCCAACACTGGCATCGGCATGGCTATCACCCAGCACAATTACCCGCACGGTTTTGCCGTCCCCGCCCACGATGCAGTCTGGCGATTGAGTGCCGGACTCTAAAAAGCAGGCTTGGCGGACAGGGTTTTTGTTCAGGCTTTCTTGTTCGGCAAGACGCACGGCAGGGCTGACCCGCATCGGCAAACCTTGCAGGGCAAATACGCCAGCCCCCAGCACCCCCACCGTGCCCACCATCGCGGCAAATTGCAGCAGGGCAGGGCGATGGGAGACGGCGGCAGTAGTGGAGGAGGACAGCCCCAGATGGCGACTGGGGGTTTCGACCCAGCGGAACGAGGCCGCCCCCAGCAGGGCAGAGGTCAGCAGCCCCGCGCCGACCCAGAGCGGGTCGCTGGTTTTGTCCAGATAGTTCAGCACGACCACCACCGGCCAATGCCACAAATACACCGAGTAAGACACCGTGCCGAGCCACTGGGACAGCGGGTTGGCGGTCAGCAGCGACCCTTGGCGTGCAGACCAGACCAGCAGTGCTGCCCCAGAGACCGGCAGCAAGGCCAACCAGCCCGGCCAGATGTCCGCAGGGCGATTCAGCAGCACGCTGGCGATAATCAACCCAAAGCCCAGCCCTTCTAGGCCTCGGCGCAGCACGGCATGGCGGGGGGTAGGCTGCCAGTGCAGTGGAAACAGGCAGACAATGCCCCCGACCAGCATCTCCCACGCACGGGTCGGCAGCAGATAAAACGCGGCACTGGCCCAGCGGCTAGAGGCATACACCGACAAGGCAAAAGACAGGAGCGTGGCCGCCAGCACCAGCCAGCGCACCGTGTTGGCCCGACACAGGCGGAACACGCCGAGCAGCAGCAGGGGATAGAGCAGGTAAAACTGCCACTCGACCGACAAGGACCACGTATGCAGCAGCCATTTCTGGTGGGATTCAAGGTCAAAATAACCGGACTCTAGCCAGAACACAGCATTGGATAGAAAGCTGATACTGCTGGCGACATGCTTGCCCAGCAGCCGGTATTCGGTCGGCAAGAGCCAAAGCCCACCCAGCAGCAGTAACACCCCACATAAGGCCGCCAGTGCCGGAATAATCCGCCGTGCGCGGTCGAGGTAAAAGCCCAGCAGGGAAAATTTACCGGTTTCGAGCCGCCGCACAATAATGCCGGTCATCAGGTAGCCTGAAATGACGAAGAACACATCGACACCGACAAAACCCCCTTGGGCATAGGGGATGCCGAAGTGGAACAGCACCACTATGAGCACGGCAAGGGCACGTAAGCCATTGATGTCTTGTCGGAAAATCATGGGCTCGGTACTCGCTTAACGGCTGCGGTTGAGTGCCCGCGCCCCAATGTCACGGCGCATTTGGCGGCCATCAAATTGGATGCGGTCGGCCACTTCGTAGGCGAGGGTTTGCGCCATTTTGACGCTGTCGCCCAGCGCGGTGACACACAGCACCCGTCCGCCGCTGACGCGCACCACACCGGTCTCGTCTTGGGTCGTGCCGGCGTGGAACACCGCACAGTCGGTGGTTTCGGTGGTGGGCAAGCCGCTAATGACTGCGCCTTTTTCGGGGGCTTCGGGATAGCCCTTGGCCGCCAAGACCACGCCCAAGGCCACACGACGGTCCCATTGTGCTTCGACTTTATCCAGCGTGCCGTTTACGCCGTGCTCCAGCAATTCCAGCAGGTCGGACTTGAGCCGCGCCATGATGGGCTGGGTTTCGGGGTCACCCATGCGGCAGTTGAATTCCAGCGTGCGCGGGGTGTTGGTATCGTCAATCATCAGGCCAGCATACAAAAAGCCGGTGTAGCAGATACCGTCTTTGGCCATGCCTTCGACGGTGGGCTGAATGATTTCGCGCAGCACGCGGGCGTGCATTTCGGGGGTGACAATTGGGGCAGGAGAATATGCACCCATGCCGCCGGTGTTGGGGCCTTGGTCGTTGTCTTTGAGCCGCTTGTGGTCTTGGCTAGAGGCCAGCGCCAAGACGTTTTTGCCATCGACCATGACGATAAAGCTGGCTTCTTCGCCGGCCAAAAAGTCTTCAATCACCACACGGCTACCGGCCTCACCCATGCTATTGCCCAACAGCATGTCGTCAATGGCAGCGTGGGCTTCTTCTAGGGTCAGTGCCACGACCACGCCTTTGCCAGCGGCCAGACCATCGGCTTTGATGACGATGGGGGCACCGCGCTCGGCCACATAGGCATGGGCAGCGGGCGCCTCTGCGAAGGTGGCATAGCCCGCCGTGGGGATGCCGTGCCGTTGCATAAAGGCCTTGGCAAAGTCTTTGGAGGCTTCGAGCTGGGCGGCTGCACGATTCGGGCCAAAAATCTTGAGTCCGGCGGTGCGAAAGGCATCGACCACTCCTTGGCTGAGGGGGGCTTCGGGGCCGACCACGGTCAGCTCCACCGCGTTGTCGCGGGCAAAGGCCACGAGGTCTTCAATGGCGGAGAGGGGGACGTTGGTCAACGCGCTATCCAGTGCCGTACCGGCATTACCTGGGGCAACAAAGACCGTGCTGACGCGGGGGGATTGCGTCAATTTCCAAGCCAGCGCGTGCTCGCGCCCACCAGAACCAATAACCATAACGTTCATCGGGAGTCCTTACAGTTCAAATCGGGAAAACAAAAAGAAAACATTGCCGTTGCCGTGCCCGCCAGGGATAAACGTGCCCATGATGGCGAGTCGCCGATACTGCACCGAGACGAGGGGCAGCGCGGCAGGAAAGGGCACAAAGTGCAGCGTATCCGAGCGGGCGGTGATAAATGCCGTGTAGCCTGCCCCAAGTTTCAGCTGCGGGCTGACCGACCAATATTTTTGGTAGGCGTAGCCTGCAATCGGCTCGACCCGCCGGTGCGAATCCCAAAAGCCCATCGCATACAGACCATGCCAATCGCCATCGGCATCATACACATGCCGCCCCATCCCGATACCCCATGCACGTTCATTAAAACCGCGAATTTTTTCAGGGCTATAGGCGCTGCGTAGGTGATAGGAATAGCCTGGGACGAGCATATCCGTTTGGGGCGAAGCCCAAATTTGCCCAAGCTTGCTTTGTACGCGGTCAAACCAGCCTGCTTGGGGGGCGGGGAGGCTGGCCGTGGCGGGCGGCGCAGTGACTGTCGATTCGGCGGGCGGCGCGGTGGTGTCCGTCGTTACTTCTTGGTGCAATACTGCCGGTGCGGGCAGGCTGTCGGAGGCCGCCAGAGGGGCTTCACCAGCCCAGACGGCACAAGACCACGCCGCACAGACGGCGACCTGTAGTGCCAAAATGGGGGATGTTTTCAAGAGAAGTTGTGACCCGCACGGGCGGGCATTCCGGTAAAAATAAAGCAAAAAAGAGAAGGCAGCCCGCTACAGCCTGACCGCCCAACAAGAGGCATATGCTGTGCCGGTCGGTGTGTCCTAGATTCCCGCTTTCGCGGGAATGACGGGGCAAACAGGTTCTTAGTGGCGGAAGTGACGCGCACCGGTCAACACCATCGCAATGCCATGCTCGTTGGCGGCGGCAATCACTTCTTCGTCACGCATCGAGCCACCGGGCTGAATGATGGCAGTCACACCGTTTTCGGCAATCACATCGACCCCGTCGCGGAAGGGGAAGAAGGCATCCGAGGCAGCGACTGAACCTGCCAACACCAAACCGGCATTTTTTGCTTTGATGGCGGCGATGCGGGTGGAGTCTACACGGCTCATTTGCCCCGCGCCTACGCCCAGTGTTTGGCCTTTGCCCGCAAATACAATCGCATTGCTCTTGACGTATTTGGCCACGCGCCATGCAAACAACAGGTCGGTCAGTTGGGCAGCGGTCGGTTGGGCTTGGGTGACGACTTTCAAATCCGCCAGCCCGATATTTTTAACGTCAGGGGTTTGCACCAGAATGCCGCCGCCGACCCGCTTCAGGTCAAAGCGGTTTGCACCCGCTTCCATTGGCACTTCGAGGACGCGGACGTTGACCTTTTTGGCCAGCAGCGCGTGGGCTTCGGTGGTGTAGCTTGGTGCAATCAGCACTTCGAGGAACTGGGCACTGACGGCTTCGGCGGTGGCTGCATCGACTTCGCGGTTAAAGGCGATGATGCCGCCAAACGCGCTGGTGGTGTCGGTAGCAAAGGCCAATTGGTAGGCAGTTAGGGTGTCTGCAGCAATGGCCACGCCACACGGGTTGGCGTGCTTGACGATGACGCAGGCGGGCTGTTCAAACGTCTTAACGGCTTCCCAAGCGGCATCGGCATCGCCAATGTTGTTGTAGCTCAGCTCTTTGCCTTGGTGCTGGCGATAGTGGGCAATGCTGCCGGTGGCGGGGTCGAGGTCGCGGTAGAACGCAGCGGCTTGGTGTGGGTTTTCGCCGTAGCGCATGTCTTGCACTTTGACGAACTGTACGTTGAGGCGGTTAGGGAAGGCCGCGCGTTCGTGGTTGTCGGTGAGGGCGGTCAGATAGTTGGAAATCGCACCATCGTAAGCGGCGGTATGGGTGAAGGCTTTTTTGGCCAGTTCAAAGCGGGTGGCGCGGGTCAGGCTGCCGCCGTTGGTTTTGAGCTCGGCAGACAGTGCGGCGTAGTCGGCGCTGTCGGTGACAATGGCCACATGCGCCCAGTTTTTTGCTGCCGAGCGCACCATCGTGGGGCCGCCGATGTCGATGTTTTCGATAGCTTCTTCGAGGCTGCAATCGGGGTTGGCGATGGTGGCTTCAAACGGGTAGAGATTGACGCAGACAAGGTCGATATTGCCGATGCCGTGTTCTTTCATCTTGGCCACATGCTCGGGCAGGTCACGCCGCCCCAAAATCCCGCCATGCACTTTGGGGTGCAGGGTCTTGACGCGGCCATCAAGCATTTCGGGGAAGCCGGTGTAGTCAGCAACCTCAATCACGGGGATGTTTTTTTCAGCCAGCAGCTTGGCGGTGCCGCCGGTAGACAGAATTTCTACCCCAGCAGCAGCGAGGGCTTGGGCAAATTCAACAATGCCAGTTTTGTCCGACACGCTAATCAGGGCGCGGGTAATGGGGGTCATGGTGGGGGTCACTTATCAGGTCAGGGTAAAAAAGAAGGCGAAAAAAGGGGCGATTAGCCGAGGGCGTATTGCTTCATTTTTTTGCGTAAGGTGTTGCGGTTCAGCCCAAGCAACTGGGCCGCGCGGGTTTGGTTGCCTTCGGCATGAGACAGCACGACTTCGAGCAGCGGCTTTTCGACCCGTGCCAATACCATCTCGTAAATGGGTTGGGGGGCTTCGCCGTCGAGGTCTTGAAAATATTGTGCCATCGCTGTGCGTACCGAAGCGGCGAGGTCATCTTGTGGGTCAGGGGTTGTCATCATTCAGCGGTCTAGGTAGCGTCAAAAATCGGGAAATAGGGTGGGGGCAAGCCGTGCGGTGCTAGTTAGCTTTGAACAGGCTCTAAAACAGCATGGGTGTGCCAGTGTTCTTGCTGTGCAGCACGCGCCGAAAAATAATCGGCCACGGCTTGGCGTTGGGCGGTGGTGCTGTCGAGCTGATACATCGCTTGGCGGAAGGCGTTGGCATCGCTCAATCCGCGCGTGTACCAAGCAATGTGTTTGCGGGCAATTCGGCAGCCGCTGTATTCGCCGTAAAATAGGTAAAGCGCGTCAAGGTGCGCCAACAGCAGGGCTTGCACCTCGGCCACGGTGGGTGGGGGCAGGGTCTGCCCCGTGGCGAGGTAGTGGTTAATTTCCCGGAAAATCCACGGGCGGCCTTGGGCGGCACGGCCAATCATGATGGCATCCGCACCTGTGGTTTCGAGCACTTGCTTGGCTTTTTCGGGGCTATCAATGTCGCCATTGGCAATAACAGGGATACGGACGGCGGCTTTGACTGCGCGGACGGTGTCGTACTCTGCCGCACCGTGATACAGGTCGGCACGGGTGCGGCCATGCAGAGCCAAAGCGGCAATGCCGGATTGTTCGGCTAACTGGGCTACACGGACGGCGTTTTTGTTGTCTCTGTCCCAGCCGGTGCGGGTTTTGAGTGTGACCGGTACCTCCACAGCATTCACCACGGCGGCGAGGATGCGGGCAATCAGCGGTTCATCCCGCAGCAGCGCACTGCCTGCCGCGATGTTGCAGACTTTTTTGGCCGGACAGCCCATGTTGATGTCGATGATTTGCGCCCCGCGTGCCACCGACAGCCGCGCGGCTTCGGCCATTTGCTGGGGGTCTGAGCCGGCAATTTGCACCGAAATCGGGGCGGGCTCGCCGCTATGGTCGGCGCGTTTAATGCTTTTTTGGCTGCCCCAGAGGGCAGTGTTGGCAGCCAGCATTTCGCTGACGGCTAAGCCCGCACCAAACTGGCGGCACAGCATCCGAAACGGGCGGTCGGTGACCCCCGCCATCGGGGCGACCACCAAGCGGTTGGGGAGCGTGATTGCGCCGATTTGCCACATACTCACTCACCGTCCAAGAAGCCAAAAGGGAGGGCATTTTAAAGCTATTTTTGCCTAGGGTAAAAATTTTCTGCTTATTTTTTAACCAGTGTTTGTGCGCTCGGGTGGCGCGGTGGCGCGGGGCGTATTGCCAAGCCCGACAACTCATGCCACGCTCATGCTCCTTCGACCTTTTGATGCCTTTGTTCCCATGAAAATGCCTACTCGCCTTTTATGCTTGCTTGCCCCGATTGTGCTGACTGCGTGCTCTGCTGTGGGGTATCACGGTGGGATGTTGACCAGCAAAGGCGGCTTTGTCTTTGAGCGCAAAATTGAGCCGCTCGCCGATGGCCGCGATGCGCTGATTACGGTGTGGGCGCAAGACTTTTCCGAAGCTTCTGTCGAAGCTGCCTTGCGGGATGAAGCCCGCAAATACAGCGAAGAAAAAAATTGCCCGCAATACCAAGTTGAGCGGCTGGTATTTGGGGTGTCCAATACGTGGGTCGATAGCCGCCGCTACGCCCGTGCCACGGTTCGCTGCCCGCGCTTTGTGCTGCCAGAGCCGCTGGTTGCACCATCTATGGGCATGAGTCCACAGGGTAATCTGGTCGCCCCAAGCAAGCCCTACCGTGCGCCTGTCAAACGTAAGGCCGCTAAAAAATAGGTTTGCGCACCCTCTGCGCCGAAAAAATAAAGACACCCCTCAAAAAGAAGCCCCGACCTAGATATGGTTCGGGGCTTCTTTTTGAGGGGCATTAGCGTTAGCGGCGGGCGGTAGCTTCGATTTGTACTGAGATTTTTACGTCATCGCTAATTTCGGGCAGGAACTGGGTCATGCCAAACCGGCTGCGTTTAATCATGGTGTAGGCATCCGCCCCGCAGGCTTCTTTTTTAAACACAGGGTGGGGTCCACAGTGAAACTGGGTAATGGTCAGCTCCACGGGCTGCGACACCCCCAGCAAGGTCAGCGTACCCCGTACCGACACGGGGCGTGAGCCGACAAATTTCATCTGGTTGCCGCTAAAGGCCAGCTTGGGATAACGCTGTACATTAAAAAATATATCACTCCGCAGGAGCTCGTCGCGCTTTGCCCAGCCGGTATTGGCCGAAGCGGCATCCAGCGTCAAATTCACTGTGCCTTGCTTGTTGCCCATATCCAGCGTGATATTGCCCGCTATTTTGTCCATGCGCCCCCGCTGGGTCGAAAACCCCTGATGGCCGATTTCAAAATAGGCGTAGCTATAGCCCACCTCTGGCACATAGACCGTGGTGGCGGCCCAAGTGGGTAGGGCGGCAAACGTCAGTAGCCAAGCAAAAATACGCATCGCGGTTCAATCTCTGTCAGTTCGGGCAATAGGCGGGACTGTATTCGTTCATGCCGCCGAGGGCAAGCCGCAGGGGCTGTGCCGCCAAGCAAAAGCCCCGCGCGAGGGCGGGGCAGGGTAGGAAGCGGCAAGGGATGTTTATAGGCGGAAGCGGCTGACTTCGTCCCGTAGCTTTACCCCCAGCGAACTGACTTCGCTGGCGGCTTGGCGGGTGGTTTGCGCCCGCATCGCGCCTTCTTCTGCGGCTTGGGCGACCGATTGCATATTGGCTGAAACTGCATCGCTGGCTTGCTCTTGGGCGCGGATGGCGTGGTTGATGTCGTGGATACGGGCATTGATGGTGCCAAGACGTTCACGCACGCCCACAATGGCTTCGGCAGCCACTCCTGCGCGGATAATGCCTTCTTCGACCTTGCGACGGCTGGTGCTCATGTTCTCAACTGCATGGTCGGTTTCGGTGCGAATCGCACCCAAGGTATGTTGGATTTCAGCGGTGGACATTTGGGTCCGCTCGGCCAGCTTACGTACTTCATCGGCCACCACGGCAAAGCCGCGTCCGGCTTCGCCTGCCCGTGCGGCTTCAATCGCGGCATTGAGTGCCAGCAGGTTAGTTTGCTCGGCAATTTGTTGGATGGTGACGACGATTTGGTCCACCTGTGCCGATTGTTCGCCCAGCTTGAAAATCTCGTCGCTGGAGGCGGTGACGCGTGCGGCAATCTCGGCCATCACTTCGGCGACATCTTTGACCATATGGGCACCACGTTCGCCCTCGACTTCACTATCGCTGGTCAGGGTGACCGTTTCGCCCACCCGTTCGGCGATGGTATGGACTTGCACCAACATACTTTCTAGGGCGGCGCGGGCTTGTTGTACGGCTTGGTTTTGTTGCGCCAACATGGCTTCGGCTGCACCTGCTTCACCCATCAGCGTTTGACCGGCTTGTTGGGCGGCTTGGGCGTGTTGGCTCACTTGGCGCAGCACCCCATTTAGGCTGTTGATGACGTGGTTAAGTTGCGTGCCCAAGGCGGCGAGTTCGCTGTCGCCAGCTAATTGCACGCGAGCACTGAGGTCGTGCTCTTGCGCCAGTTGGGTCATGGTGATGGACAGGGCCGAGGTTTGGCGGGTAAGGGTGCGGGTGGTTTGGATGCTAAACAGTACGCCCAGCAGCAAGGCGAGGATAGACACACCCACGGTCAGCTGAAAGGTGGTGGTTTCGGTGGCAACGGTGGCTTGGATAAGCGCATCTTTGGCGGTTTTTTGGGCTTGCTGGATGCGCTCGCGGCCTTGTTTAATCGGGGAATAGAAGCGGTCGCCTTGGGTGTTCAGTAGTTTTTCCAGTCCGCTGCCATCGTTGGTGTGCATGGTTTTGGCGGCGGGGGTCAGGTAGGACTCTGAAAAGACGGTGACCACGCCAATAAATTCGCGAATCGGCTCGGCAAGTTCTGTGGGGGCGTGGATGGCTTCGAGCTTGCCACGGGCTTGGCTGAGGGCGACGAGGTTTTCTTCGATAACCTTGGCTTCTTTAGCCATGCGCTCTTCGCTAGGATTGGCAAGGGCAAGGGCGATGTGGAGCCGAGAGTCAAATACCTTGTAGTTGATGGCGGTCACTTGCTCGGCAATCGCGCTGTGGTCGAGCAAACGATGGACTTGGTCGTGGTTCATCCGTGTGCCGTAGAGGCCGACCCCTGCACCAGCAATAACCAGCGAGCAAAGCAGTGCGGCAAACAGAATAAGCGTGGTGCGAAGTTGAGAGGGCATCATGGCAACGCTTTCGAGAAGAAAGAGGAAGTGGCCCAGTGGGCGTGGAAATGAAGGCCAACCGTAGCGCACAGGGCTTAGGGTAGGCTTAAAAATTATGCCGTAAGGTCGTGGGGTATGGGGGATTTGTTGGACTTTATGGCTACGCGCTGTCTAATTTGAGAGGCACGTCTAGCCAAAATAGCGGCGAACCATATCTTCCATCAGGGCTTTGGCTTCAGCTTCGCTGGTGTTTTGTGCGCTGGCATAGAGCTGTTCGGCGAGGGGGAAAAAGGCGGCGATCAGCGTAGGGTCGAAGTGCGTGCCGGCATCTTTGTGCAAAATAGTCATGGCTTTGTCGAGCGGCATGGGGTCTTTGTAGGGGCGTTTGGAGCAGAGCGCGTCAAACACATCGGTAATAGCAAAGATGCGGGCGGCAAGGGGGATTTCTTCGCCCTTGAGTCGCCGAGGATAGCCGCTGCCGTCCCATTTTTCGTGGTGCCCTGCGACGACTGCCCGCGCGCCCTCTAGCCAGCCTGCCCCCGCGACAATTTCTTCGCCAATAGAAACATGGGTGCGCATGGTGTTCATTTCTTCATCGGTGAGTTTGCCCGGCTTGAGGAGAATGGCATCGGCAATGCCGATTTTGCCCGCATCGTGCAAAAAACTGCCGACAATCAGGGCTTGCATGGCATGGTCTTTGAGTCCAATGGTTTCGGCCAGCATGGCGGACATCCATGCCACGCGATAATTGTGTGCACCGGTGTCAGAATCACGTTGGGCAATCGCCCGACCAAGGGTTTCCATCATGCCAAGATGGGATTCGAGCAGCTCTTTGGCCTTTTCCTCGTTTTCGGCGGCCAGCCGAATCACGACGGGGTACAGTATCCCCCCGCAAATCAGCGAGGCAAGGCTGACCATCAGTGCCGCAATCAGGGCTTCGCGCAGGATTTGCTGGTGTTGCCAGTCGGGAATCAGGCGCACACCCTCAAAGTAACCGGACAGGGTTTTGCCGTCGGCGTAAAGGGGGATAAAGACGCGCAATGCCCATTGTTTGTCCGGCAGGTGATGGCTTTTATACAGCGGCTGGCGATAGCGCGGCACACCATGCGAGGGCAACGAGGACTCCATTTTTTCGCCTTGCGCGGTCAAGCCCTCGGCCAGCTTGAGTCCGTGGGCATCGTAAAGCTCGGCAATATCAAACAGCCCCCCTGCGAGGGTGTTGGTTGCTTTTTGTGCTTGGACGCGGGCTTGCTCGCCTTGGAACTGGTCGGCATGCAAGTGGCGCAGCAGGCGTTGTGATTCTTCCATCGCAAATTTGACGATGCTTTCTTCGGCGTTTTCACGGGCAACAAACCAAGCAATCGGGCTGGCAATGGTGGCCAAGATCAAGGAAACCGTGGCGATTTGAGTGGCTACTTTGCGTTTAAACGAAGACATGGGGCTCGCCGAAGAAAGGGTGGGGCATCGTGCGATAAGCGGCGTGGCAAGCACTTTAAGATAAGGGACAGGCCGCACAGGGAGTCTGGACGACGTAGGTTGATAACGCAGGGTCTGTTTGCCCTGTTGTGCCCTGTGGGGCTATTGGTGTCGTTTGCTGAGATGGGCGCGGGCTTGTTTGGTGGCTTGCAACGAGGCGGTAGACAGATTGGTGCAGGCAAATTGGTTGATTTGTCGTGTCGCTTTAGACAGCGACTCAAAAGCACATTTACCCACACTGGCGGCGGATTCTAGGGCTTCGCGGGCGGGGTGGGCCGGGGATTGGTGCAGCGAATGCACCAGTTGGCGGTTGAGCTCGGAAACCAGCTTTTCAGACAGTGCCATCACATCGTTGCCCGCTTGCACATGCGCCAGCATCAGCGACTGAGAGGCTGAAAGCGTGTCATCGACGTGTGAAGATAAGTTGGCACGCTGGGACTCTGACGGAGCTTGCGGGGTATACAGCTGGGTCAGGTGCTTGTAGGTCGCAAGCTGCGCATCCATCAGCGAACGCTGTTGGACGGCCATCATTTCGGTAAGTAGCTGGAGGGTATGGGTAAAATCGGTTGTGGACATGGCAGGCTTCCTTCACCCCACCGCGCTTGTCTAGGTGGCAAGCTGCGGTAAGGCGGTAACTGTGTTTGGCAGTGTAGCCGGTTTTGGCCAAGATGCCATACGCCATAGGGATAAAAACGCAAGTCTTTCTGAGCACTCACCCGATTTGTGATGCTACTCAGGAAAAGTTAGCTTTCTGCCATTGCGCTTGTCATACTGGCCGACGTGCCCCAGACAGTTTCTAGCTCGGCAATCAAGACATTGAGTACCAAATCCCCTGCACGATCCGCCGCGTAAATAAACTGCAAAGTAGTGGCCTTAACCCAATCTCCGACCACCATCAGCTTGCCTTCGGCTTGCAGGGCAAGGGCTTCGTCCTCGCGCATAATCGCCAAACCAATCCCCGCTTGTACCAAGCTAGACACTGCGGGAACGTGATCCACTTCGGCGACTTTGCGGGGTGAGATATTCATGTCACGCCAGAGCTCGCTGGTAAGTTTGTTGAGGCTAGACAGCGGCGACATCCCTATCCACGGCAATTTGCCCAGTGCTTTTGCGCTGGCACCTTCGATGCGGTCACGCCATGTGGCGGGGGCAACAATCCGAAAATTCAGGTCGGTTAGCTTAATCGTATTGACGTTGATGTAAGGGTTTTTGCCGATAAAAAAGCCGGCATCGAGTTCTTTTTTGCGCACACGGTTCAGCACCAAGCCGGTCACACCGTGCTGTAATTGCAGGTCCAGCAGCGGGTATTTTTCAATCAGCGCAGACACCCAAGGCCCTACGTTAATCATTTCTGGCGTGGTAATCGTCCCAATGATGGCTTTGCCCGCAAGTTGCCCTTTGAATGCGCGGGCGTGGTTCAGCATGTCACGGCTGGCTTGCAAAATCACATGAGCTTGCGGCAGGAGCTCTTGCCCTGCCCGAGATAGGTTGACCCCGCCTGCGGTGCGCTCAAACAGCGGCATCCCGACTTCTTCTTCTAGTGCTTTGATTTGGGCGGTGACGGCGGGCTGGCTCAGGTGTAAAAGCTCGGCGGCTTGGGTTAAGTGCCCCTGCTGTGCAACTGTAACAAAAGTTCTCAACTGATAGATTTCCATACATCCCTTTCATTATTGCGCCCCCCATCGCCCAACATTGGCGGTATGTGCCCGCTATTTTACCCAATTTACGCTCAGGTAAACGGCTTATATTGTGGTGCTTTTTAATGCGTAACTTGCTGTTTTATATTGCATATTGCGATGCGTCATTTGTCATGCTGATTTTTTTTATCAAAATTTGCGATTAGCCGTAGGTTGCAACCCTTCGTTACATTCGTCCCAACAGACCTCTCAGGGTTTGTGTCACAAAGGAGGAAACACATGAACGAAGACGTGCTGGCACGGGTGCAAAAAAACCCGAAATTTGCCGAACTGGTAAGTAAAAAAACGTCGTTTGGTTGGATGTTGTCGATTGTGATGTTGGCAATCTATTACGGCTTCATCCTCATCTTGGCCTTTAATCCTCAGTCACTGGGTACGTCCCTGAGTGGGGGCGTTATTACGGTGGGTATCCCTGTTGGGCTGTTCATCATTATTTCGGCATTCTTGTTGACCGGTGTGTATGTCCGTAAGGCCAACACCGAGTTCGACCAGCTCACCCAAGAAATCGTTGAGGAGGCAAAACAATGATGAATCGCTTGTTGAAACGGGCAGGCTACGTGGCACTGGCACTGATGCCCGTGGTCGCGATGGCTGGTGAGGCATTCACTGGGGAAGTCAAAAAAGCTCCCCTGAATATCCCCGCCATTACGATGTTCTTTGCCTTTGTGGCATTTACCCTCGGTATCACTTACTGGGCAGCGCGGCGTACCCGCTCTGCCTCTGACTTTTACACCGCTGGCGGTGGCATTACCGGTTTCCAAAACGGGTTGGCGATTGCGGGTGACTATATGTCTGCCGCGTCCTTCCTCGGGATTTCGGCGATGGTGTTTGAAAAAGGCTACGACGGCCTGATTTACTCCATCGGCTTCTTGGTCGGCTGGCCCGTTATCTTGTTCTTGGTGGCAGAGCGTCTGCGTAACCTCGGCAAGTTCACCTTTGCTGACGTGGCTTCTTACCGTTTGGGTCAAACCCAAGTGCGTATTTTGGCTGCAACCGGCACGCTGGTCGTGGTGGCCTTGTACCTGATTGCCCAAATGGTGGGTGCAGGTAAGCTGATTCAACTGCTGTTCGGCATGAGCTACAGCTCCGCTGTGATTCTGGTTGGCGTGTTGATGGTGATGTATGTGACCTTTGGCGGCATGTTGGCCACCACATGGGTGCAAATCATCAAGGCCTGTATTCTGCTGACCGGCGCAAGCTTTATGGCGTTTATGGTGCTGGCTTCCGTGGGCTTTAGCCCAGAAGCGATGTTTGCTAAGGCTGTTGAAGTGAAGCGCATTGCCGCTGAACTGATGATGACCAAAGCAGGCGCGGCACAAGCGGCTGCGGCTCAAGCCCAAGCTTCTGGCGCACCTGATGCGGCTGAGCTGGCGAAAAAAGCCGCTGACCTGACCGCCGAAGCGGGCAAGGCTGGCAAAGTCAACATCATGGCGCCAGGTGGCTTGGTATCTAACCCAATCGACGCGATTTCGCTGGGTCTGGCTCTGATGTTCGGTACTGCTGGTTTGCCACACATCCTGATGCGGTTCTTTACCGTGAACAACGCTAAAGAAGCGCGTAAGTCTGTGTTCTTCGCAACCGGCTTTATCGGCTACTTCTACATTCTGACCTTTGTGATTGGCTTTGGTGCCATCTTCTTGGTCGGCACAAACCCTGAGTTCAAAGACGCAGCGGGCAAGCTGATTGGCGGCAACAACATGGCTGCGGTTCACTTGGCTAAGGCTGTGGGCGGCGACTGGTTCTTGGGCTTTATCTCTGCTGTTGCGTTTGCAACCATCTTGGCTGTGGTGGCGGGCTTGGCACTGTCTGGTGCTTCTGCTGTGTCCCATGACCTGTACGCTTCCGTGATTAAAAAGGGCAAGGCAGACAGCGCGGCTGAAATGCGTGTCTCCAAAATCACCACACTGGTATTGGGTGTGATTGCCATCGTGTTGGGTATCGCCTTTGAAAAGCAAAACATCGCCTTCATGGTCGGTCTGGCCTTCTCGATTGCCGCTTCGGCTAACTTCCCTGTGTTGTTCCTTTCCATGTTCTGGAAGGGTCTGACCACCAAGGGTGCTGTGATTGGTGGCTTTGCTGGCCTGATCTCTGCCGTGGTGTTGATTGTGCTTAGCCCATCGGTTTGGGTTGATGTGATGGGCAATCCTAAGGGTTCCGAACTGTTCCCTTACAAAAACCCCGCTATCTTCTCTATGACTCTGGCTTTCGTGATTACTTGGCTGGTGTCTGTGATGGATAACTCCGCACAAGCCCAAGCTGAACGCAAGCTGTTTGATGCTCAGTTCGTTCGCTCGATGACCGGTATCGGTGCCTCCGGCGCATCCGAACACTAATCGTTGCTAGCAAGTTCGTAGTACGCAAGAAACAAGCATCGCAGTGCCAGCAAGGGCTGCGATGCTTCCTCCCCCGCACTCCAAAGGAGCTTAATTTATGTCCACTATCGAATCGGTCCTGAAAGAAACGCGCAGTTTTCCCCCTAGCGATGCCTTCCGCCAACGCGCGGTTGTTTCTGGCATGGACGCTTACAACGCATTGTGCGACCAAGCTGACCAAGACTACACCGGCTACTGGGGCGACCTCGCTCGCAACCACCTTTCTTGGAAAACGCCGTTCACCCGTGTGTTTGATGACAGCAACGCGCCGTTCTTCAAATGGTTCGACGATGGTGAACTGAACGCTTCCTACAACTGTATCGACCGCCACCTTGCCACCCAAGGCGACAAAGTGGCTCTGATTTTTGAAGCAGACAATGGCGACGTAGAGCACATCACCTACAACGACCTCTATAGCCGTGTCTGCTTGTTTGCAAATGGCCTGAAGAGCCGTGGCATCAAAAAGGGCGACCGCGTCGTTCTTTACATGCCTATGGTTGTCGAAGCCATCGTTGCGATGCAGGCGTGCGCCCGTATCGGCGCGATTCACTCCATCGTGTTTGGCGGCTTCTCCGCGAAGTCCCTGCAAGAACGTATCTGTGATGCTGGCGCGGTTGCAGTGATTACCGCTAACGAAGGGATGCGCGGCGGCAAAACCGTCCCCCTCAAAGCCACCACCGACGAAGCCCTTGCACTGGGCGGCTGCGAATCCGTCAAGACTGTTGCCGTTTACCAACGCACCCCGAACGACGTGTCGTGGGTCGAAGGCCGTGACGTATGGTGGCATGACCTGACCGCCGGTCAGCCAGCAGACTGCGAACCAGAATGGATGAATGCAGAAGACCCGCTGTTTATTCTTTACACCTCCGGCTCTACCGGTAAGCCTAAGGGTATTCAGCACAGCACCGCAGGCTACCTGCTGGGCGCGATGAACTCCTTCCGTACCGTATTCGATTACCGTCCTGAAGACGTGTACTGGTGTACCGCTGACGTGGGCTGGATTACCGGTCACAGCTACATCTGCTACGGCCCACTGGCCAACGGTGCAACCCAAGTGGTGTTTGAAGGCATCCCCACTTACCCTGATGCTAGCCGCTTCTGGAGCATGATTGAACGCCACAAAGTCAGCATTTTCTACACCGCGCCAACCGCGATTCGTTCGCTGGTGAAGCTGGGTGCCGACCTGCCGACCAAGTTTGACCTGTCCAGCCTGCGCCTGTTGGGCACCGTGGGCGAGCCTATCAACCCTGAAGCATGGATGTGGTACTACGAAGTCGTGGGCGGCAGCCGTTGCCCTATCGTGGACACATGGTGGCAAACTGAAACTGGCAGCGCGATGATTGCGCCAATGCCGGGTGCTGTGGACATCAAGCCGGGCTCTTGCACCCTGCCTTTGCCTGGCATCATGGCCGACATCGTTGACGAATCTGGCGCACCGGTTGAGCTGGGTCGCGGCGGTTACTTGGTCATCAAGAAGCCTTTCCCAAGCTTGGTTCGCACCATCTGGGGCGATGCAGAACGCTTCAAGACCACCTACTTCCCAGACGAATTCAACGGCAAGTACTATCTGGCCGGTGACTCCGCACACCGCGACGAAAACGGCTACTTCTGGATTATGGGTCGTATCGACGACGTGCTGAACGTCTCCGGTCACCGCTTGGGCACGATGGAAATCGAATCCGCCTTGGTATCCAACCCCCTCGTGGCTGAAGCCGCTGTGGTCGGTAAGCCGCACGACATCAAGGGCGAATCCGTCATTGCTTTCGTGGTGCTCAAAGGCCCACGTCCAGAAGGCGACGAAGCCAAGCAAATTGCAACTACCCTGAAAAACTGGGTTGCGCATGAAATTGGCAAGATTGCCCAGCCTGACGAAATTCGCTTTGGCGAAAACTTGCCTAAGACCCGCTCCGGCAAGATTATGCGTCGCCTCCTGCGTTCCGTCGCCAAGGGTGAAACCATTACCCAAGACGTGTCCACACTAGAAAACCCACAAATTCTGGAACAACTCCAGTCGGGGATGTAAAGCCCTCTTCCCCTCGCCATGCTTGGCGAGGGGTATAACGATTTTCCCTGCGATTGCCGCACCCTACTTGGCTTGCCAAGTAACGGTGCGGTTTTTTTTGTGCCGATTTTAAGACTGGCTCGGACAGGCTTCTAGCAACAAAGCCACCCGCTTTTCGGCCAGCAGCTTGCTGTCTGACAGCACTTGTCTAAACCGCCGCGCCCCTGTTTGCCCTTGGAACAAACCCAAAATGTGTCGGGTGATATTGTGCATTTTATTGCCCTCGGCCAGCTCTCGGGTCAGGTAGGGCAGCATCGCCTCCAGCACCGCGTGGCGGCTGAGGGGTGGCGTAGCATCGCCAAAAAAGTCCGCATCAAATGTCGCCATCAAATAAGGGTTGTGATACGCCTCGCGCCCCAGCATCACCCCATCGACCTGCTCAAGGTGCTGCGCCATCTCCGCCGTGGTTTTAATGCCGCCATTCACGATAATTTCCAGTGCCGAAAAATCACGTTTGAGCTGGTAGACCGTCTCGTATTTCAGCGGCGGAATCTCGCGGTTTTCCTTGGGGGATAAGCCCTTGAGAATGGCCTTGCGGGCATGAACAATAAACGTTTCGCACCCTGCTTCGGCCACCTGCCCGACAAAATCTGCCACAAAGCCATAGTGCTCAGTGTCGTCGATACCAATGCGGTGCTTGACCGTAATTGGCAGGCTGACCGCGTCGCGCATCGCTTTGACGCAGTCCGCCACCAAAGTCGGCTCCTGCATCAAACACGCCCCAAACGCTCCCCGCTGCACCCGCTCCGATGGGCAGCCCACGTTTAAATTCACCTCATCGTAGCCCCAGTCCGCCGCCAATTTTGCACAGCGGGCGAGGTCGCTTGGCTCACTGCCGCCCAGCTGCAAGGCAATTGGCGACTCTATTGGGTCAAAGCGCAAATGGCGGGGTACGTCGCCATGCAGCAGTGCGCCCGTCGTCACCATCTCGGTGTAAAGCCATGTGTGCTGAGTGATGTGGCGGGCAAAGTAGCGGTAGTGCCGATCGGTCCAGTCCAACATCGGCGCCACGCAGACACGGCGCGGGGGCAGGCTAGAAGCAGCGGAGAGCATGGGCATTCCTTGGCGGGCAAAAAAGAGGGCGGATTATATCAAGGCAGCGGGATGTCTTAGGCGGCTAAATCCCATCTAGACTGAGCGTTAAGTGGGTGGTGTTTTTGCTTTGTTGTCGTCATCTTGCTTAGGGGATGATAGTGAGCCCTTAACTCGCATCAAGGCAGGATGTACCGTGCCGCCTTAGGCTGTGGCGTACTAAAGCTACGATGCTTGAGTCATCCTGCATCGAAATGTTCCGAAAAATACGTGTGGATTCAGTCCTAACGCCGCCTTTTCGACTTATTTCAGTCTTGGCAACCCCTTCGAGCACTAGTGCGTGAGCAGGTGCTAAAAAGCAGCGGTTTGGCGGGGATGTCGCCCCTTAATCTCTGCTGGCGGTTTCGCCCAACGAGGAGTCCCCTGTGTCGCGTTTGACGGTTGATTGGCTGTGGCTACTGGCGTTGACCGCTGCCGGATTTTGGCTGGCGGAGCACCGCGCCCCTGTGCCCGCCACTTGGCTAGGGCTGGCCGGTGTGACCCTGCTCAAAGGCCGGTGGATTATCGACCGCTTTATGGGGCTGCAAACCGCTGTGCCGTGGTTGCGCTGGACGGTGCTGGGCTGGCTGGCCGTGGTGGTGCTGGGGTTGATGGCTATCGTGTCACGGTCTGCGGCGTAGCCTGCGCCCGTCCCCTGTCTCCCCGTCTCGCTTCGCCCTGCGCCCTGCCCTCTCCGCCCTCTCCGCCCTGTGCGCGGTTTGGCGTTCCCCGTGCCCCCGCTTTCTTTCTCTGCTGCTGCCCTTGCCGGAATCTTCCCATGTCTTCTTCTTTGCCTGCTGTTGCGGATTGCTTTTATCAGCCGATTGCCGATGAATGCGAGGTCTTCCGCCGCGCCTTCCATGCTCGCCTCCCCTTGCTGATTAAAGGCCCCACCGGCTGCGGCAAAACCCGCTTTGTAGCGCATATGGCGGCACAGCTTGGCGTGCCGCTGATTACCGTCGCCTGTCACGATGATTTGTCGGGGGCGGACTTGGTGGGGCGGCATTTGTTGGCGCATGACCGCACCCATTGGCAAGATGGCCCCTTGAGCCGTGCCGTGCGCGAAGGGGCGATTTGCTACCTAGACGAACTGACCGAAGCGCGGCGGGATACCACCGTGGTGCTGCACCCGCTGACCGATGACCGCCGTATTTTGCCGATTGAGCGCACCGGTGAACTGCTGCAAGCCCCGCCTCACTTTATGCTGGTGGCCTCATATAACCCTGGCTACCAAAGCACCCTCAAGGCACTGAAGCCCTCTACCCGCCAACGCTTTGTTGCCCTCGAATTCACCTACCCCACCCCCGTCCTCGAAGCCACCATTGTGCAGACCGAAGCCGGTTGCAGCCCCGCCCTTGCCCAGCAATTGGTCGCGCTGGCAGGGGATTTGCGCCGTTTGTCTGCCCATGATTTAGAAGAAGGCGCGAGTACCCGATTGCTGATTCATGCCGCACGGTTGCAGGTGGCAGGTTTGCCGCTGCTGACTGCGTGCCAGTCTGCGCTGATCGACCCCCTGACCGACGACCACACCACCCGCGCCGCCCTGATGGCCGTGGTGATGGCGCATCTGCCAACCTAAGCCCATGCTGACCGGACTGCGTGCCCAGCCTCTGCGCCGCTTCGCCCAAGTCGGCTTTTTTGTGCTGTTTGTGCTGGCACCGCCGCTGAACCTGTTTCGCTTAGATGTTGATGCAGGGCATTTTGTATTGTTCGGGCAGGCGTGGGTACTGGATGTCGAAGCGCTGATTCGGTCGGGACGCGCCGACCCGTGGGAGGTGGCATGGCGGCTGTTGTCGCGGGGCTTGTTGCCCATCGTGCTGGTGGTCGGCGGGACGCTGTGGGTGGCCTACCGCTGGGGGCGGCTTTACTGCGGGTGGCTGTGTCCGCATTTTTCGGTGGTGGAGCTGCTGAATGCCCTGACCCGTCGTGCCATCGGGCGATTTAGTCTGTGGGATAGGGATCCCCTGCCCGACCGTATCCGCCCTGGGGTCGCGCGGCAACCAAACAAGACCTATTGGCTGGTGATTGCCCCGACTATTTTGGCTTTGGCGTGGCTGTGGGCGATTAGCCTGCTGACCTATCTGCAATCCCCTGCGTTGGTGTGGGGGAATCTCTGGGCGGGCACACTGACCCGCAACCAAATGGTGTTTATCGGGGTGGGGACGGGCTTGTTTAGCGCGGAATTTTTGCTGGCACGACACTTGTTTTGCCGCTACGCCTGCGCGGCGGGGCTGTTTCAAAGCTTAGTTTGGCTGGTGAATAAAAAAGCCTTGGTGATTGGCTACCAACGCCCGCGTGCCGCCGCCTGTGGTGGCTGTGACAACGCCTGTGACCATGCTTGCCCCATGCACCTCACCCCTCGAACCGTAAAGCGGTTGATGTTTGCCTGTGTGCAGTGTGGACGGTGTTTGGCGGCGTGTGAAAATCGTCAGGCAGAGGACAGCGGCCAAGCCCCGCTGCTGCACTGGACGCGTGCTGACCTTGCCGCTGCCAGCGAAGCCGCTTTTACCCCCAAGCAAGCCCGCCAAGCGCAAATTGAACCGAGTGTGCCCGCTGCCCCGCCCTCGGAGGGCGGAAGATAAATCTCGCTGCTGGTGGCTGGTGCGGTGTGGCTTTTGTTCCCCTCCCGTGGCGGGGTGCCCCGTGGGGCGGGGTGGTTGCCTTTGGGTTTGGGCTCTAGCTTTGGCTCTGGCGGTGTCGCCACCAACCACCCCATCCGGCTGTGTCGTCGCCCCCCGGCGGAGGGGGATAAAAGCCAGTCCGCGTTTACAGGATGAGCCAAGTCTCGCCGACTTTGAATAGGTTCTAAAAAGGGTTGTGATGGAAGAATGGATTGGTGGGGTGTGGGACAGGCTGATTAAACGGGCGGCACAACGCCGTTACCCGCTGGCGATGGTTACGCTAGAAACCGTGCGCCCCACGCTGGCACCGTATTTTCGGGCATTGGGTGGGGCACCGTCGGCCAGTATCAAAGGCGCGGACACCCGCCTGTGGCAGGGTCGCCGTCGCTGGCTCGAAAAAGTGGCCGGGACCGCCACCCATACCTGCGATGCCTCGCTGGATGCGGATGCACTGTATTTGCCGCCCCAGTTGGATGTGCTGCCCACCGCAGCGGACAACCACGCCCTGTATTTTTGGCTGACTGCGCTGGCTGCCCACGCCGACCCCGCCGCGCCTTTACCGGCGGATACGGCGGGCTGGTTGGCGCACAATCACCGCCAAACCGCACAGGTCTTGGCGCGTCTCCCGGGCTTGGCGACGCGGTATGCCACTTTGGTGACCGCGCATCTGGCCTGCCGCCCTGACCCCCGCACCTTACCCGCCGCCGAAGCCGCGCTGGAACAGGCGATTCGTCAGGCTTTGACCCAGCCCCACGCCGCCTTGCCGCCTTTTCCCCAGACCATGCCCCGCCACCCGCCCGAGCCGGTGCCGCTGTGGCTGATTGCCCGTGCCGCCCCGCCGCTGGCGACGCGCGCGGCTTCTACGCCCGCCGAGCCGTCTCCCGAGGGGGAATCCACCCCCGCCGACCAAGACCGTGTCCGGCGTAAAGCCGAGCGGGTCACCGAGCCAGAAGGCAAAAACGGCATGATGATGGTGTTCCGCGCCGAGAGTATTTTTAGCTGGGCGGAGTATCTGAATATCAACCGCCCCACTGAGGAGGACGAGGCCCCACAGCCCGAGGCGGCCAAAGACCTCGACGTGATGGCGATTGCGCAAGGCGGCAAAGCCCCGAAAAAACGGCTGCGCTTTGACCTCGACTTGCCGCCCGAAAGCGACGACGACACCCCGATAGGCAGCGGCATTCGCTATCCCGAGTGGGAGGGGCAGAAGCAGCGTTACCAAGCCGACTACGCCCGCATCGTGCCGCTGATTGCCGACGAAGCCCCTCCTACGGAACTCCCTGTGGCCTTGCAGCCTTTGGTGGCGCAACTTAAACGGCAATTTGCCGCGCTGACCCCCTTGCGTCATTGGCAATATGGTCAGCCGGAGGGCGAGGAAATCGACCTCGACCGGCTGATTCGGCTGCACGCGGCGCGGCGGGCAGGGACGTTGGCGGGCAGTGAAGGGCTGTATCGGCAGCAGCGGGCGTGCCAACGTTCCTTGGCGACCTTGGTGCTGGCCGATATGTCGCTTTCCACCGATGCTTACGTCAACAACGATAAGCGGGTGATTGATGTGGTGCGCGAGGCCTTGATGGTGTTTGCCGAAGCGATGAGTGCCACCCGTGATGCCGTGGGGCTGTATGGTTTTTCGTCGGTGCGGCGCGAGAACGTCCGTTTTCATCTGCTGAAGGATTTTTCGCAACCGTGGAATGCCGCCGCGCGGGGGCGGATTGCGGCGATTAAGCCGGGGTTTTACACCCGCATGGGGGCCGCGATTCGCCATGCCACGACCATCTTGGTTGGGCAGCCTGCCGAGCGGCGTTTGCTGCTGTTGGTTACCGATGGCAAGCCCAACGACCTTGACCGCTACGAAGGGCACTATGGCATTGAAGACACGCGGATGGCGATTGTGGAAGCCCGTGCCAAGGGGTTGATTCCGTTTTGCGTGACGGTAGACCGCGAAGGTGGCAGCTATTTGCCCCATTTGTTTGGCGCACACGGCTTTGTCTTGGTGCGCGATGCCACTCGTTTGCCGCAGCGCTTGGCCAAGCTGTATTTGCAGTTGGCGCGTTAACGCCTGTTTACGCTCTGCGGGACTCGGCCAATTCTGCATTCGCTGGACGTTGAATCCGCGCTGAGCCCAAACGCCTCTCGCGGACGGGCTTTTATTCCCCTCTCGGCGGAGGGGTGGACGGCGCAGCCGGACGGGGTGGTTGCTGGCGGCGCCGCCAGAGCCAAAATCCAGAGCCAAAAGCCAAAAGCCAACCACCCCGCCCCACGGGGCACTCCTCCTTCGGAAGGAGGGGAATAAAAGCTAAACCCGTTGGCGGCGTGCGCCAGCAGCGGCGGGGAATCACAGCCAAACCCCACCGACCACCCGCCGTAGCAGCCTAGGTTTCCGCTTTGGTCGGCAGCGCGAAGGGGGGCATCCGCTACAATCGCCGGCTGACCTTACACCGGTGATATGCCATGTTGACCCCTCCGCTTGCCCTATTTGATGCCTGTATCTCTGTCAGCGAACTGAATCGCCTTGCCCGCTACGCCTTGGAATCGGCTTTGCCACCGGTATGGGTGACAGGGGAAATCTCGAATTTGACCTTGGCGGGCAGCGGCCATGCCTATTTTTCGCTGAAGGATGGCGGGGCGCAGATTCGGGCGGTGATGTTTCGGGGGCGGATGGCGGGTTTGCCGTTTCGGCTGCGCGAGGGGATGCAGGTCGAAGCCTTGGGGCAAGTGTCGCTGTACGAGGCGCGGGGTGACTACCAAATCAACGTCGATATGCTGCGCGAGGCCGGTTTGGGGCAGCGCCATGCCGCGCTGGCCCAGCTCAAAGCACGGCTGCTGGCCGAAGGGCTGTTTGATGCGGCTCGCAAACGTCCGGTGCCGCGCTTTCCTCGGGCGATTGGCGTGGTGACTTCGCCGCAAGGAGCGGCGTTGCGGGATGTGGTGACCACGCTGCGCCGCCGTTTTCCTGCGGCCGATGTGGTGCTCTACCCCACGCCGGTGCAGGGCGACACCGCACCGGCACAGATTGCAGCGGCGATTCGCACCGCCAGCCAACGCGCCGAGGTCGATACCCTGTTGGTGTGTCGAGGGGGCGGCAGCATTGAGGATTTATGGGCGTTTAACGACGAACAAGTGGTGCGGGCGGTGGCGGCCTGTCGGCTGCCGGTGATTAGCGGGGTAGGGCATGAAACCGATACCACGCTCACGGATTTTGCCGCCGATTGCCGTGCTCCCACGCCAACAGGGGCGGCGGAGCTGGCGTGTCCCGATGCGGCCATGCTCTCTGCTGGGTTGCGCCAATCCCAGCAGCAGCTAAGCCGTGCGTTGCGCCGCGTGGTGCAAGGGCAACAGCAGCGGCTGGATGGTGTGGCGGGACGGCTGGTGTCGCCCCGCGCCCTGCTTCGCCAGCAACACCAGCAGTTGGCGATGCTGCAGCAGCGGTTGCCGCGTGCGATGGCGGGGACGATGGCCGCAAGACGCGGACAGCTTGCCCAGCAGCGTGCCGCCCTTGAACGCAGCCGCCCTGTGCTTTTTGCCGGACGACGTGCCTTGTTGGCCACCCGTGCGGCGCAGTTGGCGGCACTCAACCCCTTGGCCGTGTTGCAGCGGGGCTATGCCGTGGTTGAAAACCGCCGAGGGCAGTTGATTCACCAGCCCACCGCGCTGAAACACGGCGAACGGGTCACGCTGCGTTGGGCGACCGGCAGCACCGAGGCGGACATCTACCATCCCGATGGCGGGCAAGGGGTGTTGCCGTTGCATGATTAGCGGTGCGTTTCCAAGAGCCTGTTCAAAGTCTCGCGAACGAGGGGTCAGCCAATACACTGGCTGCGTCGCCCGCCACCACCCTATCCGGCCTTCGTCCCCTCCGGCGGAGGGGACTAACAGCAAAGACCGCAGCAACATTCCCCATGCCATCCCTAGCAAGCTACGTTGATATGCCCAGAAAAAACGGCGTGTGGGTGCAAGCCCAACGCCGTTTTTTTAGTTCATTTCGCCTCAGAAAGCCCTGTGCCATTGGGGCTTTGAGCAGAGCCTAAGAAGCTGTTTACGATCTGCGAGACTCGGGTGATCCTGCGTTGAAATTCGTAAAAAACATGCGCATTGACCGCGTGTCAACTGCGCTTTTTTTCCGAATTTCGCCTTGGCTGACCCGTCGTTCGCGAGATCGTAAACAGCTTCTAACAGTGGCAAGGCGGCGCGCTCGTATTGGGCATACAAAAACCCGACGCTGCGCCGCCATTCGTCGCGGGCTTCTGCCCAGTGGGCAAAGCGGTCGGGCAGCGGCAAGGCCATGACTTCGTTCGGCGATAAACCCTGCTCGGCGGCGTGGCGCAGGGTGTCATCCAACCAGACAAGAGAATCCCGCGTGGCGGCAATCGGCGCGGCATCAGGGGTGGGGAGGCCATGTCCTGACACCAGCACCTTGAATGGCAGGGCGGCAAGGGTATCCAGCGCGGTCAGCCATGCCGGAATCGAGGCGCGGGGCAGGGTGGGGGTGCGCTGGTTAAGCACTTGGTCGATGGCATACAGCACGTCGGTGCTGCGGTCGAATACGGCGATGTCGGCGGGGGTGTGGCCGGTGACGGCGATAAATTCAAAATCATGGCCGCCGATGCGCTGCCGTCCCAAGGGCAAGGGGGTGGGAGGCGGGACGGACTCTGTGCCGTGCATCCCTTCCCCCACGAGGCGGTAGAGGTTCTCCGCCAGCCCTTCGCCGTCGGTGCGTATCACGGCAGTGGTGGTGGGGTCGGCTAAAATTGGCACGTCTTTTTGCGCGAGGATTTGCTGTCCGAAATGGGAAAGCTCACATACATGTAATCTGCCCCATATAAGCCTCGGCAAGTAGTGCATTACGCATGGCTAGCGTTATGGAAGGATGCCCGTTTCGATGGGCTTGTGAGGGTATAAATGGGAAGGGCAGGAGGGGGAATTTCCCCGCAAAAAGGGTGCAGCTAAAAGCTATGCATGGTGTAGCCGCTCTGTTTGCCAAGCCGTTTGCGCAAAAAAAACTCCCGTTAGCGTGAGCTTTCGGGAGTTAACACGAGGAAGAAACAACATGGTGCAGCACAAGCCGTCTGTGTGGACGACCTGTCTCAAAACACTTGAACCCACCTAGCTGCAGCAACTGAACCGCCGTTAGGTAAGCAAAAACGGAATGGTAATAATAAGTTAGCCGCAGCACCAATCACAAAAACTGATTAGGGGTGGAAAGTTCTGCTGATATGGCGTGTGGCATGGCTCTGTGATGTTTACCGAATGGCGAGCCATTTGTGGGTTTGCAGAGAGAGCTTCCACTGGGGATGGGCAAGGCAATAGGCCACTGCTGCCTGTAGATGGGTCGGGGCGTTGGGGTCGTCGAGGGCTTGCAAGTAATGGTGGTCAAAGGCCAAGGCGGCAAGGGGTTCCGGTGGGCAATCGGTCTGCGGATAGACCAGCTTGAGTTCGTTGCCTTGGGTGAGTGCCAGTGGCGCACGGCCTTTGGGGCTGACGCAGAGCCAGTCGATGCCAGCGGGGGCAGGTAGCGTGCCATTGGTTTCGACGGCGACTTCAAAGCCTTGGGCATGGAGGGCCGCGATAAGGGGGCTGTCGAGCTGCAAGAGTGGCTCGCCACCGGTGCAGACTACGTAGGGTGTGCCGCCTTGCCCACTCGGCCAGAGTGCGGCGATACGCGCCGCCAGTGCCTCGGGGGTGGTGAACTTGCCGCCATCCGGTCCTGTGCCGACAAAATCGGTGTCACAAAATCGACACGCTGCGGTGGTACGGTCTTGCTCGCGGCCACTCCACAAATTGCAGCCGGAAAAACGGCAGAATACAGCAGGTCGCCCCGCGTGTTGTCCTTCACCTTGAAGGGAGTAGAACAGCTCTTTGACGGTGTAGGTCATGCGGCACCTCGCCAGACCAGTGCGCCATCAAGGTCATTTTGATAGACATCGGCACGCACCAAGCTGGGGGTGGAGGGAGCAAGCTGCGCCAACGCCCAAGTGGCGATACCGGCACAGTCTGGCGTGCCCATGCCAGCTACGGTGTCCAAGGCGTGGTGGTCGAGGGCAGCGTAAAACGGCTTAAAGCGGGCTTTGACATCCCCAAAGTCCAAGACCCAGCCCATGACTTCATCTAAATCACCCGCAAGATGCAGGCTGAGGGCGTAGCTGTGGCCGGTGTAGCGGCCTTGGTCGTCAAATGGGGTGGCGGCTTCAAACCGTTGGGTTTTCCAGATGCGGAAGTTCTGTCCGTTGAAATGGCTGCCCGCGCTGGCTGTTTCGCGCACAGTGACACCGGCTAAGTCGGGCAGTGTGTCGCGGAGGCGGTGCCACAGCCATGCGGCCAGAACTTCGCTGGTGGGATTTTCTAGGCCAGCATGTTGGTTGAGGTAGCTATGGTTAAGCAGCGTAAACAGCGGCTGCCAAGCTGTGCGGAGTGCGCTGACCGAGGTGGTGGCGCGGGCTAACAAGGTGACACCAAAGCCGTGCCCATGTAGCCGACCACACTGATGCCCTGCTGGCACATGGGGGAGCTGGTGGGCGGCTTCGAATGCTGTAGAAAAGACGGTGAGGTGCTCGCCCTGTTCGGTGCGCAAAATGGCTTCGCCTGGTGCGGCATTCAGCTTGAGCTGGCATCCCTCGGGCAGGCGGTCGGCCAGTGCGGCAATCAGGGTTGCGTTGTCAGGATTGGCAAGGGCTTGGTTGAGATGGCGGTAGTCGAAAGGGGCGACAGCGGTGTGCACGGCTTCCCGCAGGGTAGCGAGTGCCAGATGGGGGTGGCGAACAGAAAGGCGGAAGCTGTGGCCGTGCAGCCCCTGTGTGTGGGGGGCAGTGCTTGCTGCAAGACTGCGGGCGGCTTCGAACCCTGCACCAGAGAGCGTCAAAATGCGATTCATGTGGTGCGCTCCGCTTGGGTACGGGCAATCAAGGGGTCTGGGATACTCGCTTCGGCAAAGCCTTTGGCGCGGAGCTCACAGGCAGCACATTGGCCACAAGGCGGTACCTCGCCTGCATAGCAAGTGTGGCTGAAGGCCAGAGCCTCAAACGCACCAACCTGCTGCGCCAACCGTACCGTATCGGCTTTGCTCATAAACATCAGTGGGGTGTGGAGAGTAAAGCGCGACTCAATCCCAAGGCGCAATGCCAGCTCTAAGGCTTTTAAGGTGTTTTCGCGACAGTCTGGATAGCCTGAATAGTCGGTTTGCGCGACTCCCGTTACGATGTGCTCGATTCCCCGTTGCCAAGCCAAGGCTGCGGCAAAGGTCAGAAAAATAAGGTTGCGTCCTGGTACAAAGGTATTGGGGGGCGAGTGGGTGGTGGTGGGGCTGTCGCTGCTGTCTTGCCCGCTCAGAGTCATGCTGCTATCCATCAGGGCATTGCCACCGAGTGCGGCAAAGGTGTCGATGGGTAAAAGGGTGTGCGGCACGCCTGCTTGCGCTGCAATGTGGCGTGCGGCTTCCAATTCAACGCGGTGGCGTTGGCCGTAATCAAAGGTGACGGCCTCGACGTGGTCGAATTGGGCGAGTGCCCAATACAGGCAGGTGGTGGAGTCTTGTCCGCCGGATAAAACAACGAGTGCCCGCCGAACGGGAGGGAGGGTAGGGTGCATAGCTACTTTCGAAAACAGTCGAAAAGAAATGGGCGCATCGGGTTCGGTCTCACCCTGCGCAGGGACGGTATGGTAATCGGGATGATGGGGCGCGTGTGCCCCAATTTTTATAGGCACGATTTTTATTCCTTTATAAAGGAATAAAATGGTTTTTCGGGTTTGAGTGAGTAGCAATAGGGGGAATGGGGTGTTTTGAACGAGAAAGATTGAAAAACAATCTTGGTTTTGTTTTCTGGTGGCAGCGACAAAAGCAATAATTGATTAGATTTTTTGTTATTTGTGCCTTTTTAAAACAGGCACTTACGATATTAGTG
>ERZ650307.97-NODE-97-length-40469-cov-8.915574_pt1 | contig 40469 bp, 32 predicted proteins | sample MGYA00376243_ERZ650307 | MGnify/ENA primary metagenome ERZ650307 (study PRJEB26733, sample SAMN07839242) | wastewater metagenome | biome: urban; feature: artificial channel; material: waste water | place: USA: North Carolina | collected 2016-03-31 ... | reverse complement strand
TGGTACGGGCCTCGCCAACCACATTTTTTTAAAGCTTGCTCCAGAACGCTACAACTCAACGGTTCGCGGCTTAGTCTGCTTGCGTACGCTTTCCAGCAAGGGACGAATCTCTTCGAAGGCCTCTCTGCTGAGGTCACAGGGGTATGTTTTTCTCATAAGCCAAATTATAAGACAAATAAATAATCGTAAACAGGCTATAAGAACCTGTTTACCCCCTCGCGCATTATTCCCACCAAAGCGGACATCTAGGACGCACCGACCGGCGCACCATTCGCCTTTTGTTGGGCGGTGACCAAGACTAGATGCCAGCCTACATGGGCATGATGGGGAATGCGACAAGGGGCAGAGGAGGGGGCAGAGCCTATCGCCTCCCCTAGCCAAACAAGCGACCCTGCGCCAATAAGCGTTTCACCGGACCAAAGCTTTGGCGGTGGACGGGCGACGCGCCAAATTGTGCCAGTGCGGCAAGATGGGCGGCGGTGGGATAGCCTTTGTGCTGGGCAAAACCATAGCATGGCCACTCGGCATCCAAGGCAACCAGCTCGGCATCACGCGCCGTTTTAGCCAAGATAGACGCGGCAGAAATCGCCGCCACTTTGGCATCGCCTTTCACAATCGCTTCGACCGGAACGGCAATGGTCAGGGTGGGGACGCGGTTGCCATCCACCTCGACCTTATCTGGCCGCACCGACAAGCCCGCCACCGCCCGCGACATCGCCAATAAGCTGGCTTGCAGAATATTGATCTGGTCAATTTCGGCCACGCTGGCGGTGGCAATCGACCATGCCAAGGCGTGCTGGCGAATCTCAATCGCCAAGGCATCGCGGCGGGCTTCGGACAGTTTCTTCGAATCCGCCAGCCCTGCGATGGGGTGAGCAGGGTCTAAAATCACCGCCGCTGCAAACACAGCCCCCGCCAACGGACCTCGCCCTGCCTCGTCCACCCCACACAGCAACAGGCCACTCATGCCGCCACCACGGCCAGCACCGCCGCCGCCGCCCGCGCCGCGCTATCTTGCTTCAGCTCACGGTGCAGGGCGGTAAAGCGGGTCATCAGTTGGGCGCAATAGGCTTGGTCACGCCAGACCCCCAACAGGGCTTGCGCCAGTTTTTCGGGGGTGGCTTCTTTTTGCAGCAGCTCAGGCACCAAGGCTTCGCCGCAAAGAATATTGGGCAAGCCCACATACGGCAGACGCATTTTGTGTTTCACCAAATGGTAAGTAAGCGCAGAGATTTTGTAGCTAATCACCATCGGACGTTTGGCGAGGGCGACCTCTAGGGTGGCCGTGCCGCTGGCCACCAGCACGGCATTTGAAGCCAGCATGGCATCCGACGCATGGCCAAACAGCTTGCGAATCGGCAGGTCGGTGGCGTGGTGCTGAATCAAAATGCGCTCAAACAAATCCAGCGTAGGACGTGTGGCGAGGGGGACGAGAAACTGGGCATCGGGCACTTCGGCCACAATCAGGCGGGCGGCTTCGATAAACAGCGGAGCCATGGTTTCGACCTCGCCGCGCCGACTCCCAGGCAGCAGGGCGAACACCGGTGCGCTGGGCGGTGTAATGCGAAGCTGGGCACGCGCCGCCGCAAAATCCGGCTCAATCGGCATTTTTTCGGCCAGCGGGTGGCCGACGTAGGTGACAGGAATGCCTGCCGCCTGATAAATCGGCTCTTCCAGCGGAAACAAGGCAAGGACGTGGTTCACCGCCCGTTTGATTTTGTGGATGCGCTCGGCACGCCATACCCAAATCGACGGGCTGACGTAGTGGATGGTGCGAATACCGGCTTTTTTTAGCCGAATTTCGACATCCAAATTGAAGTCGGGGGCATCGACGCCAATAAACACATCGGGACGACGTGCCAGCAAGGCCGCCACCAATCCCCGTCGAATCGACAAGATAGCCGGCAAGCTGCATATCACTTCGACATAGCCACGCACGGCCAAGGTTTCTTGGGGGAAGAGGCTGTGTAGACCCGCCGACTGCATCCGAGGGCCGCCAATGCCGATAAACACGGCATCAGGGCGTTGGGCTTTGATGGCTTCAATGAGATTGGCCCCCAGCATATCGCCGGAGGCTTCCCCCGCCACCATGGCAATGGTCAGCGGGGCAGAGGCTGGTAATCCCGACATCAGCGAATAACACCCCGCTTAGACCGCGCAAAGAAATCAACAAACAAGCCAAGTGCATCGCAATCGTTGGCTGATTCGGTAATGGCGGTTTTGGCTTCTTCTAGGCTGAGGTTTTGGCGATAGAGCTGGCGGTAAGCCTGCTTGATTTTGGCGATGGTTTCGGTGCTAAACCCTCGGCGGCGCAAGCCTTCGCTGTTGATACCGGCAGGGCTGGCGTGGTTGCCTGCGGCGGTGACATAGGGCGGAATGTCTTGCACCACAATCGAGCCCCCTGCCGTCATGGCGTGGGCACCGACGATGCAAAACTGGTGCACCGCTGTCAGTCCACCCAAAAACACATAGTCGCCCAAGGTGATATGCCCTGCGAGGGTGGCATTGTTAGCCAAGATGCAGTGGTCGCCGACGATGCAATCGTGGGCAATATGGACATAGGCCATCACCCAGTTGTCGTGCCCAAGACGGGTCAAGCCGCCGCCTTGGGCGGTGCCGAGGTTAAAGGTGCAGAATTCGCGGATGGTGTTGCCATCGCCAATTTCCAGTCGGGTGGGCTCGCCAGCGTATTTTTTATCTTGTGGTGCAGCACCCAGCGAGACGAACTGGAAAATCCGGTTGTCGCGGCCAATGGTGGTGTGGCCTTCAATCACGGCATGGGCTCCGACCGTGGTGTCGGCACCAATGCAAACGTGCTCACCAATCACGGCATAGGGACCGATGGTGACGCTGGGGTCGATTTGCGCCCCTTCGGCGATGATGGCGGTAGGGTGAATCGCCATCTCAAATCTCCCGACGTGCGCACATCAAATCGGCTTCGGCGGCAATTTCGCCATCGACCCGCGCCACAGCACGGAATTTGCCGATGCCGCGTGAAACCCGCAGCATTTCGACTTCCAAAATCAACTGGTCGCCAGGAATGACTTGACGCTTAAACCGGCAATTATCAATCCCGACAAAGAAGTACAGCGCGTTCTCTTGGCGCACATCGCCATCGTGGGTTTTGACGGCCAAAATCCCAGCGGCTTGGGCGAGGGCTTCGACAATCAGCACCCCTGGCATCACGGGGTAATCTTGAAAATGCCCAACGAAAAAGGGTTCGTTGATGGTGACGTTTTTAAGGGCGGTAATAGATTTACCTGCTTCCAATGCTTTGACGCGATCCACCAATAAAAACGGGTAGCGGTGCGGCAACAGCTTGAGAATGGCGCGGAGGTCGATGATTTGGCCTGCTGCAAGGTCGGTCATAGCGGGGCTTTCGGAGGCGTAGAAGGTAATGCGCCAAGCTCTAGGGCTTTGACGCGCGTCACCAGCTTATCGAGCTGGCGAAGATGGGCGGCATTGGTCAGCCAGTCACGGTGGGGCGCAATGGGGTAGACGGCGGTGTAATGGCCTGGCGTCGCCAAGCTTTTAGCGACGACGGTGCCTCCCGAAATGACCACGCGGTCGCCAATGGTCAGATGGCCGGAAATCATGGCCGCGCCGCCAACTTGGCAATACGCGCCGATAGTGGTGCTGCCGGCAATGCCCACACAGGCGGCAATGGCCGTATGCCGACCAATGCGGCAATTGTGGGCAACGTGAATCAGGTTATCGAGCCGCACGCCGTCTTCAATCACGGTATCGACCAACGCGCCACGGTCAATGGTGGTGTTGGTGCCAATTTCAACATCGTCACCGACCACGGCGCGGCCAATTTGGGGGATTTTTTCCCAGTGGTCGCCGGCCCACGCATTGCCAAAGCCGTCCGAGCCAATCACGCAGCCGACATGCAAAATACAGCGTTGGCCGACCACGCAGCCATGATGCACCACGACACGGGGGTGAACCACGGTGTCGTCGCCAATCATGGCACCGGCTTCAATCACCGCACCGGCCAGCACCCGCACCCGCGCCCCAATCATTGCACCGGCGGCAATCACCACATGGGCGGCCAGCTCGGCACTGGGGTCAACGTGGGCCGTGGCTTCGACCACGGCACTGGGATGCCGCCCCGCCCGCACCGCTGGCATAGGGTAGAAGATGTGAGCTAAGCGGGTGAAGTAAAGCTGGGGGTTGTCGGTGGTAATCAGCGGCAGGCTGAGATGCTCGGCCATGGCGGGTTTGACAATGGCGGCACTGGCACCACAGCCCTGTAAAGCGGCAAGATGTTTGGGGCTGGTGACAAAGACAAGGTCGCCCGTCGTGGCGGTTTCGAGGGCTGCGAGGCGGGTAATGCGTACATCATCGCCGCGCCGGTCGCCACCCAAGGCAGTGACAATATCGGAGAGGGAAAAAGCCATAGACTTAGCTCGGCGTGTCCCTTCTTTTAGCAAGAGGGCGCACGGTTTTCGGTGTTATTCGGGGAGGAGGCAGTGCGGCAGGTAGGCCGTAAATAGGTTATTTTAACGTGTTAAAAGTCTAGCGAACGACGGGTCAGCCAAGGGGAAATTCGGAAAAAAAGCGGCGTTGGAACTGAATCGACACGCCTGTTTTTCTGACTTTCAACGCAGGATCACCCGAGTTTCGCAGACTTTGAACAGGTTCTTACTCGTCCAAGGCCTTCAACACCCGCTCAGTAATATCAAAGCGGGGATCCACATACACCACATCTTGCAAAATCAGGTCAAAGCGTTCGGACTTGGCAATGTCACGGATCACCTTGTTGGCGTGGTCTTGAATGACGGCAAATTCTTCTAGCCGACGCTGTGACAGCTCTTGGCGGAAGTCACGCTGGCGGGGCTGGAAGTCACGGTCGATGGCCAGCAGGTCACGTTCTTTTTGCTTGCGCTCGCCATCGGAAAGCTTGCCGGTTTCCAACTGGGTTTGAATATCTCGCGCCCGCTTGGCAATGGCGGCGAGGTCTTTTTCGCGGGCAGAAAACTCACTTTCAAGGCGTTTTTGCGCGGTCACGGCTTCTTTGGCCTCGCGGTAAACGCGCTCAGTGCTGACATAGCCCAAGCGAAGGTCGGCAGCAGCAGACACACCTGCCGAAGCACACAAAACACCAGCAATCAGAAGTCGAAGAACGTTCATGAGGTCATCCAAATAAGGGCAAAAACAAGTAAGGGGGAGAGGCAGCCCCTGCTGAGCCTAGGGGGCGGTGCAGGGGTTTAGTAGCAGCTTAGAACGTCGTGCCCAAGGTAAATTGGAAGCGTTCGATACGGTCAGATGGCTTGTTGCCGATAGGCTGGGCAAAGCTAAAGCGCATCGGCCCCAGCGGCGACAACCACGCTAAGCCTAAGCCTGTCGAGTAGCGCAGATTGTTTTGCCATGTGGTGCCAACACTGTATTGCCCGCCATACACCGAGCCCGCATCAAAGAAGGCAGACAGCCGCAGGGTTTTATCGTCCCGCATCCCAGGGAAGGGGAACAAGATTTCTGCGTTGGCCACGGCTTTGCGTGTACCGCCGTAGGCATCGTTGTTCTCGTCCTTAGGCCCCAGCGAGCCGCCCTTGTAGCCGCGCACCGAGCCCATGCCGCCAATGTAGAAGTATTCGTAGAACGGCAGGTTGCGGGTGCTCCACGCATTCACCAAGCCCAGCTCACCGCGCAGCGAAATGGTCAGGCTCTTGGTCAGCGGGTAATACCACTGGTTGCTGGCACTGGCGCGGTAAAACTGAATATCGCCCCCAGGCAAGGCGGCTTCTAGCCCTGTCCGTACCACAAAGCCCTTGGTGGGCCACAGGGCGGAGTCACGGGTGTCGCGTGCCCAGCTGGCGGTGGCCTGCAAGGTGCTGTTGATGTTGCCGTATTCTTTGACGAAGTCTTGGTAACGCTTCGGGCTGTCTGTCATCAGGGTCAGCTCGGTGCGTTCCATTTTCAAACCAAAGTTAATGCGGTCAAATTCAGAAATCGGTACGCTGGAACGCACGGCCACACCGTCTGTTTTGGTTTTGTATTGCCCTGTGTTGGTGGCACTTGGGTTAAACGATTTGCGATAGAGGTCATAGCCCAAGCTCACGCCATCGACGGTGAAATACGGGTCGGTGAACGAGAGGTTGTAATACTGGTTGACCTTGTCGGTGTTAAAGCCTGCAGTAACGGCCTTGCCCGAGCCAAAGAAGTTGCTTTGGGAAATGGAAGCCGACAAGGCAAAGCCGTTGTCTTGCGAGAAACCCGCCCCGAGTGTGACGCTGCCGGTGGGTTTTTCGGTCACGCTGACGTTGACATCAATTTGGTCGGGCGTGTCGGTGACCGCAGGGGTTTCGACGTTGATGTCGGTAAAGTAGCCCAGCAAATCGAGGCGTTCTTTGCCGCGCTTGATTTTTTGGTTGTCGTACCAGCCGCCTTCCATCTGGCGCATTTCGCGGCGAACCACTTCGTCGCGGGTGCGGGTGTTGCCCGCTACGTTGATGCGGCGAACATAGACACGGCGACCCGGGTCAACAAAGAAGGTAAACGCGACTTCGTGTTTGTCTTTGTTCACCTCGGGCACGGCGTTGACGTTGGCAAAGGCGTAGCCGTTGTTGCCCAAGCGATCAGAAATCGCGCTCACGCTTTCGTTGAGCTTGTCGCGGGTAAAGGTATCGCCCGCTTTCACCAAGACCAAGGGGCGCAGCTCGGTTTCGGGGACAATCAAATCACCGGCAAAACGCACGTCAGAGACGGTGTATTTATCGCCCTCGGTGACGTTGATGGTCAGATACACATCGCGCTTGTCTGAGCTAATCGCCACTTGGGTAGAATCAATCGCAAATTCAAAATAGCCACGGTTGAGGTAGTAGCTCCGCAGACGCTCCAAGTCGCCTTGCAGCTTTTGCTTGGAATATTGGTCGTCGCGGGTCAGCCATGTCAGCCAGCCCGAGGTGGTTTGGGCGAACTCATCCAGCAAATCGGCTTCTTTGACGGCTTTCGCGCCCACCACTTTGATTTGCTTGATGCGTGCCGCCGCCCCTTCGTTAATGTCGAGAGTGACCGCCACGCGGTTGCGCTCTAGCTTGGTGAGGGTGGGGGTGATTTCGACGGCGTATTTGCCACGGCTGTAATACTGGCGCTTCAGCTCTTGGGTGGCTTGCTCCAGCACCGCTTGGTCAAACACGCGGGATTCGGACAGGCCATTGTCTTTCAGGGCTTTTTTCAGCTGTTTGCTGTCGAATTCTTTGGCACCGTTGAGGGTGAGCTCAGAAATCACCGGACGCTCGGCCACGGCCACAATCAGAACGTTGCCTTCGCTCTCTAGGCGCACATCGGTAAAAAAGCCGGTGGCAAACAGGGCTTTAACCGCTTGTTCGGCGTTGTTGTCGTTAAAGGTATCGCCGACCTTAATCGGCAAATAGTTGAACACGGTGCCGGGTTCGGTACGCTGCAACCCTTCAACACGAATATCTTTCACCACAAAAGGGTCGGCCGCCCACACGAGGGGGGCGAGAGTCAGTCCCAAAAGGGAGGCAGCAAGAGTGTTTACTTTCATAGGCTTTGGCGGTCAACCGGTCACAAGACGTTGAATATCATTGAAAAGCGCGAAGGCCATGAGCGACACCAGCACAAAAAAACCGATGCGTTGCCCAATGCCCAGCGTGTGTTCTGACAGGGGCTTACCCCTGCATAATTCGACCACATAATACAACAAGTGCCCCCCATCCAGAACCGGAATTGGCAGCAGGTTCAGCACACCGAGGCTGACACTAATCAGTGCCATAAACTCTAAATAAGCCACCAGCCCCTGCCGCGCGGTTTGTCCCGCGTAGTCGGCAATCATCAGCGGCCCCGAAAGCTGGTTGGCCGAAAGCTGTCCCAGCAGCATCCGCCCCATCATGCTAAGGCTGGAAGCTGCCGTATGGTAGGTTTTGCTGACCGCCGCAGGCAGGGCTTCAAACAGGCTGTAATGCTTATCCTGCTTTAATTGTTCCAGCCAGCGGGCATCGGTTTGCGGGGCGAGTCCTAGCCGCCCGACTTTGCCGCTAGGGGTGTCGATGGCAGCGGGGGTGACGGTGAGGGTGAGCGGCTGACCGGCTCGTTGAATGGTCAATACCAAGGGACGGTCTGGATTGGCGTGGATGGTGCGGGCAAAGGTGTCCCACTGGGCGATGGGCTGACCGGCCAGCGTCAGCAGCCGGTCACCGACCTGCAAACCACGGCGGGCGGCTTCGCTGTCAGGTAGCACGGTGCCAATGATAGGGAAGACCTTGGCGGGCGATAGGCCAATCCCTGCCACGCCACTGGGGTCAGGTGCAAGGTCGGCCAAGCGTTCGGCGGGGATGGTGCGGATTTTCCCTGCAGGGTCGGCCAACCCAAACACCAGCGTCTCCCGCGCGGCTAGGGCTTCCATCAAGCCTAGGCGCAGGTCGGTCCAGCTTTCCATAGGCTCCCCGTTGAGGGTGGCAATCTGCTCACCGGCGCGAAAACCGGCTTCGGCAGCGGGAGAGGCACTTTGCACCGTCCCCACCCCAGGCAGCAGAATGGTCACGCCCTGCATCAACACCACGGCGTAAAGCACCACGGCCAGCAGCAGGTTAGCCACGGGGCCGGCCACCACAATCGCCATGCGCTTGCCCACGGTCTGCCGGTTAAACGCTTGGTGTCGCTGGTCAGCAGGGACAGCGGCTTCGCGCTCGTCCAGCATTTTGACGTAGCCACCAAGGGGAATCGGTGCCAAGGCCCACTCGGTGTCGCCCCGCCGCCACGTCACCAGCGGCGTGCCAAAACCGATCGAAAAGCGCAGGACTTTGACCCCACACCGCCGCGCCACCCAGTAATGACCAAATTCATGAAACGTCACCAACACGCCCAGCGCGACTAAAAACGCCAACAGGGTAGTCAGCATGGGGACACGCGCAGCAACTGTGCAGTGGTAAAGGCACGGACTTCAGCATCCACCGCCATCAGCGAGGCGATGTTATCGCTACACTGCCCCGCAAACTCGGTCAATGCAGCTTCAATCAGCACGGGAATCTGGGTAAAGGGTAAGCCTGCGTCCAAAAAGGCGGAGACGGCGATTTCGTTGGCGGCGTTCAGCACGGCGGGCGCGTCGCCTCCTGCTGCCAGCGCGTCGAAAGCAAGGCGCAAACACGGGAAGGTCGCGGTGTCGGGGGCTTCAAACGTCAGGGCGGACAGCCGAAAAAAGTCGAGCGGGGCGACCCCTGCTTCGATACGCTCTGGCCAAGCAAGCGCATGGGCAATCGGGGTACGCATATCGGGGGTGCCGAGCTGTGCCAGCACCGAGCCATCACGGTAGCGCACCATGGAATGAATCACGCTTTGGGGATGAACCAGCACTTCGATGCGGTCTGGCGTGGTATTGAACAGCCAGCGGGCTTCTATCACCTCCAGCCCTTTGTTCATCATGCTGGCGGAATCGACCGAAATTTTGCGCCCCATCACCCAGTTGGGGTGCTTGGTGGCCATAGCGGGGGTCACGCTGGCGAGTTGCGCCGCCGACCAGCCCCGAAACGGCCCGCCCGAGGCAGTCAGAATCAGGCTATCCACGCCACACGCGGCCAAATCGCCCGCAAAATCAGCCGGCAAGGATTGGAAGATGGCGTTGTGCTCGCTGTCGATGGGCAGCAGGGTGGCACCGCTATGGACGATGGCATCCATAAACAGCCGCCCCGCCATCACCAAGGATTCTTTATTCGCCAGCAAGATGCGTTTACCGGCTTGCGCTGCCGCAAGCGTGGGCGGCAGACCCGCCGCGCCGACAATGGCGGCCATGACGGCATCGACCTCGGGGTGCGTGGCAATTTCGGCCAGCGCGGCTTCGCCATAGCGGACTTCGGTGGCCGAGCCTGCCGCCGCCAGCTGCTGGGCGAGGATCGCGGCGGATTCGGCATCCAGCACCACGGCGTAGCGCGGGCAAAATTCCAGACACTGTGCCAACAGGCGGTCAAGCTGACGCGCCCCGCTCAGGGCAAAGAGGCGGTAACGCTGGGGGTGGCGGCGAATCACGTCTAGGGTATTCACGCCTATCGTGCCGGTGGCACCGAGAACTGTCAGGGTCTGCAACGTCATGGGGCGAATGGCCTAAGTGAGGGACACAAGAAACAAGAAAGCGGCGGCGGGTACAGCGGTAGAGGGGCGGTTGCCACGCCAGCGGCCAGCGGCAAAGGGGGGTGGGGGAGGTGCCCCACCCCCCGACATTACATCCCCACACCGCTAAAAAACGCCAGAGCATGACTGACGGCCAGCACGGCAATCAGGCTGTCGATACGGTCAAGTACGCCGCCATGCCCAGGGAGCAGCTGGCTGCTGTCTTTGACCCCTGCCGCACGTTTAAACCATGACTCCAGCAAATCCCCTACCACACTGACCGCCGTCAACAGCCAGACCACGCCCAGCCATGCCCACACCGGCAAGGTAAAGGCAAACAGTGTGGTTTGGGATAGCCACAGGGCGTAAAGGCTGGTGCCGACAAAAGCCCCTGCCACGCCTTCCCAGCTTTTGCCCGGGCTAATGGCGGGTGCGAGTTTGCGCCGACCAAAGGCGCGACCGGCAAAATACGCGGCGGTATCGGCAATCCACACCAAGGCCATTACCGCCAACAGCCGTCCGCCGTGCTCGGCACTGGGATGCCATGCCAGCAGCGCAAAATAAGCGGGCAGCAGCAGCAGCCATCCGACAAACGTAGCGTGAAGCTTATCTTGCAGCACCCACCGCCGCGCCAACCATGCAGGGGCGACGACAAACCACATCACCAGCACCATGCCGTGCAGCCCCGCCCCGGGCTGTGCGCCGGTTTTGGCCACGGCAGCCATCATCAGGGTGGATAAGAGCAGATAGCCAACTTGGGCGGGCAAGGCAAAGGCACTGAGCCGACTCCATTCCCACAGCGCGGGCAAGATAATGGCGGCGGCAAACAGCGGGTAGGTGTCGGCAGGCAACCAAAATAGCCCGCCAAGCACGAAGGCAACCAAAAAAATGGCAGTGATGATGCGGGGAATCAGCATGGAAACGTTCCGGTGTTAGTCTGCTCGGCGGAGGGCAGGGTCAAGCTGTGCGCTGGTACGCCCAAAGCGGCGTTCACGTTGGCAATAGGAGGCAATGGCGGCTTCTAGCGCGGGGCGGTCAAAGTCCGGCCACAGTGTTTCGGTAAAGTGCAGCTCGGTATAGGCCAACTGCCACAGGAGAAAATTGCTGATGCGTTTTTCGCCGCCGGTGCGGATAAACAAATCCGGCTCTGGGGCGTAGTGCATGGACAGGTGGCGGGCAAGGTCGGCTTCGGTGGCGGTGTGGAGGGCGGCCATGTCGCCGCACGCTCGCGCCAAGGACTGCATGGCATTCAGCATGTCCCAGCGTCCGCCGTAATCGGCTGCAACGGTGAGGGTCAGCCCCGTATTGGCTGCCGTTTTTTCTTGTGCACGGCATACCCGTTCCAACAGAGACGGGCTAAAGCGGTGGGTGGCTCCGATAATTTTGAGCCGGATATTATTGTCGTGCAGGCGTTCAACTTCACGTTCCAGCACTTTAAAAAACAGCTCCATCAAGAACGACACTTCTTCTTGTGGCCGCCGCCAGTTCTCGCTGGAAAAAGCAAACAGGGTCAGGTAATCCACCCCCAGCGCGGTGCAGGCACTGACGGCTTGGCGCACAGACTCCACCCCCCGTTTATGCCCTGCCACACGCGGCAGAAAACGCTTTTTTGCCCATCGCCCATTGCCATCCATGATGATGGCGATGTGCTTGGGAACGGTGGACACGGGAGGAATAGACTGCGTGGCACTAGGGAACAAGGTGGGCATCCTGCGTGATTCGGTGACCGGCAAATAAGGAACGACGACCCGTCAGCGACGGCGTGGCGGCGTGAGCGTTGAGGGGCAGGAGAGTGCCCCTATCACGCCACCCTGTTAAAGCGGGGCTTAAACCGCCATCAGTTCTTTTTCTTTTTCTGCCAAAGCCTTATCCACTTCTGCAATGAATTTGTCTGTCAGCTTTTGGATGTCGGTTTCGGCGCGGCGGTCGTCGTCTTCGGTAATCGACTTGTCTTTGAGCAGGGTTTTCAGGTCATTGTTAGCATCGCGGCGCACATTGCGCACAGCCACCCGTGCGCCTTCAGCTTCGGCCTTGACCACTTTAATCAGGTCGCGGCGGCGTTCTTCGGTCAGGGCGGGCATCGGCACACGAATCACTTCGCCAAACGAGGCAGGGTTCAGGCCAAGGTCAGAATCACGAATCGCTTTTTCGATTTTAACCATCATGGGCTTTTCCCAAGCTTGCACGCCGATGGTGCGGGCATCGAGCAGGGTCACGTTGGCCACTTGGTTAATGGCCGTTGGGCTGCCGTAGTAGTCCACCATCACATGGTCGAGCAAACCGGTGTGGGCACGGCCTGTACGTACCTTGCTCAAGTCTGTTTTGAACGCTTCGAGCGTTTTGTTCATTTTAGATTCGGTGGTTTTTTTAACGTCGTTAATCATCGAGGACTCCGAAATAAGGTTAAGCGGAACAGCGAAAAGGGCGGGCTGACTGCGCAAGCCCCGATTGTGCCACATTGCCGCTCACGCAACGGTCAGTCAGCCCAAAACAAGCCAGCACGGGACGGCAAGGCAGTCAGCCGAAGACAGACCGCCCAGTACGGCGAGGCACAGCCAACGCAGCCTCAGCCAAAAATCGGTAATCGCGCTGCGGCAAGGCAGCCAGCCGAAGACAGACCACCCAGTACGGCGAGGCGCAGCCAACGCAGCATCAGCGAAAATGGGTAATCGCGCTGCGGCAAGGCGGCAAGCCGAAGACAGTACGCCCAGTACGGCGAGGTGCAGCCAACGCAGCATCAGCGCGATTATAAATTAACAGTGAACGAGCGTGCCTTCGTCTTCCCCCTGCACCACGCGATTCAACGCCCCCGGCTTAAAGATGCTAAACACCTTCACGCTAAAGTTTTGGTCGCGGCACAAAGCAAAGGCGGTGGCATCCATCACCTTGAGGCTACGGCCAATGGCTTCATCAAACGTCAGGGTTTGATAACGGATGGCTTCGGGGTTTTTCTTCGGGTCATCGGTGTAAACGCCATCCACTTTGGTGGCTTTTAACATCACGTCGGCACCCATTTCGATGCCGCGCAAGGCGGCGGCGGTGTCGGTGGTAAAGAAGGGGTTGCCCGTACCAGCGGCAAAAATCACGACTTTGCCTTCTTCCAGATAGCGCAGGGCACGGTCACGGACATAGGGTTCGGCGACTTGCTGCATGGTCAGGGCGGATTGCACTCGCGCGGTCAGTCCCATACGTTCCATCGCATCTTTCAGTGCCAGCGCGTTCATGACGGTGGCCAACATGCCCATATAGTCTGCAGTGGCGCGGTCCATGCCGGTAGCCGACGCGGCCATGCCACGGAAGATATTGCCGCCACCAATCACCACGCCAACTTGCACGCCTTGCGCGACGACTTCTTTGATTTCAGAGACAATTTTTTCGACCACTTCACGGTTAATACCGTAGCTGTCGTTGCCCATGAGTGCTTCGCCGGACAATTTAAGAAGGATGCGCTTGTAAGCAGGTGCTTTACTCATGGAAATTTCCTTGTAAGGGGGGGGTATGTTTGCCTAGGGACAATCAATCGCCTTGCACCTAGGCAAAAACACCCATATGCCGTGGTGTCACGCTAAGAAGCTGTTTACGATCTAGCGAACGACGGGTCAGCCAAGGCGAAATTCGGAAAAAAAGCGCAGTTGACACGCGGTCAATGAGCATTTTTTTTCGAATTTCAACGCAGGATCACCCGAGCTTCGCAGATCGTAAATAGGTTCTAAGAACATAGCGCAGAAACAGGCCGAAAAAAAGCACCCCACCAGTGCAGGGTGCTTTTTGTGTGCAGCCGGCTAAATTAGCCTTGTGCTGCGGCAACGGCAGCGGCGACTTCTGCTGCGTAGTCTTCTTTTTTCTTCTCAATCCCTTCGCCCACGATAAACATGGTGAAGGCTTTGACTGAAGCCTTGTTGCTGTCCAACAGCTTTTCAATGGTCACGTCAGGGTTCTTGACGAAAGGTTGACCCAGCAAGGTGACTTCTTCCAGATACTTGCGGATACGGCCTTCCACCATCTTGGCGACGATGTCAGCAGGCTTGCCGGATTGGGCTGCTTGCTCGGTGTAGATGCGGCGTTCGGTTTCCAGCAACTCAGCGGAGACTTGCTCTTTGGACACGCACAGTGGCTTGGAAGCCGCGATGTGCATGGCGATATCGCGACCAAAGGCTTCGTCAGCACCGGCGAAGTCCACCAATACGCCGATTTTCGCGCCGTGGAGGTAAGCCGCAGCACGGCCTTCGGTGGTGTAACGCACAAAGCGACGGACGGTGATGTTCTCGCCCAGCTTAGCAATCAGCGCCTTACGCACGGCTTCGACGGTTTCGCCAGAAGCGGTGGCGACATCAGCCAACGCTTCGACATCGGCAGGGTTGCCATCGGCAATCGCTTGGGCAACCAGCTTCACAAAGCCGGTAAAGCCATCATCTTTGGCCACAAAGTCGGTTTCGCAGTTGACTTCAACCAGCACGCCTACTTTGCCATCGGCAGCGGTAAATTGTGCAACAGCACCCTCAGCAGCGGTACGGCCAGCCAGCTTAGATGCTTTGTTACCAGACTTAATCCGCAGCAGCTCTTCAGCAGCTTTGGCATCGCCTTGGGTTTCGACCAAGGCTTTTTTGCATTCCATCATCCCCAGACCGGTAGCGGCGCGGAGGTCAGCAACTTGCTTTGCGGTAATTTCAGCCATTATTTTTCCTTACAGATAGGTCTTGTCGATAGAAAAAAGGGGCATATCACAGCCCCTTTTTTTGGCTGCGCGAAAAAGCGCGACCGTGTCTTACTTATTCCGCAGCAGCGGGTTCAGCAGCAGCAACCGCAGCAACGATTTCTTGCAACGACTGAGCACGGCCTTCCAACACTGCATCGGCGATGCCGCGAGCGTACAGGCGGATAGCGCGGCTGGAGTCATCGTTACCTGGCACAACAAAGTCGATGCCTTCTGGATTGTTGTTGGTATCGACCACGCCAATGACGGGGATGCCGAGCTTTTTGGCTTCGGTCACTGCGCCCTTTTGATAGCCGGTGTCAATCACGAAAATCGCGTCTGGCAGACCCTTCATTTCGCGGATACCGCCGAGCGAACGCTCAAGCTTTTCTACTTCACGTTGCAGGTCGAGCAGTTCTTTCTTGGAGTAACCGCTTTCTTCACCTTGGGACAACACCAGCATCTTGTCTTCCAGACGCTTGATGGATTGCTTGACCGTTTTGTAGTTGGTCAACATGCCGCCGAGCCAGCGATGGTCAACAAAAGGCACGCCTGCACGCAGGGCTTCTTCACGGACGATTTCACGCGCTTGACGCTTGGTACCGACAAACATCACTGTGCCCTTATTGGCAGCCAGACGGCGCACATAGTTCTGGGCTTCTTGGAACAACGGCAGGGTTTTTTCCAAGTTGATGATGTGAATTTTGTTCCGTGCGCCAAAAATGTACTGATCCATTTTTGGGTTCCAGAAACGGGTTTGGTGACCGAAGTGGACACCGGCTTCAAGCATTTGACGCATGGTAACGGCTGTGGACATGTTTGTTCCTTTAAAGGGTTAAGCCTCCATTCGTGAATTGCACTTCCTTGCACTTGGCAAGGACACCCTTTATCACGAATGTGTGGAGTCAATTATTCAGCCCCCAACACGGAGGCGAATAACTGACCATTGTGCCACAAACCCCCGCTTTGGCTCAAGTATTGCGAACCACGCACTCAAGGCAATTACACTATGCCGCCCCAGCCGCCGATACCGCCCCAGTCTTTTTACCCGCACAGGGTGGCCCTTAGAACGTGTTCAAAGCCTCGCGAACAACGGGTCAGCCAAGGCGAAATTCGCAAAAAAAGCGCAGGTGATACGCGGTCAATGCGCATGTTTTTTACGAATTTCAACGCAGGCGCGCCCGAGTCTCGCAGGGTGCAAACGGCTGGTTTAAGCCCCACCCCCTTGGTCAGCGCAGGGCTCCGCCGCCGTCCGCACCACGCCCCGCGCGGCCAGCAGCCGCGCTACGGTGTCCACAATCACTTGGGTTTGCGGGTCGATTTCGATATTCACCCGCTCGCCGATTTGGCGCGTCCCCAGTGTGGTGCGGCTCAAGGTTTCGGGAATCAGATGCACACAGGCCAGACTGCCCCGCACTTCGCCGAGCGTCAGGCTGCAACCGTCTATGCCGATATAGCCCTTGGTGAAGAGATACGGGCTTAGGGCCTCCGGCAACTGAAACCACAGCGTGCGGTTGTTCGGGGTGTCGAGGATGTCAATAATCGGTGCCGTGCCCAAAATATGTCCACTCATGGCATGGCCGCCAATCTCCGCGCCAAAACGCGCCGCCCGTTCAATATTGACCAGACTCCCTACCGTCAATGCACCTAAATTGGTACACGCCAAGGTTTCGGCAATCAGGTCGAACGAGACGTTCTCCCCCGCCAGCTTGGTGACGGTCAAACAGCAGCCGTTGTGCGCCACCGACGCGCCGACCTCCAAGCCCTCTCGCCATGCGGCAGGCAGCCGAACCGTATGGGTGCGAAATTGGGTGCGGGATTCAATCGCCACCACGGGGGCTGTGCCCAGAACGATGCCGGTAAACATAGGGTGCTCTCGTCTTTCTGACTCAATAAGGTTGAATGCGCCGCCACAGCGGGAGATGCCCGAAGCCGTCCGTGTGCAGCCTGCTCGCCACCCACCAACCGGTCTGGTCGGCGATAAAATCGGGCGATTGTAGCCTGCCCCTGTGCCTAAAACCGCATTTTTCATTCCGCCGACTAGGGGTTTCCGTTACCATTTAAGGCTTTTGCCTCTTAGATGCCACCATGTCCGAAGCCCTGACCGCCCTTGGCCGCGAAGCTGCCCGCCGCCGCACCTTTGCCATTGTTTCTCACCCCGACGCGGGTAAAACCACGCTGACCGAAAAACTCCTGCTTTTTTCTGGCGCGATTCAGATGGCCGGCACGGTCAAAGGCAAAAAAAGCGGCAAATTCGCCACCTCCGACTGGATGGAAATCGAAAAGCAGCGCGGTATTTCGGTTGCCTCCTCGGTGATGCAGTTTGATTACCGTGACCATGTCGTCAACCTGCTCGATACCCCAGGCCACCAAGACTTCTCCGAAGATACCTACCGCGTGCTGACCGCCGTCGATGCCGCGCTGATGGTGATTGATGCCGCCAAAGGGGTCGAAGCCCAGACGATTAAGCTGCTCAACGTCTGCCGCCTGCGCCACACCCCCATCGTCACGTTTATGAACAAGTACGACCGCGAAGTCCGCGATTCCTTGGACTTGTTGGACGAAGTCGAAAGCGTGCTCAAAATTCGTTGTGCGCCGATTACGTGGCCCATCGGCATGGGCAAGACCTTCCGAGGGGTGTATGACCTGCTGCGCGACCAAGTCTTGCTGTTTGAAGCCGGTCAAGACATCGCCGACCAGCTGGTGAGTGAAGTCATTGATGGCATCGACAACCCGCGCCTAGACGAACTCTTTCCACTGGAAATGGCACAGCTCCGTATGGAAATCGAGCTGGTTCAAGGCGCGTCCCACCCCTTTGTGCTCGAAGAATTTTTGGTCGGCACGCTCACCCCCGTGTTTTTTGGCTCGGCGATTAACAATTTTGGCGTGCGTGAAATTCTCAACGCGCTGGTTGATTGGGCCCCGCCGCCCAGCCTGCGCGATGCCACCGTGCGCCAAGTCGCCCCCAGCGAGACCAAGTTCTCCGGCTTCGTGTTTAAAATCCAAGCCAATATGGACCCCAAGCACCGCGACCGCATTGCCTTTATGCGGATTTGCTCGGGGCGGTTTGAGCGTGGCATGAAGATGAAACACCTGCGGCTTAACCGTGAGATGTCGGCCTCTAGCGTCGTCACGTTTATGGCGCATGACCGCGAAATTGTCGAAGAAGCCTTTGCTGGCGACATTATCGGCATCCCCAACCACGGCAATATTCAAATCGGCGATAGCTTTTCCGAAGGCGAAGCCTTGCAATTTACCGGCATTCCGTTTTTTGCGCCGGAGCTGTTCCGCTCGGTACGCATCAAAAACCCGCTCAAAATCAAGCAGCTCCAAAAAGGCTTGCAGCAATTGGGCGAAGAGGGCGCGGTGCAGGTGTTTAAGCCGGCCAACGGGGCAGATTTGATTTTGGGCGCGGTGGGGGTGTTGCAATTTGAAGTGGTAGCACATCGGCTGCTGACCGAATACAGCGTCGAAGCGGTATTCGACCCCTGCCAAATCTACACCGCCCGCTGGGTGAGCTGTGACGATAGCCGGATGCTGGCCGACTTTGAACGCACCCTCGCCAATAACGTGGCGACGGATGCGGCGGGCAGCTTGGCCTACCTCGCGCCTAACCGCGTCAACCTCGACTTGACCCAAGAACGCTGGCCGAAAGTGGTGTTCCACGAAACACGGGAACACGCGGTCAAGTTGTCCTAACCCCCCTGCCCGCTGCTGCTCAGTGACCGGCTTTCAGCGGGCTATCCCCCCTATTTTGATCCTATTGCCGAGACCTCCATGACACTGCCCCACTTTAAATTGGCACCTAGCCTGCTTTCCGCTGACTTTGCCCGCTTGGGTGAAGAAGTCCGCAACGTCATTGCTGCCGGTGCCGACATCATCCATTTTGATGTGATGGACAACCATTACGTCCCCAACCTGACCGTCGGCCCCTTGGTCTGCGAAGCCATTCGCCCGCACACCACCGCCCCGATTGACGTGCATCTGATGGTGAAGCCGGTTGATAGCCTGATTCCGATGTTTGCCAAAGCCGGTGCCGACATCATCACCTTTCACCCCGAAGCCAGCGAGCACATTGACCGCACCCTTGGGCTGATTAAAGAATGTGGCTGCAAAGCCGGTCTGGTGCTGAATCCCGCCACCCCGCTGCAGGTGTTGGCGCACGTCATGGACAAGCTCGACATCGTGCTGCTGATGTCGGTGAACCCCGGCTTTGGTGGGCAATCGTTTATCCCGCATACCCTGACCAAGCTCCGCGAAGCCCGCCGCCTGATTGACGACTACACCGCACGGCATGGGGGCGACATTTGGCTAGAGGTCGATGGCGGGGTCAAAATCGACAATATCGCGGCGATTGCGGCGGCAGGAGCCGACACCTTTGTGGCAGGCTCGGCCATTTTTAACACGCCAAACTACAGCGAAACCATCGCGGCGTTTCGGCAGGCGTTGGCAACGGTTGGCACGCCGGACTGAGCCGCGCGAGGCAGGCGCAACACATAGGCAATCGCCAAGTTCAACCAATACAAACAAGGGTATCGCGTGGAGTCGTTGGGTAGATTAGTGGTGGTCGGCGTAGGGCTGATTGGTGGCTCTTTCGCGCTGGAAATGAAACGGGCAGGCTGTGTCCGCGAAGTGGTCGGGGTGGGGCGGTCGCCAGACAATCTCGCCCTCGCCGTGCGTCTTGGGGTGATTGACCGCGCCGAAACCGACCTTGCCCACGCGGTCAAAGACGCAGACATGGTGCTGGTCGCCACCCCTGTCGGGCAAATGGCGCAGGTGTTTGCCACCCTTGCCCCCGTCTTGCCGCCCCATGCCATTGTGACCGATGCGGGCAGCACCAAAACCGATGTCGCCGCCCTGATGGCCACCCATCTGCCTCAGCACTTGGCGCAGTGTGTGCCGGCGCATCCCATCGCTGGATCGGAACAATCTGGCGCGGCGGCGGCGCATCTTGGGCTGTATCAGCAGCGGCGCGTGGTGCTCACCCCCTTGGCGGACACCTCCCCTGCGGCGGCAGCCACCGTCACCGCCTTGTGGCAGGCGGCGGGGGCTTCGGTACACACCATGACCCCCGCCGTGCACGATGCCGTGTTTGCCAGCGTCAGCCACTTGCCCCATGTGTTGGCGTTTGCCTATGTGGGCATGGTTGCCCACAAGCCCGATGCGAATCTGTGCTTTGACTTTGCCGCCAGCGGCTTTCGGGACTTTACCCGTATTGCCGGCAGCCACCCTGAAATGTGGCGTGACATCTGCTTAGCCAACCGCGATGCCGTGCTCAGCGAACTGACGGCCTTCCGCGCCCAGCTCGACCAGCTCGAAGCCCACATCACCGCCCGCAACGGCGAGGCCTTGGTGGCCGCCTACCGCCATGCCAGCACCGCCCGCACCGCGTGGTTGGCGCGGTTTACAGCGGCACGCTAAGAACCTGTTCAAATTCTGCGAGACTCGGGTGAGCCTGCGTTCAAATTCACAAAAAATAGGCGTATTAATTTGAGTTCAACGGCATTTTTTGCGAATGCTGCCTTGGTTGACCCCTCATTCGCGCGTTCGTAAACCGTTTCTTCGTTGGATTTTTGCACCATGCGCCTCCTCCATACCTCCGATTGGCATTTGGGTCACAAGCTCTACAACTACAGCCGTGAGCCAGAGCATCGGCAGTTTTTGACGTGGCTGGTCGCGCAAATCGAGCACTATGCGGTCGATGCGGTGCTGGTCGCCGGTGATATTTTTGATACGGGCACCCCGCCCAGCTATGCCCGCACCCTTTATTACGACTTTATCGCCACCCTGCACCAACACGGTATTCCGCTGGTGCTGCTGGCAGGCAATCACGATTCCCCCACCACCTTGGGCGAAAGCCAATCGCTTCTCGCACGGTTTGGGACGCGGGTCATCGCTTCGACCACCACCGACCCCGCCAAGCAGGTCTTGGTTTTGCCAAACCGCAAAGGGACGGCAGGGGTGGTGCTGTGTGCGATCCCGTTTATGCGCCCGCAAGACCTGTGCCGCAGCCAAGCCAACCAAAGCCCCGAAGATAAACAGCACGCCCTGCACCTTGCCATTCAGCAGCATTACCGCGCGGTGTACCAAGCGGCGATTGCACAGCGGGACGCACTGGGCGGCGCGTGGCCCATCGTCGCGACAGGGCATTTGACCGTACTGGGGGCGCAGCTCAGCGACTCCGAGCGCGAAATCTACATTGGCACGCTGCAAGCCCTACCGGTCACGGCTTTTCCACCGGTGGACTATCTGGCCTTGGGGCATCTGCACCGCGCCCAAGCCGTCGGCGGCCATGCCCATATTCGCTATTCTGGCTCACCGATTCCGCTGAGCTTTAGCGAAGCCAGCCAGTCCAAAGAAGTGCTGCTGGTCGACTTTTCAGCCGAGGGCTTGACTGCCATTACCCCGCTGTCGGTGCCGTGTTTTCAGCCGCTGCGCCGTGTCCAAGGCAGCCTTGCCACCTTGCCCGCCGCCCTCCAAGCCGCCTGCGAACAGGCTACGGCTGACCTCCCTGTTTGGCTAGAAGTGACAGTCGAAGAAGACGACACGCTGCATGACCTCAATAGCCGTCTCCAGCCCCTGCTCCTTGATGTGCCCGCCGTGATGCTGCGTTTGCGCCGCGCCCGACCCCAAGCCGCACTCGCCCTCAGCCTCTCGACTGCCGCCACCCTCGAAGAACTTGACCCGTTCGAGGTCTTCGCTAAACGCCTTGCACTGGAAAGCGATACCCTGTCAGACGCAAGCCGCCAGCAGCTTATCGCCCACTTCAAACAGGTTGTGGATGACGTGCACGCGGAGCCTTCAGCATGAAAATTTTGTCGTTGCGCCTTAAAAACCTCAACGCGCTCAAAGGCGAGCACACCATCGACTTTACCGCCGCGCCTTTTTCCAGCAGCGGCTTGTTTGCGATTACCGGCGAAACTGGTGCGGGCAAATCCACCCTGCTGGATGCCATCTGCCTCGCGCTATACCACCAAACCCCGCGCCAAAAATCGTTCTCGGTCAACGGCAACCCCATCATGACCCACCACACAGGGGACTGCTGGGCCGAAGTGACTTTTGCGGTAAAGGGGCAATGCTACCGTGCGTTTTGGAGCCAACGCCGCGCCCGCAGCAACCCTGAAGGCGCATTGCAGCCCCCGATGGTAGAGCTGGCCGAAGTCGAAACCGGCAAAATTCTGACCACCAAGCTGAAAGACAAGCTAGAGCAGGTCGAAGCCCTGACCGGCATGGATTTCTCCCGCTTTACCAAGTCCATGTTGTTGGCGCAGGGAGGCTTTGCCGCGTTTTTAAATGCCAATGCGGCTGACCGTGCCGACCTGCTCGAAGAGCTGACTGGCACCGAAATTTACGGCGATATTTCGGCGCGGGTTTATCAGTATGCCGAGCGCGAAAAAGCCACGCTGCAGACCCTGACCACCCATGCCAATGCCGTCGCCCTGCTGAGCGAAGCCGAGCGCGAACAGCATCAAGTCACCTTGACTGCGTTGGATGCGCAGACCGCCGCGCTGAATCTCGACCAACAGCGCGTTCAACAGCAACAGCAATGGCGCGTCAACCTCAGCCGTGCCGAAGCCTGCTATGCCACGGCGCAGGCCGCACTGGAGGTCGCCCACGCCGCCCACGCCGCCGCTTTTGTTGAGGAGCAACGCCTCGCGGCGAGTAAGCCCGCCGACCTTATCGCCCCGTCTTTTGATGCGTGGCAGCGTGCCAACCAGCAACTTACGAACACCGCACAACACCACACCGCCGCCCAGCACGCCTTGGCGACCCTGACCCAGCAGCACGACCAACACTGTGCCCGTGCCGCGTGGCTCAGTGCCCAGCGTGCGACACAGACCCAGCAGCAATACGCCGCACTGCACGCCGACCATACCCAGCAACAGTACGCCGCCGAACAGTGCGCTCACCACGCCGCGCTGGGCGACTTACTCGGCGATTGGCAAACGGCGCTTGCGCAGCAAGCCGCCCTACTAACCGCCCAAGCGGATACCGAAGCCCAGCAGCAGCGCGTCCACCTCGAACGCGAACACCACGCCGCCCAGCTTGCTCAGGCGCAGGCCGCCTATGCCGCCGCCCAGCACCAACACGCCGAAGCGACTGACCGCGCTACCCACGCGCAAGCGGCTTACCACACCCAGTTGGCAGGACAAGATTTGGCGACGCGGCGGGCGGAGTGGCAGGTGGCGCAACAGCAGCACCAGCAATTTAAACAAGCCACCCAGCAAGCGGCGCGTCTGCGAGAAGTCGATGCCGAATGGACGCAGCACCAAGCACAGCACGCCGAACTGGTCACCGCCTGTGCCAGCCAAGCAGCCCTGCGGGAACAGGCGCGGCAGACCTACCAGCAGTGCCACGCCACAGCCAAAGACAAACGCACGTTGCTGGCACAGGAGCAGGTGATACAAAGCCTCACCGCGCATCGAGACAACTTGCGCCCCGACCAGCCCTGCCCCCTGTGCGGCGCGACGCAACACCCCGCCAAACAGCACTATCAAGCCTTGGATGTCTCGGCGACTGAAGCCGCCCTTGAGCACGCCGAACGGGCACTCGAACAGGCGCGAAAAGCAGGCGAGGCGGTAAGCAAAACCCTGACCCAGCTAGAAACCCAGCAGGCCGCCTGCCAGCAACGCATCGACGTGCTGGAAGCCGACTATCCCCGCCTGAATACCGCGTGGCTCGCGCTCATCGAACCCTTGGGGCTGGCACCAACCCTGTGGCGCAATGCCCCCGCCCTAGAGGACGCGCTGACCCAGCTAGAGGCCATAACCGCCACCCTCAGCCGCACCCTAAAGGCCGCCGAGCAGGCCGAAGCCGCCCACCTTGCCGCCGATAAACACCGCCAGCACACCGCGCTTCAGCAGGCTCAAGCCCTCGCCGAAGGGGAAAAACGGGCCCAAGCCGTAACGACTCAAGACCACCGCCTTGCCGAACTGGCCACGCAACAGGCCATCCAGCGTGACGGCTCTGCCACGGCAGCCCGTGATTTTGCCGCCGCCCTCCAGCAGGCAGGGTTTGCCCCGCCCGACCCCGCCACCCCCGCCGCAGACTGGTTGGCCGCCCGCAAAGCCGATTGGCAAGCATGGCAGGCCGGACAAGCCCGCTTGCGGCAGCTTGAGCACGCCCTCGTCCAACAAGAAAAAACCTGCGAAGCCGCCCAAGCCGAAGCCCAGCACTGGGCCGGTCTTGCGCCGTCTGGGGTGGTGGCCGAGTCCGCCTCTACCGAGTCCGCCGACACTGATTGGGCAGCCGCCTTGGCAGCCACCCGCGATGCACTCGACCGTCTGACCCACCAGCAAGACCAGCAGACAGGGCAGCTTGCCCAGTTGGCGCGTCACCACACCGACCACGCCGCCGCCCAGCAGCACGCCGCCGAAGCATGGCAACACGCACTGGCACAGAGTCCCTTTGCCAATACCGCCCTCTTTTTGGCCGCGCGGCTGCTGCCTGCCGACCGCCACACCTTGGAACAAGCACGCACCGCGCGGCAAGCGGCCTTGCACCGTGCTCAAGCGGTACGCGACACCGCCCAGCACGACCTCAGCACCTTGCAACAGCACTCCCTGACGGACTTGCCCGCCGAGGCACTCGACCAGCAGTTGGTCGACCTTGCCCAGCAGCGCGAAGCTGCCGCCGCCATGCGGGGCACGGTCAAGGCCGTCTTGGCGCAAGATGCCCAACAGCATGAGACGCACGCCGCCCTGTTGGCTGATATCGCCATCCAAGCCGCCATCGAAGCCGACTGGGCGCGGCTAAACGGGCTGATCGGCTCGGCCAACGGCGATAAATTCCGTAAATTTGCCCAAGGGCTGACGCTCGACCATTTGGTGGACTTGGCGAACCGCCAACTGGTGCGGCTGCATGACCGCTATCTGTTACAGCGTAAAAACAAGACGGAACTGGAGCTGCAAATCATCGACACTTGGCAGGGGGATGTCAGCCGTGACACCAGCACGCTGTCCGGCGGCGAGAGCTTTTTGGTCAGCCTCGCCTTGGCCTTGGCCCTGTCGGATTTGGTCAGCCGCCACATGGCGATTGACTCGCTATTTTTGGATGAGGGCTTTGGTACGCTAGACAGCGACACGCTCGAAACCGCCCTGACTGCCCTCGATAGCCTCAACGCCAGCGGCAAAATGATCGGGGTGATTAGCCATGTGGAAGGGATGAAAGCCCGCATCCCCGTCCAAATTCAGGTGCTCAAAGGCAATGGCATCGGTATTTCAACCCTAAAGGTACAAGGATGAGCGCGTTTAAAAATCCCCCCAGCCTCGACCGCTTGGTCAGTGCGCTGCGTGTTTTGCCTGGGGTAGGGCCTAAATCGGCCAGCCGTATGGCCTACCACCTGTTGCAGCGCGACAAAGCGGGTGCCGAGCGGTTGGCGCGTGCCCTAGACCATGCCCTGACCGAGCTGGGGCAATGTGCCTGTTGCAACACCTTTAGCGAAACGCCGCTGTGTGCCCTGTGCGCCGACAGCAGCCGCGACCCCAGCACCCTGTGCGTGGTGGAAATGCCGGCTGACGTGATGACGCTAGAGCACACCGAAGGCTATCAGGGGCGTTATTTTGTGCTGATGGGGCGGCTGTCCCCGTTGGATGGCATCGGGCCGCGTGATTTACCGCTGGAAAAGCTGGTGGCGCAAGCCGACAACGGCGCAGTGCGTGAGGTGATTTTGGCGACCAATTTCACGGCAGAAGGCGAAGCCACGGCGCATGTGTTGTCCACGCTGCTGAAACCCTATGGCCTGCAAATTAGCCGCATTGCACGGGGGATGCCGGTGGGCGGCGAGCTAGAGCACACCGACCTTGGTACGCTGGTTCAGGCTTTGGTGGAGCGTCGTCAGTGGGAGGCGGGCGAGGACTAGCGACACCGCGCCAAAATCAAGACGCAAAAAAAGCGGCAGACGCGCTGCCGCTTTAAAATAACTGCAAATAAATCGCAGCAACCCAAGAAAACCCTAACCCTCGCGGGATTTGCGGATAAAAAAGGTAATGGCCGCCACAACGACAATAAACGTCACGGTAATCGTGGCCAAGCTCATGATACCCACATCAGATGACAGCATTTCTTTCATCAAAGCCATGATAATCTCCCAAGGGTTTTGTATTTAAATCCGATACGGCATTATCAACAGGCTATTTGCTTAGACTCTTGATATGTATCAAATGTCATTCATCCAGCGTCGAGGTGCAGTGCGGGCAACGGGTCGCCGCAGGGTCGATTGCGCTTTTGCAGTAGCCACAGGTCTTGGTCGGTGGGGCGGGGGGCGGGGCTTCTTCTTTGCCGCGTAGGCGGTTCAGCGTCCGCACCAGCATAAACACCGAAAACGCCACCAGTACAAAGCTGATAATGGCGTTAAAAAACAGCCCAAAATTCAGCGTCACGGCACCGGCTTTGCGGGCGGCATCAATGGTCAAATACGGACCAGTCACGGCGGCACCTTCTTTCAGCACCCAAAAAAGCTGCGAAAAATCAACGTTGCCAATCAGCATCCCAATCGGTGGCATGATGATGTCGTCTACCAGCGATTTTACAATCGCGCCAAAGGCCGCCCCAATAATCACCCCAACCGCTAAATCAAGGACATTGCCGCGCACGGCGAATTTCTTAAATTCTTCAAACATCAGACTAAACTTCCCTTTAATAAAATTACAAAAATAGTTGAATCAAAAGCCGGTAAATTACCCGCCCACGATGCGTTTTTCGCGGCGAAATTCCCAAGGGGGCATCGGGGTGGCATCTTGCCACAAGCCCTTGCCTGCTGACTTCGCTGCCTGTTGAGCGGCCTCGTAGCGGCTAAAATCGGGTCGTGATTGGGTCTTGGCATACTCGACATAGTGCCAAGCATGACCCGCCACCACTTGGGCATAGTTGATGTCCTGCCCATTCAGCCACACCACGCCCACACTGCGCCCGTAGCGGTCTTTTTCCACCACATTCACCTTAACCTCGCGGCCAAAGATTTGGGCAGACAGCGCGAATTTAGCTGCCATGCCTCGGGCTTGGGCTTTTTCGGGGGCATCAACGTAGGCAAAACGGACTTTTTCGCTAACATTGCCCGCCGCCAGCACGGTGATAGTGTCGCCATCCGACACCGACACCACCCGCCCCACAATTTCCCCTGCCCCACCGGCGCGTGTGCCAAACAACGCCCATAGCGCGGCCAGCACCACGACAAGGGCAATGGCCTTTTTTTGCCAGCTAGCAGGGCCGACCAGCGTTAACACGGCGTTGATTTGCTTTTGGGTAATCCGCATGGACAGGTGCTCCTACACCGGCTGGGTGGGTTTGGGTTGGGGGGTGTGCTGCCAAAGCACGTCAGGGACGTGGGCGGCTTGGTTCAGCGTCCGTGCCAGCACAAACAAAAAATCAGACAGCCGGTTAAGGTAATGTAGCAGGTGCGGCGAGGGCATTTCTTCGCGGCTCAGCGTCACTACCGCCCGCTCGGCTCGCCGTGCCACGGCACGCGCCACATGGGCGTGCGCTGCCGCCGGACACCCCCCAGGCAGCACAAATTCTTTCAGCGGAGAAAGCGGGGCATTGAGCGTGGTCAACCAGCCCTCCAGCCTTAGCACCTGTGTGTCGGTGATAGCAAGGTAGCCTGGCACAGCTACTTCACTGCCGAGATCGAACAAGTCATGCTGCACCGCCACCAGCCAATCGGCGTAAGGCGCAGGCAGGGGCTGGCTTAACACCACGCCCAGCACGCTGTTCAGCTCATCGACTTCGCCCAACAAAGTAATGCGGGCACTGTCTTTGGCGCAGCGGCTGCCGTCGCCCAGTCCGGTGCTGCCATCGTCCCCCGTGCGGGTGGTAATTTTGGATAAACGCATTAAGCCGTCCCCCCCACAGTCAGGCCGCCGCTAATCCGCACCGTTGGCTGTCCTACGCCCACCGGCACGCCTTGCCCCTCTTTGCCGCAGGTGCCCACCCCAGGGTCGAGTGCCAAATCATGGCCGACAAGGTCAACGTGGTTCAGCACGTCGGGACCATTGCCAATCAGGGTCGCGCCCTTGACGGGGTAGGCGAGTTTGCCGTTTTCAATCATCCATGCCTCGGCGGCGGAAAACACAAACTTGCCGCTGGTGATGTCCACCTGCCCGCCGCCAAAATTGACGGCATACAGCCCATTTTTAACCGAGGCAATAATCTCTTCGGGCGAATGCTGACCGGCAGGCATATAGGTGTTGGTCATGCGCGGCATGGGGATGTGGGCATAGCTTTCGCGGCGACCATTGCCGGTGGGGGCCACCCCCATCAAACGGGCATTCATCGCGTCCTGCATATAGCCCTTCAGAATGCCGTCCTCAATCAGGGTGGTGCATTGGGTTGGGTTGCCTTCGTCGTCAACTGACAGCGAGCCGCGCCGATTGGGCAGCGTGCCATCGTCCACCACGGTCACGCCCTTGGCCGCCACCCGCTGCCCCACCCGTCCGGCAAACGCAGAGGTGCCTTTGCGGTTAAAGTCGCCCTCTAGCCCGTGGCCAATGGCTTCGTGCAGCAAAATGCCAGGCCAGCCATTGCCCAGTACCACAGTCATCGCACCGGCGGGGGCGGGGCGGGCATCAAGGTTAAGCAGGGCTTGGTCCACCGCCAGATGGGCATATTCCGCCAGCTTGGCATCGGTGAAATAGGCAAAATCAAACCGCCCACCGCCGCCGGCACTCCCCTGCTCGCGCCGCCCTGCGTGCTCCACAATCACATTCACCGACAACCGCACCAAGGGGCGAATATCGGCCGCCCGTCGTCCATCGTGGCGGGCAATAAACACCACGTCCCATTCAGCGGCAAGGCTGGCCATCACTTGCAGCACACGCGGGTCACGCGCCCGCGCCAGCCGTTCGACTTTTTCGAGCAACGCGACTTTATCTGCGGCGGGCAAGCTGGCAATGGGGTCATGCCCCTGATACAGCGCGGTGCCGTGCAGCACCCGCCCACTGGCGGCCTGCGCCGACCGGCCTGCCGCCCCAATCGCCCGCACTGCACCGGCGGCGCGTTCTAGGGCGGGCAAGCTGATTTCGTCGGAGTAGGCAAACGCGGTTTTTTCGCCGGACACCGCCCGCACGCCCACGCCTTCGTCGATGTTAAAACTCCCCGCCTTGACCATGCCTTCGTCCAAGCTCCAGCCTTCGCTGCGGGTGTATTGAAAGTACAGGTCGGCGTAATCCACTTGGTGCGACAACATGCTGTCTAGCACTTGGGTCAGGGCGGCATCGTCTAGCCCACCAGGGGCAAGTAACTGGGCTTCGGCTTGAGAAAAAACAGAGGGAGTCATGGACACTATCCTTAGGGAACCGGTTTGCCGGTTTGCAGATTGGTGGTGGGCGGTGAGCCGCTTGGGTCGGGTGAACAACGGGGCGGCAAGCCGCAGGCGGCGCATGATGATACGCAAAAATCAAGGGGGGAGAGGGGGCAGGAGAGGGTGAAAAAGGGCACACACTACGCCGCGCCAAACGCAGACCCACCGCCTCTCGCAGGGCGCAAACAGCGGCTCACAGCACCCGATGCTGTAAAGCAGGCAACCGTGAACGCACACTATTCAGCACCCTAAAATCCAGCGTCGCCTGCACCACTCCCTCGCCGTGGGGCAGCATGGCCAGCACTTTACCCCACGGGTCGAGTATCAGGCTGTGGCCGTGGGTGCGGCGACCGCTGGCATGGGTGCCGCCTTGGGCACTGGCCAACACAAAACACTGGTTTTCGATGGCGCGGGCTTGCAGCAGAGGCAGCCAATGCGCTTCGCCGGTCAGGGCGGTAAATGCCGCCGGTACCGCCACGATGTCCGGCACGCCCAAGGCTCTAAACAGCTCAGGGAAGCGCAGGTCGTAGCACACCGCCAAGCCCAGCCGCCCAAGGGGCGTTTCCAGTGCCACGGGCTGCGTACCAGCCACGATGCTGTCGGCCTCGTTGTAGCGTTCACCCAGCCCCGAAAAGCCGAATAGGTGGATTTTATCGTACCGCGCCACGCATTCGCCGCTGGGGGCAAATACCAAGCTGGTGTTAAACACCTTGTTGGCCACCGGTGCGGCCAAAGGCAGCGTGCCCCCCACTAGCCACACGCCAAAACGCTGTGCCCAATCCGCCATCGCCGCCTGAATCACCCCGCTGCCAAACGGCTCACGCACGGCGACTTTATCTTGGTCGGCCAAACCCATCAGCGGAAAGTATTCCGGCAAGACCACCAGCTCTGCCCCTGCTTGGGCGGCTTCTCCCACCCAATATTCAGCACGGGCAAGGTTCTCGGCCACGTTGGGGGTGGAAACCATTTGCACCACGGCGGCGTTGACGGTCTCGGGGCGCGGAGTGGGCGAGGTAAGCGGTAGGGTCATGGGGACTCCAAAGGGGCAGCGGGGGACGGGGCGACGGGAACGGCAGCGGCAGCGGGCGCAGGTGCCAGCCCCGCAGCGGCGGCGGGTCGTCCGTTGGTCGGGTGTGTCGAGGCAGGGGGCGTGGGCGGCGGTGCCACGGCTTCCGTCACCACCCGCCCCACTTTGCGGATAACAGGGTCGCTGAGGCTGCCGCTGATGTCGTAATCGTAAGCAAAGATTTTGCCGAAGGGATTTTGCAGCAGTTTTTGCGCGGCATAGGTAATCAAGCCGGTAATGGGATGCAGCAAAGCCGCGCCGGTCACAATCGCCAAGCTCTCGGACAAATGCGGCTCGACCCGCACCCGCAGCCGCTGACGGTTGTCCGGCAAACTCACCTCGCCGCGCAGGGTGATGCGGGCGGCGGCACTGCTCATTTCCATGTCGTCGGTGCGCAGCGTGCCTTTGTCCAGCTTGACCTTGCCCTCAAGGGTATTGAACGCGAAGCCCTCGCTAAAAATATCGCGAAAATCCAGCTTGAGACGGCGGGGCAAGGCTTGCAGACTGAGCAAACTCAACAGCCGCCCCATGCCGGGGTTGATTTTTTCAAACTGACCATCCTCGGCAGACAGAGTCAATTGCCCGTTGAGGGTGGTCAAATCCGGCTGGGTCAAGCTGCCCTGCCAGCCGATGTGTCCTGTGAGCTGTCCCTTGCCGCGCCGGAGGGCACTGGGGTAGCCCAAGCGGGTCAACACCCCATCCAAATTGCTGCTGCTGAGGCCGCCTTGCAGGCTCACCACATTGGGCGTGGCCTGTGCCAACCATTGGCCGCTGACTGCCAGCGTGCCATCGGGATTGCTGAGATTGAGCCGCGTAATCTGCCAGCCGTCGGGCTGGGGACGCAGTGCAACATCAAGCCGCCCAAGGTCGCGCACATCCGCGCCATTGGCTTGGTAGCCTAGCTGCGCCACGCTGAGGTCGAGCTGCGATTTGCGCTGCAGCGCGGCGGCGGGGATGCCGGTTTGGGGGGCGGCGGGTTGGCGGCTAGGCAGGGGGAACGTCAGCCGCGACAAATGCGCCTGCAAATGCCCCGCGCCGGCCTCGTGCCATGTAAACGTCCCCTCGGCTTCGGTGCTGTTGAGCTGCATCACCCAGCCCTCGGCGGTGGGCTGCAACGCGGCTTGGACGCTAGACAGCTGCCGCCCAAACGCCGCTGCACTCTCCGCTGCCAGCTGCACCGACACCGGCAACGCCGCCGCTGCGGCGGTTTGGGAACGGTCAGCCGCCGCAGACAGCAAGGCCAGCCATGCGTCCACATCAAGGCGGGGGGTATGTGCAGAGAGCAGCAGCCCCGTTTTGGGTAGCGGTGCCAAACTGGCCGCCGTGCCCCGCCCCAGCCCAGCGGAGGTGGCTTCCACCCGAACATGCCCGCGCTGTGGCAAACCAGCGGGGTTGAGACGCAAATGGGCGGCAGCCTGTGTGCCTAAACGCACCCCGAGCAAAAAGCCGCCGCGCTCGGCATCGGCAGCCAGCCGTTTGGACGGCGCAGGGGCGGGGGTCAGGGTCAGTTGCAGCGGCAACGCCGTACCCTCTGGCTTGGTCAACGGGGCGGGGGCCAGCAAGCGGGTGCGGGTCAGCGGGCTATCGAGTGCCAAGGATTCCAGCCCCTGCCCCAGCACAAACTGGGCGCGGTAATCTGCCGGACCGGTCAAATAAGGCGAGAGCAAAGGCGCGTACTGGTTTAACGCGGTGGGGGCATCGACCGTGCCATTCAGGGCAAAACGCAGCTTAGGTCGCTGGTTGGCACCGGTACGAAACGGCGCGAGGGTCAGCGTGCTGCGCCCCCCCAGTGCCGTCAGCTGAATGCCACTGCTGCTCGCCCCTTGCTCGGTAAAGTCGAGCGTGCCGCGCACCGCCGTCAACGCGGGTAGGGCGGTAGGGCGGAAGGTCAGGGTATTGTCCTCGGCGGTAAACCGACCTTTGACCTCGGTGGCTTCGGGGGTGAATAGGGGGATGCTGAGGTTCAAATTGAGCCGTCCACTGCCGGTGGCGGCGGTGTCGGCGGCCAAGCCATCCAGCGCGAGGCGGTCTAGCGGGCTTTCTTGCAAAAATCGCAAAAAATCTGCGGTTTGGCCGTTAGCGTGGCCGGTCACCGCCAGACGGGGTGCCGCGCTCCCCAAATCCGGCAAAGTCACGGCAACATCGTGCAGCCGCACCCCGTAGAGCCGACCACTGCCTTCGGTGATTTCCATCCGCTTGCCGACAAAGCGCAGCTTGCCTTGGGCGTGTTGCAGGGCGGGCCAGCCAGGGGCATAGGCGAGGGTGACATCTTCGGCTTGGGTGGCGACCTCGAACGTGCCCTGAGTGGGGTCGTCGGCAAAGGGGAAGTGCTCAAGGTCGCCTTTGAGTGTCAGTTGGGTGGCTTTGGCGGTGCCGCTTTTCAGCGCGGCGGCCAGCCAAGTGCGGGTTTCGGCACTGATAAACAGGGGGAAGTAAGCAAACACCCGCGCGGCAGAAGCGCGTCCCAAGGTGGCCTGCAAGTCGGCCACCCCGATGTGGTCGGGGGTGTAGGTGTAGCGACCAGCCAATTGGCCGTTCACGTCTTGGTTGGCAAAGCGGATTTGCTTGAGGTTAACCGCCACCTGTTTGCTGGCGACTTGGCGTTGCCAGCTCACGTCGGCATCCAGTTGGTCAAAGCGCAGGGGCTGGGCAAACACGCTGGGCAGGGTGACGCTGGCTTCGCCCCTGTTAATCAGCCGCAAGCCGCCTTCGGCTTCGGAGAAATGCAGTGTGCCGCTCATGCCCGACACCGAGGGTAAGACCTTGCCGCCGCGCCATCCGAGCTGCCGGAACCCGCCGGAGACGCTGTAACGGCGGGGGGCGGTCACATCGCCTTGCCATGCCAGTTTGATCGATTCGACAAAGCCACTGGGGTCGAGGGTTTTCCATGCAGGGTTTTGGTCAAACGGCAGATGGCGCAACAGCGGTTTGAGCGCGGCTAAATCAAGACGTGACAGGGTGAGGGTGCCGTGCCCTTGCTCGCCTTCTTGCCATTCGCCGCTGGCTTGGCTGTGGTCAAACAAGCTACCGGTTTCGCTGACGGCGACCAAGTCTTCTGCTGTGAGCTGCCAGAGTTTTCTGGGCATTTCGCGCAGGGTCAGCTTGCCGGAAAGCGTGGGAATCCGCACCGCGTCGGCTTCGGGGCGCAGCCGCCACAGCAGGTTTTTGAGTGCCATTTGGGCGTTCAGCTCGACAATCCGCGTGCCGTCAAAGGCCAAGTCGATGCGGGTTTGCCCCTCGCCTTGGGGGACCAGCTGCGCTTGCTTAAAATAGCCCGCCCACGCCGGTAGCCGCACGCCGCCGACATCCACCACGGCCTTGCCGCGCCAATCAGCCCAATGGCGGACATCGTCGCCTTTCCAGTGCAGGGCAAAAGCGAAGCGCGACACCCAATCCGCCGGCGGCTGGGCGGTCAGGGTCAGGGCGTGGCCAAACCAATTGCGCGACAACTCAAGCTGCCCTTTGGACAAGGTTAGCTCGGCGAGGCCGGTCAGGTCGTCGTGCCAGTGCAGGGTGGTGTCGCCAAGGGTGATGTGGTTTTGACGCAGCAACCAATTGGGCAGGCTGGCATCGGTTTGGTCGTTGGTCATCGGCAGCCCATTGACCGAAAGCTGTCCACTGGTATCGCGGCGCAGGTCGATAGCCAAGCCGCTTAGCGCGATGCGGTGAAAGCGCGGCTCTAGCACCAGCAGGGAGGTCAGCGAGGGTTGTAGCTCCAGGCGGGAGAAGTGCAGCGGCTTGGCGTGGGGCGGGGCGGTTTGGGCGGCAGCAGGGGATGCAGCAGGCGGGGCAACGGTGAGCTGGTCCACATACAGCGTCAGCCGCCAGCGGTACCAGCCGCCGCCAATTTTGCCCAAGCTGACGGTGCGCCCCATGCTCTGGCCTAGGGCGGCTTCGAGCGTGGGTTTAAACTGGTTGAGGTTGGGCAGCAGCCAAAAATGCGCCAGCGCGGCCAAGGTCAGCAGTGCAGCCATACACGCGCCTAGCCCTGCCAGACAGATTCGCCACAAACGAATCAGCCGCGCAGAGCGAAAAAAGCAGGAAAGGCGCGACCAAATCAAATGCAATGCAAAAATCCAAATTGAGCGGGAAAAACAGCGTTAAGATAAAAAACCGCCTGTTTGTAACCCTAGAATTGAAGCGTCCATTATGCCAGCAAACCTTCCCGCCGCGATGGCTGCCGCCACCGAACACAGCCACTATCTGAGCCGCCTCTACCACGCCGACCCTGCGTTGGCGGCCTATGTGACCGCCGAAGCGCATCGCCCGTTTAGCCGTGAACACATGACACAGGGCTTTGCCAGCCTGCCGTGCGACACCGAAGAGGCACTGAAACGTAACCTCCGCAAGCTGCGCCAACGGATGATGGCGCACCTGATTACCCGCGATGTGGGGCGGTTAGCCACCTTGGATGAGGTGCTGACCACCATCAGCGACTTTGCCGAGTTTTGCGTTGAAACCGCCCTTGCAGCGGTCAAGCCGTTTTTGGCGCATTACGGCGACCCCATCGGCGAAGAAACCCAGACAGTGCAAGAGCTGATTGTGGTGGGCATGGGCAAGCTGGGCGGGGGTGAATTAAATGTCAGCTCCGATATCGACCTGATTTTTATCTACGAAGAAGAAGGCGAAACCAACGGCACGCGCCGGATTAGCAACCACGAATACTTTACCTTGCTGGGCAAAAAGCTGATTGCCGCGCTCTCTGAACCCACCGGCGATGGCTTTGTGTTTCGGGTGGATATGCGGCTGCGTCCCTACGGCGACTCGGGGCCTTTGGTGATGAGCTTGGCCGCCCTTGAAAACTACCTGCTAAGCCAAGGACGGGAGTGGGAACGCTATGCGTGGATTAAGGGCAAAGCCCTGACCGGCAACGCCGAAGCCCTCGCCGCCGAAGTCCGCCCCTTTGTGTATCGCAAATACCTTGATTTCAACGCCTACGGCGCGATGCGCGAGTTGTACGCCCAAATTCAGCGGGAAGTGGCACGGCGGGAGCTGATAGACAACATCAAGCTGGGCGCGGGTGGCATCCGCGAGGTTGAATTTATCGCCCAAGTCTTCCAGCTGATTCGCGGTGGACGGGAAAAGCGGCTACAACTGCGCTCCACCCGCCACGCCCTGACCCTGCTGGCCGAAATGAAGCTGCTAGAGGAAGACACGGTCAGTGAACTGCAAGCGGCCTATGCCTTTTTGCGCGATGTTGAACACCGTTTGCAGTATCTGGACGACCAGCAAACCCAAACCCTCCCGACGGGGGAAGAAAGCCGCGCCCGTATTGCCCGCAGCATGGGCTTTGCCGACTGGGACAGCTTTTTGGTGGGGCTGAATCAGCACCGCAACCAAGTTAATCGGCACTTTCAGCAGGTGTTTTTGCTGCCGACTGACCAGCACGCCAGCCATCCGCTGTCTGCCCTGTGGCAAGAAGTCAGCCATGCCCCCGAAGCCGCCGAGCCAGCCTTGGCCGAACTGGGCTACCACGACCCCGCTGCCGTGGCGCGGCAATTGGCTTCGTTGGCGCGAAGTCAGCGTTACCAGCAGCTCCCCGCCACCAACCGCAAACGCTTTGACGCGCTGATTCCACCGCTGGTTGAGGTGTCCGCCAGCTTTGCCAATCCCGATGAAACGCTGTCACGCATTTTGGGTTTGCTTGAGGCGATTAGCCGCCGTGCGCCTTACCTTGCCCTGCTGACCGAATACCCGCAAACCCTGCGCCGTTTGGCCACTTTGTATGCCGCCAGTCCGTGGGTAGCAACCTATCTGACCAAGCACCCTATTTTGCTGGATGAGCTGCTGGATGCGCGGGTGCTCTACGCCGAACCGGATTGGACGGTGCTGGCGGCGCAGCTCGAACAGCAGCTGGCAGACTGCGGGCAGGATGTGGAAGGCAAAATGGACGTGCTGCGGCACTTTCAACATGCCCAGCAGTTCCGCTTGGTGGCGCAAGATTTGGCGGGGATGTGGCCGCTCGAAGCCCTGTCTGACCAATTGTCTTTGCTGGCCGATACCGTGCTGGCCGCCACGCTGCGCCATGCGTGGTTGGATGTGGCCAAACGCCATATCGAAACCCCGCGTTTCGCCATTGTTGGCTACGGCAAGCTGGGGGGTAAGGAGCTGGGCTATGGCTCGGATTTGGATTTGATTTTTCTGTACGACGACCCCCATCCCGATGCCCCAGACCTGTATGCACGGCTGGTACGCAAGCTGTCTACATGGTTGACCAGCGCGACTTCGGCGGGGATTTTGTACGATGTCGATTTGCGCCTTCGTCCCAATGGGCAGTCGGGCTTGCTGGTCAGCTCGGTGGAGGCGTTTTTAAGCTACCAGCGCAAATCGGCGTGGCTGTGGGAGCATCAAGCCCTGACGCGGGCGCGGTTTGTGGCGGGGGACAGCGCGGTGGGCGATGCGTTTGAAAAAATCCGCTTTGACATTCTGAGCCAGCCCCGCGATTTGGCCGCGCTGCGCACCGAGGTTTTGGCGATGCGGGCACGGATGCGCGAAAGCCACCCTGCCCACCCCAGCAAACCCAAACACGCCCACGGCGGCATCGTCGATTTGGAGTTTATTGTTCAGTATTGGGTGCTGGCGTATAGCCATCTCCACCCCGAGTTGACGGGCAATATTGGCAATATCGCGCTGCTGAAACTGGCGGCCAATGCCGGTTTGCTCGACCACGACCACGCCGAAGCTTGCCAAGCCGCCTACCGCTATTATCGTCGGGTGCAGCACGCCGAGCGGCTGAACGAGCACGGCACCGGTGAAGCCGATGCCGCCTTGCCGGCGCATTACGCACAGGTTTCGGCCTTGTGGACGGCGGTGTTGGGTGGGGAGGGGTAGGGCTTACCGCGCCCCGTAGGTCGGGTTTTAACCCGACAAAGTAGTCCCCCCCCCGTAAAAACGCCCCGCCTTCTCGTCAGAGGGGCGGGGCGTTTTTGTGCTAATTCATCAGCAAAGTATCTATACCCCTGAATTGGCTACGCCATGTATAAAACGAAGCTAAATTGATGCTGTGCTTAATACATTGTCACTTTGAAAATTCTGCACTATTGTGCAGGATTTTTCCAAAATTTTAGGTGTTGTTATGCCGACCAGCACAAGCGAGAGCGAGATTTTTACCATCAAGCAGGTCGCGGGCTATTTTAAGGTCACCGAACGGACGATCTACCGACTCGCTGCGGCCAAGAAAATACCCGCCTTTAAGGTTGGAGGAACATGGCGATTTTCTCGCGCAGACATCGAAATCTGGATCAAGCAACAGTCAATGGAAGTGCTTGGGGATCGTACCGACCTTCCTGATTCGGTCAATACTCAATTGAAAAATGGAAAGCAAACATAATGCTGGCACTGACTTTGCGCGAAGAATTTCGGGGTAAACGCCTCAGTGGAACGGCTATCGAGTTGTCCAACGGAACCCATACCGGCGCGACCCAAATCGCGGCGCAAGCATTTCTGGAAATCACCTATCCCACGCACGATCTCCTGAAAGGCATCGAGGCTGTTGGCCCAAATCAAGGTCGTCCAGTGGTCGTTATCGGTGAGCGCGGCCTCGGTAAGTCGCATTTAATGGCTGCGCTCTACCACGCAGTCAGCGATATAACCTCAACCGGAGCATGGCTCAATTCATGGGCCAGAACGCTGAATGAGCCGCTGCTCGGCAAGATTGCCCTGCGTAGTGGAATGTTGGTGATTGGCGAAAGCCTGCACCGTCACCGCTACAAGTTTCTCTGGGATTTGCTGTTCGAACGCCATCCTCGTGGTACCTATATCAAGGGCAAATGGGAAGGGATGGGCATAGCTAAGACCGATATTCCCTCTGACAAACTCATTATTGAGCTGTTGCAAGACTGTCCCACAATGCTGCTGCTGGACGAATTCCAGACATGGTACGACAGCCTGACCAATACCAAACAGTATCCGTGGAAAAACTGGGCGTTCAACTTCATTCAGACACTTTCCGAGATTGCCAAGGAACACCCCGAATTGCTGGTGCTGGTTATTTCGGTGCGCAACGGTGGCAGCGATGCCTACCAGCAAGTGCATCGTGTTAATCCAGTTGCCATTGACTTCAAAGCTGGCGGCAACGCCGAGCGCATTCAGCAAGATCGGCGGCGGATGCTGCTACATCGCCTGTTCGATAACCGTCTTCAAATTCCATCAGCCAATATAGAAGTCTTGATAGCCAAGCACATCGCCGAGTATTTCCGTTTGCTCGACGTGTCATCATCAGATCAAGAGCGCAAGCGCAAGGAATTCATCGAATCGTGGCCCTATGCACCGCATCTGCTGCGACTACTTGAAGACCAGGTGCTGGTGGCGACTGATGCACAAGAAACGCGTGACATGATTCGTATCTTGGCCAACCTTTTTAAGAGCCGAGGCGAATTCACCCCGATTCTCACAGCTGCGGACTTCCGCCTTAACGACGACGGATCAGGCATTGGCGCACTACTCGACTCGGTCTCAAACCAACAACACCGCTCATTGCGAGAGAAAGCGCTGAGGAATATCACGTCCGTCACTGAGGCCGTGCCCGACCATGTCCACACCGTACCCCACTTACAGGAGATTGTCGGGGCACTCTGGTTGCGTTCTATTGCGGTCGGCAACCTTGCCGGTGCAGAACCTGCCACCTTGCAGGCTGACATTACGCGCAGCAAGTCGATTGACGACAACAGCTTTCACGTCGAACTGGCGACCGTCATTGAGAACAGCTTCAACATTCACCAAGACGGGCATCGGCTGGTGTTCCGCGAAGAAGAGAACCCACAGGCCAAGTTGATGGCCTGCGCACGTAACGACAAGCTGTTCGTGGATGGCTCCGACCTTGCCCAACTCGCCAAGGAAGTACGCTATGTCATCGGTGGCAACGAAGAGATTGCCAAGACCTTCCGTGTAATCGCTCTGCCAAAATCATGGCTATCCGACCCGTGGTCATTACTTGATGAAACTGAGCAGCCCGAGCGCTGGGATGACCGATTGCCCATTCTTGTATTGCCAGAAGAGCCGGACAAGCTCAACGAACGTCTTGGTCGCTGGGTGAAGGATCATCTGCAAAAGCGCCGCAACACTATCCGCTTCCTGCTGCCGCGCACCGGATTATCCAATGCATTTCAGGATCGCGACCTGTTGATTTACGCCCGCGCCGTGATGAAAGCACTGGAGTGGAGTGGTCAAAGCCCAGAGTACAAAAGGCTGCACACGAAGTACCAAGGCGAACTACGCGACATTCTGAAGAAACGCTTTGACCGTTTTGCCGTACTGCAGCGCTGGAACTTCACCGAGTCCAGCCAGTGCTTGTTCAGCATTGAGAGTCTGAAAAAGCAAGGCACTCATATCCCCGAGGGTATCGAGGAAGTTCTGGTTCATGACCTGTTCGTTCCCGAAGATTTTGAAGAATTTGTGCTGGAAGCTGCTGGTGAAAATTCGTCGGTCGGCAAGCTGCTGCGCGAATTGCAGGAGCCTAGGCCTGCAGGACAAGACTGCATTCCTTGGTTGGGCGAAACTTTGATGAAAGAACGCGTTCTGCGCTTGTGCGCACGGGGCAAGGTCGCTATCAACCTGCGTGGGATGGAGTATCTGCAAGTGCAGCCCAGCGAGGATGAAGACGCAGCATGGAAGCGCTTGCGACCCAAGCTATCCTATACCGGTCGGCAACTCGATGAAGTGTTCTTGCTGGTACCGTCAGCAGTACCGACCACGGGCGGCACCATACCGGCACCGCTGATTCCTCTCGGTGACCCCGCCAGTGCTGGCCTTTTTAGGGGCGCAACACCAACACTGCCGTTGATTGTGGGCGAGCCCATGCTTGGTGGCTTCACAACGCCAGCACCGAATAGCAGCGGAATCTTTGGTGCTGGCTCGATACCTCTTAACAGCAAGCCGCGCGTGAGTCTGAATAATCCTGCCACCTCGGCATTGAATCTGATTGGCAAACTGGAAGGCTGGGGTATTGGCCCTGCGACACCGGTCACTGAGGTAACGATCAAGGCCACTGCTATGACGGGCGCGCAGGTTAAGGAAATGCTCAAGAAGCTGCCCGATGGCATGACCTTCGCGCTGAGCCTTGAAAAGGACGATAACTGATGACACTTGATGCCGAAACTCTCCAAAGTCTGACCTCGGACATCCCTAGGGACGCGTGGCGCGTCATTATCGACTACGTTATTGAGATTGCCTCGAAGCCACTCGTCGCTGGTAACGCCCCGAGCGAGGTGACTAAGCGTGACCGCGAAATCGGGATGCTTGATCATTTTCTCTCGTCCAGCGGCTGGGATCTCTGGCAAGCCTTTGGTCAACCAGAAACCAGCGGCATTGAGCGCACATCAGATCGGTTGGTGCGCTGGTGGTCCGAG
>ERZ650307.96-NODE-96-length-40480-cov-14.797650_pt1 | contig 40480 bp, 38 predicted proteins | sample MGYA00376243_ERZ650307 | MGnify/ENA primary metagenome ERZ650307 (study PRJEB26733, sample SAMN07839242) | wastewater metagenome | biome: urban; feature: artificial channel; material: waste water | place: USA: North Carolina | collected 2016-03-31 ... | reverse complement strand
GACGAATATCTTTTATTTAGAAAACAAGAGTTAAAAGATAGTAGTTTTTATGTATATAAGGGAATATTGAACAATTTATTTAAAGAAATTTTAGATAAAAAATTTAATGAAGTTTCTAGTAGCTATTTTCAAAATAAAATTATGTCTTCCAACTCATCTATAAGTTATAAGCGTTCTCAAAAAGGATATGCTAATTTATTTTTTAAATATGCAATGAAAATAGGGTATACTAATTTCAACTTAATTGACGGGGTGCAACTTCCTAGAGATAAAAAAACTATTGAGCTTATCGAAAAAAAGAGATGTAAATTTTTATCAAGAGATGAGTTTCATAAGTTTAAGGAAAGTTTTGGTAAAAGTCGCTGTCAAATTAGAATGAATTATTTAATCGAATTTATGTATCTAACTGGTCTACGTATTGGGGAAGCTCTTGCTCTAATGTGGGAGAACGTTGACTTGGAAAAGAAAATGATAGATATTAGACATACTATTGATTATAGTAGCGCAAGTTTGAAGGATTTTAAAATTACAGCACCAAAAACAAGTAATTCATATCGGAAAATATCTATTAATAGTCGCTGTATAGAAATTATAAATGAAATGAAAATCTTAAATGAAGACTTCAATTTAAATGCCAAAAAGTTTATTTTTTTAAATTCTCAAGGTAGATTGATTAATCACAATTTATTAAATATTTATATAAAAAAAATAGGGGTGCTTTCAGGATTAAAAGGCAAAAATCCAAGAGATTTTTCAAGTCATATGTTTAGGCATTCTCATATTAGTTTGTTGACTGAGTTAGGTATTCCTGTGAAAGCAATTATGAGTCGTGTCGGTCATATAAATGAAAAAACGACAATTCAAATATATACTCATGTTACAAAAAATATGGAGTTAGATATTAGCGAAAAAATGGAGAGTATCTGATAATTTCTCTATACTAACCAAATACTAACCAAAAAGTTTGGTTAGTATAGAGATAACTAGAGAATATGGGAGTTTAAAATTTTAGTTTAAAGTGTTTGGAAGCATATGAAATAGAGGTTTTGAAGAAGTATGTAGAATTAGGGAGCGTAGCTGTGATATAATAGTACTAATTATCATCATTTTAGGAAAGGATTGAGTTTCGACTGAGAGGTATGTCTAGGTTGGCTCAAAAATAAATACTATGGCAAGTGAACCAAATCTCACCGGCGCAGAAGTTGTCGCTTTAACTGAACGCTATATGAATGAGCGCGATATTATTCTGGTCAAAAAAGCGTTAGTTTATGCGACCAATGCGCATAAAGAACAGTATCGTCAGTCAGGCGAACCTTATATCATCCATCCCATTCAAGTCGCAAGTATTTTAGCCAAACTGAAACTTGATGCGGTGACTGTTGCCTGTGGTTTTTTGCATGATGTTGTTGAGGACACAGAAACAACTCTGGATGATTTAGAAGCGGAATTCGGCCCTGAAGTCCGGATTATTACAGATGGTGTGACCAAACTCGGTAAAGTTGAGTACAAGTCTCATGAGGAACAACTAGCAGAAAACCACCGCAAGATGCTCATGGCCATGTCAAAAGACATGCGCGTGATCTTGGTTAAATTAGCCGACCGCTTGCATAACATGCGGACGCTCAAACATCTGCGCCCTGATAAACAAAAACGCATCTCTAGAGAGACGATGGCGATCTATGCGCCACTCGCCCACAGACTCGGGATTTCTCGGATCAAGTGGGAGCTGGAAGATCTCTCTTTCCGATATCTCGATGAAATTGAGTTTTATCGCATCAGAGGCTTGATGAAGGAAAAGCGTACGGATCGCGAACTCTTGGTCGAAGAAGTGACGTCTAAACTCAAAGACTACACCGAAAAAGCGGGCGTCATCGGGGAAATCTACGGCCGTCCTAAGCATATCTACAGCATTTACCGCAAAATGCACGATAAGAAAAAACGCTTTGATGAGCTTTACGATCTGATCGCTGTCCGTTGCATCTTAGAAACGACAAGTGATGTCTACACAACGCTTGGGTACATCCACGACCTCTGGAAACCCATGCCAGGTCGCTTTAAAGATTATATCGCAAATCCCAAGGCCAATGGCTACCAATCTGTACACACCACAGTTTATGGCCCTAAAGGTCCGATGGAATTCCAAATTCGGACACGGGAAATGCATGAGATCGCCGAGTATGGTGTGGCCGCCCATTGGGCTTACAAAGCAGGGCGTAAGGACAAGGTTTCTGCTAATGAAATTACGCAAAATCTTAACTGGATCCATGAACTTGTCGAATTACAAGATGAGTCAAATGACGCTCAAGATTTTGTCAAAGCCGTTCAAGAAGATATCTTGTCTGAAAAAATCTACGTCTTCACACCCGCCGGTGCCGTTCAAGAACTACCAGCAGGGTCAGGACCGATTGATTTTGCCTATGCCATTCATACCCAAGTCGGTGATAAAGCAGTTGGTGCCAAAGTCAATGGTCGCATGACCCCACTCACGCATGTGTTAAAAACAGGTGATGTGGTCGAGATTGTGACCAATAAAACATCATTTGGTCCGAGTCGTGACTGGATCAAGTTAGTCAAAACCAACAAAGCACGCAATAAAATCAAGCAATTCTTTAAAAATCAAGATAAGGAATTGTCAATTAACAAAGGCCGTGATATGTTGCAGGAATATCTGCAAGAGCATGGTTTTGTGGCTAATCAATATCTGGATAGAAAACACCTTGAACCTCTCTGTGATCGCCTCAATTTCAGAGATGCGGAGTCTCTCTACGCTTCTATCGGCTTCGGTGAAACGGGTGTTGTGACCGTTTTTAACAAATTGACCGAAAATGAGCGCCGTGAAATCGAGCGTGAAAAAGCCCGTAAAGAAGCGGAAGAGCTGATGAACGGTGAGGTTAAGACCAAGGCCGATGTCATGAAGATCCGTCATGATGGCGGGGTCAATGTCGCAGGGATTGATAGCCTGCTGATTCGCATGAGCAAGTGCTGTAATCCAGTCCCAGGCGATGATATTGTGGGTTATATCACGAAGGGACGTGGCGTTTCGATTCACCGTAGCGACTGTCAAAATGTGAAAAGTCAAGAAGATTATGAGAATCGTTTGATTGCTGTTGAGTGGGAAGAGCAAATCGGCAACAAAGATTATGTGGCCAATATCGATATTTTTGGCTTTAACCGCACAGGTATCGCCAATGATGTCATGCAAGTCTTGTCGAATACGACTAAAAAACTTATCTCGATCAATGCCCAACCAACTAAAGATTTGAAGATGGCCAATATCCATGTCCAACTTGGGATCAAGAACCTGTCAGAGTTGACAACCGTTGTAGATAAGATAAAAATGGTGCCAGATGTTTATAGTGTTAAACGCACGAATGGCTAAAGTAAAAAAAATCGAAAAAAAGTTAAGTTTTTGTTAGCAATTGCTTATCAAATAAGATATAATTAACATTGTAGTAGTGAGCTCATTACGAAGGTAAGGATTCTTTCCCCCTTTGAACCTTACCAAATTCCCTTTTTTACCATAAAACACCTTGATGGACGCATCGAGGTGTTTTATTTTGGCATTATTTGATAAGAGATCAATAACTTGTATTTTTCAGTCCGAATAGACATTAAACATGATAGAATAGAAAGTATGAAAATTGTCATTCAGCGCGTCAAGCGCGCAAGTTGTCACATTGATCAAGAACTTGTCTCAGAAATTCAGCAGGGCTTGTTACTGCTAGTTGGGATAGCAGATAACGACACCGAACAAGATATTGCCTATGCGGTCAGAAAAATAGCTAATATGCGGATCTTTTCGGATGAACAGGATAAGATGAACCTATCTGTTAAAGATATTCCTGATGGCGCGGTTTTATCAATTTCACAGTTTACCTTATTTGCGGAAACGAAAAAAGGCAATCGACCAAGTTTTACTAAGGCTGGAAGTCCTGACCATGCTAAAGCTTTATATGATAAATTTAACCAGGCCATGGCAGAAGAAGTTCCAACAGTTGTAGGTGTTTTTGGTGCAGATATGCAAATTTTGCTTGAAAATGATGGACCGGTGACACTTGTATTAGAGACTAAAGATGGTCGCGGCTTGTAAAAAAGAGTCTTTTTTGTTCGGAATTTTAAAGTTACAAGTGTACTTCACCTGTGATTTCAATCATTTTTCACGATTAAAAATGAATTCGGCAAAATTGTTGACAATTATCAGATAATTTTGTATACTTATGTCATACTGAATTTTCAGAATATTTTGATGTTTTACGATATAAGAGGAGAAACAATATGAAATTTAAGACTTTAGGAATCATCGCAGTAGCTAGTTTAGCCGCTCTATCGTTGGCAGCATGTGGTGCAGCCCCTGGTGGAAATTCAGCAGCGTCAAAAGGCACAGAAATTGGTAAAACTTTTAAATTAGGTTATGATCTTGAATTGTCTGGTGGTGTTGCAGCTTATGGCAATGCCGGAAAAAATGGTGCTAACTTAGCTGTTGATGAAATCAACAAAGCAGGCGGTATCAATGGCAAACAAATCACAGTTATCTCAAAAGATAATAAGTCTGATAATGCTGAAGCTGCAACAGTTGTCTCAAACCTCATTAATAATGATAAAGTCAACGCTGTGATCGGATCAATGACATCTGGTGCCGTTAAGTCAATGACACCAAACGTGACAAAAGGTGCAGTGCCATTGGTAACACCTGCGGGAACAGATGATACTTTGACTGTTACCAATGGTAAGGTCAATGATTATATCTTCCGTTCAACTTTCCAAGATAGCTACCAAGGCAAAGTTCTTGCTAACTATACGACTAATGAGCTCAAAGCTAAAAAAGTCGTGCTCTACTATGATAACTCATCTGACTATGCCAAAGGTATTGCTAAATCATTTGAGAAAACTTATACAGGAAAAATCGTCGACAAAGTTTCGTTCCAATCTGGGGATAAAGATTTCCAAGCAACCTTGTCTAAGATTAAAAGTGAAGATTTCGATGCGATTGTGATGCCAGGTTATTACAATGAAACTGGTTTGATTACGAAACAAGCGCGTGAACTTGGTATTGAACAACCAATCCTTGGTGGTGATGGCTTTGCTGACCCAACCTTCATCACACTTGCGGGTGATGCTGCAGCGACAAACGTCTACTACGTCTCAGGGTATTCGGCTAAAGCACTCGCTAATGAAACAACAACGAAATTTATCGCAGCTTACCAAGCTAAATATAAATCTGAGCCATCAATGTTTGACGCACTTGCTTATGATGCGGTTTACATGGTGAAACAGGCAGCCGAAGATACAAAAGCTAAAACGTCAGTAGATGTTAAAGATGGCCTAGCGAAACTCAAAGGCTTCAAAGGGGCGACCGGTGACATCACTGTCGATAAAGACCATAACCCTGTCAAAGATGCTGTTGTCGTGAAACTCGAAAATGGTAAAGAAGCATCTGCAACACTCGTTAAACCAGACTAATTAAGAATATTAGTGTCTAAATCACAAAGTCTGGAGGCTTTGTGATTTATGCGTTAAAATTGGAGAAGAAATGAAAAAAATTGCACTAATAGGCCTTGCGGCAGCGTCAATAATAGCCTTGGCTGCTTGCGGGAGCGCCCCAGGTACCTCAAAAGGTGGCTCGGAAAAAGGAAATACCATTGGCAAAACCTTCAAAATCGGGTTAAATATGGAATTGTCAGGAGCTTATGCTGCGCCTGGTAATGCTGAAAAAAATGCTATCCAATTGGCAGCAGACGAAATCAATGCTGATGGAGGTATTAATGGTAAAAAAATTCAGTTAGTTGTAAAAGACAACAAAACTGATAATGGTGAAGTTGCAACCGTCGCCTCAAATCTAACCAACAATGACAAAGTAGCTGCAATCATTGGTCCCATGTCATCTGGCGGGACACTTGCTGCAACACCAAATGTGACCAAAGCACAAGTCCCATTGATTACACCGACTGGGACAAATGATAGCCTAACGGTAAAAAATGATAAGGTACAACCTTATATTTTCCGGACGATTTTCCCAGATGCATTCCAAGGTAAGGTCATCGCTAACTATACTGAAGAAACTTTAAAAGCTAAAAAAGTCCTCGTTTATTATGACAATTCGTCGGATTATGCACGTGGCATTTTAGGGACTTTCAAAGATAATTATAAAGGTGAAATCGTTGATACCCTCAGTTTCCAAGGTGGAGACAAGGACTTCCAAGCAGCTCTGACCAAGGTCAAAAATAAATCATTTGATGCGATTGTCCTGATTGGTTATTATGCTGAAGGTGGTTTAATCACCAAACAAGCGCGTGAAATGGGCTTGAATCAACCGATTGTTGGTGGAGACGGTATCTCTGACCCAACTTATACTGAGTTAGCAGGCAGTGCTGCAACGGATGTGTATTATGTTGCTGGTTTTTCTACAAAAGCACCCTTTAATGATAAAACAACAGCATTTATCAAGGCCTATAAAGCAGCTTATAACGAAGAACCTTCAGCTTTTGCGGCCTGTGCATATGATGCGGTTTACATGATCAAGCAAGCGGCAGAGGATGGCAAAGTTAAGAACTCCGCCGAGTTGGCTAAGGCTTTAGCAAAAGTCAAAGGCTTGGTTGGCGTGACAGGGACGATAGATATCGATAAAAATCATAATCCTGTTAAGTCAGCTGTCATGGTCAAATTAGAAGATGGTAAAGAAGCTTCCGCTGAGATTGTGAAGTAATTTTCGAGAGAATCTTACTCTTTATCAGAGATTTGAGATGAAATAGCAACAAAATCCGAACGTTTGAAGTTAAATTTAAACGTTTTTTTGATAAGAACAGAAAATTGCTTGACAACTTTCTGAAAATTGATAAAATTATTGCCGAGGGCCTGAAACAAGGCCTCACCCTTTAGTTTATAGGAGAAGATCATGAAAAAAATGTCAAAAGTTCTCGTCGGTTTAACAGCTGTAGTAGCGATTCTCGTCTTAGCTGCTTGTAGTGCAGCACCTGGTGAATCAACCAATACGACAGGTAACCGAATTGGGAAAACATTTAAAATGGGTTATGACATTGAAATGACAGGTGCCGTTGCCGCTTACGGGAAAGCTGGCGAACGTGGGGCAGATATGGCTGTCGCAGAAATCAACGCGGATGGTGGTATTAATGGCAAAAAAGTTGAAGTGATTAAGAAGGATAACAAGTCTGATAATGCAGAATCTGCGACTGTCGCAGCTAACTTAATGTCAAATGATCAGGTTAATGCTGTCATCGGAACGAACGCGTCATCACAAACCAAGGCCATGATTCCCAATGCTAATAAATTTGCAGTTCCCATTGTTGCGCCAACTTCAACCAATGATGAGTTGACCCATCAAGGCAAGAAGGTCGAAAAATTTGTGTTTCGTGCGATTTTTCCAGATTCATTCCAAGGTAAAGTCATTTCAGACTTTGTCACAGATACATTAAAATCGGATAGCGTTGCGGTTTACTACGATAATTCATCAGATTATGCCAAGGGGCTTTACCAAAATTTCAAAAATAATTATAAGGGACAGATTGTCGATGTGGCGACCTACCAGGCGGGAGATAAGGACTTTCAAGCGCAGCTATCTAAATTATCGAAAGAAAAATTTGGTACCTTGCTTGTCCTAGGCTACTATCAAGAGGCAGGAATTTTGGTCAAACAAGCGCGTGAGTTGGATATTAACGTACCAGTTATCGGAGGTGATGTTCTCGCGGACCCGACCTTCTCGAAACTAGCAGGACCTGATGCGGCTAATGATATCTATTTTGTCTCAGGTTTTTCAAGTCTCAAGCCAGCTAACGCTAAAACAGAAGCATTCATCAAACACTATAAGGCCAAATACGGTGAGGCTCCGTCTGCGTATGCTGCCTGCGCTTATGATGCTGTGATGATGGTCAAGGCTGCAGCAACCGCTGAAAATGCTAAAACATCAGTAGATGTCGCCAATGGCCTTGCTAAAATCAAAAATTTCGAGGGTGTGACAGGTCAGATCACGGTCAATCAAAATCACGACCCGGTTAAATCAGCCTACTTGGTTAAACTTGAAAAAGGAAAAGAAGTTTCAGCAGAGATTGTCAATCCATAAAGCAAACAAGTAGTGAGGTTAACTTATTTTTAAAAATAAAATAGATGAAACAAAAAACCAAAAGGAGGAGCTGTTTTGCTCCTCTATTTGCTTTTTTGATCTGACGATTAAATAATCAAGGCACCATATTGTATTTTTGACTATCCTTTATCACCTCTTTTTTTCGTTTCAAGCTGCTTGATAAAGAGCGCCAAGTTACCTTTATTATGCCAGTCCATGTAAAACAAAGAGATTGGAAAAAAGGGAACATCTTGAAGATTTTTTTCAGGTGGCTGATTAGAAACAATACCATCAGGCTTTTCACCATTTAGCTGTTCATAAGTATAGATCTCGATTGGAGATGATGTGCCATTGATAATTTGAGTGATAAGCGCTTGTCGATGAAGTGAGGAAATACTGCTTTGTACTAGAAGTTTGATTGGTTGGTGGTGTTTCGCTGAAAGAATCCACAATAAGATTGTATAGTAATGCCATAAACTGGGAAAGTTTTGGATGAGTGCTCTAATTTCGTCATTTTCCTTATAGAGACTTTTAGTAAACTTTTTGATAAGTTTAGGGACAGTATCATCAACTCTATTAAACTTTTCGACACTTTTCACCAAGTCAAGTGTTTTGGCGCGACCGCTAAAAATAGCAGCTTCACGATGAAAAAGTTCTAAGTTATAAGTTAGGTATTTGATTTCATGTTGTTTTAATGATAGCTGAGATTTCTCTTGAAATTGCGTCAGGAAATATTGAATGCTAGGAGAATTGTTGGACGGGATTTGAAGCAGATATTGCTCACATTTCTCTGACGTAAGTACATTGGCACGACAAAAGAGAAAATATAAGTTGCGGCATTCTTTTTGTTTTGTTCGCAAATCAGGACAATCGTTTAAAAATTCAAAGCCATCTATTTTTTTGAAAAAATCATCATATTTAATAAAAGGAGAGTCTTGTATTATAAAATCCTCTTCTGAGTCTATAAAAAAACCAAATTTACTAGACATTTGAAAAATATAAAAACCTAATTTTATTTTTGATAGGGCAGTATGTGTGATATGTGGTACAACGTCTAATACTAGTTGTGTAACTTGATCAAGACTTGGAGAAGTCGTGATAATCTGATCTATATTGCAACCTAGAAGTAGGTTGTAATATAGAAATCTAATTTGATGTTCTTCACCTTGGAGTGGATTGTTTTGAAGAAAACTAATTTTGCAGTGATAAGGTTTAAGAAAGTCATTTAATTGTTTGATGTGGAGAGAAGCGTTGGATCTACTGAGTTTTAAATCAAGATATAATTCTGTAAAAGTGATTTTTGGATTCGTTAAAATACTCATGATAATCTGATATTTGACAGATTTTTGAATCAAATAGTGGTACAAGTCAAAATAGTTAAAGTCTGTTTTCAATAACATTTTGAGTTTACCTTTTTCAAGTGTAAAGGTCTTTAAATCATTTCTTTCACAATATGTTAACAAGGTGTAAAGATAAGTTTTGATTGTTTTTTGGGTGAGATTAAGTTCAGTCTCTAAATCGATAAAAGAGATCTCTTTTGTAGGCTTCTTGCTAACTTGACTAACAATTTCTAAAATATGTTTATATTGTTTGTCTAATAGAAAAGTTTCCATATAAAGTGCCTCCATCATTTCTAGTTATATTAATTAGTATATAAAATTTTTATACAAAGGGGAAATATTATTATCAATACTTCTTTTTATTTTAAGGGATTTGAGTACTCAACCCTTTATTTTAACGGAGTCCTTATTTTTTGCCTCTTTTTAGGGATTTTTTGGGGTCTTTTAATGGGGTCTCTTTTTTTAAAAAAGTGGTATTCTAATAGACGTACATGAAATTAAAATATTTGTGTTGCACATTAAAATAATAGTAGCTATTAAATTGTTTTTTTTATTAAAAATAGCTAATATTAAAAAAGGGGGTGATTAGGATGAAAAAGACAATTTTGGTTGTGCTATCTTCTATGTTATTAAGTGGATCGTTACTTGCTAACGCCGATGCGATAAGTCAAGAAACAACTGAAACTGGCATTGTATTTACACAAAAAAAAGTAGTCAGTTCTCCGCGTAATCCAAAAGATCCGAGGGAACCATTTATAGGGAAGCAAGGCTTTATCGACACTTTCGAAGATGATAATGAACAGAATCATTCGCTAGCGACACAAGCGAATCCGAAACTTTTAAGTTGCAATGAGGAAACAGACTTCGGCTTGTCTCATGTACCTGCGAATCTATCATTTGGTGTGATTAGAGATACAGAAGGTGTTTCAGTTTATCGTTCCCATGGGAATGGTGCATTTTACGAAGATGAAAATTTTTTTTTACAAATGGTGGATAATCGTGATAAATCATCTACTGGTTGGCACATTAGTGTGCAACTGCAAGATAAGATTTCTTCTGCTAGTGGTTCCCATAAAGTGGATGGCGCAATGCTCTGGTTTCCAAAAGGTGACGCAAGAAATGAGTTGAATCAAGATAGTGCAGTAGTTGACACATCGAATTTTGAAAATTTTGGTGGTTACGTCACTGATACAACACCGTTAGAAGTTTGGCGTACAAAGGGGAATGTAGAAACACGCGGGAAAGCTGTTTCAACTTATGTTTGGGATGCTAACGCGATAGAGCTACATATCCCTGACAATGCTGGACTTTTAAATGAGAAATATTCATTTAGAATACTTTGGACAGCAGCAGTATCACCAGATATATAACTATTAAAAATAGAAAGAGATTTAAACATGAGAAACCTAAAATTATTTTCGGTATTAGCTTTAGCAGTGTTTGCAGCAACTGTAGCAAACGAAGTTGTTAATGCTGATCCACTTCTTGATCGTTCGACAGCAGGAAGCATTGAATTTGACGATGATACAACGACAATCGTTACACCAACGGATCCAGAAAATCCAGGATCAGTATTGCCAGTTACACCAACCGACCCAGCGTATCCAGGCGAAGTTATTCCTGGACCTAGCGGTGGCTTGTTCTTAGCGACTATCCCTAAAACCTTCAATTTTGGTAGCCATAAGATTGGTGCTGCAGATATTTTTTCTGGGGGTATTTTAACTTATGATCAAGAGGCAAGTTTTGATGATAAAACTTACTCACAAGCAGTAAGCGTCCATGATGGTCGGATTGCAAAACATGATTGGATGCTAACTGCTCAATTATCGGCATTTGATTCTGGTAAATTAACTGGTTCAACAATTACAATTGATCATGTTAAAACAGTTTCTCAATTTGCAAATCAAGAACCATTGTTGATTCAAGGTGCAAAAACAGAAATCACACAAACTAGTCCGGTTAATTTCTTAAAATCTAATCCAAAAGCAAAAGGTGACACTTCTGCAATATGGACAGATGCCTCAGATGTAAAAATCCATATTCCTGCAGATAAAATCACTAAGGGTATGCACAAAGCAACAGTTGATTGGACTTTGGTAGCGGGTGCTAACTAATTGCTCCAATCTAAATATACTTGTATCAAATAAAACTATTAAGATATGAATGAAAGAGGAATATGAATTATGAAAACTATTAAATTATTTTCAGCTTTGGCGTTGACACTTGCGACAGCAACAGCAGTTTCAACAGTAGCTTCTGCAGAAACAACAAACTCATCAGTTGAATTATTAACTGATACTGGTAGTGGTGCAACAATGATTCTACCAACTGACCCTGAAAAATTAGGAACTGATTTGCCAGGTGCAATCTATCCAAGTGGTCAAAAACCTGACATTACTGATCCATCAGTTGTTAAAGGAAAAGAGATTGTAACAAATACGACCTATCCGAATGCAGTTGTTCCAGGATATGCTGGGGATCTTTATTTCTCATTGCTTCCTAAACAATTTAATTTTGGTGCGCACAAGGTCAATGCGGCCGACCAACAAAAAGGTGTGACTTACAAACAAGAATCAGCGCAGCCTTTTAGTCACGTTCAAGCAGTTGAAGTCCATGATGGACGTGTGTCTACTGGTGACGATTGGCATGTAGCAGCGGACTTGGGAGCATTACCTAATATTAAAGGAGCCACCATCACTTTTAGGAACACTAAAGTGAACACTGAGTACACTGGAGGTGCGATTAGATTGGGTAAAGATCACAATGTAACAGCCAAAACCTTCACATTAACTGAAGGGGCTGGGGCAAAAAATTTCTTGAGTGCAGGTACACAATCTAAAGGTGACAATTCTGCTTACTGGCGTGATATTAATGATTTAGAAATCTCTATCCCCGCAGGTTCACTAAAAGTTGGTGCCCATACTGCTGATGTGACGTGGACGTTAACCAACACACCAGAAGTTTAAAATTTAAAACATTAATTCAATTAAAAATAAGAATTAGGAGAAAGAATCAAATATGAAAAAGACTAAATTATTGAGTGCCGTAGCACTTTCGGTAGCTTTGTTGACAGCTACATCAGGTGCTGTTTCAGCTGCAGTTGTTGATGCAACAGGAAAAGCAAAAGAATCGACAGCTAATTCAGCTGGTTTTGTGACAGATAATACAACTGTCGTTGACCCACAACTTCCTGGTGGGGGTGGTGTTGATACATTACCTTCTGGTCCAAATAATCCAGATACAGTAGATCCGAAAGTAAAAGCGAGTGATCTAGCATTATATGCTTATCCAACTGAATTCAACTTTGGTGTCACAAAAATTTCTGCGGCTGACAAACAGAAAAATACAGTTGTGTTGACCCAAAAGAAATGGGCTACTATCAATAATAATTCCGATGGCACTGATACAACAGATCCAGTAAAACTTCATCAACGGGATTTCCAAAGTCTACGGGTTCAAGATGGACGATTAAACACAACAGATTGGACAGTTTCTGCAGAGGCAACACCTTTTACAAATGGTAAAAAATCATTGATAGGTGCTAGTATTAATATTGCTAAAGCAACTGAATACACATCTGATCCTAAGGGGAAAGTAGCAGCAAAATCAAAATTCAAGATTGAAGCAGATGGTGCTACTGTGACAACAGACATTTTAAAAGCAGATCCAGAAGCACGGTTCATGTCAGATCTTAAATGGGATACTGATAAAGTAACGCTAGAATTTCCTGGTTCTGTTATTGATACAGGTAACTATAGTTCAACGATTACATGGACTTTGTCAGGAACACCTGATGTATAATTACTAAAATGATGTGCTTGGAGATATGCAAGTAGTCATTTTTGTCTTTTCAAGATGAACGATTTAGTTTAAGGAGTTGTAACATTAAAATGATAAGTAAGAAATTATTGTGTCCTGCAGTATTTCTAATCGTTGCAATATTTCTTATTGGAACGGTTGCTTCAGCTGATACGCAAACAAGTAACGTTTTTGCATCTTTTAAAGAAGATACATCGCCTATTAATCCCAAACTGCCAGGTAAAATTGGTGGGGGGAAAAGTGATCCAGAAGCCCCAGCGGATCTTTTAAATCCATCTAAAGGACCCACTATTTACACACCAATTGGCAAAAATGAACTTGGTATTGTGCAACATCCATCAATTTTTAACTTTGGTGAAACAATTCTTAGACCAGATAGCAAAAGAAAAGATTTGGTCGTTAAAGCTTTGTCTAAAAATAAAGATGGGACAGATTTTGTAGACAAATATGGAGATGGTTCATATGTGCAATATGTGACTGTCTATGATGGTCGCACAGCCTCAGATGGGTGGCAATTAAGTGCTTCGGCAACCGAATTAACAGATGTAGCTGCTGTCTCAAAAAAATTAACAGGTGCAACAATTTCAGTCGCTAATACGATGCGTTGGAATAATGATTTGGATGCTGGAAAAGGTGCCAATAAGAACCTGACAGGATCGGATTTTACACTTACAACAGATGGCACCCCTGTTATAGTTATGGGGACAACTGATGCAAAATATGAATCTGATATTGTCTTTCGTTCAGAAGATGTTGCCCTGACTATACCCAAGGCAACTATTAAAGTTGGTAACTTTGCATCAACGGTTACATGGACTTTGGTTGCAGCAGCAGCAACACCATAATATTAAGAGAAATGAAGGTTTTTGTCCTGTCATACTCTGTCATACAAACCTTTAGAAAATTTGTTTTAAATAATGGTAAATTTAAAAAATCGTAGTTTAGTATTAGAGTATCAAGATGATGTAAAATTTGTGAACCTTGAAAGGAAAAAAACATAACAAATATGTTAAACAAAAAAATTAAATATCTATCAATTACTCTAATGCTGACAATGCTTATGGCTAGTCAAATTTTCACGGGAGCAATGATATCACATGCGGCAACGCAAGGTAATTACTCTATTCAAAAGGTAAACCCAGAAAATGGTGAAATCAAGGAAAATGCTTCTTACTATGATTTGAAGATGGCACCAGGTGAAACCAAAACAATTGAAGCTAAAATTCTCAATAAAAGCTCTGAAGAAATTACGGTTAAAGATCAAGTTTTTTCAGCTTTTACGAATGCGAATGGTCAAATTGATTATACAAAACAGGCCGATCAGTACGATAAAAGCTTGAAAATCAAAATGAGTGACATTGCAAAAGTCAAAGCAAGTGATATTAACGCTAAAGTCCCACCAACTGGAGAAACAACCGTTAGTGTGGATATTACGGTGCCTCAGGATGCGCAAACAGGTGTTATCTTAGGATCGTGGCATTTTGAAAAAGAAGATCAAGTTGATAACGAAGGTAAAAAAGAAGGGGTTACCATTAACTCTAAATATGCCTATGCGCTTGCAATCAAAATTACAGTAGACAAAGAAATTGAAAAACCAAGTCTTAATCTTTTAAACGTTTCAGTTGGTGAGGTTAATTATAGAAAAGCGTTTCTGGCAGAGTTGCAAAATGATATGCCTGCAATCACAGGAAAGATGACAATTGAGGCTAAAGTAACAGCTAAGGGGAAATTTGATACACTATATGAAAATAAATTAGAAGGACTTACTTTCGCACCAAATTCTAACTATAAATTTCCAGTATTTTTAGGTACAGACCAGTTTAAAGCTGGTGAGTACACTTATCGTATCAAAGCAACGACAGATGATCCAAAGTGGTCAAGTAAGACTTGGGAATGGAACAAAGACTTTACTGTCTTGCCAGATGAAGCTAAAAAGGGAAATTCTCAGGCAATTAATGATCCAAGACCTGAGAAAGTGCCAACGTGGGTTTACTTTGCGATTGGTGGATTAATATTATTGGTTCTGTTACTTATTCTATTGTTGCTCATTTTAAAGAAACGTCGTAAAAAGAAAGAAGTTGAAGAAAAATGATTGATCTTAGAGGTAACAGAGTTAAGGGGAGCAGGGTGAAAAAAATCGTTAAGTGTCTGTTATTGGCGCTTATATTGCTCGTATTTACGGGGTCGCTTCATATTTCAGCTGAAACTTATGGAGAATTTCAAGTAGAAAAAGTAGCACCATCGCAGCCACCGTTACCGAGTGGCGGAAGTGGTGCTGACACCACAAATAAACTTCCTGTGACAGGAGAGCAAATAGCTATTTGGACTGTATTTGGTGGATTGCTCCTGCTCGCTTTTGTGCTTCTCCTTCTTGTTCTGAGAAAAATAAAAGAAAGGGTGGCAGATGACGTTTTTGAAAAATAAAAAGCACTACGTGTATGCATCAATGGCTATTGCCATCGTTTTAAGTATGGTGCTAGTTGGAACGAAAGCGAATGCACTTGTTTCACCAAATGTGGGATATGAGAAAGTTGGTATCGACCCAGATGACAAGCGGGCTGATTTTGAAGCTGCAGCAACACATCTAGATGCTAATAAGTCCTTCACATCTATCACCATCAATACACCAGATGAAGTGAAGAATGATGCAATCTATAAGGATACTGCTATTGCCAATAATACCTACAAAGCCGTTTCAACCTTACCTGATTTCATGGCTGCCTGGCGTGATGGCAAAGTCACTTATATCGAAGTATTGGCTGATTTGCCTAACACATCATTCAGCAATGATGTGCGACCAGATGGTGCAAATCTTATTATTCAAGGTAACGGTAATAAAGTTGACTTAGGGACTGGGAGTTTACAATTAAGTAAAATAAACACAGAAACAAGCATTACGCTTAATCATGTTGAGATGCAAGAAAATCTCTCGATAAGTAAGGGAGATAGTACCATAGCCCTTATCAGAACCAATGGCGGGATTGGAACCAAACTGACAGTCAATCTGCATGATGTTAATGTCTCTAAAGGTACTTCTTCAAGTACTAACGGTCCAGTTCATGGTGTGTATGGTGTTGGCGCAAGAGTTGTCTTATCTGGTAATAGTACGTTTGAAATAGCTGGATCAATTGCGCGAAATGTTGGGAGTGTTGAAATTGCTAATGATGCTAAGGTCAGATTAACACGAAATGCTCTCGATTTATTTACGGGAGAGTTCGTCTTTGATCGGTTGCCATCAGGTAGTGTAAGCAAAGTGAATGGTCTTCGGATGGGTGATCGCTCAATAAATGATGCTAGTCAATATAAAGGTACAGGGACTAGTACTGCTAGTGGTGGTGATGCTGCAAATTCACAACCCGTAATTGGTAAATTTGATATTGTACAGACAGGCGATGAAGTCACCTGGTACCAAAATAATTTTGGTTATTTCATTAGGTCATCTTCTTATGATGTAGGCGATTACATTTTTGGTCAAAATAATACGATTGAAATTCCTAAAATAACCAATGGGAATGCTTTAACAGTTGGGTATGGTAAACAACTTATCTTTAATGCAGGGACTGTTTTAAGTATCATGCAAGCTATGAATGTCTCTTCTTCGCCAATACAGACTGTAGGTGGTTCAATTAGATTTATTTCTCCAAAGAGTCTGCATATAGCAGTTCAGACTAGTAATGGAGGAACTAAAACGGGTAATGTCCTTCTTGCAACCTCGGGTTCACCTCTTATCATTACAAATTCCTCTATACAAGCTTGGAATGGTAGTGGAAGCTCAGGATCAAGTAATCCGAATTTTACCGAAACTTTTCGGATACTCGAAGCAGATGATAAAGGTAGTAAAATTAATGGTTCGGGTAAAAGGAAGGCTGATTTATTTGGTAAAGATAAAGGTACACGTGAGTTCAAAACAGTTGCATTAGGTGTTGGTGAGATTAAGCTTAACTATATTGACCAAAATGGTAATAACGTAGGGGACACAACCTACCCATTAACTGATGGTGTTAATTTTGTTGGTCAGAGTCTTAACCTAGTGACCAAAGAATTTGCCATTGACAAAATGCCTACAGGTTATAAATGGGCGATTGATGAGCAAGTTTATGAGAAAGCCGGCAGAGGAGATCAGGGACAACCAGGTGGCGACAACACTGACGCTGATGATAATGGTGACAGTTTCGGTCAGGCGAATTTTGCCATTGTTCCAATGCAAGGTGAGACTTATACCTATAACATTTATGTTTATAGTGAATCAAATCCAAATACCACCTATACTTATGTTGACCCGTGGACTGGCTTGTCATTTAAGTCGGATAAAGTAACAGTTGGTAGTGAGAAAGTTGGGAATTATGTGCCAGCTCATGTGGGTAATACGATTGATTGGACAAATAAACTTTATACCGAAACGAATGTCCCAACAGGTTATGTTTACGTCCCAAGTCGTCTGTTACCACCGACTATGTCACAGCCAACAACGACAGAAGTCAAGGATGCTGTAACACCATCAAATACGATTATTTATGTCTACGATCCTAGCTATAAGGGAAGTTTGACACTTTCTACTGTACCCAATCTTGATTTTGGTGCCCAATTAATTTCGCCTGAAAATAGAGGCAAACTCTATCCAGTAACTTTTTCAGATGACTTAACCGTGACTGATGACCGTAGAATTGTTAAAGATGGCTGGCATTTAGCAGTTCAGCAAGCAGCACCTCTTACATCAACAGACGGTAAAACGGTGTTAAGAAACGCCATTTTCTTTCGTGAAGTAGATGGTGGGACACTAAAGCCTCTAGAAGGTGGCGGTGATCTAGCTGTTTATAACTATGTATCTCAAGCAGCTTTAGGGGTTCAAGAAATAGTTAAACCAACAAGTAATTGGAACAAAAAAGCAGATGGAGCAGGTTTCTACCTTAAAGATAATGGTAAATTGAAGGCAGGAGATTATTCGACTGTTCTAACATGGACATTGGGGGCAGGACCAAGTCAGTAACTGATGCAATGTGTAACCTTTTAGCAGGTTTACTAATATAAGATGAAAAAATAGCACTTTCAATCAAGTATTCAGATTGAAAGTGCTATTTGCTTAAATTTTATATATTTTGTTACTGGTAAGAAAAGATAAAGAGACTGTGAGAATAATACTTTTTTGGGAGAAGCAAAACGCCCACTCTTAAATTGAGTGGACGTTTTTGATTTAATAATCCATGTGGATGTAAGATGCGGCATTTTTAGGAATGGTACGGATGCTAGTTTTGCCTAAGCCAGCTGCGGCGTTCATTTCTTTGACAGTGACAGTATCACCAGAAACACCGATAACAACTGCAACGTGACCATAAGTGGCATCAGCTCCTGCACTACCAGGTGCAAAGACCGCAATGGTCAAATTGGCAACAGGTTGGTCATCAACACGGAGCCCTTCACGGCTGGCATTGGCTGCCCAGTCTTTAGCGTTGCCCCACCAATCACCCATACGTGCTTTGAAAACGTCTTTGGCATACCATGTACAGTTTCCAGCAGCGTAAGTGTTACCAGTGCTATAAGGACCTTGGTTGACATCGATTGGTACCGCAAGGTCGCCATCAAAATCAACATAATCTTTGAGTAAGTCATACCATTTTTGAGCATTTTGCTCGATGATACTTACTTGTGTTTGAGGATCTGTTAATGCAACGCCCTCATAGTAAAGTGACCAGTCAAGACTTGCTTGTTTTGGATCCGTTGCATTACCAACGATATCTTTAACCTTGGTGAAAGCACCATTTAATTCCGTAGAAACTAACTTGAGCTGCACATCAAGTGATAAGGTTCTGGCTTCAGCTTTAGACCAACGGTTACCATTGATCATATTAGACCAACCAGACCACTGGAAAACACCAGCTACGCCGCCAGAATGATTGACAGCTTCGGGATTGAAACCTGATTCGCGTTCAGCTACTGCCAGTGCGCCTGAAGCACCTTCAAGTGTGAAACCTTCTTGTGCCATCAAGTGATTCGCGATATCAATGGCGTTTTGCGCATTAACTACGGTTAGATTAGTCTCGCTAGCTAAGGTTTCTGCTGTAATGGTTAGGATACTACCATTGATCGTCTGGGCAGGTTTGATAACTAATTCCTGACCCGCAAAAATATAATCGGGGCTAGGGAGTTTTGAGTGCTTGGTGATGTCCTCAACTGAGACCTTTTGTGCTTGCGCGATGTCCCATAAGGTGTCACCAGGTTTAACAATATAGGTTACAGCTGGGATGATGATGGGGTCAGGGCGCTTGGCAGCAACAGCAGGTTTGATGATCAGTTCTTGGCCAATATAAATGAAATCTGTATTGGTCAGCTTAGAATTTTTAATGATATCCTCAACTGAGACGTTTTGCGCTTGTGCGATGTCCCATAGCGTATCGCCAGGTTTAACGGTATAGGTTATAGCTGGCTGAGCTTTTGCAGGCGCTGCTGGTGTTGCAGTAGCAGCGACTGCTTGCGCTGGTTGGCTAGTTTCGATTGTTTGACCTGCTACAATTTGAGCAGGATTCGAAATCCCGTTAAGTGTCGTGAGTGCTTCAACACTCGTATTAAATTTTTGCGCGATATGCCAAAGGCTATCGCCAGGTTCAACGGTGTAAGTGTCTGCCGATGCAGCATTTGAGAATGCTAAAACACCCGCGACTGTACTAGCACTTAGCGCAAATTTCACTGTAGTTTTCTGATAATTATTGATGGTTGGTTGATCGTGCTTACCCATGTATTCTATCCCTTCTTTATGATACGGTAATTTACTATATGTTCTATATTATATCACAGACTACCTCAAATACGAAACAATAGATAAATTTTTGATTAAGAATCAATTAAATCAATCGAACCAACTTGAATTTTCAGAAAATTATGGTAAAATGAGTAAGATAATTATCTAATTTAGCGGGACATGATAAACGTTTCATGTCGCTTTGAAAGATATGACATAATAAATTAATAAAATGGAGAAAAGCAATGCAAATTATTGTCAATGGCTTGATTCTCGGTAGTGTCTACGCGCTGATTGCGCTTGGTTATACTATGGTTTACGGGATTATTAAGCTGATTAACTTTGCGCACGGCGACGTCTATATGATGGGCGCTTTTATGGGCTATTATTTTATCAACAGCTTACACATGAACTTTTTCGTCGCCCTGATTTTATCAATGGCGGGTTGTGCCTTATTAGGTATGGCCATCGAATTTTTGGCCTATCGCCCTTTGCGGAAGTCGACCAAAGTCGCAGCCTTGATTACAGCGATTGGTGTGTCATTTTTACTTGAAAATGTCATGATTTATTTCGTTGGCTCTGCCTCACGTCAATTTCCGAGTGCCATTAAGGTGAGCAAATATGCCTTTGCTGGCGTTACCATCACCAACGTCCAGTTGATGATCCTGGTGACAGCCGTGATTTTGATGGTGCTCTTGCAGCTCATCGTCAAAAAAACGAAGATGGGGAAAGCCATGCGTGCGGTCTCTGTCGAAGCTGACGCAGCCCGTCTGATGGGGATCAATGTCGATCGGACGATTAGCTTCACCTTTGCTCTAGGCTCAGCACTTGCTGGTGCGGCAGGTGTTTTGATCGGTCTTTACTACGGTTCAATCGACCCACTTATGGGAATGGCGCCAGGGCTAAAAGCCTTTGTTGCGGCTGTTCTCGGTGGGATCGGTATTATTCCTGGTGCCGCGCTCGGTGGGATTGTTATTGGTCTACTCGAAACAGTGGCGCAATCCTTGCCTGGTAAGCTTTCCTGGGTTGCAGGTTACAAGGATGCCGTTGTTTACGCCGTCCTCATTATCATTCTTTTAATCCGTCCTGCCGGCATTCTCGGCAAAAACGTGAAAGAGAAGGTGTAAGCTGATGAAAAAAAATCTAAAAACAAATCTCATCTGGCTAGCGATTATTGCCGTTGTCTATGCGATCCTTTCAGCCTTAATCGTCGCGGGCATCATTAATGCTTTCGTTGCACAGATCATCACGCAAATCGGGATCAACCTAATCGTTGCTGTCGGCCTCAACCTCGTCATCGGCTTTACAGGACAATTCTCGTTTGGCTCGGCTGGCTTCATGGCGATTGGCGCTTATACATCGGCCATCGTCACAGCGCGTATGGCACCGACTTGGGGCACGATCTTCTTGTCAATGCTGATTGGCGCGATTATAGCCGGTATTGTTGCAGTCATCGTTGGCTACCCAACCCTACGTTTGAAGGGTGATTACTTGGCCATTGCGACGCTTGGTGTTTCTGAAATCATTCGGATTTTGATCATGAATGGTGGCGATTTAACCAATGGTGCAGCCGGTTTATCAGGGATTATCCTCTTTACAGACTGGGGGATGACTTTCATCTTTGCAGTTGTAATTATCATTCTGATTCTGAATTTCATCAATTCACCATCAGGTCGTGCCACGCTTTCCGTTCGTGAAGACGAAATTGCTTCTGAGTCCATGGGTGTCAATGTTACACGTGTCAAAGTGATTGCGTTCACGCTTGGTGCTATGGTGACAGCCATTGCTGGTAGCCTCTATGCAGGCTTTATCGGAACGGTCACACCGAAAGACTTTACTTGGATGAAATCGGTGGATGCCTTGATCATCGTTGTACTTGGTGGTTTGGGTTCTATCACAGGGACTGTTATCGCAGCCATTATTTTAGGCTTACTCAACATGTTCCTTCAAGATTTCGGTGCTATCCGAATGATTATCTACTCACTTGTCTTGATCTTAGTGATGATTTTCCGTCCGGGTGGCTTGCTTGGCACATGGGAATTCAAAATCTCACGGTTCTTCAATAAAAAAGAAAATAAGGAGGCTAAATAATGGCGCTTCTTGAAGTTAAAAATCTAACTAAAAATTTTGGTGGCTTGACGGCTGTCGGTGATGTGAATATCGAGCTTGGTGCTTCGGAACTTGTGGGTCTTATCGGGCCAAATGGCGCTGGTAAAACAACACTATTTAACCTTTTGACTGGCGTGTATGAGCCATCTGAAGGAACGGTGAGTTTAGATGGTAAAATTCTAAACGGTATGCCGACTTATAAAATCGCTGCTGCTGGTTTATCACGGACCTTCCAAAATATCCGCTTGTTTAAAGATTTGAGCGTTTTGGAAAATGTGTTGATTGCTATGGGCACACGTAAAAAATCTAAATTGATCGAATCATTTTTGCGCTTGCCAGGCTATTATAAGCAAGAAGCAGAAATGAAAAAAGAAGCACTAGAATTACTGGCCATCTTTGACTTAGATGTCAAACATGATAGCTTAGCGAAAAACTTGCCTTATGGTGAACAACGTCGTTTGGAAATCGTTCGGGCACTTGCAACACAACCTAAAATTCTATTTTTAGACGAGCCAGCAGCCGGCATGAATCCGCAAGAAACAGCGGAATTGACAGCCTTGATCAAACAAATTCAGCAACAGTTTAATATCACAATTCTTTTAATCGAACATGATATGAGCTTGGTTATGAATGTCACAGAGCGGATCTATGTGCTGGAATATGGTCGCCTCATCGCCCACGGTACACCAGATGAAATCAAGCATAACAAGCGCGTAATCGAAGCATATCTAGGAGGAGAAGCATAATGGCTATGTTAGAAGTTAAAAACCTTGACGTCCATTATGGTGTCATCCAAGGTGTTCGGAACGTCTCTTTTGAGGTCAATCAAGGCGAAGTTGTTTCCTTAATCGGTGCCAATGGTGCTGGAAAAACGTCGATTCTTCGGACGATCTCAGGACTCGTGAGACCTTCTAATGGGACAATTACCTTTGAAGGACAAGAGATTCAAAAAACACCCGCTCAAAAAATTGTGGCAAGTGGTCTATCTCAAGTCCCAGAAGGCCGTCATGTTTTCCCAGGCCTCTCTGTCTTAGAAAATTTGGAAATGGGTGCCTTCTTGCGTAAAAATCGTGAAGAAAATGCCCAAAATCTCAAGCACGTTTTCCAACGTTTTCCACGTCTGGAAGAACGTAAAACACAGGATGCTGCAACCCTTTCAGGCGGTGAACAACAAATGCTTGCCATGGGCCGTGCATTGATGAGCCAACCTAAGCTCTTATTGTTGGATGAGCCATCAATGGGATTGGCGCCCATCTTTATCCAAGAAATTTTTGAGATCATCAAAGATATCCAAAAACAAGGCACAACTGTTTTATTGATCGAGCAAAATGCCAATATGGCGCTCTCTATCGCTGATCGCGGTTATGTTTTGGAAACAGGTAAAGTCATCTTATCTGGTACAGGTAAAGAATTACTTGCGTCAGATGAAGTCCGTAAGGCTTATCTAGGTGGATAATCTAAAAATGAGGCTGTTGCCTTAAAAGTACGCAGTTGAAGCGTGCTTTTTTGCTAATATTCGTGGTAAAATAAAAGTAATGATAGGGTTATAAGAAAGTGAGTAAACAACTATGGCAGTAAAAGATTTTATGACCAAAAAAGTCATCTACGTCTCTCCGACGACTAAAGTAGCAAAAGCTTCTGATATCATGAAAGAACAAGGGATTCATCGACTTCCTGTGATTGAAAATTATAAATTAGTCGGCTTGGTCACAGCGGGTACGATTGAGAAGGCAAGTCCATCTGTGGCGACGTCCTTATCCGTATATGAGATGAACTATTTATTGAATAAAACGACAGTCGGTGAAGTCATGATTCGTGAAGTTTTGACGATTTCAAAATATGCGTCACTTGAAGATGCCGTCTATCGTATGCGCCAGAATAATGTCGGTGTTTTGCCAGTCGTTGATCATGACCAAATCAGCGGGGTGATTACGGATAAAGACGTTTTTGGTGCCTTCTTGAAAATTGCAGGCTACGGAGAATCGGGCGTTCGGGTCCGTCTACTCATGCCGGATGTCATGGGATCTTTGGCTAAAGTTGCAGATCTCCTAGCTGATAAAGCTTTAGATGTTAGAAGTATCGTCCAAATCAACAATGACAATAAAAAGACAGTCGTTGAAATCCAATTGACAGGCACACTCAGCCCGGAAGAAATTGAACAATCTTTAGTTGCCGCTGGATTTGAAGTCGATGAGATTCATGAGACTGAAAGCAAGCTAGTTAGGTAAACTGCTACGCAATTTCAAATAAATATGGTAAAATAGACGAATAAGTCTATTTTTTATACCGAAAATAAAGTCATGAACGATTTAGGCTTCCGTAAGCATTAGCCCTAAAAAGATAAGTTTTGAAAGCCAGTGGATGTGAAAATAAGAGGCACCAATCAACTTGATTAGAAAGTGTGACCCCGATGCTCTTAAAAGAAAATCGTATCCCTAAGAAACTCAGACTACTAGAGTTGTTTGTTGACTATCTTTTTATCTGTAGCTACTTGTTGGTTTTATTTGTCATAAGTATAGGCTTTTATATGTTCGTGCTTGACGGGATACCCAATTTTTCTGAATGGCAATCGCAACTTATCGCCACTTGCTTTTCTGTCCTTCCCATGATCTTCATTTTCTCCTTTTTAGACTTTTCAAAAGGAAGTTTTGGAAAACGACGGGCTGGCTTAATGGTTTGCTTTGATCAAAAGTCATATTCAGCGAGTTTGATCAGAAATACCATCAAGTTTTTACCTTGGGAGTTGGGGCATATTGCGACCATTCATGGGATGTATACAAATTATGATAAGGTCTCGATTTGCCTTTCTTTCCTTAGCTTGACCTGCTTTCTGATTTTTTTAATCATGGGAACTTTACGACAAGACAAAAGGCATTTTGGAGATTTATTAGCAGGGACTCAAGTCCAACTTGGAATCCCCTCAATTGCCTCAGAATTTGAGCAAGTATGACTAGCTTCACACAATAATCGCAGAAAGCCTTTGAGCGGACATGATTTCGCGAATGACCCCGCTTAGACGGAGCGCAAGCGTAGGTCAAGTTTCAAAAATTTACGAAGTAAATTTGCAGAAAGGATACATTATGTTTTACATTTACCTTAGAAATTTCGTTGCCTTCCTCTTGTGGATGCTCAATGGCAATGCCCATTACCACAACAAAGATAAAATTTTAGATCCATCAGAAAACTATATCCTCGTTGCCCCCCACAGAACATGGTGGGATCCAGTTTATATGGCCTTTGCAACCAAACCAAAAGAATTCATTTTCATGGCCAAAAAAGAGCTTTTTAAAAATGCCTTCTTCGGCTATTGGATTGAAAAGTGTGGCGCCTTCCCTATTGACCGGGACCGTCCAGGACCTAGTACGATCAAGTATCCGACAAAAGTCCTCAAAACTTCTAATCGTTCTTTGATCATGTTCCCTTCTGGCTCTCGCCATTCAACAGATGTCAAAGGTGGCGTTGCCGTCATTGCCAAAATGGCGAAAGTCCGTATTTTGCCAGCTGTTTATCAAGGACCTAGAACATTCAAGGCTCTGGCTAAGCGCGAGCAGGTGGATATGAATTTCGGGAATGCCATTGATATCTCAGATATCAAAAAAATGGATGAAGCGGGTATTGCTGAAGTTGCCCGTCGTATCGAATCAGAGTTTGACCGTTTGGATGCTGAATTAGAAGCGACAAAAGGGACACATCGTCGGATGATTTTTGGTTACATCCCACGTTTGATTTTGCTAGTTCCAGCTATTCTCATCACGTTATTAACGGTACTCTTTACCATGGTGGCAGCACCTATTCATAAGAAGTTGAAAAAATCATGAGCTATCATGGTTTTTTTATTTTATCACCTAAGTACTTGACAAAACAAAGTGTACTATCTATAATAGTACATACGATACAATGTAAAAGAAAGGAGAAGTATGAATAAATTAGCCATATACGAACAGTTATCGCTTGAAATTAAAAGTGATATTGCTTCAGGGATTTTACGTTCAGGTGATAAATTACCTAGTGTCCGAAAGTTTGCTTTGGAAAAGAAAATCAATCCCAATACAGCGGCTAAGGTTTATAAATTTTTGGAAAACGAAGGGGTGATTACCTCTATTCCCAGCAAAGGAAATTTTGTTAGTCAGGATGTTGAAAATCTTCAGTCAATTCAAATCAATGATTTGACTGAAGAATTCAAAGACTTGCTAGAACAAATGCGTCTGATGTGTATTGAAAAAAGCAAGATTTTAGAGATAGTTGAGGAGGCGTATCATGGGTTTGCAAATTGAAAATGTCAGTAAAACAATTAACGGGCAACAGATTTTAACGCAGGTTGATCTTGACATTCAAGCAGGTAGTATCGTCGGGCTAGTGGGACGAAATGGCGCTGGCAAGACGACCTTGATGCGCTTGCTTGCTGGGGAAATTCAGCCTGATACAGGGGATATCAGACTTGATTCTGCAGATTTAAATGATATCTTTTACCTGGATACTTTAGCTAATTGGCTGACTGGTTATAATGCGAGAACAGCAGCGGACGTTCTAGAAATTTTCTATGTGAACTTCGATCGCCAAGTCTTTTTTGATATATTGGCTAGTCAAGACTTATCGGAAACTAAAACAATTGCTTCTTTTTCGAAAGGTCAAAGGGTATTGATTGAAGTAGCTGCTGGCGTGGCGAGTGGTGCTATTTATCTGCTTTTTGATGAACCATTGGATGGTTTGGATGTTTTTGTGAAAGATTATTTCAAGCGTCTCTTGCTAGAAGTTGTGGAACAGGGACGAAGCGTGATGATTGCGACCCATAACCTGACAGAATTGGATAGCTTGGCCGATCGTGTTTTTTTGATTAAAGATAGTGAAATCGTTGAACAAGAAAAAGATAGTGATATTGTGAAAATTCAGTTTGTTTATGAGGGAGATCAATTGCCGAGTAATCTGCTTGAAGTTGCAATCATTTTGGAACAGCGTGGACGCGTTTATCTAGCACTTGTGACACATGGTGTTTTAGACTGTATCTTTAGTGATTATTTGACCTACAAATTTGTTGAAATTCTTCAAGTCACAACTGAAGATATTTTTCGTAAAGAGCTGAGATAAGGAGTTCAGATGAAAAAAGTATTTAAAGCTTATTTTAAGTTGCGTAAGGGCTGGATCATCACACTTTATGGGCTCCTTTTGCTAGCTGGTTTAGCGAGCATGGTCAATGATAATGTTCAATGGCATAAGTGGGAAGCTGCTGTTACTAAAAACACGAATGCAAAGGAATATCAAAAGTTCAGGTCATACTATAAAAACAATCCTGATCTAGATGTTTATGGTACAGTAACGCCTGAGTCACATATTAAATATTTAAATTCAGTACCTATAAATTCTGTATTTTTTAAGGAAGATAGAGTGACAGGGAAGATGATTTATCAATCCTCTCCAGCTGAATATGAAACATATAGAGATAATTTGCTTGCATATTATCCGAAAAAAGACAATTATTTCTATGATCGAATTATTTTTCGTAATTTACCTAGTGAAACTAACGAGCATACTAACGTTCAAATCAATCTAGTTGCCTTGATGTCAGAGACAATTCTTCTGACGTTTGTGGTTGCTTTTGCATTGGCAGTCGTACTAGACCAATCTAAACACATTACCGCTTTCATCGGTTCGCGCATGGGAGGTACCACGACGCTTCATTTTGCTCAATTTATCTATTGGGTGGGGATTCCTCTGATTATAGCAAGTATCTTATCCCTTATCACACACTTGACGCGACAATTTTTTATACCGAGTCAATATGTTAAAATCCCTTGGGAGAAAGTACTAGAATTAAGTGGTGAGGCGTTATCGGTTGCTTTGATTGCAGCGATTGGTGTGAGCTTAGTCGACGCACTTGTTGGCAAACCTGTTTATAAGATCGTGACCGGAGTCTTAGCAGTGCCAGCTTTGGCAATAGCAATGAGTAATCTTCGTCAACTCATTACTTGCCGGGCGATATCGGACATTATGGTTAAAATCCCATTGTTTATTTATATGCTTGTTTTTGCGGCGATTGTCATTCCAATCGTTCTTGTCTTGCAAAAAAGCCAGTCATTAGAGCAAGATTCTTTCTATATCAAGCTTAAAGCCTTGCGTTTACCTTTTTATATTGGCATAGTTATCTTGACGATTATTGATTTTTTCTTGCCCTTCTTTATGATGGGGCGAGTGCTGGATTCGCCTCTTACTGTGGTGATCAATTCGGTCATGATGGTTGGGCTCCTCGCTGTTTTCGCCAAACTGGTCCTTGACAAGGATATCCGGAATTTTTTAAAAAAATAACAGGGCGTTAGCACTCTTTAAAAAGAGTGCTAATTTTTTTGTCAAAATTGGTCAAACATGGTAAAATAGATTTACACTAAAAATACTAATTAAAATAAAAGAGGTTTTACCTAAATGAATAACACAGAATACTATGATCGTCTGGGCGTCAGCAAGTCTGCTAGTCAAGATGAAATCAAAAAAGCTTATCGAAAATTGTCAAAACAGTATCACCCAGATATCAACAAAGAAGCGGGTGCTGAAGACAAGTATAAGGAAATTCAAGAAGCCTATGAAACACTAGGTGATGAGCAAAAACGTGCAGCCTATGACCAATATGGCGCAGCTGGAGCCAACGGTGGTTTCGGTGGCGGCGGTGGCTTTGGCGGCTTTGATGGCTTCTCAAGTGGTGGCTTCGGTGGCTTTGACGATATCTTTTCATCATTTTTCGGTGGTGGCGGTGCGCAAAGCAATCCGACTGCCCCACGTCAAGGTCAAGATTTGCAATATCGCATGAAGTTGAAATTTGAAGAAGCGATTTTTGGCGTTGATAAAGAAATTAGCTACCCACGCGAACAAGCCTGTCATACCTGTCATGGCAATGGTGCTAAACCTGGTACGCAGCCTATTACGTGTAACAAGTGTGGCGGTCGAGGCCAAGTCCAAGTGGCGCGTGATACCCCACTTGGTCGTGTGATGACCACAGCAACCTGTGATGTTTGTCATGGCACTGGTAAAGAAATCAAAGAAAAATGTCCAACTTGTCATGGTTCAGGTCATGAAAAACAAGACCATAAAGTGAAAGTTTCTGTACCAGCAGGTGTTGAAACAGGCCAACAAATGCGCATGCAAGGTGGCGGAGATGCTGGGGTTAACCAAGGTCCTTATGGCGACCTTTATGTCGTTTTCGATGTTGCAGCCTCTGATAAATTTGAGCGAGATGGCTCTGAAATTTTCTATGACATGCCGCTTGAATTTGTCCAAGCAGCACTTGGTGATGAAGTTGAAATTCCAACGGTTCATGGGAATGTTAAACTGAAAATCCCAGCAGGTACACAAACCGGTCAAAACTTCCGTTTACGTGGTAAAGGTGCGCCTAAACTTCGTGGTACTGGTAATGGCGATCAACACGTTATCATCAACATCGTCACACCTAAGAAACTCAATGATGCGCAAAAAGAAGCGCTGATAGCCTTTGCCAAAGCAAGCGGTCAAAGCGTGAATGCACAGAAACCCGAAGGCTTCTTTGATAAGTTGAAAAAAGAATTTAAATAAACCATGATACTGAAAGCGTTGTGGCATCGCCACAAACTTCTGTAGAAAATTAGGGGTTTGCCGTAAGCAAACGAAGTTTGTGCGGACAAATCATCTATTTTCCTAAGAAGTTAGCTTGAAGTTCAAATAAGATGATACTGAAAGTGATGCGAGATAGTCGTAGACTTTCGCAGAAAATTGTCTAAAGAGACTGGGAAAAAAGCCTCAGTTACCTAAAGAGAAAAGTAAGCCTACCAGTTTACTTTTCTCTTTTTTGTATTATTCGCTGAATGAATTCGAGTTTCTCACGAAAAAACTTATTTTTACCGATTCCATATTGTTTTGCCAAAAGAATGCCAATTTCGTATTATGCTCAATGAATCATAGTGTTGTTTTACATTTTTTGGGAAAATGACATAAAAATAGGTTATGATCGATTATGTGAGGTATTTTTGTCGCAACCTCTTTATGTTGCACAGGAAACAAATATGCTATAATGTAATCATGGAAAAATCAGAACAAATTATGTCAGGCATTACAGATTTGAACAATAAGCTGTTGCTGTTACGTAAACCGATAATGGAAAAAGCAATGACAGGTTTTAGCTTATCAGAAATTGCTTATATGGAATATATTGCTTTGCATCCAGATGCTAATGTCACACGACTTGCTGCGGCACTTTACATGACGCGAGGGGCGATTAGTAAAATCACTAAAAAATTGGAAAAAAAAGGCATGATTACCAGTTATCAGAAGCCTGATAATAAAAAAGAGCTCTACTTTGCGTTAACAGCAGAAGGTCAAAAGATTGATGCCATTCATCGTCAACTACACCAAGACTTCCTTGCAGCAGACCAAAAGGTATTTTCAGCTTTTTCAGATAGTGAATTAACAACGGTTTTACGTTTTGTTGATGCTTATAATCAGCTTTTAAATCAAGAGTTAAATTAAGACCTTTCGGAGGTCTTATTTTTTTATAAATATTTTTGTTGACAAGGAAACTAAAAAGAAGTAAACTTAATATGTTGATAAGGAAACAAAATAAGAATAATAAACTATCTACTACACGAAAGGTTTTTAGAAGTGTCTTTTATAATACAAAAACAAGTAAAACTACCACGCCAGACAATGGTGACAGCCTGGACGATTATGTTAGCAGCAATAGCCCCGATGTTGGACGCAACCATGATAAATATTGCGGTTAAGCAACTGACGCAGGATTTTTCGACGACAATCGGTATGATTCAGTGGGCTATGACAGGTTATATCCTAGCACTTGCGCTAGCAGTACCAATTTCAGGATGGCTGATGCTGCGTTTTGATGGCAAAAAAGTACTGATTCTTTCAGTTCTAGTTTTTGGTCTGACATCTGTTCTTGTCGGGTTCAGTTGGAAAATCAGTCTATTCATTTTTTTCCGTCTTTTGCAAGGTTTCAGCGCAGGCATCATAACACCCTTGATGTCCACTTTACTCGTCAAAACGGCTGGTCCAGAAAATATCGGTAAAGTCATTGCTATCGTAACTACCCCAATGATTTTTGGACCTATATTTGGCCCAGTTTTGGGTGGTTTACTCATTGAATTCAGTTCATGGCAGTGGCTTTTTTTCATTAATGTCGGTGTAGTCGCCCTAGCAATCCCCTTACTCATCCGAAATTTGCCAGATTTTCCAGCGGTTGATGCCTCACGTAAATTGGATATTATTGGGATACTGTTGTTATCAGGTATGAGCATCGCCATGATTATGGGCATCTCAAAAGCCGCAGATTCAGCCAGTTTTCTGACACCCTCAACCTTGTTGTGGCTAGCGATAGGAGGGGGATTGCTACTCGCCTACATCCTCTATGACAGACACAGTCCGTATCCGACCGTTCTGCCGCTGCGCCTCTTTCACCATCGCACCTTCAAAGCGACAAGTATCGGTCTCTTTCTTGCTAACATTGCCATTATGGGGCCAATGTTCCTACTTCCTTTAATCTTTCAAAACATGCTAGAGTTGACGACGATTGGGGCAGCGCTTGCGCTGATACCACAAGGTTTGGGGATGTTAGTTATGAGACCTTATATTGGTCGGATGATTGATAAAGTCGGCGCTAAAAGAGTGGTCTTGGTCAGTGTTGCTCTGTCAATGCTCGGCTCTGTTCCATTAGTTTTCATCACACAACAGACATCTTTCATCTGGTTATCTTTTGTCCTTTTCACTCGTGGGATGGGTGTTGGTGGGATTACCATTGCTTTATCAAGTGATGCCTATACGGGGCTTGATGAGCAAGACCTGCCGCCTGCTGGAGTTGGCATTAATGTCATTGAGAATTTTGGTTCTAGTTTTGGTACAGCGCTTCTAGCGACGGTCTTTGCTGCAACGACATTGACAGCAGGACAAGTCGCAGGATTTCATGCGGGCTTTCTTGTGTCAATCATTGCGCTTATACTTGTCGCTTTACCGGCTTTATTTTTGACCCCAAAATAAAATATGCCGAGTAGATAAGGTTCAGTTAAGCTAGCGAGTATATAATAAAATCATTCCTAAAATATTTTTCATAACCTTCCCTTTTCTAAAAGCTCGCCTAACTTGGCGAGCTTTTATGTTATAATGAGAACATGAGCATTGAAAATTATAAACCGGATTTCCTGCTGACAGCTGCCTATCGGCTCAACGCGGAAAGTTTGAAACGGCATGGCATTCGTGCTGTCTTGGTCGATTTAGATAATACCTTGACGGCTTGGAATAATCCTGACGGTACGCCTGAGATGCGGTCTTGGTTAGCAGAGATGAAAGCCACAAACATCAAAGTCATCGTCGTGTCAAATAACAATCACGATCGCGTTAAGAGGGCTGTCGAGCGATTCGATGTGCCTTTTGTTAGTCGTGCTATGAAGCCTTTCGACATGGGCATTAAAAAAGCCCTTGCGGTCTTGGGAGAAAAACCTGAGGATGCGGTGATGGTCGGCGATCAGTTGATGACGGATATTCGCGCTGCTAAGCGGGCGGGAGTTCGGAGTGTTCTGGTGCAACCTTTGGTTACCTCAGATGCCTGGAATACGAAGTTTAATCGTGCGCGTGAACGACGCGTATGGCGCAAGTTAATAGAAAAATATGGAGAACCCGAGTGGCAGAACGCGATTTAGTATCAGAAGAAGTAGAAGCTTTGCATTGTATTGGCTGTGGGGCTGTCATTCAAACGACAGATAAAGCAGGCATCGGCTACACGCCTCAATCAGCACTAGAAAAAGGATTAGAAACAGGCGAGTTGTATTGTCAACGCTGTTTCCGTCTGCGTCACTATAATGAGATTGCGGCTGTTAACATCAGTGATGATGAGTTTTTGCGTCTCTTGACAGAAGTGGGCAATACTAATGCCTTGGTCGTCAATGTCGTTGATATATTTGACTTTAATGGGTCGGTTATTCCTGGTTTGCATCGGTTTGTAGCGGGAAATGATGTGCTGTTAGTTGGGAATAAACGCGATATCTTGCCGAAATCGGTCAAGGAAAGCAAAGTGAGAAACTGGTTACGGGAACGTGCCCATGAGGAAGGCTTGCGGCCTGTTGATGTGGTGCTGACCAGCGCTTATAACCGTGATGACACACTGGATCTTGTAGATGAGATTGAAAACTATCGTGAGGGTCGTGATGTCTATGTGGTTGGTGTGACCAATGTCGGGAAGTCAACCTTGATAAACGCCATTATTAAAAATGCGACTGGAGATAGTGATGTGATCACGACCAGTCGTTTCCCAGGGACAACCCTTGATAAGATTGAGATTCCTTTAGATGATGGTAGTTTTATTATTGACACACCAGGGATTATCCATCGCCATCAAATGGCGCACTTTATCGGGCCTGAAGACTTGAAATTAGTGAGTCCGAAAAAAGAAATTAAACCAAAAACTTATCAGTTGAATGAAGGTCAGACCTTATTCATGGGTGGTTTGGCACGTTTTGATTACCTAAAAGGTGACAAGCAAGGCTTTACAGGTTTCTTTGATAATCATCTCATGATTCACAGAACCAAACTTGAAAAAGCAGATGAGTTTTATGTGAAGCATAAAGGCAGCCTTCTAGCACCACCTCGAGAGGATGACATGGACACTTTCCCTAAACTTGTCCGAAAAGAATTTGCTCTTAAAGAAAAATCAGATATCGTCTTTTCTGGTCTGGGATGGATTCGTGTTGCGAAACCAGCGATTATTGCTGCTTGGGTACCTGAGGGTGTTGATGTCGTCGTTAGAAAAAGTTTAATCTAAAAAGCGCTATTTTGATTAAACCTCATATTCAGATAGATTGAAACCATCATCATTTTATGATATGATGGTTTTATAATAAGATTAAAAGAGAATAATGAGAGAAAAAGATGAATACAATGAGCTTGTTATTTCAAGAAAATCCAATGGCGTATATTGGTCTAGGCGTTGCAGCAATTGCCATAGTCGTCATGCTTGTTTTTTTGATTCAGTTGATTGCGGGTAAAAATAAGAAACGTGAGTTGCTGAAATTTCTGCTTGCGCTACTTGTTGTGGTTGCAAGTCTTGGTACTTTCATGTATGCGGCACTGACGGTAGAGATGCCCAAGTCAGATACGATAGTAGCAGTCATGGATAAAATTAATGACAATGAGGATTACCAAAAATACGGGATTGAAGCCAATCAACTGACGACCTCAATGATCAATGAATGGGGCGCTTCCGGTGATATCTCTCCTGAAAAAGGACAAGAAATCATCAATAACAATCAAGTCAAAATTAATGCTCTGATTGCCAATGGTAAAGGCTATCTAAAAGCGATTGATCAGGCTGCACCAAAAGAGAAAATAGACGATTTACCCAAAGAGTATGGTGACTATGTTGCAGCAATAAAAGAAAATATCAAGATTAGTTTGAATATGTTAACTGACTTGCAGGCTATCCAACTTAATCAGAACGAAACAGTAGATAAGGTCAACAAAGAATACAATCAAGCCTTGATGACAGCACAAAAGACCATTAGTTCAGCAGCTATAGCTTTAAATAAGGTACGTGGCACTGAAAAACAAACAGATAGATAAAAATCAGCTAGGAAATCTAGATAGGATGTCGGACTAAAAAGCTGTCAACCATGATAAATAGTAGGAAGGTGTGATTCCTTCCTTTTTGTTTCTTCTAAATTATGGTAAAATTAAATTTAGAGATTTAAAAATTGAATCGACAGCACACAAGCGGTTATACGCTAAATAAAGAAAGAACACTATGGAATTAACAGGAAAACAAAAAAGCTATCTCCGCGCTGAAGCGCACCACTTGACACCGATTGTTCAAATCGGAAAAGGTGGTTTAACAAATGAAATCAAAACCAGTATTCGTAAAGCACTAGATGCCCGTGAGTTGATCAAAGTGGCGATTCTCCAAAACTCTGATGCTGATATCAATGATGTCGCAGAAGAAATCGAAGAAATGTCATTTGATGTCGTTCAAAAAATTGGCCGCATTTTAGTCGTCTTCAAAGTAGCTGAAAAACGCGAAAATCGCAAACTTTCCCTTAAAGTCAAAGACTTATAAGCCTGTTCTTTAAGGCGAGCCGCAAGGGCTTAGCACCTCAGCACCAATTCTCACGCATGTTTTACCGTCAAAGGAGTTATTGATGGGTATTGAACTTCTCACACCCTATACGAAAGTTGAACTTGAACCGCAAAAAACTGGTGAGCGCCGTCAGATCGGTCTTTTTGTCGGGAAATTTGCCCCGATTCATCTGGCCCATCTGGTCATAGCAGATCAAGTGTGGCGCGAGCTCAACCTCGAGCGTGTTTTGTTTATGCCTGAGTATGATGATGAAAATGGGACAATTATCAGCCTCTTAGTGCGTGCTTTGCAAGGGCATCCGGGCTTTGGTATTGATATGGCGCGACTCAACCGTGCGAGACAGCCCCTCATCGACACGTTGAAAACCTTGATTGCTAATAATCCGGAGACAGACTTTTATTTGATTGCTGGAAGTGATGAAATTGGTAGGTTGTCTCAGCTTGAAAATGCGTCAGAATTGGCGCAACTGGTGCAACTTGTGGGGGTGCAGCGACCAAAATTTAGGACCGGGACGTCCTTACCGATTTTGTGGGTTGATGTGCCACAGATGGATATCTCGTCCAAAAATCTGCGGGATATGATGCGGCATGGGATTGAACCTAAATTTTTGATACCAGATGCGGTGCTTGACGTAATTAAGGAGAGGGGATTGTATGGCCTTTGATTTTTATCCAGAAGTTGGTCTGACACGGGCTGAACTGCTGGACAAACTTTCAGCAAATATGTCTGAGAAACGTTTTCAGCATGTGCAAAATGTCGCGCAAGCTGCGCTTAGGTTAGCAGAGCGTTGGGACTATCCTGACCTTAGAAAAGCAGAATTAGCGGGGCTCCTGCATGACTATGCTAAGGAAGAGACCGACGACACTTTTATCCATCTAATCCAAAAATATCAATTAGACCCAGACCTCCTCAACTGGAATAATAATGTCTGGCACGGTCTGGTTGGGATTTATAAAATTCAGGAAGATTTAGGGCTGACGGATTCAGAGATTCTTCGAGCGATTGAGATTCATACGGTCGGGAGCGCGGACATGACCTTGCTAGATAAGATTTTGTATGTGGCAGATTATGTCGAAGCTGGGCGGACTTTTGAGGGTGTTGAGGCTGCACGTCTCCTAGCTTATGAGCAGGATTTAAATGCTGCTGTCGCTTATGAAACGGTGCACACGGTCGCATTTCTAACTAGCAAACATGTCAGGATCTACCCACAAACGATTTTAACCTATAATGCCTATGTTGACCAACTCAAATAGGACCAAGAAACGTTTATTCCTAGGTTTTGCCGCTGGTTTTCTGGCGATTAATGGTGCTCAACGTATCTATCAGGCTTTACTGAGGAATAGACGTAAGCGACAATTTTTAGCTTATTTAAAGAATGATCCAACGGTTACCTTTGGCAACTTTCATCGGGCCTCGGTTTATGGTTACAAACATATTAGGAGTTCTCAAAACGTCTATTTTGCGGTAAGACAACTCTCTGATACGCGATATATTGTTCGTCGCCATGCCCCGATTTGGGCTATGCCAGAAAGCTATGCTATCACCGATTTTGACTATAATTTTCTCAGTGATTTTGCTTATTATGTTGATGATCAGATGGCCCTGCAAGATCATTTTGAACCGATTTGTACAGGGGATTGTTTAGATGATCGATTTCAGGTCATTCAAACAATTGATGATGATCTGACAGGTATGCAAGCCATGGCTGTGCAAGTCAGTCGAACTCAGCTCGTTATTGCTTATGCTGGAACTAATCCACTGGATGCCAGGGATTTGAAGATGGATATGACGACAATTGTCTCTAAACAAAATCTGCCTAGTTCAGAAAATAGTCAGCAGCATCAAAAAGCTGAAAAATTTTATCAGGCCCTTCAAGCGGATTATCCTAACATGACAATCACGCTGACCGGTCATTCACTGGGCGGCTTTCTAGCTTTATACGTCGCTTGTCGACAAAGGCTTGAAGCCACGGTTTATAATGCGCCAGACCCTTGTCAACTTTTAGACGACATGCCTCAAAACCAACAACTTAAACTTAAAAATTACCGCCATGCTTATGATGCCATGGGCAATTTTGCGGGCAACGGGACAGGTGCTGAAATATTCAGTAATCGGCGCTTTGTCCTCGCACGCACGCCCTTTGTCTATCACGGCATCGCTTCATGGCGATTTGATCCGAATGGAAAAATAGAAAGATAAAACAAGATGACAACTCAAAATGTACTACAAATCGCAGTGAAAGCTGCAGATGATAAAAAAGCTCTTAATATTGTTGCCCTAGATATGCGTGAAGTGAGCGGTGTCATGGACACGCTTGTCGTGATGGAAGCTATGAATGCGCGTCAAATCGACGCCATCGTGGACAATATTACAGAAGCAATCAAAAAAGATGGCGGCGAAATCCACGGCGTTGAAGGCGTTGGTGCAGATGGTTGGGTCCTAATTGACTTGATTGACGTGGTTATCAATGTCATGACTCATGATTCACGCCTGACCTACAGCCTTGAAAAACTTTGGCATGATGCGCCAGATATCGACGTTGACAAGTGGTTGACAGTATAATGATACTGAAAGCGGTGCGACTTCAAGCGCATCTAACTAAGTGAGAAAATATGGATAATTATCAAGAATTTGCACGCGTTTATGATACGATTATGGATGACACGCTCTATGAAGCTTGGCATGACTTTTCCCGCCGTCATCTACCGTCAGAAACCAAGGAAATATTAGAGCTTGCCTGTGGTACGGGCAAGCTTTCTGTGCAGTTTGCGCGAGATGGCTACGCCGTAACAGGCCTCGACCTGTCAGAAGAAATGCTGACCATCGCTTATAACCGAGCGCTTGATGAACTGGATGACTCCGTCGGTATCGGCTTCATCGAAGGTGACATGCGTGATTTGAGCGACGTCGGCACCTATGACGCTGTGACCTGCTATAGCGACAGCATCTGTTACATGCCTGACCGTGAGGCCGTACAAGAAGTTTTTGACGGCGTCTTCAACGCCTTAAATGCAGGAGGCACCTTTATCTTCGATGTGCACTCCGTGCATCAGATCGATAATGTCTTTCCAGGCTATACCTACCACGAAAACGAAGAAGACTTTGCCTTTATATGGGATTCATTTCCAGGCGAAAAAGCCCACAGTATCACCCATGAATTGACCTTCTTTGTCAAAGACAGTGACGGCAAATTCGAACGCCGTGATGAAGTTCATGACGAACGGACTTACACGATTGACAACTACTTGACCATGTTAGACAATGCCGGTTTTGTCTCAGTCCAAGTTTTTGCCGACTTTGAAGATGTTGCACCAAGTGATCAAGATGACGACAGCGCCCGTTGGTTCTTTGTTGCCAGAAAAGATTAAACATGGACATGACACCGACAGACTTCTATATCATGAAGCACTATGCAGAAAAGAGAGAGCAGTGGTGGTGGCAATCAACGAGGTGGCTGCCTAGGCTGTCTACTTAACATATTCGGCGTTCTGTTAACTATCGTCTTTATGATAGTCTTGATCAGGTTAGTAGCTGGTACACTTTTTTAAATGAAAGGAAAATACTATGTTCTATTTAGGTATCATCGTGGTCGTTGGCTTAATTGCCTACTTGACACAAAATAAACGGGAGAGAAAATTTCCGACTTGGTTAAAAGTACTTTTAGTCATCGTAGGTTTAGTCGTTCTAGCCGACATCTCGGAAGAATTAATGGGGATTGTTTTTCTAGCCCTCATCGTTTGGTGGCTTGTTAGACGACCAAGTCGTCAAAAAAGAAAAGAGGCTGAGGCTGCAGTGCAAGTTGAAGCCATGCGCGCACAAGCCAAATCTACGCAACCGATTGACCCTATCAAACGCTATGTCTCAACACCTAAGCGTCAGGAAGCTTTGGCCGAATTAAATAGCACACCAAAAGACTTGGCAGCCTACATTCATCAGGAAATCGATACCTTTTTTATGAATGAATGGACTAAAATGTCGGTCATCTATATGGATCAGTCGGACCAGTTTGATGATGACGTTCAAGAAAATGCTGGCCGTCAGATGCGGGAAATTTTGGATGCCATTTTTGCTAAATTTGCGAAGAAAAGACGTGCTGAAATGGTTGAGCAGCAGTCGATTAATGAAGAACTGAAAGCCCAACATAAACAAGAAATTGACATAGCCATGCAAGTTTATGACAAATGGCAGGATAAGGCATGACCTCATCCAAAGTTTCTAGCGAAGATTCTGCCAAGATTTCAGGGATCATCGCAGAATTTAATCCCTTCCATCATGGGCATCAGTATTTGCTGTCACAAGCACAAGGTTTGAAAATCGTCATCATGAGTGGCAATTGGATGCAGCGAGGAGAGCCTGCGATCGTGGACAAGTGGACACGTGCCCAAATGGCCTTAAAAAATGGTGCGGACATCATCGTCGAGCTACCATTTTTTGCTAGTGTTCAGGGGGCTGACTATTTCGCCCAATATGCGGTGCAGATGCTTGCTGATTTAGGCATTGATCAGTTAGTTTTTGGAACGGATTCCGATGCCATCGACTATGATAGGCTACGTCAAGTTTACCGTGAAAACGAGGCAGAGATTCAGGCCTTTCTAGAGACTTTACCTGACAATTTGTCCTATCCGCAAAAGATGCAGCAGATGTGGCAGACCTTTGCTGGGATTCGGTTTGACGGTAACACACCCAATCACATCTTAGGACTGGCGTATACAAAAGCAGTCGCAACTGTTGCGCCTGATATTCAGTTACAACCAGTCAAGCGGCTTGGGGCAGGTTTTCACGATGAAACCCTATCACACTTTGCATCAGCAACGGCACTTCGTGAGCACGCTGATGACGACCTCTCGAACTTTATGCCAGAGTTTACTAGTTTTCATCTCGCGCCAAAAGTCCAGTGGTCGGATTATTTTCCCTTGCTTAAATACCAGCTACTAGCTACCCGACTCACCGACATTTTCCAGGTTAATGATGAGCTGGCTGTTAGACTGAAAAGTGCCATTAAAACAGCGACAGATTTTGAAGCCTTAGTGGATGCGGTTGTGACGAAGCGCTATACCAAGGCGCGAGTCAGACGTTTGTTGACTTATATTTTGATCAATGTGCCCAAAACGCAAGGTTTTGAACAACCTAAGCCACATGTGCTAGGCTTTTCAGCAGCAGGTCAGCGTTATCTAAAAAAATTTGATGTCGTGACCAAGGTCGGTAAAACCTATCAAGATGCACTCACGCTTCAAGCAGACGCCATCTATCGTCTAGGCAATCAAGCCATCCCTGAGCAAAATTATGGCCGACCACCGCTTAGGCAGACGCATGGCGCA
>ERZ650307.92-NODE-92-length-41143-cov-12.518327_pt1 | contig 41143 bp, 32 predicted proteins | sample MGYA00376243_ERZ650307 | MGnify/ENA primary metagenome ERZ650307 (study PRJEB26733, sample SAMN07839242) | wastewater metagenome | biome: urban; feature: artificial channel; material: waste water | place: USA: North Carolina | collected 2016-03-31 ... | reverse complement strand
AGAACCCGCCGAAGTGTGTTAGCTAGCTTTTAGCTGACCGCCGTAGGAATCCCCTGCTTTTAAGCAGGGGAGGATGTCAAATTAGCTCAAAGCACCATTTCTTTGGTCACCCCGTTGCGGCGCAACAATCGGCGCAAGGTGTCGAGACCTTCAATCTGAATTTGCCGCACCCGTTCGCGGGTTAATTCAAGGTCGCTGGCGAGTTCTTCTAGCGTACAAATTTCGTAGCCATTCAGCCCATAACGCCGTTCAATCACCGCCCGCTGTTTAGATGAAAGCTGCTTGAGCCAGTCTTGGACGTATTTACCCACTTCGGCATTTTGTAGCATATCGGCAGGGGCTATCTGCTGTTCGTCGGGGATGGACTCGCCCACCGTCAGCAGTGGGTCGATGTCGAGCGGGGCATCCAGCGAGGACACGCGTTCGTTGAGGTTGAGCATTTTCAGCACATCTTGAACGGGCCGGTCAATCAGATGGGCGATTTCCTCGTGGGTGGGTTCGCGTCCTGATTGGGCTTCTAAATGCCGCTGTGCCCGCAGGCAGACGTTTAGCTCTTTGATGACGTGTACCGGCAATCGGATGGTACGCGATTGGTTCATGATGGCGCGTTCAATATTTTGCCGTACCCACCACGTTGCATAGGTCGAAAAACGAAACCCCCGCTCGGGGTCAAACTTTTCGAGCGCATGCATCAAGCCAATATTGCCCTCTTCAATCAAGTCGAGCAGCGGCAAGCCTCGGTTCATATAGTGCTTGGCGATATTTACCACCAGCCGCAGATTGTGCTCAATCATTTTTTGGCGTGCGGCAAAATCCCCTGCCACCACCCTCCGTGACAAGGCTTTTTCTTCAGCGGGGGTCAGCAAGGCATTGTGCCCAATACTGTTGAGGTAAATCTGGGTGACATCCGACGAGGACTCGCTCTGTGCTTCGTTGTGGTGGCGCGTCGTAGTGGACTTATCCAGCGTACTATCACCTTCGCCCAGCCCCTCTTGGTCTTCTTCCAGCACGCCCCCCGCTTCCTCATCGGCAGAGGTCAGCCCATCTAAAAAGTCTTGGTCATCCAAGAGGGTGTCTGCGAGTTCAGTCATCGTCATTTTCCTTAGCGGGAGAGCGGTTATGGCGCACCCAAGTATTTAAGCGGGTCAACCGGCTTGCCAAAGCGGCGCACCTCAAAGTGCAGCTTAACTTGGTCAGCATCGGTATTGCCCATTTCGGCAATTTTTTGACCCTTGCTTACGCCCTGCCCCTCTTTAACAAGGATTTGGCTGTTGTGGGCGTAGGCGGTCAAAAAAGTCTTGTTGTGTTTGATGATGATGAGCTTGCCGTAGCCTCGCAGCCCCGCCCCGCTATACACCACCTTGCCCCCTGCTGCGGCTTGGACGGTTTGCCCTGCACGCCCGCTGATGTCCACGCCTTTGCTGGCATCGGTAAAGCGGTTAATCACCTTGCCTTGGGTGGGCCACAACCAGCTGCTGACCTCTTCATCCCCACTCCCGCTTGGGGCGGAGGGCGTAGTTTCTTCGACCGGTTTCACCGCGATTTTGGGGGCAGCCTCGGTGGGCTTGGTGCGTGTAGTTTTGCTGTCTTTTTCGGTGTCTTTAGGGCTGGCTTTCGTTGCTTTTTCAGTTTTTTCAGCTCTTCCCGTTTTTTCGGCTTTGTCTGCCTTGTCGGACGGCGGTGTTTTATCCGCTTTGGCGACCCGCTCCGCCACTGGTGGCTTGCTGCTGGCGGCAGGTTTGTCCCCGTCGGCTTGCAACGCCAAGCTGCTCATGGCTTCTGCGGTATAAGGCCGTTTCAGGGCGCGGGGATAGCGCAATACGCCGTCTTCTGGCGGGGCTTCTTCCGTTTTACGGGGCGGGTCGATACGGGGTGTCTCCGCAACACGGGGCGGCGGGGATTCTTTACTGGCCGCTGCATTTTTGCTGGCAACGGGTGCAGGGCTGCTGGCGACGGGCGCACTGGCCACAAATCCTGCCGGCGGCGTAAGGCGCAGCACTTGGTCCACCTTGATGATGCTAGGGTCTTCGAGCTGGTTCCACGCGGCAATTTCGCGGTAGTCCTGCCCGTTATTCAGCGCGATGCTGTAAAGCGTATCGCCGGCTTTGACCTTATAGCTTTCGGGGCGGTCATCGTCGGGATCACGGACGGTGGTGGCGAGGCGCGGGGTAGACGGCGGCGGCGCACTGACCATGACGGTAGGCGCAGAACGGCTGCTGGGCGGCGGCGAGGCCTCTGTGACCACCTGCACTTTGGCGCGAGGCTTATAGGCCACCACGCTGCTGTTACCACCGTTACTGCTCTCGCCGGAGCTGTCTGGGCTCACGCTGGAGCCGCTCGGCATGGGGCGTACGGTAGGCGGCAACGCGCCGATGCGGGGCTGGCTGCCTTGTACCACGGGGGCGGATTGCTGGGTCAGGCTTTGGCAGCCGCCCAACAGCATCGCCACCCCAATCGCCAAGTAAATGGGGGAATATGAATGTGCCAATCGCGTTACCTGTGGGTTTAACGTGGGGGAGGCGGCCTAGCGCCGCTTTAAATCGCCCCTGGGAGCAAGGGGACAAAACGCACGGGGTCGAGTTGGGTTTTTTCGATGCCGGATGCGTGCTTATCAATCATCCAGAGGTGTTGTTCTTGCGTGCCAATAGGCAAAATCATCCGCCCACCAACCACGAGCTGGTCGAGCAGAGCTTCGGGGATGTGGGTGGCCGCAGCGGTCATGATAATACCGTCAAACGGGGCGCACTCCGGCAGGCCTAAATGGCCATCACCATGCACTAAACGGGCTCTGACCAATTTGACGGCACGCAAATGGGCGCGGGCTTTATCCAGCAAGGCCGCGATGCGCTCCATCGAATAGACCTCGCCAAACAGTTTGACCAGCACGGCGGTTTGATAGCCGCAGCCGGTGCCAATTTCCAAAATTTTGCGCGGGGCATTGGGGGCATTGAGCAGCAGTTCAGTCATGCGCCCCACGGTTTGCGGCTGTGAAATGGTTTGGCCATGCCCAATCGGCAGCGCGTCATCATCGTAAGCGCGGTGGGCTAGGGCGTTTTCAACAAATAAATGGCGTGGCAGGTCGGCGATGGCGTTCAGCACCCGCTCGTCTTGAATACCGCTGTCTCGCATCCGTTCAATCATACGGGTGCGGGTGCGGGGGGAAGTCATGCCAGTGCCAACGAGGGGAAAAGGGGGAGTCATGCGGTCAACCATGCAGTCAGCGAAGCAATTTGAGGGTGGGCGGTCATATCCAAATGCAGCGGGGTCAGTGAAGCACGGCGGCAGTGGATAGCGTTAAAGTCGGTGCCTTCGTCCGCGTCTTGCACCTCGCCCACGCCTCCGGCCCAATAGACGGTTTCACCACGGGGATTTTGGCTGCAGATAACCGGCTGGGCAGGGTATCGCCGTCCTAGGCGGGTGACTTCTAGCCCTGCCAAGTCCGAGAGCGGTACGTCGGGTACGTTGACATTCAGCAGTAAGGGGGCAGCAAAGGGCTGGGCTTTAAAACGGGTCACGAGGGTATCGACCACGGCTTGGGCGGTGGCAAAATGCTGCGCCTGCCTACCCACCAGCGAAACCGCCACGGCAGGCACGCCAAGCTGATAGGCCTCGGTGGCCGCTGCAACCGTACCGGAATAATGGGTGTCGTAGCCCAGATTTGCACCGTGGTTAATGCCGGAAAACACCATGTCGGGCGGGGCCTCCAACAAACCCGTCAGGGCAAGGTAAACACAGTCAGTCGGTGTGCCATTGACACTAATAAAACCATTTTGGGTTTGGCGCACCCGCAAGGGGCGGTCGAGGGTCAGCGCGTTAGAAGCCCCGCTGCGGTCACGTTCTGGTGCGACCACCACGACTTCGCCGTGGGCTTGCAGCACCTCCGCCAACGCGGAAATGCCGAGCGAAAAGTAACCATCGTCGTTGCTAATTAAGAATCTCATGGCGTATCTTTTACGTGTCCGCTGTGGCGTTGTCGTAACCAGTCGCGGCGGGATGCCCGAATTGAATAAGCCCTTGGGCAACAAGGATTGTAACCCGCCCCGCTTAAAATACAATGCGGCTTTCTGTTCAAGGCTTTTAGCCGGCACGCCCAAGACCTACCACTCAGGCGTAGTGTTTTTCGCTAAATGCCAGCATCCGCTCAATCGGCAAGCGAGCGGCATCCATTTGGGCGGCGGTTAGATAGTCAATCGGTGTGCCTTCGCCGCGTTGAGCGGCTTGCACTGCCGCGACGGTGTTTAGCTTCATGTAGGGACAAGAATTGCACTGGCAGCCGGCATAAATCGGGGCTTGCACCAAGGTCAGGTCAGGACGCACTTGGTGCATGTTGTAAAGAATGCCGTCTTCGGTGGCGACAAAAATCGTGGTGCTGGTCTTGCCTTGGTATTGCTTGACCCAGTTCAACATGCCCGAGGTTGAACCCACGTAATCTGCCCGTTTCAGCACCGGCAGCGGGCTTTCGGGGTGGGCAATCAGCACGGCATCGCCACTGACAGCGGCAATCGCCTCGTTCAGCGCGGCTTCGTTGAACTTGTCGTGGACTTCGCACACCGCCGACCAGAGCGGCATATCGTAGCCGTACTGGTGGTTCAAATAGCCGCCCATATTGCGGTCTGGCGAGAAAATCACCTTTTTGCCCTCGGCATACAGATGGGCAATGATGTCGTCCACATTGCGGCTAGTCACAATCCAATCAGACAGGGCTTTATGCTCGGCACTGGAGTTGATATAGGACACATGCACGTAGTCAGCGTAGCGTTGCCGCCATGCGGCCAAGGCGGTTACATCCGTTTGCGTGACCAGCGAACAGGTGGATTCCGCATCCGGCAAAATCACCGTGGCATTGGGATTGAGAATTTTTGCGGTCTCAGCCATAAAACGCACCCCCGCAAATACGATAATGTCGGCTTGGGCATCGCGGGCATACAACGACAACTCCAAGCTATCGCCCACTTTGTCAGCCATGCGCTGAATCTCGGGGGCGGTGTAGTAGTGGGCAAGGGTAACAACACGTTGCGTCATTTTGAGGACACTCCTGCCGCCTAATGCGGCGCAAAAATCAGGCAGGTCAGCGCAAAAAATCTGACCTATAAAACGCCCGAACATAGCAAAAAAGCCACAGCCCTGCCAGTCGCAGGCCTTTCTCTTTCCCCTCGGTTACATAAGGGCTTTGCCAGATGGGGTGGGACTCGGCAATAATGCTGCATTGCACAATTCATTACTCACCCTCGGCAAGGGACTAGGGAAGACCCTCCAGCCCCTTGGTTTTGCAGGTTATTCACGCGGATGCCCTGCACCGGCTTCACCACCTTAGTTAGGTTGCACACATGAAACCTCATTACCTCACCCCTCTACTGGCACCCCGAACTGTCGCCATCATCGGCGCGAGCGACACCCCTGGCTCTATCGGACAAACTGTTTTTTCTAATTTGATGGCTGGTGGCTATCAAGGCAAGCTCTACCCCGTCAACCTCAACCGCCGTGTTGTGGGCGGCATGGGTGCCGTGGCCAATATCAAGATGCTTGAGGTCGAAATCGACCTCGCCGTGATTACCACGGCCATTCGCTCCTTGCCTGGGGTGATGAAAGACTGTGCCAAAAAAGGGGTCAAGGCGGTGCTGCTCACCCGCGAGTTCTCCGATGCCGACCCCCTACAAACCGAAGTGATGGCTGAATCCCTCGCCATTGCCAAAGCCGGTGGCGTGCGGGTCTTAGGGCCGAACATGTTGGGCTTGATGCGCCCCGTGATTGGGTTGAATGCCAGTAACTACTCGGCCAAAGTCCGCCCAGGCAACTTGGCCTTGGTGGCGCACTCTTCCGCACTGTGTACCGCCATGTTGGACTGGGCCGATGCAAAGGGTATGGGCTTCTCTAGCGTCATTTCGATGGGCGAAAGTTCCGACATCGACTTTGGCGAAATCCTCGACTTCCTCGTGGCCGATGGCCACACCCAAGGGATTTTGCTGCATGTGAACTCCATCCACGATGCCCGCCGGTTTATGAGCTCGCTCCGTGCCGTGGCGCGTGGCAAACCGGTGGTGGTGGTGAAGTCAGGCCGTTATCTCGACCACCACGACGGCATGACCTCCGCCACCAATTTGGTCGGGCGAGGCGATGTGTTCGATGCCGCCTTGGCACGGGCAGGGGTGTTGCGCGTCAACACCATCTCCCAATTGTTCTCTGGTGCGCGGGTGTTGGCAGCTAATTACCGGTCACAAGGGCGGCGTTTGGCTATTATCACCAACGGGATTGGCCCGGGGGTCTTGGCCGCAGACAGCACCCTAACCTACGGCGTACAGCTGGCAGAGCTTTCACCCGCCACCCTCGCCTTGCTTAACGATACCTTGCCGCGCAACTGGTCACACGCCAACCCCGTGGACATCATTGGTGATGCCGGCCCTGCCCGTTTCCGCACCGCCGTCAAAGCCTGTTTGGACGATAGCAATGTGGATGGCGTGCTGGTCATCTTTACCCCGCAAGCCGGCACCGACCACCAAACCACCGCCGATTTAATGGTCGGCCTGCAAAAAACCTCCAGTAAGCCGCTGTTGTTGTCGTGGCTGGGGGATAGCAAGGTCGCCAGTAGCCGCGAAACCTTTGCCCGCGCCAAAATCGCCCACTTCAACACCCCCGAAGCCGCCGTCGCCGTGTTCCGTGGCTTGGCCTCGTTCCATGCCAACCAGCAACTGTTGCTGCAAACACCTGGTCCGCTGCAACAAGCCCACCTCACCCCCGACATCGCCCGCGCCCAAGCGGTGATTGATATCGCCCTTGCCGAGCACCGCGAAGTACTGTCTGAGCGCGAATCTAAAGAGGTGCTGGATGCGTTTAACATCCCTGTCAACCCAACCCGCTTGGCCAAAACCGCCGAACAAGCCATTGCCCACGCCGAAGTCTTAGGCTATCCCGTGGTGCTTAAAATTGATTCTCCAGACGTGATTTACAAATCGGATGTGGGGGGCGTTGAGCTGAACATCATCAACGCAGCCACCGTGCGCGAAGCCTTCAATAACATCGTCTCACGCACCCAAGCGGCTCTACCCACCGCCCACATCAATGGCGTATCGGTGCAGCCCATGGTCAAACGGCGCTCTGGGCGCGAGCTGATGATTGGTGTGGCGCACGACAACACCTTTGGCCCGATTATCACCTTTGGCGGCGGGGGGATTGCCGCCGAAGTGCAGCACGACAACAGCCTCGCCTTACCGCCGCTTAACGACTTCTTGGCCGACCAACTGATTGCCCGCACCAAAGTCAGCCGCACCTTGGCCGAATTCAAACACATGCCTGCCGTGGATATGGCCACGCTGAAAGGCGTGCTGGGTGGCGTGTCCGAAATGATTTGCGAACTGCCCGACTTGCTCGAAATGGACATCAACCCGCTGGTAGTGGATGACGTGGGCGGCGTGGTGCTGGATGCGCGGATTGTGGTGCGTAAAACCGCCACCACACGGCGATATGGGCACATGGCCATCATGCCTTACCCGTCAGAAATGGTAGAGCAGATGGTGTTGAACGACGGCACCGAAGTCACCATCCGCCCGATGCGCCCCGAAGATGCTGACATGCAGCAAGAATTCGTCCGCAATCTGTCGGAAGAAAGCCGCTACAACCGCTATATGTCCAGCATCAAGCAGCTTTCGCAGCCGGTGTTGGTGCGCTTTACCCAGCTCGACTTTGACCGTGAAATGGCCTTGGTAATGGTGCGGATGGTGGATGGACGCGAAGAGCAAATCGGCGTGTCGTGCTACTTCACCGACCCCGATAACGAATCGTGCGAATTCGCCCTCGTGGTGGCTGACAACTGGCAAGGGCGCGGTATTGGTCCCATCATGATGAATCGCCTGTTTGATGCAGCGAAGAAGCAAGGGCTGACGATTATGCGCGGCGAAGTGCTGGCTAATAACAAGGGGATGCTCAAGCTGATGGCTAAAATCGGCTTTACCGTCTCCACCCACCCCGAAGACCGGCAGCTGACGTGGGTGACGCGGCCTTTGCTGTGACCTTTTCCCCACGCTAATGCCCCGCCCTAAAAAAGCGGGCGGCTGAACCGCTCACGGCTTAAACCACACTGCCCATTTCTGTGACAAGAAATGGGCAGTGTGTCGTTTGGCGTGCACCGCGCCGCACCAGCCATTGGTCAGCAAGCCCGCATTTTCAAGGTTGGGCTGTTATTCCCCTCTGGTGGAGGGGTAGGGGTGGTTGCCTTTGGGGCTGGGTTTTAGCTCTGGCGGCCTCGCCACCAACCACCCCGTCCGGCTACGCCGTCGCCCCCCTCCCCCGCCGGAGGGAAAAAAACCCGTCCGCGTCCAGCCAACGCAGGATTCGCCGCATCTCGCAGACCTTGAACAGACCCTCAACGCAGCGTCAAACGCATATCGTCCCCCACGCGGCGGCAGTCGTGCCACGTCAAGCGAGGGGCAGCGGCCAAGTCGGGCAGCGGGGCAAAGTCCACCAGCCCCCGTCCGCTATGCCCCACCAGCATCGGCGCAAGGTAAATCACCCATTCATCCACCAGCCCTGCAGCGGCCAACGCCCCCGCCAAGCCCATGCCCGCCTCCACTAGCACCTCGTTAATCTGCGCGTCAGTAGCCAGCCGTGTCAGCAAGGCCGGTAAATCGACCCGTTCGCCCCCGGCAGCGGGCAGCGACCACACCGCCACGCCCTGCGCCAGCAAACGCTGGGCGGCAGGGTCGGTCAGGGGGCGGGCGGTGGCCACGCAGCTGGCACCGCCATCGGTGTAAAGCGGGGCATGGGGCGGCGTGCGGAGTACGCCATCCACCACCACCCGCAACGGTTGGCGGGCATCGGGCTGGTCACGCACGGTCAAACGCGGCAAGTCGGCGCACACCGTACCCGCACCGGTCAACATCGCCCCGACCTCGGCCCGCATCCGCTGCACATCGGCGCGGGCGGCAGGGCGGGTTATCCACTGGCTACGGCCATCGGCAAGGGCCGTTTTGCCATCCACACTCGCCCCCAGCTTGACCGTGACCCAAGGCCGTCCCCGCACCATGCGCGAGATAAAGCCCCGATTCAGTTCCCGCGCTTCAGCTTCCAGCACCCCGACAGTCGTGGCGATGCCCGCCGCCGCCAACCGCGCCAGCCCCTGCCCGCCGACCAGCGGATTGGGGTCTTGCATGGCGACCACCACACGGCTGACCCCCGCCCGAATCAGCGCATCGGCACAGGGTGGGGTGCGGCCGGTGTGGCTGCACGGCTCTAACGTGACATAGGCCGTCGCCCCCTGTGCCACCCCCCCTGCGGCTGCCAAGGCGTGGACTTCGGCGTGGGGCTCGCCCGCCCGCTGGTGCCAGCCTTCGCCCACCACCAAGTCGCCATGGGCAATCACACAGCCCACGCGGGGATTGGGGGCGGTGCTGCGGCGGCCTTGTTCGGCAAGCTGCAACGCCCGCGCCATCCAACGGGTATCTTGGGCAGAGAACAGCAGTGGCATGGCTTAACTTTCAGCGGAGGGGCGAGAGATTTCTTGAATCGCGTCAGAAAATTGGGCGACATCTTGAAAGCTGCGATAGACCGACGCAAAACGGACATAGGCCACCTTGTCGAGCTTGGCCAGCTCACTCATCACCCGTTCGCCAATCTCGCGGGAGCTGACTTCACGCTCCCCCAAGGCCAGCAGGGTGTGGGTCATGCGGTCTATCGCCGCATCAATCAGCGTGGCAGACACGGGGCGTTTGTGCAGCGCACGCAAAAAGCTGGTGCGGATTTTTTCGACATCAAATTCTGCCCGATGCCCATTTTGCTTGACCACTTGGGGCATATACAGCTCGGCGGTTTCAAACGTGGTGAATCGCTTGTCACAGCCTAAACACCGGCGACGACGGCGCACACTGCCGCCGTCTTCGCTGATGCGGGAATCCGCCACTTGGGTATCGGCGTGGCCGCAGAAGGGGCATTTCATTCGTTTTTGCGGGAAACCTCGCCCTTTGGGGCGGGGGAGGGATAGCACAGCAACGGCAAGTTGCTCATATTCCCGGCTCTCCATGAAAGCTATCCTTAGTTAAATGGGTAGGGCTTTATCTAGTTTTGCGCGTAAAACCCCTTCCTTTAGCTGGGGGCTGGATAGCGCGAACGGCGAAGCCGTCCGGTTTTGACTTTAAATGCGGTGTTTGCTGCTGCGCAATGGTTTGCCGAATTAGCGCAATCGGTGCGCCACCATAGCTTCCGGCAAAGTAGCTAGGCGACCACAATGCACCGCCCCAGCATTTTTTCTTAGAGCCTGTTCAAAGTTGGAAACCACCACTTTCGGCGGATAATTCACCAGCAAGTGAACATGGTCGTCTTTGCCGTCAAATTCCACCAATTCCGCCTCAAAATCAGTACACACACCAGCAAAGAGTGCGACAAAAGGGGTCAATCCATTAAGCCCCGCTAAACTGTGATTTAGCCTATTCCACCAAACGCATCGGGATAAACAAGGTGTTTTGCCCGCGTCGCACCAGCAAGGCCACGCCTTCACCCGCTCCGGCCATCAGCGTTTCAAAGGCTTTGAGGGTGGGGACGGGGGTTTGGTTGACCGCCAAAATCACATCGCCGCGCATCAAGCCCGCTTTCGCCGCCAGCCCTTGGGCGTTTTCAATCAGCAGCCCCCCAGGTGGGGTGGGGATTTCGCGCAGTGCCAAGCCCAGTGCCTCAAAGCGGGCAGGGGGAACGGCTGGGGCGGGGGCTTTGTTGCCTTGCGGCTTGGTTTCGTTGGCCAGCTCGGCGAGTTGCACAACGACGGTCTTGCCCTCGCCTTTACGCCATAAATCCACATTTACTTGGCTGCCCGGAGGCCGTGCGCCAACCAAAATCGGCAGGTCTTTGGAGCTTTCAATGCCCTTGCCGTCAAACTGCAAAATAATATCGCCGACCTCAATCCCTGCTTTGGCGGCGGCACTGTTGGCTTCGACATTGACCACCAATGCACCCTTGGCATCGCTGCGCCCAAATGACTTGGCGAGGTCGAGGGACAGCTCCTGAATATGCACCCCCAGTTGCCCCCGCGATACTTTGCCGGTGCTCTTGAGCTGCTCGGCAACATTCATCGCGATGTCGATGGGGATGGCAAACGAAATCCCCATAAATCCCCCTGAGCGGCTGTAAATCTGCGAGTTAATCCCAACCACTTCGCCCCTGAGGCTAAACAAGGGGCCGCCGGAGTTGCCCGGATTGATGGCCACGTCGGTTTGGATAAACGGCACATAGTTTTCATCGGGCAGGCTGCGCCCCTTGGCCGACACAATGCCCGCCGTCACGGTGTTATCAAAACCAAAAGGCGCACCAATGGCCGCGACCCATTCCCCAACTTTGAGCTGGGCGGGGCTGCCGATTTTGACGGTGGGCAGGTCACTGGCTTCGATTTTGAGCACCGCCACATCGGTGCGTTTGTCCGCGCCAATCAGCCGTGCTTTGAATTCGCGCTTGTCGGTCAGCTTAATTTGGATTTGGCTCGCCCCCGCCACCACATGGGCATTGGTCAAAATATAGCCGTCTGGGCTGACCAAAAAGCCCGAGCCATACGACACGCTTTCTCGCGCTTGGGGGCTGTGGGGTAGGTTGGGCAAATTGGGTAGCGCACCGGGCGGCATCAGGCGTTTAAACAGTTCCAGTACGGGGTCTTCACCGCCTTCTCCTTCTGCTTCGGCGGCGCGATTGGCACTGATATTGACCACCGCAGGGCCTTCACGCTCGACCAGCTGGGTAAAGTCCGGCAGCAGCATGGCCACCCGCCCGTCTTCGCCCGGAATGACTTTGGGGGCATGGGCGGTGTCTGATGTGTTGCTAAATAGGTTTTTGACTTGCTGGAGGCGGTCGCAGCCGGTCAGGCTGACCGTCAGCACCAGCGCGGCAATCAGGGAGGGCGTAGCAGGGAGTCGCACGGTCATGGTGTCCTTGTGAGTGGAGGAGGGGGGCGGTGTGAGTCACTTGGCAGGATAGTCGCATAAATCCGCCAAACAACACGAGGCACACAGCGGCTTGCGGGCTTTGCATTGGTAGCGGCCATGCAAAATCAGCCAGTGGTGGGCATCGTGCCGAAAGGCTTTGGGCACGACCTTTAGCAGACGGTCTTCGACCTCGCGCACGGTTTTGCCCGCCGCCAGCCCCGTGCGGTTCGCCACCCTAAAAATATGGGTGTCCACCGCGATGGTGGGTTGGCCAAAGGCGGTATTCAGCACCACGTTGGCGGTTTTGCGCCCCACCCCAGGCAGGGCTTCGAGGGCTTCGCGGGTGGCGGGGACTTCGCCGCCGTGACGCTGCAAGAGCAAGTGGCAGGTGTCGTGCAGATAGCGGGCTTTGCTGTGGTATAGCCCAAGGGTGCAGATAAACGCTTCGAGTCTTTCAATGCCCAAGGCCAACATGGCTTCGGGCGTATTGGCGGCGGCAAACAGCGCGGCGGTGGCTTTATTCACCCCCACGTCGGTGGACTGCGCCGACAGCACCACGGCCACCAGCAGCTCAAACGGGGTGGTGTAAACCAGCTCGGTGGTGGGGTGCGGATTGGCAGCGGCCAGCCGTTCAAATAGCTGGCGGCGGTGGGTGGCGTTCATCTCATACCTCTTGCGGGGTAGCGGACAAAGGGGCGGTAGCCGCAGCGGTTTGGGCACGGCGGGCGGTGTGCGCCGTCCAGCCATTTTTGGCCGCCACCAATACGGCCAGCCCCATAAACGCCCCAGGCGGCAGCATCGCCAACAAAAACTGGTAGTTGTATTCGGCGGGCACAAGATGCCAGACCCAGCCCCGCGCCCCTTCGCCAAAAATCAGCTCAATGCCTGAAAACAGCGTGCCCCGCCCAAACAATTCCCGCAGCCCCCCCAGCACCGCCAGCACCAGCGTCAGCCCTAAGCCCATCGCCAAGCCATCAACCCCTGCGGCCAGTACGGTGTTTTTAGAGGCAAAGGCTTCGGCACGCGCCAACACAATGCAGTTGGTGGTAATCAGCGGAATAAAAATCCCCAACACGGCATAGAGTGCCGGCACATAGGCATTGAGCAGCACATCCACCACGGTCACCAAACCGGCAATCAGGGCGATAAATACCGGATTGCGTACCTCGGGCGAAACCCCATGCCGCACCGCCGCCACCGCCATACCGGACAGCGCGGTGACCAGTGCGGTGGCCAGTCCGAGGCTGGTGCCATTCACCAGCGTAGTGCTGACCGCCAACACCGGACACAGTCCCAGCATTTGCACTAAGCCTGGGTTTTGCCGCCAGAGTCCATCTTGTGCCAAACGAGTCAGGGCGACAGACGGGGCAGGCAGGGGGGAAGTGAGCATGAAAGTCCTTTGGGTTGAGCCAGCGTAGCGCGTAAACAACAGGCTATTTTAACGACTGAAAGACAGGTGTGGCCTGGTTTTACAACATCGACACCCGTGTTAAGCCCCGCTGGTTTTGGTGACAACGCCCCCCGCCATATTCGATTTTGGCTTAGAATATATCTGTTTATAGACTTTTTTTGAGTTAAATATGCAAACAAAATTTAAAACCCTTGCCGTTAGCACCCTATTGGTCACCGCACTCCCTGCCTACGCCACCAATGGCATGAACATGGAAGGCTACGGTCCTGTCGCCCACGCTATGGGCGGCGCGGCACTGGCTTACGATAACGGCACAGCGGCCTTGATGAACAACCCCGCGACCCTCGCCCTAATGGCTGACGGCACACGGCTAGACCTCGCAGCGGGCTTTTTGGGGCCTAACGTCAGCGTTAATGGCAAATCCTCCAGTGCTGATGCGTTTGTGATGCCTGCGTTTGGGGTGGCGCATAAGCGCGGCGACTTCGTGACCGGCTTTGGGGTGTTTTCGCAAGGCGGGATGGGGACGGAATTTGCCAATGCCGGTACTTTTTCCAGCTTGTCGTCGATGATGGGCAGCACTGTGGCGGATCCGGGTTTGCACAACCGCTCCGAAGTGGGCGTGGGACGGGCGTTGATTCCTGTGGCGTGGAAAGTCAATGACCGCCTGACCTTGGGTGGGAGTGTGGACTACGTTTGGGCCACGATGGATTTGCAAATGCTGATTGATGGCCGCCGCTTTGGCGACATGATCACCGGCATGGGCGGCAGCGGTCGGTTTGGCACCGCCAATGGCTCTCTGCTCAACGCGCTGGGCAGCATGGGCGATGTCAACTGGGGCTATTTTAATTTTTCCGACAACAACCGCTTTTCTGGCGCGGCCAAGGCACATGGCTGAGCGGGCAAGCTCGGCGCAACCTATGTGTTCACCCCCCAACTGACGGCGGGTGTGGTCTACCAAACCAAAACCGATTTGTCGGATATGCACACCGGCGGCGCGACTCTGCTGCTGAACGGCGGCGGCATGACCATGCCAGTCAAGGGCAGCGTCACGGTCAAGAATTTCCAGTGGCCTGAAATGTACGGCATCGGCGTATCGTATACCCCTGACGACCGGTGGCAGGTGGCTGCAGACTACCGGCGCATTGGCTGGGCAGCGGTAATGAAACGCTTCCAAATGACGTTTGACGGCGGTGCGATGGGCAGCCTTAATTTGTCGCTGAATCAAGATTGGAAAGACCAAAATATCTTGATGCTGGGCACGTCCTACCGCTACACCCCCCAGCTGACCCTGCGTGCAGGCTTGAACGTGGCGAATAACCCGATCGCCAGCAGCACGGTTAATCCGCTCTTCCCTGCTATCGTGAAGAGTCATGTTTCCGCTGGTTTGGGCTACCAAATTAACAAGGGCTCTAGTGTCGATGCGTCGGTGGTTTACGCCCCCAAGGTAAAGATGCAGAGTGATTTTAGTGGCAGCCAAATTAGCCACGGGCAAACCAATGCCCAAATCATGTACTCGATGTTCTTTTAATCGGTGCAGGGTGTGAAATAGCCGCCTGAGGGTGTGCCTTGCGGTGCGTAGGATCTCATCAGGCAGCACAATTGGCGTGTAAGGGCGTGTGCCCTTGACGTATAAGGACAGCATATGTTTGGTTTTTTCAGCAAGCCCGTAGCAGACCCCCGCGTGGCTCTTTTAGAAGCGGAGCTGAGCACGCTCCGCACTCAATGCGCTGCTGCGGAGGCTGCCACTCTTGTTGCCGAGGGACAGGCGCGGCAAGCGGCTCAAGAAAAAACCGACCTAGTACAGCTGATGGCTGGGCTAGATGTGTTTTCGGCTTCGTTAGGGATGGGGCGTGAGGGTGTCGGCAAAATGGTGGAGGGCATTCAAGCGCAATGCGAAGACATCTTGTCACTCAAGGCCATGTCCGACCAAGCGATGGCCTCTACCTCGGGCACCAGTAGCGAGTTGGGGCAACTGTCCAGCATGGCCAGCACCATGTCCGCCATGATGCACCGCTTTAGCAGCGAAACCGAGAAGATCGATTCTATTCTCAGCTTAATTCGGGCCGTGTCCGACCAAACCAAACTGCTGGCACTGAATGCGGCAATTGAGGCCGCACGGGCAGGGGAAAGCGGGCGCGGCTTTGCCGTGGTGGCAGATGAAGTGAAAAAATTAGCTGAGCGCACCGAGGCGGCGACGCAAGAAATCTCCCAAGTGGTTCAAGAAATTAGTGGAGAAACTAAGCTGGCATGTGCCCAGTCGGATTTACTTGCCGAATCTATTTCTGCCGTCAGTACCCGCATGGCGCAAACCAGCCAAGGCTTGGTGCAGGTCATTTCACTGTCTGAAACCTTGGATCATGATCGCGATGCCAATGCCTTAGATAGCTTTTTGGCCGTGACCCGCTTTGACCACATTGCCTTTAAGCTGCGGATTTACCGTGGCTTACTGGGCTTAGAGAAAATCGACCCTGATGCCTTGCCGCAGTCCACACTATGCCGATTAGGTAAGTGGTGTGGCGAAGGGGAAGGTAAGCAGCGGTTTGGGCAGCTTGCTTCGATGCGGCGTTTGGATGCGCCCCATGCGCTGTTCCACGAATCTGGCAAACACGCCATGCGGGCGGCCTCGCTGGCGGCAGCGGTGCCGCATGTAATGAAAATGGAACACGCCAGTATTGATGTGCTGTCGGCACTGGATGATTTGGCGGTGGAGATGCGTCAAGCCTGCGCTAGGTCCTGAGCTCTGGATTCAGTGCCCCCAAAAAAAGCACACCGAAAGGCTGTGCTTTTTTGCTGCTTTTTCGGCTTAGTTGTGTCTTGGGGGGGGAAGGGATAAGTCTGTCCAATGCATCGCCTCGCTTGTCTGATGGGGTCTTGGTGCACACCAAACAACAAAAGAATGGAGCGCGGGGGAGCAAGTCCGATAGAATGACGCATTCTTAATTGCCGCCCCTTTCGCTGGTTATGCTGACATTTCAAGCCATTATTCTTCGCCTTCAAAATTACTGGAACGCCCAAGGGTGCGCCCTGATTCAGCCCTACGACATGGAAATGGGCGCGGGCACGTTCCACACCGCCACCTTTCTGCGTGCTTTGGGTCCCGAACCTTGGCGTGCCGCCTATGTGCAGCCGTCTCGTCGCCCCAAAGATGGCCGCTACGGTGAAAACCCCAACCGTTTGCAGCACTACTACCAATATCAGGTGGTGCTGAAGCCTAGCCCACCCAATATCCAAGACCTCTATCTGGGTAGCCTACGCGAGCTGGGCATTGACACCTCGGTACACGATATCCGCTTTGTCGAAGACGACTGGGAAAGCCCGACGCTGGGCGCGTGGGGGCTGGGCTGGGAAGTCTGGCTCAACGGCATGGAAGTCACCCAGTTCACCTATTTTCAACAGGTGGGCGGGCTAGACTGCAAGCCGGTGCTGGGCGAAATCACCTATGGGCTGGAACGCCTTGCCATGTATTTGCAAGGCGTAGAAAACGTGTATGACCTCGTATGGACCGAGCTGCCTAACGGGCAAGTCGTGACTTACGGCGATGTCTTCCACCAAAACGAAGTCGAGCAATCGACCTACAACTTCGAGCACAGCAATACCGATTTGCTGTTCCGCCTGTTTAGCGACTTTGAAGGCGAAGCCAAACGCCTGCACGAAGTCGGGCTGGCCTTGCCGATGTATGAAATGGTGGTCAAGTGCTCGCATACGTTTAACTTGCTGGATGCACGCGGGGCGATTTCTGTCACCGAACGGGCGGCTTATATTGGCCGTGTGCGCACCTTGGCGCGTTTGGTGGCACAGGCTTACTACGATTCTCGTGCCGCGCTGGACTTCCCTATGCTGAAAAAGGACTGACCCCATGCGTCGCCTTGCGCTTGCTTTGGTTTGCAGTTCGTTTGCCTTGCCTGCCTTTGCCGCGCCTGCTGCCCGACCTGCCCCTAGCTGGCAGGTCTATCAGCAAGGCACGCACCTTGCCCTTGCTTTTGACCGCCATTCGCTTCGCAACGAGGCAGGGTTGTTGCACTTTACCCACGAAGAACGCTTTGCTGAAAAGCAATACGCCCCTGAATTTAAGGTCAGCTTCTTCTACCGCCGCACCCATGTGGTGGCGGATTGTGCCAAATACCGCTTTGCCTTTATTTCGACCGACCTTTTTGGTCAACGCGGCGAGCCGGTCTATCAATCGCTCTACACCCTCCAAGACTTCAAGTGGGTCTTTAACGCCGCACCAGAAGGCTCGATTGGATCTGCCATGCTGGATGCCGTCTGCCCACTTGCTCCGCGCTGACCCTGACCCTCTTCTTTAGTTGTCCGCCATGACCGATACCCTGCTCGTTGAACTGTTTACCGAAGAACTCCCGCCCAAGGCGCTGTCCCGCCTCGCCACCAGCTTTGCCGATACCTTGCTGGCGGGCTTGCTGGCCAAAAAACTTGCCCCTGCCGAGGCCGTGGCGACGGTCTATGCCAGCCCTCGTCGCCTCGCGGTGAGTATTCCCGCTGTGTTGGCGCGGGCGGCGGACGAATCCGCCGAAGAAAAAATCATGCCGGTGTCGGTGGCCTTGACCGCTGACGGGCAACCCAGCCCCGCCCTGATTAAAAAGCTCGAAGCGCGGGGCATTCCGCTGACGGCTGTGGCGCAGTTTGAACGCCGGATGGATGGCAAAGCCGAGGCGTTTTTCTACCGCTACCAAGCCGCTGGCGCACAGCTGGCCGAGTGTTTGGCCGGATTGGTGCAAGACGCGCTGAAAAAATTGCCCATCCCCAAGGTGATGCGCTGGGGTGATTCCGAAGTCACCTTTGTCCGCCCTGTGCACGCCCTGATTCAGCTCCACGGGGCGAATGTGGTGGCGGGCGAGGTGTTGGGGCTAACCGCAGGCCGCACCACCTACGGCCACCGCTTTTTGTCTAGCGGCGCACTGACGCTCAACCACGCCGATGATTACGCCCGTGTGCTGGAAACCGAAGGCAAAGTGCTGGCCAGTTTTGCCGCCCGCCGCGCCACCATCCAAGCCGGTCTGGCGGCGCGGGCTGCCGCGCTGGGGGCGACCTTGGCGGGTGACGATGCGCTATTGGACGAAGTCACCGGCTTGGTTGAATGGCCGGTGGTGCTCGAAGGGCAATTTGCCGAGACTTTCTTGGCTGTGCCGCAAGAGTGTTTGATTCTGACCATGCAGCAGAACCAAAAATACTTCCCGCTGCTGGATGCCCAAGGGCGGCTGATGAACCGCTTCTTGCTGGTGTCTAACCTGCAAGCCGCCGACCCTTCGCACATCATCCACGGCAACGAACGTGTGCTGCGGGCACGGCTGTCCGATGCCAAGTTCTTCTTTGAACAAGACAAAAAACAAAAGCTGGATGCCCGCGTGCCTAAGCTGGGGAATGTGGTCTACCACAACCAAATTGGCACACAGCTTGAACGCATTACCCGCCTTGAGGGCATTGCCGGTGAAATCGCCCAGCTGATTGGGGCGGACGTGAGCCAAGCCACCCGCGCGGCCTACCTTGCCAAGGCCGATTTGGTCAGCGACATGGTCGGCGAATTCCCCGAGCTGCAAGGCATCATGGGCATGTATTACGCCCAACTTGACGGTGAAAACCCCACAGTGGCCGCCGCGATTGAAGGGCATTACCACCCGCGTTTTGCTGGGGATAGCCTGCCCACTACCTTGGTGGCGCAAGCGGTGGCCTTGGCTGATAAGCTCGAAACCCTTGTCGGGATTTACGGCATTGGGCTGATTCCGACCGGCGACAAAGACCCCTTCGGTCTGCGCCGTCATGCGCTGGGCAGCTTGCGGATGGTGTTGGGTTTGCCGCTCGACCTCAAGCAAGCCCTGACCCTGACCGCCGCCCAGTTCCCAGCGGGCAAGCTGTCGCCTACGGTGGTCGAGGATGTCTACGGCTTTATGTTGGAGCGGCTGAAAAACCTGCTGGCGACCGAAGCCCGTGCAGATGAAGTCGATGCCGTCTTGGCACTGGCACCGACGCGCCTAGACAGCTTGCAAGCGACCCTCGCCGCCGTGGCGGTTTTCCGCACCCTGCCCGAAGCCGCCACCTTGGCCGCCGCCAATAAGCGGGTGAAAAACATCTTGAAAAAGGTCGAAGGCGAGGTGCCTAGCCACGTCCAGCCAGCCTTGCTGACCGAAGCGGCTGAACAAGCCTTGGCCGCAGCGATTCATGCCGTGATGCCGACCGCCGAAGCGGCGTTTGGGGCGGGGGACTTTACCGCCGCGCTGACGTGTTTGGCGGTGCTCAAAGCCCCTGTCGATGCGTTCTTTGACGGGGTGATGGTGATGGCCGACGATGCCGCCATCCGTGCCAACCGCTTGGCCTTGTTGGGCAAGCTGGCGATGTTGTTTAACCGTGTGGCGGATATTTCACTGCTGGTCGATTAAATTTTTCTGTCACCTTGTCCCACCTATGGCAGCCCCTATGGCTGCCATATTGCTGTGGGGCATAGCTTGCCACAAAGGAAACCGCGCAATGAGAGTCGTTATTTTGGACCGTGACGGGGTCATCAACGAAGACCGTGACGATTTCGTCAAAAACAGCCTAGAGTGGATTCCCCTGCCCCGCAGCCTCGAAGCCATTGCCCAGTTTTCTCAGGCGGGGTGGCGGGTGGTGGTGGCAACCAATCAATCGGGTATTGGACGCGGTCTGTTTGACATGCACGCGCTGAATGCCATGCACGAAAAAATGCACCATTTGGTCGGCAAAGTAGGTGGGCGGATTGATGCGGTCTTCTTTTGCCCGCATCGCCCCGACATCGGCTGTGCCTGCCGCAAGCCCAACCCTGGCATGGTCAAAGACATCGCCGAACGTTTTGGTACCAAGCCCGAGCAGCTTATTTTGGTGGGGGATAGCCTGCGTGACCTAAAGTCGGTGGCGACGGTGGGGGGGCTGCCTGTTTTGGTTAAAACGGGCAAAGGCGCGGCGACCTTTGAGGCGGGCGACTTGCCGGCCAATACGCGGGTCTATACCGACCTATTCGATGCCGCCCATGACCTGATTGCTACGTTTGGCGAGGGCTAAACCGGCGCTGTTGTCCCTGTGTTTGCGAGGAGTAAGGGTGTGTTGATTGTCCGTAATCTGCTGTATTGGGTGGTTTTTTTGACTTTGACCCCGCTGTATTCGCTGTTGGCGATTGCCATGCTGCCGTTTCCCCGTGTGCTGCGGCATCGGGTGGTGACGACGTGGACCCCGCTGATGCTGTGGTGGTTGCGCGTCACCTGTGGCTTGAAATTTGAGGTGGAAGGTGCGGCGCATATCCCCACCCAGCCCGCGATTATTGCCAGCCAGCACCAATCAGGCTGGGAGACGATGGCCTTGCAGCTTATTTTTCCGCGCCAAGTGTGGGTGGCCAAAAAAGAGCTGGCGTGGATTCCGTTTTTTGGCTGGGGTTTGGCGGCAGTCAGTGCCATTTTGATTGACCGCAACAGCCGAACCAAAGCCCATCAGCAGCTGATTAACCAAGGGCAAGACCGGATGAAGGATGGCTTCTGGATTGTGATTTTCCCCGAAGGCACGCGGTTGCCACCTGGGCAGCTCGGCAAGTTTAGGCACGGGGGGACGCGTTTGGCGCAGGCTTTGAACGTACCGCTGGTGCCGGTGGCGTTAAATTCGGGCGAATACTGGCCGAAAAACGCCTTTTTAAAGCACCCTGGCACGATACGGGTCATCATCGGTGAACCCCTCTACCCCGAGGGGCGCAGCACCGACGACATCACCACCGCCCTGCACGCGTGGATTGCTGCCCAGCAACCCCGTTTGGTGGGGCAGGGACCGTGTGCGGCGGCGGGGTGCTGAATCCTGTCAACTTCCCAATACCAACCAAAAACCTGTTCAAAGTCTCGCGAACGACGGGCCAGCCAAGGCGAAATTCGGAAAAAAAGCGGCGTTGGACTTGAATCCACACGCATGTTTTTTCTGAATTTCAACGCAGGATCACCCGAGTCTCACAGGCTTTGAGCAGGTTTTAAGGATTCCCCATGCGTTTACTCCACACCATGCTGCGCGTCGGTCAACTTGACCGGTCGATTGCGTTTTACACCGAGGTCTTGGGGATGCGCTTGCTGCGCCGCCAAGACTATCCCACCGGTCGCTTTACCCTAGCCTTTTTGGGCTATGGCGAAGAAGCCACCCACACGGTGCTGGAGCTGACCCACAACTGGGACACCGCCTGCTACGACCTCGGGACGGGCTTTGGCCATTTGGCGGTAGAAGTCCCCGATGCAGCAGCAGCGTGCGAAGCGGTACGCGCCAAAGGCGGCCGTGTGACGCGCGAAGCGGGGCCCATGAAGCACGGCAGCACGGTGATTGCCTTTGTTGAAGACCCCGATGGCTACAAAATAGAATTTATCGAACGCCAGCCGACGGCTTAATTTCACGTCGTCAAAAGGTTTACGCCCCCTATGTCCCGTTCCGTCGCGCTTTCCTTTGCCGGTGCAGGGCTAATATGGCCCGCTTTTACCCATGCGGCCACGCTGTCGGGGGGGGATTTGTCTCTGCTGTGGGGCGTGCCCTTTGTGGGGCTGCTGCTTTCTATCGCGCTGTGCCCGCTCTGGCTGCCGACCTTTTGGCATCATCATTTTGGCAAGGTGAGCGCGTTCTGGGGCTTGGCCTTTGTGCTGCCGTGTGCGTTTGTTTTTGGCGCACCTCTCGCCAGTGCCGTGGTGCTGCATACCCTTATCAGCGAATTTGTCCCGTTTATTGTGCTGTTGCTGGCACTGTTTACCCTGTCGGGCGGCATTGTGATTCGGGGCAACCTGCATGGCTCGCCGCTGCTGAATACCAGCTTGTTGGCGATAGGCACGGCGTGCGCCAGCGTGATGGGGACGACCGGCGCGGCGATGTTGATGATTCGCCCCGTGCTGAAAGCCAACGATAACCGCCGCCATAACGTGCATGTGGTGGTGTTCTTTATCTTTTTGGTGGCCAATATCGGCGGCGGGCTGACCCCGCTGGGCGACCCACCGCTGTTTTTGGGATTTCTCAAGGGCGTGAGCTTTGGCTGGACGGTCACGCACATGGCCGCCCCTGTGGCCTTAGCCAGCGTGCTGTTGCTGCTACTGTTCTTTGGGGTGGATAGCTACTATTTCCGCAAAGAGGGCCTGCTGCCCCGCGACCCCACGCCAGATATCCCGTGGCACTTGGCGGGTCAGGTCAATGGCCTGTTGCTGCTGGGCGTGGTGGGGGCGGTGCTGTTGTCGGGGATGTGGTCGTCGGGCATGTTGTTTTCGGTGCTGGGTGTGCCCGTGGCTTTAGAAGCGTTGGTACGCGATGGGCTGTTGCTGGGACTGACAGGGCTATCGCTGTGGCTAACCCCCGCCGCGCTGCGGCAAGAAAACCAGTTTGATTGGTCACCGATTAAAGAAGTCGCCAAGCTGTTTTTGGGGATTTTTGTGGCGATGATTCCCGCGCTGGCCATGCTGCAAGCCGGTGAGCAGGGGGCGATGGCGGGTTTGGTGCGCTGGGTAACAAGCCCAGAGGGGCAGCCGATTAACACGCTGTATTTCTGGATGACCGGTGCGCTATCGAGCTTTTTGGATAACGCGCCGACTTACTTGGTGTTTTTTAACCTCGCCCACGGCGATGCCACCCACCTGATGACGGCGCTGCCCAATACGCTGACTGCCATTTCGGCAGGGGCAGTGTTTATGGGCGCGAATAGCTATATCGGCAACGCCCCTAACTTCATGGTGAAGTCGATTGCCGATGGGCAAGGCGTGGCCATGCCGAGCTTTTTTGGCTACATGCTGTGGTCGGGGGCGATTTTGCTGCCGCTATTTGGGGTGCTGACGGTGGTGTTTTTCTAGGTTAAAGGGGTCAGCCAAGGCGAAATTCGGAAAAAACGCCGTTGGACTTGAATCCACACGCATGTTTTTTACGAATTTCAACGCAGGCTTACCCGAGTCTCGCAGATCGTAAACAGATTCTTAGCGCAGGGGGCGGCCGTGTCGTTGCCCTGGATTTCTAATTTTTGGCCTTTTTAGAAAAGAGATTTTTCATGGCAACAGTCACTTCCCTTATTGGCGGCACACGCATTGGACAGGTTTACGAAGATGGCACGCTAACCACCAGTGGTGCCTTGTCCCTGACCGATGGCACGCCCATCGCCAATGGCTTTATCGCCCAAACCACCGCAGGGCAATACGGCACACTGGTTTTGCAAACCAGCGGGGTGTGGTCTTACATCCTCAATAATGCCTCGGGCACGGTACAAGAGCTCACCAGCACCAGCGCCGTACGCGATACCTTTTTAGCGTCTTGGAATGGCTTGGAAATGGGCGATATTGTGGTGTCGGTGTTTGGTAAAAACGACACAGCACAAATTTCAGGGGACATCAGGGGACAAGTCACCATTCCACAACAGCTCTCTGCCAGTGGGCAACTGACTGTCTCTGACGTTGACCTCGGCGAAAATGGCTTTGCCGCCCAAACCAATACTGCAGGGCAATTTGGTGTGTTTTCGATTGGCAGCACAGGCGGGTGGCGTTACACCCTCAATGCCAACAGCGTCAGTTCCCCACAACTGAGCAATAAGGGCGTATTCGAAGTCTTTCAGGTACGCTCCTTGGATGGCACGCAATCCACCGTTCAGGTCAGCCTAGGGCAGGCTTCAGCGGCGCAGACCCTCGTTGGTGGCACCAATGTAGATGTACTCACCGGTGGCTCCGGCAATGACACGCTGACCGGCGGCGGCGCAAACGACACCCTGAATGGCGATACGGGCATTGATACAGCGGTCTTTAGTGGCAACCGTGCGGCTTACACCATCAGCCAAAGCAACGGGGTCTATACCGTGGTGGATTCTCGCGGCACGGATGGCACAGACACCCTGACTGGCATCGAACGCTTGGAGTTTGCCGATAAGTCTGTCGCGCTGGATTTGACCGGCAATGCAGGCTTGGGTGTCAAAGTGCTGGGGGCGTTGTTTGGCGCGGCCTCGGTTCGAAACGCCAGCTATGTGGGCATTGCAACGCAGCTGGTTGACCTGGGTGCCAGCGCACAATCGCTCTGCCAAGCCGGTATTGACGCTCGCCTAGGGGCAAATCACACCGCCCAAGATTTGGTGAAGGTGCTTTATACCAATGTGGTGGGGGTTGCACCGTCAGCAGGTGAGCTCGCGTATTGGTCGGGCGTACTGACCCGTGGTGAAATGACCGAAGCAGCACTGACTTGGTTGGCTGCAGATTTAAATCAGAACCAAGCCAATATCAATCTTGTTGGGCTGACGCAAACAGGGGTGGATTTTACGCTTACTGGCCAAGTGTCTTAGTGCCTGTTTACGGTTAAAGGAGCCCAAAGGGGTCAGGGTCAATAATTCTTATTGACCCTGACCCCTTTGGGACTAAACCGTGATGGTCTGATCCGAAAAAGCAAGTTTTTCCACACCATATAAATCGGCAGCAAAGGCAATGCCCACGAGGCTAATCAGCCCGTTACTACCAGAGGCGTAAGTCACTTGACCCTTGGTCAAAGGTACAAATACAGTGTCGATGCCGGTACCACCATCAACGGTATCGTAACCACCCGCCCCCAGGTAAATCAGGTCATCACCCGCCCCTGTTTTGATATTGTTGTCCACCTTGTTATCGTGCACGGTGTCTGCTGCGCTACCACCGATTAGGTTTTCGATAACCGTACCGTAGGCAATGCCCAAATTATTGGTACCGGTATAAATATCTTTGGCGGATGCCGCATAGGCACTATCAACAAAGCTGTCATACCCACTAAAACCTTGACTGGCTAAGGCTTGTTTTTGTGCCTGTGCTTGGGTAGCCACACTACGGGTATTGATGCTGGAGTAATGCCCAGGGACTAAATCAACCGTATTACTGGCCGTAGTAGCACTTAGATCCAAGGCATCCGATCCGCCGGCATCCCAAATCGTGGCATAGAATGGGTTGGTGCCATATTGATAGGTGTTGCTACCGGTTGCGGTCGTTGTGTCTGTGCCGTAGATCGCCTGTAGTGCGGCAATGTCGTACACCATAAAACGATCAGGAAAAATCCCCGAATCGTGGTAACTGATACCCTGCGCATTGGCGGTAAATAGCAGCACCGTATTTTGGTAAGCGGTGTAAGACATCACAGTATTGCCACGATGGTCGTCTGCCGTAGGCAAGGTCACCCCACCAGAAAATGAGTGTTTTAAGCCTAGTGCATGGCCCAGCTCGTGGACAATGGTATGTTGCCCATATCCGCCCGCTCCTAAGGTTGTGGAGTCAATCGCCGTGTCAATAAACACATCCCCACTGTAGCTAGGCGTGGTACCTGGAAAATAGGCAAACGCAGCGACCCCACCGCTGGTCGGAACTTGGCTGAAGCGAATATCGCCATTAGCACTGGTTTGGCTAAATGACAGCGGCAGGAGCTTGTCGATACTGGCGATAATGTCGCTGGACAACACGCCTAGGCTGGCACTCAGTTTTTGCCACCCAGTGGTCAGATTGCCACCAACAGTCGAGCTAGCTTGTACGCCAGTGTAATCTGCTGGGCGCGTGCTATCGAAGCTGTAGGTTAGTGCGGTGCTTGTCCATGCATCATTTCCATTGAGTGCCATCACAATACTGCTTTGGGTGGTCAGTAAGCTGGCGGTATCTACCCCAGTGACGCTGGCGTGGAGGTTGGTGGTGGGTGTTGGTGTGATAGGTGTGGTCGCACCGAGCGGGTTGCCGCCTAGGGTCATCCCTGCTGCTGAGACTTTGGCATCCACCGTTCCATCAGAAAACGCCAGCTGGGTACCATTACTATCATCCTGCACCGAAACTCGGCATACCAAAGCGGTGCCGGAATAGACCAATAACTGATTTCCGCTTTGCTGATAAGTGTAGGCACTGCGTAACCCCGACAGAGACAACTGTTCAACGTTTTGGTCTAGCGTCACACCCGTGACACCATTGGCAATGGTAACCATTTCGGATCCGCTGGAGCCATACACCGAGACATTGCTATTATTGATAGCAAAAGTGTCGGCAGGATCAAAATATATTCTGGCCATTTGATACCCCTATGATCTTTGGAGCTGGTCATTCCCTCTTTTTTGGGCTTGCATAGGATGCACAAGAGGGAAGGCGGTGGATTAATAAAGTAGTCCGTTGATTATGCATTACCAACAGATGCTGATGTTGCGCCCGTGTTTATTGATGGTGCTTACACAAAAATCCATCAGCACAGCTTACTGGTAGCATTTGAAATTACCGGCAGAAAAATCCACGACTGTGCGACAGCGCCTAGGCTCATCGCCCAGCTTCCTGCCGAAGTTATTATCGCTAACAAAAACCCAAACAGATAGTGATAGCTTAGATTAAAGACTGTAGCACTATTGATATTGGGTTTAAAATCCCTTTTCTCGGCTAAAGCACTATGACGCTTTAGCCGCAATAGCCTCGAGGTTTAAGCCCGAGATTGAGAGCGCGGACGCTGCAGGCACCCTAGTGTGGCGGCACCTGTCCTTGAGTGATGCCACCCGATCCGCATCAAAGACAAGCATACGAAAGCACTGCTTGCGATGGCACGCGAGGTCAATCTGGTGTGGCGCTATTGCAACGAAACCAGCCATCGCGCCATTCGAGAACGCCCGCAAGTGCGATGGCGTGCAAGTTGGCTCTGCCACCGTGCAGCAGGTGTGCGAGAACTAGGCCAAAGCACGCAAGCAGTTCAAGCGCAGCACATTGCGTTGGCGTGTTTCCAATCAAAAATCCAGCAAATACAGCCTGTGCCCTAAGGTAGAGCAGGTTTCCGAATAAGAGCATGGATTTGCAGCGATTGCGGGGCGGTACACGACCGCGACGTAAATGCTACAAGGAACAATTTTCGCGGCGGGACTTCGCCGTCTTGAAGAAGGTATCCACGCGCTTTACCGCTGGCTAGGCCATGCCCGTGCAGGCGGGCATCCAGCCTTAACCACCGTCCAACACAAAGGCAAATTCTGCGACGACAAGCTACGACGACGATCGTCATATAGGATAAAAGACTAATCTCATCAATTCAGGTATGATGATGGCACTTTTTGTCGAGGGAGCTTTACTTGTGTTAAGTCGATTCAGCCTGCAGTCACGGGTGATTTTGCCCATTGCCTTTGTCTTGATGGTGCTGGTGTTGGGGCGTGCCGCGCTGTTTGCCCAAGAAGAAAGCCAGCGCATTCAAACCGAAAGCCAAGCCCTCGCCCAGCAGCAAATGGCACATATTACCCAGCGGCTGACGCTGTCCGACCAACTGGTGCTGGCACAAACCCAAAGTGCCATGCGCTTTTTAATCGACCGAGGACAAGCCCTAGGCGGCGCCAGCCTTGGCAACCCCGTGCAGGTCAAAGACAAAACCGTGCCCGAACTCCTGCTGGGGGGCAAACCCCAAGCCAACCATGTGGACTTGGTCGATGAAGTGGTCAAGGTGATGGGGGGCACGGCCACCTTATTCGTCAAACAGGGCGAAGACTTTGTGCGGATTGCCACCAACGTCAAACGTGAAGGCCAACGTGCGGTGGGGACGGTGCTCGACCCCACAGGCAAAGCCATTGCCGCCATTCGCGCCAACCAGTCGTTTTTTGGCCAGGTCGATATTCTGGGCAAGCCCTTTTTGACCGGCTACACCCCGATTAAAGATGCCCAAGGGGCGACGATAGGCGTGTGGTACGTCGGCTATCAGGTCGATATGGCCGCCCTGAAAGAAGTGGTCGAAACCAGCGCCATCCTCAAAGGCGGGTTTGTCGCTTTGCTGGATGCCAAGGGCAAAGTACTGTTCCAATCCAAAGGCACGGAAGCCAGCCAAGTCAGTGCCGTGCTGCAAACCAATACCGGCTGGAAGCTGATGCAGCAAGCCTTTCCGGCATGGGGCTTTAACATCGTCGCAGCCTATCCCGAAGCCGAAGTGCAGGCCATGACCCAATCCCGCACCGTCGATATTTTGCTGGCCGGTAGCCTAGGCTGCTTGGCCTTAATGGTGGTGATGGCATTGATGTTGCGGCACATGGTGCTGAAGCCACTGGGGGGTGAACCTGCCGCTGCCATTGCCCTCGCCCAGCGTATTGCCGCAGGCGACCTGAGCACCGCCATCCCCGTCGCCAGCAACGACACCCATTCGCTCACGGCGGCCTTGGCGCAGATGCAAAACAGCCTTAAAACCATGGTGGCAAACATCCACACCCAAGCCGCCGCCCTCCAGCACGCCGCGTCGGGCTTAGGGGTATGGTCAGGGCAGGTCAGCCAAGGGGTCGACGAGCAAAACCAAGCCACGCAACTGATTTCCCAGACACTTGATGAGATTTTGCAAAGCGTAGAAGACGTACGCCAAGCCGCCACCACCACCTCGTCCCTCGCAGGGGAAGCGGGCAAGATGGCGCAGCAAGGCAATCTGACCGTGGCACAAGCCGTGGCGGAAATCCGTGACAGTGCCACCCTCGTCACCGCCTCGGCAGCGGGGGTCAGCCAGCTGGGGCAAGATGCCGCCCAAATTACCCAAGTGGTCGAGATGATTCGGGATGTGGCCGAGCAAACCAACCTGTTGGCACTCAATGCCGCGATTGAGGCGGCGCGGGCGGGCGAAAGTGGACGCGGCTTTGCCGTTGTGGCCGATGAAGTCCGCAAACTGGCCGAGCGCACAGCGTCTTCTGCCCGTGAAATTGGCAGCATGGTCGGCAATATCCAACGCAGCTCCGAAGCCGCGATGTCGGGCATTGGGGAGGGGGCAAGCAGCGTCAGCCACAGTGTGGGCGGGGCAGAAGAAGCGGGGCACAGCATGGGGCGCATTCACCAAGCCACCGAAAGCGTGGTCACTGCCGTGGCGGCTATTCGCCAGTCGGTCGAAGCCCAAACCTCCGCCAGCCAAGTCATTGGCCGCACCCTGAACCAAGTGGCCCGCGTCGGGGAAGAAAACCAAAATGCCGCCAGCGGCATGGCGCAAGAAGCTGCCCAACTGCAACAATTGGCCGATGCACTCAACCAAGCAGTCGGCAATTTCCGCGTATAGTTCGGTTTCTTTCTGCGGTTTAACCCCACTTTTCGTTAAAGGAAACGAGCATGACTTTTTTGACCACTGATTTGTGTGATGCCAACGAAGGTCGGGTGCGCGTCGTCGCCCCGATGTTTAAAAGCTACGGCGGGCAGCCTCGGTTTAGCGGCAGCATCGTCACGGTTAAGCTGTTCGAAGACAACTCACTGGTGCGCGAAACCCTCGCCAAGCCAGGGGCGGGCAAAGTGCTGGTGGTAGATGGCGGCGGCTCGCTGCGCTGTGCTTTGGTCGGCGACCAAATTGCCGAGCTGGCGGTCAAAAACCAATGGGCGGGGATTGTGGTGTATGGCTGCATTCGGGATTCCGTGGCGATTAACGGCCTGCCGCTCGGCGTGCGGGCTATCGACACCCATCCGCTAAAATCGATCAAAAAAGGGGCGGGCGATTGCGAAATCGCGGTGACCTTTGGCGGCGTGACCTTCACCCCAGGCGAATGGCTCTACGCGGACGAGGATGGGGTCATCGTCAGCGCGACCCCACTGCTCTAAAAAGCGTGACCTGATTGCCAAACACTATCGCCCCCATTGCCATTCAAAATTAGCCGAATAGGGGGGCGGTCTTGTATAAAGAAGCTTCTGCGGCGTACCGCGCCGATGTTGGCACTTTAATTCCTCTTCCTAGGAGAACTTTATGGCTGTTTTGGTTGGTAAGTCCGCCCCTGATTTCACAGCGGCAGCAGTATTGGGCAATGGTCAAATCGACAATGCGTTCAACTTCAAAAAAGCGACCGAAGGCAAGCACGCCGTGGTGTTTTTCTACCCACTCGACTTCACCTTTGTCTGCCCTTCTGAACTGATTGCGTTTGACCATCGTCTGGAAGAATTCACCAAGCGCGGCGTAGAAGTGATTGGCGTGTCCATCGACAGCGCGTTCACCCACTCCGCATGGCGCAACACCCCCGTGGAAAAAGGCGGGATTGGTCAAGTGGGCTACACCTTGGTGGCCGACATCAAGCACGAAATCTGCAAAGCCTACGATGTCGAAGCCGCTGGCGGCGTAGCCTTCCGTGGCTCGTTCTTAATCGACAAGGCGGGTGTGGTGCAGCACCAAGTGGTGAACAATCTGCCACTGGGGCGCAATGTGGACGAAATGATTCGCATGGTTGACGCGCTGCAGTTCACCGAAGAAAACGGCGAAGTGTGCCCTGCAGGCTGGAACAAGGGCAAAAAGGGCATGAAGCCTGACGCTGCTGGTGTGGCCAGCTACTTGGCTGAAAACGCAAAAGACCTGTAAGAACCTGTTTACACGCTGCGAGCCTCGGGTCAGGCTGTATTGAAATGCCTCAAAAAAACACGCATTGACCGCGTGTCAACTGCATTTTTTTGGTTCATTTCGCTTTGGCACCCCCTTCGCTCGCTAGCGCGTGAACACGCACTACGTCACCGCGTTTTGCCCCACAAAAAAACCGCCGCAGGGGTTGCCCCTGTTGGCGGTTTTTTTGTGGGGTGGGGAGGATGTCAACCAAATACGGAGGCGACACTCTACCGCTGGCTTCAAGCCCAACCGACAAAGAAATGTCGCCCGCCATGCCCACTTTCCCTGCTACTAGCCCGAAGTCACCGCTGCGCTCGCGCTGCCGTCTCCCAACCCTGCTACCCATGCCAGCTGCTGGGGCAAACAGACAGTCTGCAAGTCATAGTGGTGCTGGGCAAACGCGCGGGCATTGCTGCCTAAACGCGCCCGTTCAGCAGGATGGTCTAGTAGGTGCACAACCTGTTGCACCAATACTGCCGAATCAAAAAAATCAACCAGCAGCCCTGTCTCGTCGTGCTGAATCGCTTCATGCAGGGGCTGTGTGTTGCTGGCCACAATGGCGCATCCCGCGCTCATGGCTTCCAGCAAGCTCCAGCTCAGCACAAAGGGATAGGTGAGATACACATGAACCGTAGAAAGCTGGAGCAAGGGGATAAAGTGCTGATACGCCACGTTGCCCAAAAAATGCACCCGCGACCAATCGGCCTCTGAAATCTGAGGGCGGACTTCTTCAGCAAAAATCGTTTTCCAGCTCTCTCCCTGTGTGGGTCGTGCGCCATAGCTCACCCCATCCCCTCCGACGATTAAGATATGGGCATGGGGACGTTGCGCCAACAGGCTGGGTAAGGCGCGCATAAAGGTGTGATAGCCCCGATACGGCTCTAAATTGCGGTTTACAAACGTGATGACCTCATCTTGCCGCGTCAGGGTGAGGGTGTCATTCAGGGTCAGGCTCACCTGTGGATTAGGTGCTACGGCTTCGGTGTCAATGCCATCATGAATCACGCTGATTTTGTCGCGGAACAGGGACGGGAAGGTGCTGGCTTGCCAGTGTGTGGGGGAAATACCGGCATCGGCTATTTCGAAATGCAGTAGGTTATTGACGTTTTTTAATCGGAGACGGCACGCATCCCCACGGTGTTTGCTGGGAAATTCGGGGTCAAAATTAAGGTCGGTGCCGTTGGCGTGATAATAAAATTCGCAGTAAATCCCCAGCTTGGCCTGTGGCCAGACCTCTTTAACAAACAGGCTTTCCCCCCAGCCAGGGTGGGCAATGATGATGTCTGGGGTAAAGCCCTGTGCGTGGAGCTGCAACGCGGCCTCGAAACAGGCTTCTCCCCGAATCGCTTTGGTTTCAAAGTCGCTGACCCACGGATGGATGTTGGGGGTGGTGCTTCGGCTGGCGGCATAGCGCAGCACTTGCACGCCTTGCCATGTGGGGTGGGTGACGGTTTGCATGGTCAGTGCCACCACGGTGTGCCCTTGTTGTGCCAATGCAGGGGCTAAAAACTTAAATTGGCCGGGAAAATTTTGGTGAATAAACAGAATGTGCATGAGAGGAATCATCAAAAAAACGGGCATGGTCAGAAAAAAGTTGCCGTCCATTTTTCTGCTCACCCGATAGGGCATTTTTAACGGAGACGCGGCATAAGTCCCCTTCCTTAGAACCTGTTTACGATCTCAATGGTGCAGGGGTTGCCAAGGTGAAATTCGGAAAAAAACGCCGTTGGACTTGAACCCACACGCCTATTTTTGTGAATTTGAACGCAGGATCACCCGAGTCTCGCAGATCGCAAACAGGTTCTTACAGGTAGGGGATACACGCCGTGCCTTTGATATTGGTTTCTAGTGCATATATTTTTTCAAACTAATTGCATGTTAGCGGCCACCAAAATCCGTATCTACGCCACACCAGCGCAAGAAAAAAAGCGTGCGAAAGCGTTTGGTTGTATGCGGTGGTTTTGGGGGGGAAGGCTTTGGACAATACGTACTGAATACGCGACTATTACCACCCAAGCAAGAATTTGCATGGCTGGCAGAAACACATAGCCAAGTGCTGCAATCGGTGCAGTGTGAATCTATCGTGTTCGTTCGTGATTTTTTTGAGCGTCGGGCAAAATATCCCCATTTCAAATCCAAGCACGGCAAGCAGACCACTTAATCCCCGCAAGGTGGCGGGCAGCAGCACCGTCGTGCATATTCTCCCTCCACTGACAAAAAACGGCGACACCCTCAACGAGGTTGCCGCCGTTTTTGTTGCACCATACCGCCCAACCCCTACCCCTGCAGCCAGCGCGTTCCCTGATAAAACACCGCACTGACACACCACGCCAGCAACAAAGACCAGAGGGTGGAGAACACCGCAAAGCCCGTACTCTTCGACTCTTTACGGATGGCGGCGATGGTGGAAAGGCAGGGCACGTAAATCAGGGTAAACAGCATGAAGCTATACGCCGACACCCAATCCAGTTGCGCCGTCACCACGGCACCCAAGCCGCTTTCTGGCACGTTGTAAATCACCGCCATCGAGCCCAGCAAAATCTCCTTGGCGACAAAGCCAAACAGCAAGGCCACCGACAGCTCGTGCTTAATCCCAATCGGGTCGAGCACCGGCGCCATCAACGCCCCCAGCGCATCGGCCAAGGTCGGGTAGCTCCCCGCCGGAATATGGGTCAGCACCCACACCAGCACCACCCCCAGCAAAATAAAGGTCGAGGCAAGGTGCAAAAAGCCTCGCACTTCACCCACCGCACGGTTGGTCATGTGCCGAATGCCTGGCAGACGGTAGGGCGGCACTTCCATCACAAACAGTTCGTCACTGCGAAAGCGGCTGCGGAACAGCCACGCGGTCAGGATGGCAGCGGCAAAGCTCATCACATACAAACTCAGCAACACCCACGGCGCGACATGTGGCGAAAACAAGGCCGCCGAGAAAAACAAAAACACCTGCAGCCGTGCCGAGCACAAAGAAAACGGGATGGTCAGCATCGACAGCAAACGCATATTGCGTTCACGCATAATCCGCGTACCCATAATCGCCGGCACATTGCAGCCAAATCCCATCAAGTGCATCACAAAACTACGCCCATCCAAGCCCAGCCGTGCCATCAGCGCGTCCATCAAAAACGCCGCCCGTGCCAAATAACCGCTGTCCTCAACCAAGGCCATCAAGGTAAAGAAGACGAACAAAATCGGCACAAAGGTCAGCACCGTAGACACCCCCGACCACACCCCATCCACCAACAGGCTCTGCACAATAGCCGGCAAAGGCGCAATCAGCGGGCGCAAGCTGTAATCACGCAAGCCATCCAGCCCTGCCCCCATCAGGGTTTGCAAGGGTTTGCCTATCTCGTAGGTAGCTTGGAACAGCAGCCCCATCATCAAAAAGAAAATCGGCAGCCCAAACCAAGGGTGCATTAAATAGTGATCCACGCGCTGGGTGAGCGCGGGCGGCAAAATCGGGGGGACGCGATACACCGTGTCGAGCATCTCGGTGGCGACCTTGTCCAAAGAACCGGTAGCGGCGAGGGCGTTAAAATCGGCGCGGTGAGGCGCCCCCTCTTTGTCTGCCATAGTTTCGAGGGCGGTTAGATGCGCCAGCACGCTCACCCAGTTATCCCCTTTTCGCGCCGACATCCGCACCACCGGCGCATCCAGCCGTTGCGCCAAGGCGGCCTCGTCCAGCGTAATGCCAAATTGCTTCATTTCATCGGCCATATTGACCAAGACCAGCACCGGCAAGCCGAGGGCTTTCAGCTGCAAGACCAGCCGCCATTGACGTTCGAGCTGGGCACCGTTGGTCACCACCACCAGCGCGTCAAATGGCGTATCGGCCAACACTTTACGCACCACTTCTTCGTCTTCGCTGTAGCCGCTCAGGTCGTTAATCCCGGGCAAGTCCACCACTTCCACCATCCGCCCACCGAGTAAAATCCGCGCACGGGCCAAATCGACTGTCAGACCGGGCCAATTCCCCACCCGCTGCGACAAGCCGGTGAGACGGTTAAAAAAGGTAGATTTGCCGGTATTGGGCAAACCGACAATCGCCAGCTTACGCGCCGTGCCTTTGCCCTTGGGCAGCGGCGGCGGGGTATGGCATTTTTGGCAAGGGCTAGTCATGCGGGGAGCTCCACGGTAATGGCTTCGGCAGTGCTGCGACGCAGCATGATATGGGTAGTGCCGATACGGATTTCGAGCGGACCACCGAGCGCGGCTTGGCGTTCTACCCGTAGCACCGCCCCCGAGACGACACCAAAAGCCGAGAGGCGTTGGCACGCTTCGGCGGACAAATCCACCTGCACCACGCACGCGGCGGTGTCGGGGGTAAGATGTGCTAACAACATGGCAAACCATCCAAACGCAAATGAGAAGAGTTCTCAACTATACCGAAACTTATCCCTTTTCGCCAACGTTTTTCAGGGGCATCGCACCCCACGCAACAAGGACAACACTGCATGAACACCCTGTATGCCTTTTCCCAGCTCCGCGCCATTGAAACCACCGCTGCCCTGATGGGGCTTGATTTGATGGCACGGGCAGGCGAGGCCATTGCCGATTGGGTGGCCGCCCACTATCCGCGCAGTGGTCGGGTGCTGGCCATCGCAGGGCGCGGCAATAACGGCGGCGATGCCCTGCTGGCGGCCACACTGCTCCGGCAGCAGGGCTGGGAAGTCGATGCCCTCTTGCCCCTTGGTGAGCCTGGACGGGTGCAGGCCATTGCTGCCCTTGATGGCTTTTGCCAAGCGGGCGGCGTGGTGCTGGAAAGCTGGGAAACCACCGGCGATTACGCCTTGGTGCTGGATGGGCTGTTTGGCATCGGCATGGAGGGCGAACTAGAAGGCGCGGCCTGCCGCACCATTGAGCGGCTTAATGCCCTGTCTTGCCCGATTTTGGCCTTGGATTGCCCCTCGGGTTTGGATGCGTGGCGGGGCACGGTGCGGCCTGTTGCCGTACGCGCTCAGGCCACCCTGACCTTTATCGCCGCCAAGCCGGGGCTGTATACCGCCGATGGCCGCGACTATTGCGGCGACATCGCCCTTGCCACGCTAGACGTGCCCGAAGCCCATCTGCCCAAGCCGGTGGGGCATTTGAACTATCCCCAAGCCGCCACCCTAAAACGCCTGATTCGTCCGCATAACTGCCACAAAGGCAATTTTGGCAGCGTGGCGGTGATGGGCGGTGCCGAAGGCATGGGCGGGGCGGTATTGTTGGCGGCGCGGGCGGCCTTGCTGATTGGCACGGGCAAAGTGCTGGGCGGCTTTGTCGGCTCCAGCTTGCCGCTCGACCCGCTTTACCCCGAGCTGATGTTGCGCGATGCCGCGTGGCTGGTGGATGACCCCGTGGTGACGGTGTTTGCCGTGGGGCCGGGCTTGGGCACCGCCAAAAGTGCCGCCACCCTGTTGGGGCAAATCCTAGAGCGGTGTTTGCCGATGGTGTGGGATGCCGACGCGCTGAATGTATTGGCCAAAAACCCGACCTTAGCCGAGCAAGTCGCCACCCACCCCGCGCTGTGCGTGCTGACCCCCCACCCCGCCGAAGCCGCCCGCCTGTTGGGCTGCACGGTCGCCAAGGTGCAAGCTGACCGCATTGCCGCCGCCCAAGCCCTTGCCGCACGGTTTGCCGCCGTGGTGGTGCTCAAAGGGTCGGGCAGCATCATTGCCCAGCCGTTGGGGGATTTTGTCGTCAACCCCACGGGCAATGGCGGCATGGCCGCCGCAGGGCAAGGTGATGTATTGACAGGGGTGATTGCCGGTTTGATGGCGCAGGGGCTGAGCCCTTTTGAAGCGGCCACGCTGGGTTGCTGGCTGACGGGTCGCGCTGCCGAAGCCTTGGCAGAAAACAGCATCGGACCGCTTGGATTGACTGCCGGTGAGATTTCACAAGCCGCCCGCAATGTGCTGAACCCGCTGCTGAAGGCGGCGGGGTAGGGGGGGTTACGGCCTAGCGAACGACGGGTTAGCCAAGGCGAAATGCGCAAAAAAGCGCAATCACTGCGGTGTTTGCTTTTATTCCCCTTTGCCGGATAAGGGGCGATGGCAACGCCAGACGGGGCGGTTGGTGGCGAGGCTGCCAAACCCAAAAACCAAACCCAAAGGCAACCACCCCACCCCTCCACGGGAGGGGAATAAAGGCGAAACCCTGCGGCCAGCAGCGGTGGGGCATCACCACCCAGCCCGAGCAACGGTGTCATTGGCACCGCCCCCCGTAGGTCGGGCTTCAGCCCGATTTCGCCACGTCCTACGAGACAAGCCCACCCCCGCCGCCAGCCGACGCGATGTCGCGTTGTCGGGTTGAAACCCGACCTACCGTGCCACTCCGGCGAAGGGGGGCGACGGCACAGCTGGACGGGGCGGTTGGTGGCCATGCTGCCAGACCCAAAGCCCCCCCACCTACGGCGTACCCCTCCACGGGAGGGGAATAGCAGCCAAGGCCCAGTGGCGACCAGCGGCGGGGCATCACCGCCCAACCCCGCTGCCACCAGCCGTGGCACGGGAGAGCCCCCCGCCCCGCTCATCTCACACCAGCCGCGCCGGTTTTCAACGCCCAATCTGGGCACTAAACAGCCCATTGCGGCTGGTCCAGACAATCTCCAGCCCCGACAGCCCCGCCGCCCGACGGGCAATCGACAGCCCCAAGCCACTGCCCAAGGCACTTTGCCCCGGCGGACGATAAAACCGCTCCCCCAGCCGCACCAAGCTATCTGCCGCCAAGGTGGGTGCCGTGTTTTCCAGCACCAGCCGCCCTGCTTCTGCCGTCAGACAAATCCGCCCACCCTCCGAGGTGTAGTTCAGCGCGTTATTCACCAGATTATTGACCAGCAAACACAGCACGTCGGGGTCGGCTTGGCAGAGCCAAGGTGCCGTGCTGGCGATGTCGATCAGCACCCCGCGCTGCACGGCGCGGTCGGCGGCTTCGTCTAGGGTGCGGCGAAACAGCGCGTTCAGATCGCAGGCAGTGCGCCCCGCCAAACTGGCGTGGTCTAGCCGCGAGAGGGTCAGCAACTGGCTGACCAAACGGGTGGCGCGGTCGATGCCGTGGAGCAACTGCCCTAAAGCACGCTGCCGACTGGTTTCGTCGCCCGCCATTTGGGCGACTTCGACCTGCACCCGCAGCGCGGCCAAGGGTGTGCGCAGCTCGTGGGCGGCATCGCCGGTAAAACGACGCTCGCTATCAAACTGGGTTTCCAGCCGCGCCAAGAGGGCGTTTAAGGTATTGACCAGCGGCGCGATTTCTTCGGGGACAGGCTGCACCAAAGGGCTGAGCGCGAAGGGGTCACGCGCCGCCAGTTCTTTGGACACCACGGCCAAGGGGCGCAGACTTTTACGAATCGCAAACAACACCCACATCAGCAAAAAAGGAAACGACAGCAGCCACACGCCCATTTGGGCGGTGACAATGTCTTTGGCAAAGCTGCGCCGCTCTTTGAGCTTTTGTGCCACAGCAAGGTAAAGGTGCTGAGTGGGATATTGCAGGTAGTACACCCGCCATACTTGCCCGCCAATCTCGGCATTGGCAAAGCCCGCATAGCTAGGGCGGTAGGGAATGTTGATGGGGTTTTGCGAGGTCAGCCAAGGGCGACCCGAATCGTCCCGCATTTCGTAGGCGTAATCGCTCGGTTCGATGTCGCCACCGGTGCGTTTGGCGTGTCCCCGTACATTGGGAATCGCCGCCGGTGGCAGCCGCACGCCATTGGTGTGCGGCACTTTGCTGGCCACCGATGCCATCAGCTCGACAAACAAAATCTGCTCGGTGTCGAACAGCTCGTTGATTTCGTCCAAGGCTTTATCGTAAGCAAACCACGCGCTGACCAGCCACAAGCACGGTAAGCCCAAGGCCAATAGTTGCAGCAAACGGGTGCGAATAGACTGGGTTTGGGGGGTGAGCCATTTGGGCATTGAGGTGTCCTTGTTTCGACGCAAACGAAAAAACCGAGCCTGCGGGGGGGCTTTCGCGGTCTCGCCAGCCTCCCCGTCTGGCGTTGCCGTCCACCCCTCCAAGTAGCGGGGAATCGCGGCGGCGACGCTGTCTCCTGCGCCACGGCTGGCGGCAGCGGGGTTGGGCGGCGATGCCCCGCAACTGGTGACGTACGCCGCGGGTGGATTTGGCTTTTATTCCCCTCCCGTGGAGGGGTGCCCCGTAGGGGTGGGGTGGTTGGTTTTGAGTTTGGTTTTTAGCTTTGGCGGCCTCGCCGCCGTGGGTAAAAACCCTTCAAGCAGGAGACTCTTCCGCCGTCTGCCCCAGTTGCCCCAGTTGATAGCCCACGCCGCGCAGCGTTCGAATGCACTGGCTGCCCAGCTTTTTACGGACATGGTGGATGTGGACTTCGACCGCGTTGCTGGCGACTTCCTGATTCCAGCCGTAGAGTTTTTCTTCAATTTGCTGGCGGGAGAGCACTTGGTTGCGGTGGTTCATCAACAGCACCAGCAACTGGAACTCTTTGGCGGTGAACTCTAAAGATTCGCCGTTAAACGTCGCGGTATGGGCACTGGGATTCATCGCCAGCCCCTGATACTCCAGCACAGGGCTGGCACGACCACTGGCACGGCGTACCACCGCCCGCAGCCGCGCCACCAGCTCGCCCAAGGCAAAGGGCTTGACCAGATAATCGTCCGCCCCTGCGTCCAGCCCCTTGATGCGGTCTTCTACCGTATCGCGAGCGGTCAGCAGCAGTACGGGGATGGCGTTGTTGGCACGGCGCAGTTCGCGCAGCAAATCCAGCCCTGACAAACGCGGCAAGTTGATGTCGAGTATCACGCCATCGTAAGGGGTGGTGGACAGGGCGTGGCGGGCAGAAATGCCGTCTTGTGTCCAATCGACGGTAAAGCCGGTTTGGCGCAAACCTGCTTCTACGCCATCGCCCAATAGCAAATCATCTTCAACCAATAGAATACGCATGACTGACCTCGTTTCCCCAGTGGGGTTATTTTTTGCCACCCGTGCCCCGCTTGCTTGCACAGGCCGGTGTGGTTTGAGGGGCAATGTAGCGAGAAGGGCTTAAGCGCGGCTTATTTCGGGGTCGTCTCCCCACGGGGCGACTTTAAGCAGCAACAGCATCCCAGGGATGCCGAGCACGGCGCACACCAAGAAAAAGGGTGACCAGCCGATGGCTTCGACCACATAGCCGGTGGCGGCATTGGCTACGGTGCGGGGCACAGCGGCCAAGCTGGTAAACAGGGCAAATTGGGTGGCGGTATAAGCGGGGTGGGTGGTACGGGCAATAAAGGCAATAAACGCCGCCGTGCCCAGTCCTACGCCCAGTGCTTCAAAGCCAATCACACCGGCCAGCACGGCTTTATTCGCCCCGACTTGGTCGAGCACAACAAAGCCCAAAATCGACACCAACTGCACGCCGCCAAACACCCACAGCGCACGGTTGATGCCCAGCTTGACCATCCACGCCCCGCCCAGCAAACCGCCGATAACCGCCGGCCACAGCCCCGCGTGTTTGGCAATCAGGCCAATTTCGGTTTTGGTAAAGCCGGTATCCAGATAAAACGGGGTGGCCAGTGCCGTGGCCATGCTGTCGCCCAGCTTGTAGAAAAAGATAAACCCCAGCACCGTGGCCGCGCCGCGCCAGCCTTGGCGGGTCATAAATTCACGGAAAGGCAGCACCACGGCATCGCGCAAGCTTTTGGGCGGGGCGACGGTGAGGCGGGGCTCGGCCACGGTCAGGGTCAGCAGCAGCCCGGGCAGCATAAACAGCGCGGTGATGCCAAACACCGTCGCCCACGGCAGCTGGTCCGCCAAAATCAGCGACAGCGACCCCGGAATCAGGCTGGCTAAACGGTAGGCATTGATGTGGACGGTATTGCCAAAGCCCAGCTCGGCATCGCTGAGCAGCTCGCGGCGGTAGGCATCCAACACAATGTCTTGGCTGGCAGAGAAAAAAGCCACACCCACAGCAAGGGCGGCAATGCTGGCGATGTCTTGCTGGGGGGCATACAGCCCAAAGCACGCCAGTAGGCCTATCAGGGTGATTTGGGTGAGCAGCATCCACCCCCGCCGCCGACCCAAAAAGGGCGGCACAAACCGGTCCATCAGCGGCGACCAGATAAATTTCCATGTGTAGGGGAGTTGAATCAGCGCGAACAACCCAATGGCTTTAAGGTCGATGTGCTCGCTGCGTAACCACGCGGGAATCAGGTTAATCAGCACATACAGCGGCAATCCAGAAGCAAAGCCGGTAAACACGCAAATCAACATCCGGCGAGAAAATAAGGTGTGCCGCCAATCAGGGGCAGAAGCAGAAGAGGTCATGGTCAACAGCGCGGCGGGCAGCAGCGGAGGGGGAAAAGCCGCTACTGTAGGCGATTTTGCGGGACAGGGGGCGGGGGAATCCGCGTGGCCGCCAGAATCGTGGGGGGAGACCGCCCGCCTCTGAGGTTTCGGGGAGATGCGCCGTGACAAAGTGGGCACATTCCGCTTCGGTGAGGCTATCGCAGCGCACGGATAGGTTCTTGCCCCGACCGTGGTCGGCTGATTTTGGACGAAAAAAATCCCTTGCAAGCAAGGGATTTTCTTTTTGGATGGTGCCCAAGAGAAGACTCGAACTTCCACGCCCGTGAAGGCGCTAGGACCTGAA
>ERZ650307.88-NODE-88-length-41729-cov-11.739910_pt1 | contig 41729 bp, 45 predicted proteins | sample MGYA00376243_ERZ650307 | MGnify/ENA primary metagenome ERZ650307 (study PRJEB26733, sample SAMN07839242) | wastewater metagenome | biome: urban; feature: artificial channel; material: waste water | place: USA: North Carolina | collected 2016-03-31 ... | reverse complement strand
AGCTTATTACCCAGTCAATGATGAGAAGAATTCGACTTTGTTCAAACAATACCGATCTGAAGCGAAACAACTTGACAAGGTCATCATGGGTGGCCGTTTGGGTAATTATCAATACTACGACATGGATCAAGTTTTCAATGCTGCCTTGGGTGCCGTTGAAAAAGAATTTCAACAAGATTAAGTAAATTTATGAAAACTCAACCATTTCCAATCGATCTTATGATAAAATGGTAACAAACAAATTTTTGAAAGAGAGCACAACATGCAAACACTATCCCGCGACATCGCTAAAGACTTACTCGATATTAAGGCCGTTTTCCTCCAACCCAATGATCCCTTTACTTGGGCGAGCGGTATCCAATCTCCAATTTATACCGATAACCGGATCACGATCTCTTATCCAGAAGTACGCCGTCGCATTGCAAAAGGTTTTGCTGAGCGTATTCGTGCTGAGTTTCCTGATGTTGAAGTGATTGCAGGTGCTGCAACTGGTGGTGTCCCACATGCTGCTTGGGTTGCTGAAATTCTTGATTTGCCAATGGTTTATATCCGCTCTAAAGCCAAAGACCATGGTGCAGGTAATCAGGTTGAAGGTCGCATTACTGAAAATCAAAAAATGGTGATTATCGAAGACTTGATTTCAACTGGTGGTTCTGTGATTGGGACAGCTGAAGCTGCAAGTCGTGAAGGTGCTGATGTCTTAGGGGTTGCAGCCATCTTCACCTATGAATTACCACGTGGTATTGAAAACTTTGAGAAAGCCAATCTACCTTTAATTACCTTGTCAAATTATTCTGATTTGATTGAGATTGCTAAAGAAATCGGTTATGTTAATGCTGATGAGTTAGAATTGTTGAAAAAGTTCAAGGAAAATCAAAACACTTGGCGAGATTAAAATCAAGTCATTGACCTGTAGTAGGCGCTAGATAGAAAAGGACCCAAAATGAAACTCATAAAAAATGGCCGTGTGATAGATCCCAAAAGTCAATTTGATGCGTTGGCTGATATTTTGATTGATGGTCAGAAAATTGTTGCGATTGGGCAAGATTTAACTAGAGAAGATGCTGAAATCATTGATGCGACTGGTAAAATTGTTGCGCCTGGCTTGATTGATATTCATGTCCATTTTCGGGAACCTGGTCAGACACATAAGGAAGATATTCATACAGGCAGTCTTGCTGCTGCGCGTGGTGGATTTACGACTGTCGTCATGATGGCCAATACGAATCCGACTGTTTCAACTGTTGAAACTTTGACAGAGGTTCTGTCATCTGCGTCACGTGAAAACATTCATGTTAAGAGTGTTGCGACCATTACCGATAAGTTTGATGGGCAAACGCTGACGGATTTTGAGGCACTTTTAAAAGCAGGTGCGGTTGGTTTTTCTGACGATGGGATTCCGTTCACGGACGCAGGTCAGGTGCGTAAGGCCATGCAAAAAGCTGTCGACTTCGACACGATTTTGGCCTTGCATGAAGAAGATCCGCAATTAACAGGTGTTTTGGGGATTAACGATGGTGCAGTTGCGCATCAATGTGGTGTGACGGGTGCACCGACGGTTTCTGAGTATAGTATGGTGGCGCGTGATGCGATGCTAGCCTTAGATACAAAGGCGCGTGTACATTTTCAACATTTGTCTGCAGGGGAATCGGTCGATGTCGTCCGCTTTGCTAAGGCGATGGGGGCGAAGATCACAGCAGAAGTGACACCTCAGCATTTTTCGATAACTGAAGATGCGATTTTGACACATGGTACCAATGCGAAACTCAATCCACCATTGCGTCGGACATCTGATATTGAGAAATTGATTATTGGCTTGCAGGATGGTACGATTGATGTGATTGCAACGGATCATGCGCCGCATACCCATGCAGAAAAAGAGCAAGAAATTACAAAAGCACCATCTGGTATGACCGGTCTTGAAACATCACTATCGCTTGGTTTAACACATTTGGTTACGCCAGGTTATCTGTCTGTTATGGCTTTACTTGAGAAGATGACTAGTAATCCAGCTCGGGTCTTAGATTTGGATGCGGGGTATCTCGCTGAAAATGGGCCAGCTGACCTTGTGATTTTTGATGCAGATGTTACGCGTGAAGTTGCAGATGATTTTGCCTCAAAAGCCAGCAACTCGCCTTTTGTTGGTGATCAACTGCAAGGTGTGATTGCTTATACCATTTGTGATGGTGAGATTGTTTACCAAGGTTAGTGAGATTAATTGTGGTGTTAGAAGATGGTGCGGGCATCATCTTCTTTCGCTTTTAATGAAAAGAAGGAGTTTCTAGTGAAAGTTTTTAACGACGATTCGTTTAAGGTTTTTGATGTTGAAGGCTTAGATGAGCGAATGGTTGCCATTCGTGCCAATATCCAACCGATTTTTGCAGATATCATGACAGAGGTTTCGACGCGTTTGAGTGCTTTTGTTGAGCATGAGACATTTGTTCATATTGCGCAACATCGAAGACGCACGCGATATGCGCCTGAAAATACTTGGTCGGCGATTTCTGATAGCAAGCGTGGCTACAAGTCTCAGGCTCATTTACAGTTGGGTATTTGGGATAACTATGTCTTTATGTATTTATCTATCATTGATAACCCTGCAAAACGTGAGCAGTACGCGGATGATCTAGCAAAACATCATGATTTTCCGGAGGATTTTGTCTATTCTTTGGATCATACCAAACCTGAATTTTTCTCGGTGACGGAAGGGTTAGAGAAAGGAATTCAGCGCTTGCACGATGTGAAGAAAGGGGAATTCGAAATCGGACGGATTATTTCCCGAGAGTCGACGATTTGGCAGGAAGATCCTCAAGCTTATATTTTACAGACATTTGAGGCTTTGTTCCCACTATATCAACGCTTAAATGACTAAAAACTATCACTGTATAGTTTTTTTTTATAACTAACTATAATTTCATCATAGTTTGAAACGATGCTTTATCATGGTAAAATAGAGCAATGATACTAGGTAAAGGAGGGATTGGATGCCTGTAAAAGTCAATAGTCAGCTACCAGCTGTTAAACTGTTAGAAGCCGATAATATCTTTGTGATGGACGAAGCGAGAGCTGCGCAACAAGATATTAGAACCTTGAACATTTTGGTGGTTAATCTGATGCCACGCAAAATGGTCACAGAAACACAAATTTTAGCCTTACTATCCAATACACCACTTCAAATTAATGTTGATTTTCTGCATATGATGACGCATAAATCTAAAAATATTACGCAGAATCATCTAGATACCTTCTATAAAAGTTTTGATGATATCAAAGCGGACTATTATGATGGGATGATTGTGACAGGTGCACCTGTTGAAAATCTGGCATTTGAAGCAGTTGACTATTGGGATGAATTACATCAGATTTTAGATTGGTCTCGTTCTCATGTTTACTCAACCTTGCATATCTGTTGGGGGGCACAGGCAGGTCTTTATGCGCGTTATGGCATCTCTAAACATGCCTTAGATCAAAAGTTGTGGGGTGTTTATCACCAGACGGTAGAAAATCCCAAACATGTTCTATTTCGTGGCTTTGATGATGAGTTTGTTGCACCACATTCTCGGAGTACTGAGACACTTGCTAGTGATTTACCTCATGGATTTGACATCTTGTCATATGGCGAAAAGTCAGGTCTATCTATTGTGGCTAAGAAAAATTTGCGGGAAATCTATAGCTTTGGTCATTTAGAGTACGATCGGATGACTTTAGATTTTGAATATCAGCGCGATAAACTTGAATTTGGTGAGGATCTTGTGCCAGAAGCTTATTATCCAAATGATGATCCAACCCAAAGACCTCGCATGACCTGGTCAAGTGCGGCTAGCCTCTTCTTTTCAAATTGGCTTAACTATGCTGTTTATCAAGATACTCCCTATGACTTGCGGGAACTTGACAAATTTGAATATTATAATCTCTAACCACGTTGATCGTGGTTTTTTAGATGATTCTTTTGAAATATTATTTCTTTTTTGAAAAAAAATAAATAAACTATTGAAATTATAATTCTGTTGATGTATAATATACTTATAAACATGAAATAATATTTCAAAGGAGGTAAAACATGTATGGTTTCTCGATTTTTATGAACTCAGATTTAGACGAGGCAAAGCGTTCATACATTACGAAAATGGTCAATAGTAGCTTTAAGGGTATCTTTACCTCGATGCATATTCCTGAGGATGATATCAAGCTCTATAAAAAAAGATTGATAGATTTAGGAAATTTTGCGCAAACGCATCATTTGAAGTTAATGGTTGATATTTCTGGTGATGCCTTAAGTAGGTCGGGTTTCTCTTTTGACAACTTAGCTGAACTTAAAGCAATCGGTGTGACTGGTTTAAGAATGGATTATCATATTAGTAATGAAATCATTTCAAAGGCTAGTCATACAATTACAATCAGTTTAAATGCCAGCACCATAACGCAACAAGATATTGATGAATTAAAAGAAAATAATGCGAATTTCAATCATTTGGAGGCCTGGCATAATTACTATCCGCGTCCAGAAACAGGACTTTCCCACCAAGACTTCATTGAAAAAAATAATTTTCTAAAGCAACATGGTTTTAAGGTAATGGCATTTGTCCCAGGTGATGCAGATCTCAGACATCCTTTGTATTTGGGGTTACCAACATTAGAAGCACATCGCTTTTTACATCCTCTGGCTGCTTTGATAGATATGGAACGGATGGCTGTTGACCATATTTATGTTGGAGATGGTGGTTTACAAGAGACAACGGCTTTACAGCTTACTCAGTATATCAATGATCAAACAGTTCTTTTAAGGGCCAGATCTGAGACAGCTGATTTTAGGCATGTCCAAGGTGAACATGAAAATAGGCAAGATGCTGCAAGAGATGTGATTCGAAGCGCCTATGCAAGATTTAAGACTATCCCAGATATACAGCCTGAGAATACAGTAGTCAGAAAAAAAGGGGCAATCACAATTGATAATTGTGACTACGGTCGCTATATGGGAGAAATCCAAGTCGTCAAAACAGAATTGGTAGCGGATTCAAAAGTTAATCGTGTAGGAAATATTGTCTCTGAAGACATAGACTTACTTGATTACATTGGACCGGGACAAAAATATATAATAGAAAAAGAGAAGCAAGATGATTGATTTATCTACACTAACAACAGAACGCAGAAATACAGAAACCTTTAATCTTGATCAGATGAGTGTTCATGAAGCGACTTATAAAATGAATCAAGAAGACCAAAAAGTTGCTCAAGCTGTTGCCGAAGTATTACCAGAGGTTGAACCTGTGACAAATGCAGTGATTCAATCCTTTAAGCAAGGTGGTCGGTTAATTTATATGGGGGCCGGAACGAGTGGTCGTTTAGGCGTTTTAGATGCTGCTGAATGTGTCCCAACCTTTGGTGTTCCAGCGACACAAGTGATTGGTTTGATTGCAGGGGGGGATCAAGCCATGACCGTTGCAGTAGAGGGGGCAGAAGATAGTTTAGAGTTGGGACGTCAGGATTTAATTGATTTAAACTTGAATTCCAATGATACGGTTATTGGCATTGCTGCAAGTGGCAGAACACCTTATGTAATTGGTGGGCTAGATTATGCAAGTGAAGTTGGTGCAACCACAGCTAGTCTATCATGTAACAAGGATGCTGAGATTTCTAAACATGCAACATTACCGATAGAAGTGGACTGTGGACCAGAATTTTTAACAGGCTCAACGCGATTAAAATCAGGTACAGCTCAAAAATTAATTTTGAATATGATCTCAACAGTTGCAATGATCGGTATTGGTAAAGTTTATAATAATTTGATGGTGGATGTAAAACCAACAAATAAAAAATTAGTGGAACGCAGTAAGCGTATCATTATGCAAGCAACGGAATGTACCTATGAACAAGCTGAAGCAAAATTTGAGGAGGCCAATCAAGATGTTAAACTTGCAATCGTCATGATATTAACAGACTCAAGTGCAGAGGAAGGACGCGAAAAACTAGCTAAAGCGAATGGTTTTGTTAAACAGACATTAAATTAATAATCTTAAGAGGAATGGGAGAGGAAAACAAATGGCAGAAGAAAAGATTGCACGTATCGCAAAAGAGATCTATGAAAATGTTGGTGGCGAACAGAATGTCAGAAAAGTTATTCACTGTATGACACGTGTCCGTATGACAATTATTGACAATTCAAAGGTTAACCTAGTTGGTCTAAAAGCAATTGATGGTGTTATGGGGATTGTTGAAGATGACACACTACAAGTTGTTGTAGGTCCTGGAACGGTCAATAAAGTCGCTAAGAAAATGGTTGACATGGTCGGCGTCAAGCTCGGAGAAACTTTCCCAAATAGTGGCGGTTTGAGCTTTGAAGAACAGGCTTTAGCTAATAAAGCGGCTGCAAAAGAAAAATATAACAAACCTTCAAAATTAAAATCAGTCTTAAAATCAATTTCAAATATTTTTGTTCCAATGATTCCAGCTTTTGTCGGAACAGGGATTGTTGCAGGTATTGCGGCTGTTCTATCAAATTTAGTTGTTGCAGGTGATCTCAATGCAGCAACATGGCAGCAGTATATTGATATCATGAATATCTTGAAAAATGCTCTATTTGCCTATCTGACGATTTATGTCGGCATCAATGCTGCTAATGAATTTGGTGCAACACCAACACTTGGTGGGGTTATTGGTGGCGTGGTCATGTTAACAGGCATGAACCCAGAAAATCCAATCAAAAACATTTTCACAGGTCAACCACTTTCAGCAGGACAAGGTGGGATGCTAGGCGTTTTACTAGCTGTTTGGTTACTTTCAATCGTAGAAAAGAAACTTCACGAAGTTGTACCTGAGTCAGTAGATATCATTGTCACACCAACGATTAGTTTGATTATTATCGGTCTATTAGAAATTTTCTTAATCATGCCACTTGCTGGCTTTGTTTCAGATCATCTTATCGGTGGTATTAATGGTATCTTAAATATTGGTGGTGCCTTCTCTGGCTTTGTATTAGGTATTGCCTTCTTGCCAATGGTGATGTTGGGGCTACACCAAATTTTAGGACCAATTCATTTGGAAATGATCGCTAAAACGGGTCAAACTAATTTACTTCCAATTTTGGCGATGGCAGGAGCAGGCCAAGTCGGTGCTGCATTGGCAATTTGGGCTAAACTTAGAAAAGATCGCACACTTGTTCAAAATATTAAAGGCGCTTTACCAGTAGGTATTCTTGGTGTTGGTGAACCCTTGATTTATGGTGTTACTTTACCAATGGGTAGACCATTTATCACAGCCTGTATCGGTGGTGGTATTGGTGGTGCAATTATCGGATTCTTCGGTAACGTTGGTGCTATTGCAACAGGTCCTAGTGGTGTCGCTTTAATTCCCTTAATTGCTCACGGAAAATGGATAATCTATCTTTTAGGACTAGTTGGTGCTTATATTGGTGGCTTCCTTGCGACATATTTCTTCGGTATTCCAAAAGATGCAAAAATGAAAGCAGACAATTTTGGTAAAAACGTTCAAATGGAAACACTACAACCAACTTTGCGTGTGGTGACAACACCTGCATTTGAGCGCTCTACTGTTTATGCACCAATGACAGGTAAAGTGAAAGATTTGTCTGAGGTTGAAGATGAAGTTTTTTCTAGTGGTATGCTAGGTAATGGCATCGCGATTGAGCCGACAAATGGACAAGTTAACTCACCAGTAGATGGTATTGTCACGACTGTCTTTCCAACTAAACACGCAATTGGTGTGACTAGTGATGATGGTGTTGAAATTTTAATTCATATCGGTATGGACACTGTCGAATTAAATGGTGAGGGCTTTGAAAGTTTTGTCAAACAAAATGAACGTGTGAAGAAAGGTGACTTATTAATACGAGTCAATCTTGATAAAATTAAAGCTGCAGGTTTATCAATGATAACGCCAATTGTTGTAACGAATTCAAATTCTTATAAAGCTATAAGTATTGATGCTAAAAATACTGTTGATAAAGGACAAGTACTCTTAACTATCCAACCATAATATTTATTAAATAGAAGAGGTTGGTTTATGCCAGCCTCTTTGTTATAATTAAATAAGGAATGGAGGCGTAATGGATACTTTACTGTTAATAAGAGAAAGATATTCTAGTCTAAGCGCTGTCGAAAAACGGATAGCAGATTATGTTTTTGAGTCTGGAGAGGCTATTTTAGAGATGAGCTCACAAGAAGTTTCCAAGAAACTGGGGAGCTCGTCTGCGTCATTAGTTAGATTCTCTAGAAAACTAGGCTATGATGGCTTTTCCCAATTTAAACAAAAATTAAGTGCCGCCTATGCCATGCATGCAGAAGATGACCGTTACTATGATGAAGTCAGCGATGCTGAAACACCTTTATCCATTAAAAACAAATTAAAAGTTCGCATTAACCATATGGTAGAGACGACGAATACAGCATTATCTGATGAAACGATGATCTCGGTCGTTTCTTGCTTAGATAAAGTTGAAGTCATCTTTGTTTTTGGTATTGGCGCTTCAGCCATTGTGGCACAAGATATATTCCAAAAATTTAGTAGAATCGGGAAACAAGTTTACTTCTTACAAGATACACATCTTTTAGTTTCTTCCCTCTCTGTTCAAAAAGATCAAGCTGCATTTATCGGGATATCAATGAAAGGTGAAACAAAAGAAGTCATCGAACTAGCGAACGTTGTTAAATCAATGCAAGTGCCTATGATTGCCATTACCTCAAATGAAAAGTCTACTTTAGGTCAGCTGTCTGATTATGTCCTTCACTCCATTTCTGGAGAAGATTTCCAAATGAGAACAGCAGCTACCATGAGTTTAATGGCACAACTCTACGTTGTTGATATTCTCTTTTACATGTATGTTTCAGAACACTTTGAACAAAGTTATCGAAATTTGCAGAAAACAAGTCAAGCCATCAAAGCACTAGGACAAGATTGATTTTATCGTTGATATTTCTGATAACTGATGGTACTTGCTAAATATGAATCTTATAATATTTAACCTCGTTTACCGTGGTTTTTTGGTATAATGAAATCATGACATATTACGACCAATTCAAAAAAAATATCGTCCTACCACAGGCGATATTAACGCATATTTTAGATATTTTCCCGACACTGGTGAGTTTCAATGTATGGCTTTATTTTTATGGCAATGAATCATTGGCACCTAGTCAAATTGCTAGTTTTTTAAAGATGACGACAGCAGATGTCAATCAAGCCATCAATCTTTTGACGGATTCAAACATATTGACAGCTGAGTTTGATGAGACAACGGGTGAGATGCGTTTTGATACGCGTCCAGCATTTGCTAAATTAGATGATCTCTTGGCAGTTGCAAGCAACCCAACATCAGCAAAAGATTCAAAAGTAGATGACGAAGTATCAGGCATTTCTGATATCGCTCGTTTGATTGCAGCTTTTGAGCCTGAAATGCCAGGTGGTTTGACACCGATTAACATTGAAGAACTACAGAAGTGGTTGACGGATGATAAATTTGAAGCAGACTTAATTCTCCAAGCATTACGCGAAGCAGCACTGAATCGGAAAGTCTCTCTGCCTTATATCCGTGCGATTTTGCGTAACTGGCGTAACGATGGTATTGTGACGGCGCGTGATATTGCCGATAATCGTGAAGCGCGTGAGATACGCCAAGTAGAGCAACAAAGCGACACTACACTCTCAGAGGATTACTTTAATTCAGTCGATAGCCTACGCAAGGCTTGGGGGTATGACAATGCTCAGTAAGAAGAAATTTTTAGAAGTACTAGCGATTATCGCTGACATGTTTCCTGAGGCCCATGGTGAATTAGATGCAGAAACGCCTTTTCAACTGTTGATAGCAGTGATTTTGTCAGCTCAGGCGACAGATAAAGGTGTCAACAAGGCAACACCAGCACTCTTTGCCAAATACCCAGATAGTCAAAGCCTAGCTCAGGCAGATGTTTCAGACGTTGAAAACTTAATCAAGACCATTGGCCTGTATCGCAGTAAGGCTAAAAATATCGTCAGAACGGCTGAGATAATCGAGAATGAGTTTGGGGGTGAGATTCCGAGAGATAAAGACCTACTACAGACCTTGCCTGGCGTCGGTCGAAAAACGGCTAATGTTGTGCTGGGGGATGCTTTTGGGATTCCTGGAATTGCTGTGGATACACATGTCGAACGTGTGTCGAAACGCCTGCAGCTGATCAAACAATCGGCGACCGTCACAGAAGTAGAAGAGAAGTTGATGAAGGTTGTACCTGAATCAGATTGGGTGGTAACTCATCATCGCTTGATTTTCTTTGGTCGCTATCACTGTACGGCACGGTCACCGAAATGTGTTGCCTGCCCTGTTCTACCCTATTGTCACTTTGGAGAAAAAACTGTTTTAAAATGAAAAATGAAAAATTATCACAACGCCTGACACAAGTCGGTGAATTTGTTCCACAAGATGCTATTTTGCTAGATGTTGGAAGTGATCATGCCTATCTACCGATTCATTTAGTGAAGACTGGTCGGATAAACAAGGCGATTGCTGGAGAAGTTGTTAAAGGTCCTTACGAGAGTGCTGTGGCCAATGTCCAATCTGCAGGCTTACAAGATCAAATCTCAGTCAGATTGGCAAACGGTTTAGCTGCTTTTGAGCCAACAACAGACGGTGTGAACACGATTACGATTGCCGGTATGGGTGGTCATTTGATCGCAGAAATTCTGGAAGATGGTCGCGATAAGTTGTGTCAGGTCTCAACCATGATCTTACAGCCTAATAACGGCGAACGTCATTTGAGAACATGGTTGCAGGCACACGATTTCACGATTTCTGATGAAAAAATCCTAGCTGAAAATGACAAGATTTACGAGATTATCGTGGCACATCCAGGTCAATCTGTAGATATATTAACGGAAGCTGAACTCTGCTTTGGACCTTTTCTACTGCAAGAAAAATCAACAGTTTTTCTTGAAAAATGGGCATCAGAGTTAGCAGCCAACCAAGAGATTTTATCAAAGATTCCAGCATCAGCCCAACAAAAACAAGCCGAATTTTCAGCAAAGATTGCTAAAATCAAGGAGGTTTTAAATGTTAGCTAGTGATTTTTTCGCGCGATATGAAGCTTATTGTCCTAAAGAGCTTGCCATGGCAGATGATCCAGTTGGTCTGCAAATTGGTACTCTCAACAAAGACATTCAAAAGGTCATGGTCACGTTAGATATTCGTGAACAAACCGTCCAGGAAGCAATAGAACAAAATGCTGACGTGATTTTGGCCAAGCATCCTGTGATTTTTAGACCACTAGATAATCTAACGGATCAAGACACACAGCAAAAAATTATCCTAGATTTGGCGCGTGCAGGAATTGCCGTTTATACTAGCCATACTAATATTGATATCGTTGAAAACGGCCTCAATGACTGGTTTTGTGACCTACTGGATGTCACAGAAACTGAAAACCTAACTGACTTTGGTTTGGGGCGTGTTGGCAACATCCAACCGCAAACCCTAGGTGATTTTAGCGAGAAAGTGAAGTCAGTCTTTGGTTTATCTGGCTTATCAGTTATCTCTTACGATCAGGATATGAGTCAGGAAATCAAGCGTGTCGCCATTTGTGGTGGTAGTGGTGGCAAATTTTATCCAGATGCCATTGCGAAACAAGCAGACGTCTATGTGACTGGGGATATTTATTATCATACAGCCCATGATATGCTTTCTGAAGGGCTTTTGGCCATTGATCCGGGTCACCATATCGAAGTGCTATTTGTTAAAAAAGTGGCACAAATCCTCAGAGATTTCAATACAGATGTCTCGATTATCGAAAGTAGCAGCTTAACCAATCCCTTTATCAAAAAATGATGCCGATTCTTCGGCATCATTTTTTTTGATATTGGTTTAACATCATTTTTCAATATTGGATTGCAAGGTTTTGAGTTCTGCCAACCAATCCACATAGAATTGTTCGACTAAATCAGGTGTAATCACTTTTTCCAACCAATATTCAGGATCGACCAGCCACTTAGCTTCAGTCAGTTGTTTGACATCGAAAGTAGCAATATAGTGCTTGAAAGCATGGGCCAGATTGGGATCGTCTGTTTTATAAAGCTTGACTTGCTTCATGGGCTCAATCTCATTACTTTTAAAGTAGATGACAGCATAATTCGTATAGTCATCAATCGTGTAATACTGAGCCACTCGTTCAACAAACGTTTGATTATCCATTTTTTTAGACCTCCTAATCTCCTATTTGACACCTTTTATCTTACTTATCGAGAAATTGGTACGATATTAGGGTTATTGAGAATATAGTTGATAATTTCTTCAAATATAGTGATCAGATACTCATTTGAATAAGTTCGAATACCTGCGATACTTGAAGCAGCCATTCCATTGACGACAATCCATGAACGGATGTGAAGCGCATCAATTTGTTCCTCTGTTAAATTTTGATATTGACTAGAGTTAGCAACAATTTTTTTGTAATTCTCAAGAGAATAATCAAACATTAAGTGATTACGGGCAAAACCTTCAACGAAGAGAGCTCTATAAAGATTAGGGTTTTCTTCAGAAAATCGGATGAAAGCGATACATAAAGAGACCAATGGATCATCCGCATATTTTTCATTAAGTTTGACATCAAACATATAGTGGAAGACATGTTTCAAAACAGCTCGCTTATAGTTCTCCATATTTTTAAAGGCACCATAAATGGGTTGCGTCGAAATGCCAAACTTTTGCGCAACATCACGAGCTGTAAATTTTTCAAATCCATAAGTATTGAGATACTGAAAACCAAAATCCAGCATCATTTCATCAGTAATAACTTTTTTACGTGGCATGTCTTATTTCCTCCGTAGCCCTTATCAGGGTTTCATATAAGTAGTGCTAAGCACTAGGTGTGTTAGGTGTGCGATAGGTAAACTAAATTGACTTGTTTAAAGGACCCATTCATTAATAGCGTGTGCCACACCAGATGCTTCATTTGATTTGGTGATATATTTAGCTATTTTCTTGAGTTCAGGGTTACCATTTGCCATGACCACTGGGTTGCCAACGGCTTCTAACATTGAACGGTCATTTTCTTCATCGCCAATGGCCATGGTTTCTTCATGTGAGAATCCTAGCTTCTCAGCCAGATGCTGAACAGCTAAGCCCTTACTCGCGTTTTTGTTGAGGATCTCGAGGTAGAATGGTGTTGATTTAACGATAGTATAACGCTCTTTAAAGCGCTGGGGAAGTTTAGTAATCGTCTCATCTAATTTTTCAGGCTCATCAATATACATCATCTTGATAATTTCGTGTTTAGCCATTTCTTCAGCAGTGCGATATTTTAAAGGAAGGCCTGTAATATATGCTTCATTTATCGAGTATTTACTAATATTACGATTGTGGGTGTAGATGGTTGACATGGTAATCGAGTGAAGAGGTGTCTTAAGTCTGCGACTTTCCATTTCGATATCTAGATAATCATCATAAGTTAAAGGTTCATCGATGAATGCTTCACCGGTCGCAGTGGCTTGTACCAGGGCACCATTATAGGTGATGACATAATCACCAGCATCTAATAAATTTAAGGATTCTAGAATATTTTTAACGCCTAAAAGAGGGCGACCTGTGGCGATAACGATTTTAACCCCTGCGGCTTTAGCTTTTTGGATAGCTTCAAAAACTTCGGGTGTGATTTCGCGATTGTTATTGACGAGAGTCCCGTCAATGTCAATGGCAACGAGTTTAATTGACATGATTGTATGATGTGAGTTAAGTCAGTTCTCAACTCATTTCCTTTCTATTAATTCACTTCGTGAATTTTTGAACCTTGACCTCTGCTTACGCTTTATCTAAACGAGGTTATTGCAAACGTCTGTTAGTTCAAAGTCTTTTTTTCCTAAAAAATGGTCATTCCTAATATAGCTAACAAAAGTTTCTTGCTCAGTTTTAAACAATGTATCTGGACTGAGAATGTCGCGTGGGAAATAGAAACGATTATCACCATGAGTCGTCCCAGTTAAGGATTTAACAAGACTAGATAGCTCAGATAGTTCAGTGAGTGTGCCATCCTTTTGCATGATTTCAATCTGTGTTCTAGGATTTTGAAGCTCTGGTCGATATAAATCGTAAGGTAAGTCAAAATTTGAATGAACAGCAGTATAATAATCCGTGTCAAAGCCTATTTTTTCAATGATTTGACGTAGGATGTCTAAATCTTTTTCATCTGCACTATCATATTTGATTGATTTAGCTAATTTTCGATTAATGAAGGCATTACTCAAATCCGATAGGATTTCGTCTGGATGGGTTTGCCAGTTTTGGAAATAGGTCGTCATCACACCGTCATCTAAATGAAGGTAGTCAGACAAGGTGTAATTGTGCTCAAAGAATGGAACTAAGCGTGGACTAGTCAGCTCGAAATAGTCTTTTTGTGTTGGATAGAGGACTTTAGCACGTTTTAAAAGTTGATGCAACAGGACTTCCATAGCACGGCTAGCAGGATGAAAATAAACTTGCATATACATCTGGTAGCGACTGACGATATAGTCTTCCACGGCATGCATTCCTTGAATTTTAAAAGCGATACCGTTGTCAACAGGGGTAATCACACGCATAATCCGTGTGAGATCAAATTCACCATAAGTCGCGCCAGTATAATAAGAGTCGCGTAAAAGATAATCCATGCGATCTGCATCAATCTGACTTGAAATGAGTTGAACGACCTGTTGATTTTCATAATCATGTGTAATGACGCTGGCGATCTTTTCGGGGAAGTCGGGCGCCACTTTTCTCAAGACAGCATTGACTTCAGTAGATGGATCAGTGATGATATTAACTGTAATCGCTTCGTGATCTGTATCAAAGACGCCCTCAAAAGTATGAGAGAAGGCACCATGGCCCACATCATGTAGTAAGGCAGCACATTGGGTGACGAGGTTCTCTTCCGAGTTCCAAATATCAGGATAATTTTTTGTAAACATTTCCGTGATTTGCTTGGCGATATTATAGACACCTAGACAGTGGGTAAAACGGCTATGCTCCGCACCATGAAAGGTGTAGCTAGATGTTCCGAGTTGCTTAATCCGACGCAAACGTTGAAATTCTGTTGTGCCAATCAGGTCATAAATGGTCTGGTTACTCACCGAGATATAGTTATGAACGGGATCGCGAAAAACTTTCTCTAATTTAGTATTTGACATACGACACCTTCTATATTATAAGTAGTTATATTATAACTTAAAATTCTGAAAAATGCACGATTTTAAGTTAAAAAAGTTCTTATTATTTTTTAACGAAGAACAGACTAAGTGCTAACAAAAGTTGATAGCTAAATTTTACGGAATTGAAATACTTTATTTGATGAAAATTATCGTATAATAGACTTACATGTGCTTTTTAAGATGATTTCAACTTCAAGTGATTGATTTTGAAAAATCTGACGAAAAAATAAAAGAATGACTTTGAACGGACTTGAGTTCACGAATGACACTGCTGAGACAGAGCATAAGCAGATGTCAAGATTTGAGAATTCATGAAGTGAGGTCAAAGAAAGGAAGGTATTATGCAAAATATTGAAAAAAATCGGGCATTAAGTTGGTACCAAACGATGGTGACCATCCGAGACTTTGAAAATATCATTGATGATAAAAACCGAGCAGGTTTTTTGTATGGCACGACTCATCTTTATAACGGTCAAGAAGCCATCGCAACTGCCATTTGTGATTTGTTATCACCAGATGATTTGATACTCTCAACACATCGTAATCATGGGCATGCTATTGCTAAAGGTACCAAAACTTATCCCATGTTTGCGGAGATTTTCGGTAAAAAAACGGGAACAAATGGAGGACATGGTGGTTCCATGCACATCAGTGATGCCTCAGTCGGTAATTTCGGTGGTAATGGTATTGTTGGTGGTAACTATCCAGTCGCCCTAGGCCTGGCTCAAGCACTTAAAATGGATGCCTCAGATCGGATCGTCGTTTGCTTTTCAGGGGACGGTTCAACTAATGAAGGCACCTTTCACGAGAGCCTAAACCTAGCCAGCATTTGGAAGTTACCTATTATTTTTGTGGTCGAAAACAACCAGTACGCCATGTCCAGTGATGCGTCTGTCATGATAGCAGGTAGCATTTCTGAGCGAGCAAAAAATTATGATATGAGCGCTTATAAGGTAGATGGACAAGATGTTTTTGCTGTCCATGATGTCTTTACACGTGCCCGCCAAGATGTCAAAAATGGTCCAGTCTTGATTGAAGCTGTGACTTATCGCTTTAAAGGACATTCACGTTCAGATAGTGAACAATACCGCACGCCTGACGAATTCTTTAACTGGGAAGATCCCATTAAGAAATTACGGGAAGCTTTAATCGCCGACTACGATGTCTCATCAGAAGAAATTGCCTTGATCGATGAAAAAATCTATCGTCATTTGTCTTCTGAAGCCGAGCAGGCTTTAAACGATGAAGAAGCAACCACACCAGCTGATATTTGGAAGGCGGTTTACAGTGACTAAGACTTTTTTACAAGCGATCAATGAAGGTCTGCGTCAAATTTTAGAGACCGTGCCAGAAAGTTATATTCTCGGCGAAGATGTTGGCACATATGGTGGTGGCTTTGGTGCGACAAAAGGATTAGTCGCTGATTTTCCAGACCGCGTGTTAGATACACCGATTTCTGAAGCGGCGATCACTGGTGTTGCAACAGGTTCAGCCTTATTGGGCAAGCGCCCTATTCTTGAAATTCAATTCTCAGACTTTTTGACAGTCGCTATTGACCAACTGGTTAATGAAGCAGCTAAAATTCACTTTCTTTCAAATGGTGAACAATCTGTGCCAATGGTTATCCGTGCTGCCAGTGGTTCAGGGACAGGCGCTAGTTCACAACACTCTCAAAGTTTTGAGAACTGGTTTGCCCACGTACCTGGCTTGATTGTTGTCATGCCGTCAAATGCCTATGATGCCAAAGGTATCTTAGTAGCTGCGGTTAAAAATAATAACCCAGTTTTGATTTTTGAGCCTAAATCACTCTATAAAACAGCCATGCCAGTACCGTCGGAGCTGTATGAAGTCCCAATCGGTCAAGCTAAACTTGTCAAAGAAGGGACTGATTTAACGATTATCGCCCTCGGTCGAATGGTAGAAGTGGCTAAGTCAGTCGCTAGCCAAACAAGTGCGTCACTTGAAATTGTTGATCCGATTACGATTTCACCGCTCGATATTAAAACACTTACAGCTTCTGCCCAAAAGACTGGTAAAGTCCTAATTCTAACTGAGGCGGTAACGCGTTCAGGCATTTCAGGTGAAATCCTAGCGCAGCTCGTCGAAGCAGGTTTTAGTGGTGCAATCAAACGCTTAGGTGGACAGTTTATGCCAATCTCAGCGGCTAAATCTGTTGAACTTGCGCAAGTCCCAACCGTTGATGCAATTCTTGCGACCATTGACAAGATGATGAAGGAGGTTTAAATGGTAGACATTACGATTGATAACCTCATTAGAATCGACCGTGAGACTGAAGTGATTCACGAGGAATTTACTGGAGACTATCATGAGAAAAATGGCAGCCATTTTTTGGTCTACCAAAATGAGCTAGACGAAAAAGTTGTGATGAAGTATGATGCTGAGATGCTGACGATTACACGCTTTTCACAGCCTAGCACAATCATGAAAATGCATCCTGAAGTTGTTACCAAAACAGCGATTGCGACTCCAGTGGGGCCGCAACATTTCCAAATTAAAACGCAGCAGTATCAAAAATCGGCTGATGGCTTTAAAGCTAGCTATCAATTCTGGCAAGGTGAGATGAAGATCGCGCAGTATGATTTGGCCGTTCATTTCTATTGAAATCACAGGAATTAATTTTAAAAACCGAACATTATACCTAAAAACTGTCTAAAAAGGCAGTTTTTTTGCTGATTTACGCCGAAATTAACCTATAATGATAAAAAAGGCCGCATTATAGCGAGCTCAAATAAAAGAAAGTTGGAACCAAGAGTGTCTGAAAAAAATGCTTACGCGCAAGCTGGTGTCGATGTAGAAGCTGGATATGAAGTTGTTGAACGGATTAAAAAACACGTCAAACGGACAGAACGTCTAGGTGTTATGGGTGCCTTGGGTGGTTTTGGTGGCATGTTCGACCTCACAACGACAGGCGTTAAAGAGCCCGTTCTCGTTTCTGGTACAGACGGTGTTGGTACCAAGCTCTTGCTCGCAATCGAAGCGGACAAGCACGACACGATTGGAATTGACTGTGTAGCTATGTGTGTCAATGACATCATCGCTGCAGGCGCTGAACCTCTCTACTTCCTTGATTACGTCGCAACTGGCAAAAACATCCCTGCCAAACTCGAACAAGTTGTGGCGGGCGTTGCAGAAGGTTGTGTCCAGTCTAACGCAGCCCTCGTCGGTGGTGAAACTGCTGAAATGCCTGGGATGTATGGTGAAGATGATTATGATCTCGCTGGATTTGCAGTAGGTGTGGCTGAGAAATCTCAGATTATCACTGGGGAGAAGATTTCAGAGGGTGACATCTTGATTGGCCTTGCGTCATCAGGTATTCATTCCAATGGTTTCTCACTCGTTCGTAAAGTTTTTGAAAATACTGATCTCAATGGCCAAATGATTGAATTGGGTGGTCAAAAATTAATTGATAACTTGCTAACACCAACTAAAATTTATGTTAAAGATCTCATGCCCTTGGTTAAAGCTGGCGTGATTAATGGGATTTCACACATCACAGGTGGTGGCTTTATCGAAAATATCCCAAGGATGTTTGGTGATGACTTGGCAGCAGAGATCACAGAAGGCACTTGGGACATTTTACCAATTTTTGATTTGTTAGAAAAAACAGGTAAACTCAAACACAGTGAAATGTTTGAAATCTTCAACATGGGCTTGGGCATGGTACTTGCTATTTCGCCTGAAAATCTTGAGCAAGCCAAAGCTTTGCTTGAGGGCAACTGTTTTGAAATTGGTCAAATCGTAAAACGTGACACAGCAGCGGTTATCATCAAATGAAGCTAGCGGTTTTTGCCAGCGGTTCTGGTACGAATTTTGAAAATCTTGTCAAACAAGGTATCCCTATCACCTTCCTGTTTACAGATAAACGGGATGCCAAGGCTTTGGCGCGTGCTGAAAAACTTGGCATTCAGTCCCATACTTTTGCCTTAAAAGAATTTGAGGATAAGGCTGCTTATGAAACTGAGCTTTTAAACCTATTAGCGCAGTATGACATTGACCTCATCGTCCTTGCCGGTTACATGAAAATCGTAAGCCCAACCTTGTTGCAAGCCTATGAAGGCCGTATTATTAACATACATCCGGCCTATCTCCCAGAGTTTCCAGGTGCTCATGGGATAGAAGATGCTTGGCGCGCAGGTGTGACTGAGAGTGGTGTGACTATCCACTATGTCGATGCAGGCGTGGATACAGGTCAGATTATCGCACAAGAGCGGGTACCAGTTTTACCTGATGACACCCTCGAAACCTTTGAAGCAAGAGTCCATGAAATGGAGTATGTGCTTTATCCTGAGGTTTTGAAAACTATTTTGAATCAGTCATAAAAGAGCTTGAATGCTCTTTTTTTGTTGGATAAATATTAGTACATTGTGTGAAAATAGTGTAAAATAAACCTATGGAGAAAATCATTGTAATCGGGATATCTGGTGCTGGCAAATCAGTTTTATCAAGGAAGATCGGTCGGAAGTTGCAACTTCCGGTCTATCATTTGGATGATTTCTTTCATTTGCCTGGTGGTGAAATGCTAAATCGGGATGCTTTTGTGGCACAACAAGAAGACATGATGACAACAGATCAATGGTTAATTGATGGTAATTATGCTGGAACGCTACCTATGAGATTAGCGCAAGCTGACACGGTGATTTGGCTTGACTTTCCATCTAAGCTAAATACACTACGGGTCATCAAGCGGTCTTGGCGATTTCGTCAGGATAAAAGCACACGACCAGATATGCCAGACTATTTTGAAGAGCAGATGTTTGACAAGGATTACTGGCAATTTCTAAAATTTGTTTGGACCTTTAACAAAAAAGTTCGACCTTATATTGTGTCAACACTTGAAAATCGTCCCAAAACAGCTAAACTCATCATCTTGAAAAATCGGAGACAAGTAACCAAATTTATGGCTAAACTTTGAAAACTAAAAAAGGAGCGCGTATGACATTTAAAGCAGTCCGTATTGACACCCTAGACATGAATCCCTTCACCAAAATCGGTAAAGAGTGGCTACTGATCACGGCTGGTACAGCTGACAACTGCAACACCATGACCGCCAGTTGGGGTGGCTTTGGCTTTCTCTGGAATCGTAATGTCGCGACAGTTTATATCCGACCGCAACGCTACACCAAAACGTTTGTGGATGGGACGGATACTTTTACCCTCAGCTTTTTTAACGGTGATTTCCGAAAGGTCATGACTTATCTGGGGCAAACAAGTGGTCGTGATGCAGACAAAATCGTTAAAGCTGGCTTGACACCCCACAACTTTGAGGACACGGTAGGCTTTGAAGAAGCGGAGATGGTTTTTGTGATGCGAAAACTTTATCAAGCGACGATCGATCCCGAAAAATTTATTGATTCGTCTATTTCTGAACACTATCCTGAAAAAGACTACCACGATATGTATATCGCTGAAATTGTCAAAGTTTATGTCAAAGAAAATTAAAAAGCCGTCAGAGGCTTTTTATAGTTGTCGTAAAATGTAGTCAGTCGTTCGTTCAACGCTTGCTACGTCATAAGTCAGCTGTAAATCATGACTCAGGCTTGGTAGGAGATCATTCGCCATTTTAAGCGCAGTGGATAAGGCTTGTCCAGTCCCTGTTAAATCTGACAAATCATACAAACTTTCAATTCCCTCAAAATAAGCAGGGAGTCGTTTGTGTGCCTTACCAACTGAAAGTGAAAAGTCTGTGTCCCTTCCGATGCGCCAAGTCAGCAGGCGGTAAAGCTCTTCACGAACGATTGACTCAAAAAAGGTGTTAGCGTAGAGGAGTTCCCCCCGCAAGATGCCTTTGAGAACATAGGTGCTAACCCAGAAGAATTCTGTGATGCTGTCGTCGAATTCGGATTGAGTTGGGCGCTGTACCCAGTGGGTCCGGTCGGATGTGGCGGTTAGATTGGTGTAGTGACCTGTTTTGTCCAGCAAGATCGTGTTGAGCGTGTCCTCTGCCAAATAATCGGGCACAACGGAAACAGGTTGAATTTTCAAATCCAGACGATTGCCATCCATGAACTGCATCAGCCAGCACCACCGATTTTTTTCGGGTAAAATCTGCTGTATCATCATGTCGCCGAAGCGACTGCGATCAAACACAGCGAAAGTTGGAAAGACATCATCTGAAACAAAGTAGGTGATGTCGAAATCTTGGTACTGATCAGGTGTAACAGTAGGATCATTGCGGGAGCCTTCGCTGCCAATCATGAGGATAGCGGTATTTTCTTGAGCTGTTGTCAGGATCAGGTTGTAAAGTGTTTCAGAGGTCATAATATCTCCTTTGATGCTATTTTTGGACCAAAAAAGACAGATCAAGTTATAATCTGTGTTTTAATCTAGGGAAAATGAAGCGATCGGCACTGTTAATCAGGGTGCCCTGAAACAGGAGGGCGAAAGCAGTTCCGATATTGACTGCGACAACCTGCTGATAAATAAGTCCTAAAATGAGGATCACGATAGCAGGGACTGAAAAATTAACCCACTGCGCAAGGTTTGCGTTGCTGTTGAAATACTGGAATCTGAGGATATTAGTCATTTCATCGATCGGATGTAAGATCAGATTTAAGCGTTGATAGATCGATATAGCAATGGCAATCATTACGATACCAAGGATATCTAGTGCGATGACGACGGTCAAAGGAAGGTTTGAAATCCCTAATGTCAAAAAAACTGTTTAAAGAGTCCGACAAATGGTGCGAAAAAACTGATGAATATGATATTGCCTAAAATACTTGGCCAGTCAAAACGACGGATTAAAGCGATATTAATCAGGATTTGTATGGCACCGTAGAAGATGAGGACCCATGAAATCGAAAAATTAAAATCTAGTGCGATGTTAGCAGCAAAGGCGGTCCACATACTAGAACCCATGTTAGCTGCGACAGTTAAGCCGTTACCTATCGCATTAATAAAAAGTGAGAGTGAAAAATAAAAAATTGTTTCTAGAGTTGTCGGCTTTCTGAGCCCATCCTGCGTTGTGATCATGACACTATTATACTACACTTTGAGAGAGGATACTGTTAACAGACATGGAAATGACAGAAAAATGTCTAACTTTTCATCAGTTTTTATTTTAGTAGATGGGCATTTGAGAGATTTTTATAGTTTATATGAAGACCGACACTATTCTAAAGCCGTTTTTAGCATAAAATATGATAAAATATGGGTATGAATGCTATTTTAGATATGATCGTGACGGTCACTAGAACACATTTTAGTACAATCGTGTTCTTCACTAACCTCATCCTCTCCTTAGTTATTATTTTCCGGGAAAGAAAAAGTACGGCATCAACCTGGTCGTGGCTCTTTGTCGTTAACTTATTACCTATCTTTGGTTTTATTCTCTATATCTTAATCGGTCGAGGCATCTCCAGCTTTCGGATTTTTAAGTTGGAGTCACAACCGAGGCATGGCTTTGAACAGGAGATAAAACAAGCGAAAGCAGCCTATAGGAAAGATCGTTTTCTAACTAAAATAACAGATAATTACGTTATAGGCCAATTGTTACACATGCTGTTTATCTCAGAAGAATCTATCGTCTCCATGAATACAGATGTGCAGCTTTTTACTGATGGACGAGAAAAATTTGATGCCTTGATTGCTGATATTGAAAAAGCTCAGCACCATGTCCATGTCGAATACTATATTTTCCGGATGGATAACTTAGGTAAGGAGTTAACACAAGCCCTTATCGCAGCTAGAAACCGTGGTGTAGAAGTTCGCGTGTTGATTGATGCTTGGGGATCAAACGGCACGAAAATGCGCCATTTTAAAGAGCTGACAGCTGTAGGTGGGGAAGTCGTTTATTTCTTTCCATTGATTCTTCCAATGATTAATCCGCGGACTAATTACCGCTTGCACCGTAAGATTGTCGTCATTGACGGCAAAATCGGGTATACCGGTGGATTTAATGTCGGTGATGAATATGTCAGTATCACTAAAAAGTTTGGTTACTGGCGAGATAATCATTTGCGCGTGATGGGAGATGTCGTTTATTCTCTACAAAACCGTTTTATCATGGACTGGAATAGTCAACACCAACACGAAATTGAAAACTCTGTCGCTTATTTTCCTGAAACAGACGCGTCTGGTCATATCACGGCCCAGTTCGTGTCAAGTGGACCAGATACCAAACGTGAGCAAATCAAAATGGCTTATTTGAAGATGATCAATGGGGCAGAAGATGAGATTATCATTCAAACACCTTACTACATTCCAGATGATGCTATTCATGAAGCCCTGAAACTCGCCCTTTTAAGTGGCGTCAAGGTCAAACTACTAATTCCCAATAAACCCGACCATCCCTTTGTTTATTGGGCAACTTATTATTATAGTGCTAGCCTCGTGCGTTACGGTGCAGAAGTTTACACCTATGAAAATGGTTTTGTTCATGCGAAAACGATTATTATTGATGGCAATTTTGCATCAGTAGGCTCTGCCAACTTTGACTACCGCAGTTTTAGTCTAGATTTCGAAGGCAATATGATCATCTATGATCGTGACTTTTCACAACGCCTTCGTAATGATTTCTTTGATGACCTGAAAGTCAGTCAACAACTTACCATGGCGCGCTATGAACAACGTTCGTTTTTCATTAGATTTAAAGAAGGCATTGCCAGACTCATCGGGCCAATGTTATAAAATCCGAACATTACAGCAGAATATTTTTCAAAATACACCAACACTTTGGAAGAGTCTTTCAAAGTGTTTTATAATGAATAATGGAAGTTGTGACGAGCAGAGAAAAATGTTTGGGTGGATTAAAAGTTTTACAGATTCCCTAATATCTTCTGTCACAATAGCGAAGTTTATCAGACAATCTGATAAACTCGGTCGGTATCTGCAAATAAGCTATTGAGATGATCATAATCAAATCAGTAGACTAGTATTTGGAGAATATAAGATGAATAATTTACCCGTTTTTGACTATGAGGACATCCAACTCGTTCCTAATAAGTGTATCATCAATAGCCGTAGTGAAGCTGATACATCTGTTAAGCTTGGAGAACATACCTTTAAAATTCCAGTGGTTCCTGCTAACATGCAGACAATCATTGATGAAGATGTCGCAGAATATCTTGCAAAAAATGGCTATTTCTATGTCATGCACCGTTTTGATGAAGCAGCACGCATCCCTTTTGTGAAGAAAATGCAGGCACAGAGCTTGATTGCTTCTATTTCAGTAGGCGTTAAGGACTATGAGTATGCTTTTATTGATGCCCTAAAAACAGAAAATGCCGTACCTGAATTCATCACGATTGACATTGCACATGGTCATTCTGACAGCGTTATTCGCATGATTCGCTACATTAAAGAAGTTATTCCAGAAACTTTTGTCATCGCAGGCAACGTCGGTACGCCTGAGGCCGTTCGTGAGCTTGAAAATGCTGGAGCTGATGCGACAAAGGTTGGCATTGGACCAGGGAAAGTTTGTATTACCAAAGTTAAAACAGGTTTTGGTACTGGCGGCTGGCAACTGGCTGCTCTACGTTGGTGTGCTAAGGCTGCGCGTAAACCGATTATTGCGGATGGCGGTATTCGGACCCACGGAGATATTGCCAAATCAATTCGTTTTGGTGCAAGTTTTGTCATGATCGGTTCATTATTTGCCGGACACGAAGAAAGTCCAGGTCAAACCATCACCAAAGACGGTGAACTCTACAAAGAATATTTCGGATCAGCTTCTGAGTACCAAAAAGGTGAGAAGAAAAACGTCGAAGGCAAGAAAATTCTCGTACCACACAAAGGTGCCCTTCAAGATACCTTAACTGAGATGCAACAAGATTTGCAAAGTTCGATTTCTTATGCCGGTGGTCGTGATCTCGAAAGCCTGACGAAAGTTGATTATGTGATCGTAAAAAATTCTATTTGGAATGGTGATAGTATTTAAGACGATTGAAATAATAAAGTTCTGGACCTATTTCAGAACTTTTTTTGCAGATTAAAGAGTAGAATAATCAACAGATTATCTAGTTGTTTAAAAATATGTTATATTATATTGAATATATAACAGTATCATGGTAGAATAATATGATATATTTTTAACTGATTTGGTAAAGGAGGATAGGATTATCTATATAGATTGAGGTAGTCTTATCAATTTTAGAGGAGGAAGAATCATCAGAATGACTAACACAACTTCACAAAGAAAAGTATTAATTTCTGCAGCATCTGGGATTGGCTTAGAAAATATGGACATTATGTTCCTGTCATTTTCTATGGCATCAATCATTGCAACATTTGGTGTCACGGGTACACAGGCTGGATGGATTGGAACAATTACCAATTTTGGCATGCTTTTTGGCGGTATTATTTTTGGAATGTTAGCTGATAAAATTGGTCGGGTTAAGGTTTTTTCATACACAGTCATTATTTTTTCAGTTGCATCAGCCTTGATGTTTTTTGCTTCAAATATTTATCTTGTTTATTTGTTTAGATTTATCGCAGGAATCGGGGCAGGTGGTGAATACGGTGCCTGCATGTCCTTGGTTTCGGAGTCAACGCCCAAAGAGAAATTAGGGAAAGCAACATCTATTGTTGCGATTGGCGGACAAATCGGTGCGATTCTGGCAGCGGTTTTAGCATCACTGATTATTCCAGCTTTTGGTTGGAAAATGTTGTATGTCATTGGTCTATTTCCTGTACTTATGGTGCTATGGATTCGAAAAGATATCAAAGAACCTGAGAGCTTTCAAGCGACCAATCGTGCTGATCGCGGTCATCTGGGTCTATTGTTTAAAGATAGTAAAACGTCATGGCAAACCATTGGTCTTAGCTTAATGGTCATGGTTCAAATCGCAGGCTATTTTGGCCTCATGAACTGGTTGCCTAAGATTATGCAAGATCAACTCAACCTTAATATCGCTGGTTCATCGCTTTGGATGGTTAGTACCATTCTTGGGATGTCTGTTGGGATGATGACCTTTGGGACAATCATGGATAAATTAGGATCAAGATTTTCATATACCATTTTCTTGATTTGCTCTGCAGCTTCAGTTTATCTTTTGGTACTTGCTAATAGTAAAGTGACTTTGATTTTAGCAGCAGTTGTTGTCGGCTACTTCATCAATGGTATGTATGGCGGCTATGGTGCGATTATTTCAAGTTTATATCCGACAGAAATTCGTGCAACAGCTAACAACTTTATCATGAATATCGGTCGCGCTGTTGGTGGCTTTTCATCGGTAATTATCGGTTTCTTGCTGGATAAATACTCCTTGATGATTGTTGTTGTTTTCTTGTCTCTTATCTACATCTTTAGTTTGGTGATTATGATGACAATTCCAGGTATTGGGAAATTGAAAAAAGCCAATTAATATCTGTCAAGAAAAAAACTTGACACCACAAAATAATCTGCTATAATAATAAATGTAAACAAAAAAGAAAAGAGAAATATCATGTCTGTAAAAATTCGTTTGACTCGCATGGGTTCAAAGAAAAAACCTTACTACCGTATTAACGTTGCTGATTCACGTGCACCACGTGATGGTCGTTTCATCGAAACAGTTGGGACATACAACCCATTGATCGCTGATGAAAATCAAGTAACTTTAAAAGAAGAACGCATTCTTGAGTGGCTTGGAAATGGCGCACAACCTTCTGACACTGTTAAAAACATCTTGTCAAAAGCTGGCGTTATGAAAAAATTCCACGAAGCAAAATACGCTTCAAAATAAGCAAGTATTATATTTGTGAGAAGCGACTATTTTTGGTCGCTTTTTTGATAAGTTTAGCTATGAGTAGCCCAGCTACTTTTTGAGTCTAAACTTTGACTAAACGAAAGAGACTATTATGGATTTAGATGTACAAGAGTTGGTATTGACGATTGTTAAGCCATTGACTACTGAACCTGACCTTGTTCGTATTGACGTCGTAGACGGAGATGAGTTTATCGAGTTTCACCTCCATGTTGCAGAACATGATATGGGACGAATTATCGGCAAGCAAGGTCGGATTATTCAAGCCATCAGAACGATTGTTTATTCTGTGCCTGTTGAAGGTAAAAAAATTCGTCTACTCGTCGAAAAATAATCAAAACGCTGGTTTCAGCGTTTTTTTTTTGACGAAAAAGTCCCTTTTTTTGAGATGTTGTAGTATTGGACTGATAGGCGGTCTGTGGTATAATATAAGAATGGATTATTACAAAGTAGGAACGATTGTTAACACGCAAGGTTTACAAGGTGAAGTACGTATTATTTCGGTAACGGATTTCTCTGAAGAACGTTATCAAAAGAATGCTGAATTGGCCTTGTTTGATAAGGCTGACAATTTCGTCAGAACACTAAAAATTAAAACACACCGCAAACAAAAGAATTTTGATATCGTTAAATTTGACGGCTTATATAGCATTAATGACGTTGAGAAGTTTCGTGATTTCTCACTCAAAGTCGCTGCTGAAAACCGTGCTGAATTGGATAGCGAAGATGAGTTTTACTATGACGATATTATCGGCCTAGACGTTTTTGAACATGGCACAAAAATCGGTACTGTCTCAGAGATTCTACAACCAGGGGCTAATGACGTCTGGGTTATCAAGCGTCAAGGTAAAAAAGACTTACTCTTACCGTTCATTGACGACGTGATTTTATCTGTCGATATAGCTGGAAACCAAGTCACAGTTGAGATACCAGAAGGATTGGATGACTAAGATGCGAATTGATATTTTAACGCTCTTTCCAGAGATGTTTTCAAGTCTGGACCATTCGATTGTCGGTCGTGCGCGAAAATCAGAGAAAATTGACGTTAATTTCCATAACTTTAGAGATTTCGCGACTAACACGCAAAAACACGTCGATGATATGCCCTATGGTGGTGGTCAAGGTATGCTTCTCATGCCGCAACCCATTTTCGATACCATGGCATCATTTCCACACGAAAATGCTCGTGTCCTGATGATGGATCCAGCCGGTCGCAAATTTGACCAAGCCTTTGCGGAAGAGTTGGCGACAGAAGAGCAAATCGTTTTTCTCTGTGGGCATTACGAAGGCTTTGACGAGCGAATCAAAACCTTGGTAACCGATGAAGTTTCCCTAGGTGATTACGTCTTGACAGGGGGCGAAGTTGCTGCAGCTGTCATGATAGATGCCACCGTTCGCTTAATTCCAGATGTCCTTGGCAAAAAAGCTAGCCACGAAGACGACAGTTTTTCATCAGGCCTACTCGAATACCCGCAGTACACTCGACCTGAGGAGTTTAGAGGCCTCAAAGTACCAGAAGTGCTGATGAGTGGTCATCACGAAAACATTCGAAAGTGGCGCCTAAGCGAAAGCTTAGCGAAAACCCAACGTCTCCGTCCAGATCTTTTGGAAAAATACGAGCTGAACGCCGAGGAGAATGAGATTCTCAAAGGGTTAGAAGATGAGACTGTGGTACAATAGATGGAGATTAAAAATTATATCTGGGATTTTGATGGGACCTTGTTTGATACCTACCCCGTCATGCTAGATGCCCTACAACAAACCATCGCCAAACACGGAATTCTCTATGATGGTGATCTGGCATACTTTATCAAAAAATACTCGATTCGAAAATTTGCTTTGGATTATGCCACACCAGAATTTATTGATGACTATCATACACTCGAAGATGAGCTTCAGACAGATGTCAAGTTTTATCCAGAAATACCTGCTATTTTATCTGAAATTGTCAATAACGGGGGTCGAAATTTTGTCGTCAGCCATCGAGACAATAAAACCTATCAGTATTTAGGGGATTTGACAAATTTATTTTCTGAAATTATTACGAGTGATAATCACTTAGCTAGGAAACCAGACCCTGAAGCCTTAACCTACTTGATTGATAAATATAATCTGGATCCAAGTGAGACAGCCATGGTTGGCGATCGACCTCTAGATATACAAGCAGGCCAAAATGCTGGCATTAAAACGATTTTATTTGATGAAGCAGGCATTTTTCTGGATAATGCACTTAAAGCTGATGTGGTGTTCCAAACTTGGAAAAATTTTGAGCTGGCGAAAGTTCGTGGATGATTCCGCTTGGTCAGAGTGTTATTTCAGAAAGACTTTGAGCGGACGATAGTTCGCGAATGACCCTGCTTGGCTGAAACGCTAGTGCAGGTCAAGTTTCAAGATTTCACGAAGTGAAATCGCAGAAAGGATTTTAAAAAATGAAGATTGAACGCGAAAAAGAATTTGTCCACCAGTTTCACTATGATGCAAGAAACTTAGAGTGGGAGAAAGAAAATGGGACGCCTGAAACTAACTTAAATGTTCAATTCCAGTTAGTAGAAAATGCTGAGGGTGCGAGTGAAGCAGACACAGCGATTACAGCCATGTTAACCTTTATCATCGTCCTTGAAAACTTAGTGATTTCAGGCCACCTTAGTCAACTGAGCTATATTCGTGACTTAGTCATCGAAAATAGAGAGCAATTGGATCAAGAAAAGATGCAAGAATTAGCAGCCCCCTTGTTTGATTTACTTAACCGCCTAACATACGAGGTAACAGAAATTGCCTTGGATGAACCAGGCATTAATTTGGAATTTTGAGGTCGTATGAAAACCGCAATTATTACAGATAGCTCAGCTTATCTAAGTGATGACATAAGGAATAAAAACAACGTTTTTGTGTTGGATGTTCCAGTTTTTATCGCCGGTGAAACATATATTGAAGGCAAGAATTTGACTGTCCAAGCCTTCTATGACAAGATGGCAGTAACTGAAGAACTACCCAAAACGAGTCAGCCAAGTATTAGTGACTTGGTTACTTTGCTTGAAAAATTACAGGCTGACGGCTACACACACGTCATTGGTCTCTTTTTATCATCAGGCATTTCAGGATTTTGGCAAAATATTCAATATCTGAAAGATGAGTTTCAAGATTTGACTTTATTTTTTCCAGATACTTTAATCACGTCAGCGCCATTAGGTTATATGGTCGAAATGGCTTATAACATGATTAAAACCAATGCACAGTTTGACTTGATCACATCAGAATTGACTGAAATTATTGATCAAACAACAGCCTTTATTATCGTAGATGACTTAGATCATTTAGTTAAAGGTGGCCGTTTGTCAAATGGTGCGGCCATGATTGGTAATCTCTTAAACATCAAACCGATTTTACGCTTTGATGAAGAAGGGAAAATCGTTGTCTATGAAAAAATTCGGACAAGCAAAAAAGCCTTCAAACGGCTCTATAAGATTTTGGCTGAAAACACCAAGGATAGAGACTATAAAGTTTACGTGATTCATTCAAATATACCTGAAAAGGCACATGAAGTCGCAGAAGAATTAACCAGTAAGGGGTTTGATGTCTCGATTGCGAGCTTCGGTGCTGTTATTGGAACGCATCTAGGGGAAGGAGCACTCGGATTTGGTATGAGTCCGAAATTAAAATAATGATCAAAGTCATAATTTCTGGTTTTAAAGGTCGTATGGGATCGACTGCTGTTGATATGGTTAACAATGATCCTGAACTTGAATTAGCAGCTCTTATTGATCCATATACGACTGAAAAAGAGGTAGACGGTATCCCTGTTTTCAATGATAAAGCAGATGTCTTAGGCGTTGCTGCAGATGTCTGGGTGGATTTTACCATTCCAGATGTGGCCTATGCCAACACAAAATTTGCGATTGAACATAATATTTGCCCAGTTGTTGGGACAACAGGCTTTACAGAAGCACAAATTTCAGAGCTCATTGATCTATCACAATCGAAAAAAATAGGTGGCTTAATCGCTCCTAACTTTGCGATTGGTGCAATTCTAGTCATGGAATTCGCCCAAAAAGCAGCTCAATATTTCCCAGATGTTGAAATTATTGAGTTACACCATGATAAGAAAAAAGATGCGCCATCAGGAACAGCAGTTAAGACGGCAGAACTGATCAAAGAAACTAGGACCTATAAAAAGCAAGGGGCAGCTGATGAAGTTGAAACCCTGCCAGGTGCTCGTGGTGCTGAATTTGATGGCATGCGGATTCATTCTGTTCGCTTGCCAGGTCTTGTCGCACACCAAGAAGTCATTTTCGGAGCCAATGGTGAAGGCTTGACCTTGCGTCATGATTCTTACGACCGCGTTTCCTTTATGGGTGGTGTGAATCTTGGTATCAAGAAAGTCGTCAATCTCGACACCTTAGTATATGGATTAGAACATCTTTTATGAGAGTAGAAAAAATGCCGGCGGAGTTTGAGAAAGCTCTGCCGATTTTGCAAAAAATCAGAAATTCTGGCTACGAGGCTTACTTTGTTGGGGGCAGCGTGCGAGATGTTTTACTGAATCGTCACATTCATGATGTTGATATTGCAACTTCTGCCTATCCAGCTGAAACCAAGCAAATTTTCGAACATACGATTGATATCGGAATTGAACATGGCACAGTTTTAGTCCTAGAAAATGGTGGCGAATATGAAGTCACAACTTTTAGAACAGAAGATGTCTATGTCGATTATCGCAGACCATCGCATGTTAATTTTGTGCGGCAATTATCAGAGGATTTGTTACGGCGCGATTTCACCATTAACGCCTTTGCCCTAGCAGATGACGGTAATGTAATTGACCTTCATGGTGGCTTGGTAGATTTAGAAGCGCAAGTTCTTCGTGCTGTCGGTAATCCTTCTGAGCGCTTTAACGAAGATGCCTTACGGATCATGCGTGGCTTGAGATTTGCGGCAGTTTTAAATTTCGATTTGGAAAGCAAGACATTTGCTTCCATGAAAGAACATGCGAACTTACTGTCTAAAATCTCGATTGAGCGTATTTTCATTGAACTTGATAAATTACTGACTGCAGATTTCTGGCAAAAAGGTTTTCGTGAATTGCTAGCCATTGAAGCCTATCCCTATCTACCAGGATTTACGGATAAAACAGCTCTCGCCCATTTATTAGCGCTACCAGCAGGTTTTAAATTTACCAATTCAGTCCAATCCTGGGGGTATTTAGCCTACCAACTCGGCTACAGAGACGGTAAATTTTTACTCAAAAAATGGAAAGTCTCACGAGACTTCTCAACCGCAGTATCAAAATTTTTGAGCGCCTATGACAAGCGCTTGAAAGGTGATTTCTCGTCTGAGGATCTTTATAATTTAGGTAAATCAAGTCTGACCTTAGTCGAAGAAATGTTTGCTGCGCAAAATTTAGAGACGAATTTTGAGCATATCTCAGTACTCGATGTACAGTTACAAATCAGAACTAGAAAAGACATTGCCGTATCAGCAGGGCAAATCATGACAGAATTTGGGATTCAACCCGGCCCACAAATCGGCCAACTGTTCCACCAAATTGAGCTTGAAATTGTTAAAGGACAGCTACAAAACACCCCCCAAGAGATTTTTAATTATGTAAAAGGATATCATAAACATGGCGACAATGACTGATTTTCGTGTCGAAAATTTAACTAAATCTGTTGGAGACAAGACTGTTTTTTCACAGCTTAATTTTATCATCCACCCCTTAGATCGGATTGGTCTGATCGGTGTGAATGGCACAGGTAAGACAACCTTACTCGATGTCATCTCTGGCAAAGCGGGATTTGATGGTGATAATTCGCCATTTTTTGGCCGTAATGATTATAAAATAGAGTATTTAACACAAGATCCTCAGTTTGATGGTGAGCTATCCATCATGGATGCTATTTTATCTGATGACTTACCACAAATGCAAGCCATCAAACGCTATGAGCAGGCTTTGATAGCTCTCACGCAGGATGCGATGAATCCCAAACTGCAAGAAACGCTCAGCCAAGTCGAGGCGCAGATGACTGCGATAGAAGCTTGGGAAGTTGAAAACCAAGTCAAAACCGTCTTATCAAAACTGAAACTGCCGGATTTAACAGCACAGATAAAAAATTTGTCTGGTGGTCAGAAACGTCGCGTTCAATTGGCACAAGCACTTCTGAATCCAGCGGATTTGTTGTTGCTAGATGAACCAACCAACCATCTGGATGTTGATACCATTGCTTGGCTTGAAAACTATGTCAAAAATTCACGCCAAACGGTCCTATTCATTACTCATGACCGCTATTTTTTGGATAATCTAGCGACACGTATTTTTGAGCTAGATAATGGTCATTTGATTGAGTATCAAGGTAATTATCAGGATTATTTGCAGCAAAAAGCTGAAAATGATGAACGAGAATCAGCTCAACATCATAAAAATAAACAGCTCTACAAACAGGAATTAGCATGGATTCGAAAATCACCACAGGCTCGGGCGACCAAGCAGCAAGCGAGAATTGACCGCTTTGAAGACATCAAAAAAGATGTCCAAAGCGTGACGACATCAGATGATTTAACTATCAATGTCGCTACCGCGCGTATCGGCAAAAAAGTCATTAATTTTGACCATGTCAACTTTGCCTATGGTGCCGATAAAACGATTCTAAATGACTTTAGTTTGATCGTGCAAAATACAGATAGAATCGGTATTGTCGGCAACAACGGGACAGGTAAATCAACCTTGCTCAATCTCATCAGTGGTGATTTGACACCTGATTCAGGGAGTGTCGAAATCGGTGAGACAATTAAAATCGGCTATTTCTCTCAACAAATCCGTGGCCTTGACGAGTCAAAACGCGTCATTAATTTCTTGCAAGAAGTTGCGGATAATGCCCAAACATCCTCTGGCGAGTCAATTTCAGTCGTCAATCTATTAGAACAGTTTCTCTTCCCGCGGACAACCCACGGTACCTTGATTGAAAAACTTTCAGGTGGTGAGAAAAAACGCCTTTACCTGTTGAAGATTTTACTGCAACAACCGAATGTTTTGCTCCTAGATGAACCGACAAATGACCTTGATATCGCAACTTTAACAGTCCTTGAAAATTTCATCCAGCATTATCAGGGCGTTGTTATCACGGTCAGCCATGATCGTTATTTCCTGGATAAAGTGGCCAAGAAGTTACTGGTCTTTGACAAAGGAACGATTACAGAAGTTCACAAACTTTATTCCGATTATCTGACAGATAAGTTAAGCGACGAAAAAATTGTCGCTAAGACTGAAAGTAAGCCAGTCGTCAAGGAAAAAGTTGTTGAAAAACGCCGTATGTCTTATGCTGAAAAGCAGGAGTGGGCGACGATTGAAACAGATATTGCCGCACTAGAAGAAGCTATCGCAAGCATTGAAGCCGAAATGGCTGAAAATGGTGCAGACTTCACAAAACTAGGTGACCTACAAGCAAGCCTAGATGATAAAAACGCTGACCTACTAGCCATGTATGAACGTTACGAGTACTTATCGGAGTTTTAAATGCCAACTAATCCTAGAATTTTGAAAATGACCTTTGCTTCGGTTTATCCCTTGTATTTAGCCAAAGTTGAAAGAAAAAATCGCTCGCAGGCTGAGCTTGACCAAGTCATTCTATGGCTGACGGGTCTTAGCCAAGAAACCTTGGCAAATTTTATCGCGTCAAGGGCGACATTCCCTGAGTTTTTTAAAGCTTGTACACTGAACCCTAAGTCTGACACCATTACCGGCAGTATCTGTGGGGTTAAAGTGCAGGAGATTCAAGATCCGCTCATGAAGCAGATCCGTTTGCTGGACAAGGTCGTGGATGAGCTTGCTCGAGGTTGGTCACTGGAAAAAATTATGAGGACGTGATAAAATAAGCCTATGAGAAAAGCAGATAAGATTTTTATTGACAACATTCACAACATTTTAGAAAATGGTGTTTGGAGTGAGAATGCGCGCCCCAAATATAAAAGTGGTGTGACCGCAAACTCTAAGTATATCACAGGCTCTTTCGCTGAGTATGACCTGAGCAAGGGTGAATTTCCGATTACGACGCTACGTCCGATTGCCATCAAATCAGCCATTAAGGAGCTGCTTTGGATTTATCAGGAACAGACGAGTGATCTGGATGTTCTCGAAGAAAAATATGGTGTCAAGTACTGGAGCGAGTGGGAAGTTGGCGATTCTGGTAATATCGGTTTGCGTTATGGCGCAACGGTGAAGCAGCACGATATTATGGGTAAATTGCTAGATGGTTTAACTAAAAATCCCTGGAACCGTCGCAACATTATTAATTTGTGGCAGTATGCTGACTTTGAAGCATCAGAAGGGTTGCTGCCATGTGCCTTCATGACCATGTTTGATGTTCGTCGTGTCGGTGAAGATATCTTTTTAGATGCAACTTTGACCCAACGTAGCAATGACATGCTGGTAGCCCATCATATTAATGCCATGCAATATGTGGCCTTACAAATGATGATCGCCAAACATTTTGGTTGGAAAATTGGCAAGTTTTTCTACTTTGTCAACAACTTGCACATTTATGACAATCAGTTCGATAATGCCAAAGAACTATTATCTCGGACACCTTCTGAGAAAAATCCAATTCTCAAACTGAATGTTCCAGATGGTACCAACTTCTTTGACATCAAGCCTGAAGATTTTGAATTGGTCGATTACGAACCCGTCAAACCACAATTGACATTTGATTTAGCGATTTAAGCTGTCGGTTAGTTATTGCTTGACTAACATAAGAAATCGAGCTTAATGGCTATTGATTTCTAAACGATAGGAATATATCGCGAGCTGAGCACGTTAACCACGTGCTTTTTCTTGAAAATTTTACTGGGGATGAACCGTCTATTATGGAAATTGTAACGACGAAATTAAATGATGAGGCCTTGGCGCCACATATTTCAGAAGCCCATCTACTGATGGATGCCTGCCTCTTAGCAGGTGAAATTCTCATGGCCAATGGGTCTGAGATCACACGAGTAGAAGATGTGATTTTACGGATTGGCCGAGCAGCTGGCATTGAAAAAATACAAGTTTATGCCCTTTTGAATGCTATCACGGTCAGTTTTCCCACGCAAGGTCTGACACAAATGCGTGCCATTCCACCAAGAATCCAAACCATGGATATGGAAAAAATTGTCGCGGTCAATGACTTAACTCGAAAATTTACCGCTCATAAGATTGTCTTGACTGATCTGTATGATTGTCTTGAAAAAATCGATGTAACCATACCGACATTTCCTGTTTGGCTGCAAGTTCTAGCGGCAACATCAGTTTCAGTGCCTTTGATGGTCATGCTGACGAGAACAGCAGCACCGATTAATTTAGGTTTGACTGCGGTCAGCTCTTGTTTGGCCTATACGATTTATCTAGCCATTCGAAGTCGTTTTAATATGCGGTATTTTGCTTTATTTGTCGCAAGTTTGATGATTTCCTTAATCATGCTAGTAAGTTCTCACCTGCTGAAATCACCATTCGATCCAGATATTGTGATCGTCGGTGCTATTATGCCGTTTGTACCGGGTGTTGCCTTGACCAATGCGGTACGTGAAATCATGGCAGGAAACTTCATTTCAGGACAGGGGCGGATTATTGAAGCTCTCTTATCCGCAGCATCAGTTGGCCTGGGCATCGCCCTATTGTCATTTTTCTATTGATTGAAGGGAGTGATCGTGGTCGTTTTTCTTAATTTGATGGGTCAAACTATTTTGGCTTATATCAGTGTCTTTGCTTTTGGCATAATGCTCAACATCCCCAGAAGAACGCTGAATCGCGCTGGTATTGTTGGGGCTTGTGCTTGGTTGGTTTATGAGCTAGTGATCGTGCTAACTCAGCATTTTTTAGATAAAAATTGGCGTATTGTCCTAGGGACTTTGCTTGCAAGTGTCGTCATTGGCGTGATGAGTTTGAGTATGAGCAGAGCGCAGAAAGTTCCAGTTTTGATTTATAATATACCTGGTATTTTTCCTTTAGTACCAGGAGCGCAAGCCTATCAAGTGGTTAGAAACTTGGTTGTAGGCAATCGTGAAGTCGCGACACAGAATTTTGAGCTCCTCGTCATTATTGCTGGGGCCATCGTGATTGGCTTTTGGGTCGCTGAACTAATCAATCGTTTACGTTCTCTCCATCGTCTGACTTAAGTTGGGCGGTTTTTGTTATATATAAAAACTATAACAAAATGCTACTTTTATATATTTTACAACTATATCAAGAGGTGTTAGAATAAGTCATATCAAAATTAAAACCTAAAGGGGAACACTATGACAACATCTATCATCGGCTATCCACGGATTGGTGCACAACGTGAACTGAAATTTTCGACTGAAAAATTTTTCAAAAAGGAACTTTCAGAAGCTGACTTACAAGCAGTAGCCGCAACACAACGTCAAGCCAACTGGCAAAAACAAGCAGCAGCGGGAATTGATTTCATTGCATCCAATGACTTTTCTTTCTACGATACAACATTGGATACTGCTTTTGCACTCAACATTGTCCCAAAACGGTATCAGGAGCTAGCTGTTTCACCACTTGAAAGATATTTTGCAGCAGCACGTGGTCACCAGTCTGAGGCGGGGGATGTCAAGGCACTAGCCATGAAAAAATGGTTCAATACTAACTATCACTACATGGTGCCTGAGTTCGATGATGGCACAGAGATCAAGCTAGATTTGACCAAATTACTGTCGGAGTATCGTGAAGCCCTAGCGCTTGGCATTACGACAAAACCAGTTTTAATCGGGCCTTTCACACTTTTAAAGTTGATTCGTTTCACAGGTCAAACACAGCTTTCTGATGTGCAAGAGGACTTTGTTAAAGCCTATTCTGAAATTTTGTCAGTGCTTGCGACAGAAGAAGTCGCCTGGCTCCAACTAGATGAACCTGGACTTGTATTTGACCTCACTGAATCTGATATTCACTTGTTCAAAGCTATCTATACCGCGCTTTTACCGCAAAAACAGACAGTCAAAGTTTTGCTTCAAACCTATTTTGGCGATGTGCGAGATGTCTATTCTGACTTAATCCAGCTAGATTTTGACGGCATCGGTTTAGATTTTGTCGAAGGTCGAAAAACAGCTGAGCTTATTCAAACACATGGTTTTCCAGCCGATAAAAAACTCTTTGCAGGCGTGGTCAATGGCAAAAATATCTGGCGAAATGACTATCAAAAAACGCTGGAGATCTTGCAGACATTGCCCAAAGATTCACTCATCATCTCCACCTCTTGTAGCCTCCAACACGTGCCCTACACCGTAAGCGCTGAGCCTGAATTACCACAAGACATCTTACGACATTTTGCCTTTGCAGAAGAAAAACTGTTAGAGCTCAAAGACCTAAACGACATTTTCTACCATGGTCAAGTTGACAGCTTAACTGCTAATCAAGCTTTATTCGCATCTGAACGTTACCAAGGCAATCAAGCCGTCCAAGCCAAAGTTGCAGCGTTAGGAGAAGCAGACTTTACCAGAACACCAACTTTTGCCCAACGAGAAGCGATTCAAAAAGATATTTTCCAGCTACCAAAATTACCAACGACAACCATTGGCTCATTTCCACAAACAGCAGATGTCCGTAAGAATCGCTTAAGCTACAAACGTGGGGACATCACAAAAGCAGCGTATGACACCTTTAATCAAGAAAAGACTAAAGAATGGATCAAATGGCAGGAAGCAGTTGGTTTTGATATCCTAGTTCATGGCGAGTTTGAACGTAATGACATGGTTGAGTATTTTGGTGAAAAACTAGATGGCTATGTCTTTACGAAAAACGCTTGGGTTCAATCCTATGGTACCCGCTGTGTCAAACCACCGATTGTCTGGGGAGACATTGCTCGAGTTCAACCCCTTTCAGTCGCAGATAGCGTCTATGCTCAGAGCCTAACAGACAAACCACTCAAAGGTATGTTGACAGGGCCAGTGACCATTCTTAACTGGTCATTCCCACGTGAAGATATATCACTTAAAGCTTCAACACTACAGATTGCATTAGCCATTCAGGAAGAAGTGCTCGACCTGGAGCAAAATGGTATCAAGATCATTCAAATCGACGAAGCTGCACTTCGGGAAAAATTACCCTTGCGCCAGACTGATTGGAATAGTGAATACCTAGATTGGGCTATTCCAGCCTTTCGCCTGGTTCACGCCAAAGTCGCCCCTGAAACGCAAATCCATACTCACATGTGCTATTCAGAATTTACGGACATCATTCCAGCCATTGATGCCATGGATGCTGATGTCATCTCTTTTGAAGCAAGCCGTAGCGACCTGTCCATCCTTGATGCCCTCCAGGCCAATGGTTTCAGGACGCAAAGTGGTCCCGGGGTATATGATATCCACAGCCCACGTATCCCATCGGTTGAAGAAATTCAAAACGTGATTCGTCAGATTCTTACAAAAGTTCCAGCAGAAAAACTCTGGATTAATCCAGACTGTGGTCTCAAAACTCGAGGTGTGACAGAAGTGAAAGCAAGCCTAGAAAACTTAGTCAAAGCTACACAAGACATTCGTGCAGTCCTTTAATATTGAGCTCTATATTACTTGAAAAAAAATGACCTCCAAAATCTAATTTTGGAGGTCATTTTTTTTCAAGAGACGATGATAAGTGATTGTTTTTTTAGCCCTAAGTTAAGTTTAACCATAGACTTCCTCTTCCTTTTTAATTCTGCTTATCAAATTGTTTTTTTGATTAGTTAAATATTCTTTTTCTCTTTGTAGAAGTGTTTGATGAGTCTCAGGATTTGAAAAATATATTTTGCTTTTAAGTTCTTTTTTTAAGTAGTCAAGTGCCTCTGCTAGTGTTCTAGCTTTACCACTTGCCAGATATCTTTCTAGCGATGTCAAATGCTCAACGCTTAGATAATGATCCGGTACCCTAGGTTTTATGAAATATAGATGTGAAACAATATGACAAGCTTTTTCATCGATTTTTTCAATATCATCAAATAGTCTTTTCGATATTTTTTTTTCAAGTAGACTGGTGAAAGATCTAAAAAGCGGATGACGCCACATCATGTGTATAAATAGATAAGGTAAGACAATGAGAGAAACCGTGATGAGTAGTAAACCGGATAGCCGTATAGCCAATTCGGTAGAATCAGTCAGCCCCAAATTATTAATTTCCAAAGCCGATAATGAAAAGATCCAAATCACTATTGGAAAGAATGAGGCAAGCATACCTGCGGAGATCGTACGTATCATACGTGTTTTTTCGTGAAAAATTCTCAAGCGTTCATTTCTTGTATAGGCTATTTTTTCTAACTTCTTCAAAAGTAAGATGGTTGTGTTAAAGTAATCCAAATTATTTATTTTTTCCAAGATATTCTCCTTCATTATTTTGACACAAGCTATTTTCTAGTGTCTTAATTTCATGTATCATAAGCTATTTTCTAGTGTCTTAATTTCATGTATCATAAGCTATTTTTCATATCTGCTAAGCCGTCAATAAACTGTACTAATTCCTCATTGTTCCAATCTGAGTAAAACAAAGAGGTGGAAAAGAAAGGTACGTCTTTATATTTTTTCTCAGGTAACCAATTTGAAACAATCCCATCAGGTTTTTCGTCTTTCAATTGTTCTGAAGTATAAACGACAATAGGCACTGGGGAACTTTTAATAATTTTATAGATGAGCACTTCTCTATGAAGCGTCGAAATACTACTTTGAACAAGAAGTTTAATGGGCTGATGATTTTTCTCGATAATCGCTGTCAATATCATCGCATAAAAGTGAAGCAAGGCAGGAAAGCCTTGTATTAATGTATTGATTGTTTGGTTATTTTCACGTATATCTCTAAGAAATTCTGTGATAAAAGTAGCTGTATAACTTTTAGTGGCTTTAAATTTTTCAATCATGTTTGTAAGATCAAAAACTTTACTTTCACCTTTAAAAAGCGAAGCTTCTTGATTGATAAGTCCCAAATTGTAATTGAAATATTTGAGTTCGCTGCCATTTAAGGTAATACCTGATTTTTCTTGAAATTTGGAAATAAAGTATTGAATATCTGAAGAGCTATAATTTTTGACTTGAAATTCAGGTTGTTTACATTCTTCAATTGTGACCAAATTCGTACGGCAAAACATAAAATATAAGTAGCGACATTCTCTGTGTTTTATTTCTAAATCAGGACAATAGTGAAGAAAATTAAGGGCGTCAATTTTCTGGAAAAAGTCAGTATAACTGATGTAAGGTGAATCCGGCAGTAAATAATCCTCTGATGAGTCTATAAAGTAACCATTTCTACCTCTGATTTGTGCAATGTGGAAAAATAATCTTATTCTAGATAAGGTAGAATAGCTCATTTGTGGCACGAGTTTAAGTGCTAATTTCGTAATTCCACCAAGTCCTGGGAATTCACCAATAATATCATCAGGATATAGTCCCCAAAACAAATTATAGTATAAAAATCTAATTTGTTGTTCTTCTCCTTGTATGGGATCTTTTTGAAGAAAGTTGATTTGACAGTAATAAGGTTTTAAAGACTTATTTAATTGATTAATGTGGACAGAAAGATTACTCCTACTAATTGTCAAATCAAGGTATAATTTGGTAAAAGTAATTTGCGAATCTTCTAAAATGCGTGACATAATTTGAAATTTAACAGATTCTTGAGTGAAGTGCGCATACAAATCTAAAATGTTAAAGTTAGATCCGGATAACATTTTAAGTTTGTTATTTTCGACTATAAAGGTTTTTAACTTTTTCCCTTTACAATAATGCAATAGTGTCTCAACATAGTTTTTTATGGTTTGTTTTGTGATACCGATATAATTTTCAAGTTCTTTAAAAGAAAGTTCTTTTGAGGGTGCTTTGTGCGGTTCTGTTGCAAAGTTTTCCAAAAAATCTATTTTAGTGTAAAATTGAGAAAAA
>ERZ650307.78-NODE-78-length-42533-cov-10.916969_pt1 | contig 42533 bp, 38 predicted proteins | sample MGYA00376243_ERZ650307 | MGnify/ENA primary metagenome ERZ650307 (study PRJEB26733, sample SAMN07839242) | wastewater metagenome | biome: urban; feature: artificial channel; material: waste water | place: USA: North Carolina | collected 2016-03-31 ... | reverse complement strand
TGACCGCAGAGATCATAACAAAATGTGTGCATAGATTAGCTTCGGAAGGAGGGGAATAACGGCGGCAATGCTGTCTCCCGCGCAACAGACGGTGGCGGCAACGCCCGCCCCGTCAGCCCAAGCAAAATGCCCCGAAAAAGCAGCGTTGAGAGGGACTCAACCGGTCTATTTCAGGGCATTTCAACGGCCACATCGGTCAGGCTAAAACCCTCCCGACTACTTACCCTTACCCTTCGCCTTCTTAGCAGACACGGGGGATGCGCTTTGAGGCGGTGCCAGCGGGGTGGATGCGCTGCCGTTCAGCTCTTGCAGCAGGGTTTTGACCCGCGCCACCCGCACCCCGACATCCGGCAGTGCCGTCGTCACCCGCAGCTTGTCTTGCCCCGCCAAGGTGTAATTGCGCTTGGTCTGAATCAGCCCAATGATAATCATGGGGTCAATCGGCGGCTGCTTCACAAACTGCAACACAATCCCGTCTTCGCTGGCATCGCACTTCAGAATCCCCAGTGGGCGGCAGGCAAGGCGCAAACGGTGGCTGTCGAGCAAGGTTTTGACCGGCGGCGGCACCAAGCCAAAACGGTCGGTCAGCTCTTCAAACACGTTATCCAATCCGGCTTCGGTCTCGCAGCTGGCAAGACGTTTATACAACACCAGCCGCTCGTGAACATCGGGGCAGTAGTCGTCTGGCAAACGCGCGGGGCTGTGCAAATTGATGTCCGTGGTCACCCCCAGCGGCATCGCCATATCCGGCGACAGCCCTTTGCGCAGCGCGGTCACGGCCTGTTTGAGCATGTCGGTATACAGCGAGAAGCCGACCTCGTGCATTTCGCCGGATTGCCCTTCGCCCAACACCTCCCCCGCCCCGCGAATCTCCAAATCGTGCATGGCCAAGGCAAAGCCACCGCCGAGGTCTTCCATGCTCTGAATCGCGTCGAGCCGTTTTTGGGCATCGCGGCTCAGCCCCTCCCCCGTCAGCAAATAGGCATAGGCCTGATGGTGCGACCGCCCCACCCGTCCCCGCAGCTGGTGCAGTTGCGCCAACCCAAACTTGTCGGCGCGGTGAATCAAAATCGTGTTGGCGTTGGGGATGTCGATACCGGTTTCAATAATGGTAGAGCACAACAGCAGGTTAAACCGCTGCTGGGTAAAGTCGCGCATCACCTGTTCCAGCTCCCGCTCTCTTAGCTGACCATGTGCCACGCCGATGCGGGCTTCGGGCAACAACTCGGCCAGTTTTTCGCGCATGTTCTCGATGGTTTCGACCTCGTTGTAGAGGTAAAACACCTGCCCACCCCGCTTGAGTTCACGCAGGGCGGCTTCCCGAATCACGCCGTTATTGCTCGGACTGACAAAGGTTTTGACCGAGAGGCGGCGGTTGGGCGCGGTGGCAATCACCGAGAAGTCGCGCAAGCCTTCCAAGCTCATCGCCAAGGTGCGGGGAATCGGCGTGGCGGTCAGGGTCAGCACGTCCACATTGGCGCGAAGCTGCTTGAGCAGCTCTTTTTGCCGCACGCCAAAGCGGTGCTCCTCGTCAATCACCACCAAGCCCAGCTGGGCAAATTCCACGTCGGGCTGGGTGAGGCGATGGGTGCCAATCACAATATCCACCGTGCCGTCTTTTAGCCCAGCCAATGCGGCCTTCAGCTCTTTGCTGCTTTTAAACCGTGACAGTTCGGCGATTTTGACCGGCCAATCGGCAAAGCGGTCGGCGAAGCTGTGTCCATGCTGCTCGGCCAAGAGGGTCGTCGGCACCAGCACTGCCACCTGCTTGCCGCCCATCACCGCGACAAAGGCGGCGCGTAAGGCCACTTCGGTCTTGCCAAAGCCGACATCGCCGCACACCAGCCTGTCCATCGGCTTGCCGCTGGTCATGTCCTCAATCACCGCCGTAATCGCTGCCGCTTGGTCGGGCGTTTCTTCAAAGCCAAAACCTTCGGCAAAGGCGGCGTAGTCGTCTTGGGACAGGCTAAAAGCATGGCCCGCACGGGCGGCACGTTGGGCGTAGAGGTTGAGCAGTTCGGCGGCGGTATCGTGGGCTTTTTCGGCGGCGCGGGCTTTGGCTTTTTCCCACTGCGGCGAACCGAGTTTGGTCAAGGGGGCATTTTCTGACGCGCCCCCTGCCCAGCGTGAAATCAAGTGCAGCTGGCTCACCGGCACATACAGCCGTGCTTGGTCGGCGTATTCGAGCATCATCATCTCGGTTTCGCCTTCGCCCAAATCCATCGCCACCAAGCCGTGATAACGCCCAATGCCGTGGGTTTCGTGTACCACGGGGTCGCCCACTTTGACCTCGGCCAAGTCGCGCAACATGGCATCGCTCGAAGCCTGACTCCGCGACCGCCGACGGCTGCGGAAGCTGCCGGTGTGCTGATACAGCTCGGCTTCGGTCAACAGTGCCACGCCGGTGTCGGTGTCGATAAAACCAGCTTGCAGCGGCGCAGCCAACAAGGCAAAGGCGGGCGGGGCGGCAAAATAAGATGACAAGCCGTCTACCGGCGTGGGGTTCAGGTCGTGGTCACGCAAAAACTGCTGCAAAATCTCGCGCCGCCCTAGGCTTTCGGCGGCAATCGCCACCGAGCCCACATGGCTGGCCACAAAAGCCCGCAACGCGGCCAGCGGGTCGTCGGCGCGGCGTTCGACCGCCAAGGGCGGCAGTGGGGCAAAGCGCGGGTGCGCGTGTCCACCGGCGTTGATTTCGAGCCGTGCGTAGGGCTTGAGGGCAGCCATCAAGCCATCGGGGCGTAAAAAGACTTCGGCGGGGGGCAAAATCGGGCGGGCAGGGTCGCTGCGCAGCATGTCGTAGCGGCTGTTAGCTTCTCTCCAGAAGGCTTCGGCGGCGGCCAGCACGTCATGGTGCAGCACCACCAGCGGCTGGCTGCCCGCGTAGTCAAACACGGTGGCGGTCTGGTCAAAAAACAGCGGCAAGTAATACTCAATCCCCGCTGGCAAAATGCCTTGGCTGACTTCTTTGTAAAGCCGAGCGCGGGAAGGGTCGCCTTCGATGCGTTCGCGGAAGTGCTGGCGAAAGGCGGTAATGCCGGTTTCGTCGGTGGGAAATTCACGGGCAGGCAAAAGCCGCACTTCGGTGACGGGGGTCAGGGTGCGCTGGGTATCGACATCGAAGGTGCGCAGGGTGTCGATTTCGTCGTCGAATAGCTCAATACGGAAGGGCAGTGCCGCGCCCATCGGGAACAGGTCTATCAGCCCGCCCCGCACCGAAAATTCCCCAGGGCTGTAAACCTGTGTGACATGGGTATAGCCCGCCAACACCAAATCCCCGCGCAGGGTATCGCTGTTGAGCTTTTGCTTGTGCTGCAACAAAAACGTCCGCCCCGCCAAATGGCTGACCGGCGCAAGGCGGGTCATGGCGGTGGTCACCGGCACAATCATCACATCGACGGTCTGTTGGCGCATCTGCCACAGTGCCGCCAACCGCTCAGAAACCAAATCGGCGTGCGGCGAAAAATGGTCATACGGCAGGGTTTCCCAGTCAGGGAGGAACACAATGCGGGCGGTGGGCGCGAAGGCCGCCAGCTCCACCTTAAGCCGCTCGCCATCTTGGGCATTGGCCGCCAGCACCAACACCGGCTGCTTGGGCGAAATCAGTTCGGCAATGACTTGGCTATCTGCCGTGGTGGGGTGCGTACCAAGAGGAAGTTTTTGCCCTGCAGGGGGCGGCGTAAAGCGCAGCGACATGGCGAAAGCAGCCTGAGTCAAAAAGAGAAGGGAATTGTAGCCCAAGCAGCAGGGCACAAACCGCACTGCACCATGCAAATGAGTAGCGTTGCGCGCGCGGGAAACCGTAGAATAAGCTGACCGAAACAAGGGAAAATCTCAATCCCTATTCAATTTTTCGGTGGCACCCCCATTGTCTTACTGACAGGATTTTACAAAATTCGCCCCTCCCTCCTCCCGCCCTCATCCACCAGAAAGTCGCCCAAATGACACGCCAACATTGGATGATGCCGCTGGGTGGGCTGGGCTTTTTGCTCCTCTCCCGTCTCCCTGCCCTCTGGCTCAGTCCCACACTCGCCGAAGTCTTACTTTTGGCGGGCAGTGCGTGGTTGGCTGGCTTGGCGGTGTCTGTGCCACGCTCATGGGTCATGGCGACGGTGCTGGGCTTGGCATTAAGCAATGTCGCCATCGCACTGGGGCATCCCTTGGCGTGGGTTCAATCTGCTGCCGCACTGAGTATGGCGGGGCTGACCTTCTGGCTGATGCCGCGAGTCCAATCTGAACTGACGCAACCCACTTGGACCACACGGCTCGGTGTCTTGCTGTGGCTAGGACTACCGATTGGCGCGGCCACCCTTATCAGCAGCACAGGACTGTGGCTGCTGTGCCCCGTACCCGACAACTGCCCGCTGTGGGCACTGGTGTTGCAGCAAGCCACCCTAGCCGCATGGTCGATGGCGGTTTTTTTGCCGCTCTGCCTGACCCTCTCCCGCACCCCGGTCTGGCGCAGCAATGAACTGCTGCTACTGCTGATTTCCGTGTCGCTGCTGTGGTGCTATTTACTGTGGGATGCACTCGTTCAGTCAGCGTGTTTTTTCCCATGCCAATTTGGCTTGGTGTTGGTGCTGGCGTGGGTGGCAGTACGGCATGGGGTCTTGGGCAATGTCTTGGCCGGTGGCTGGATAAGCGGGCTGACCTTGGCCTCGGTGCTGGCACACAACGCTAACCACCAGCTCCACGCCCACACCCCACCAGTGACAGAAGTCACCGCGCAAACGGCTGGGGTGCTGTTTTTGGCGATTATGGTCGGCACACTGGTGGCCTCCCTGTTGTGGGTCAGCCGCCGCAGCAGCAGTGCCCAAGACCGCGCACGTCGCCAGTTCGAAGCTCTATTTGCCCATTCCCCGTCGGTGATGTTTTTGAAAGACACCGCCGGACGCTATCTGCAGGTCAGCCATAGCTATGCAGCTTTACTCGGCACTGTACCCAGCAAGGTATTGGGCACGACGGCACGCGACTGGCTACGCGATGACGCGGAAAGTGACCGTGTAGCGCGTATCGATGCGGAGATTATGGCCTCTGGCGAAACCTGCCAGTTTGAAGAAAAACTGGCTCTGCGCGATAAAACCTGCGTGATGTCCACCACCAAATTTCCGATTTTTGATGAAAAAAACCGCCTGCAAGGCCTAGGCTGCGTCGCACTGGACATCACCCATCGGGTAGAAGAAGAAGCCCTACGCCAAGAGGCCGAAGAAAAATACCGCGCCTTGGTCGAGCAGTCTTTGGTTGGCATTTATATTCAGCAAGATGCCCGACTGGCCTACGTCAACCCCAAGCTGGCGGAAATGCTGGGCTATGCCGAAGCCGAAATGGATGGCATTGAACTCAGCACGATTTTGCCGACCCCAGAAGCTGAGCGCATTCGCGAGCAGATTGCCCGCCGCCACCGTGAAAACATCCGTGATATGCAATATTCGGTGTCGGTCATTCACCATGACGGACATCTGCTCAATATCGAGGTGTATAGCCGCCTGTTTGAATACCAGGGACGACCCTCCATCATCGGTGTGGTGCTTGACGAAAGTGCCCGTGTTGCCAGCGAAGCCAAGCTACGCCTATCTGCCACCGTGTTTGAAAACACCAGCGAAGGTATTCTCATTACCGATGCTCACGCCAAAATCGTCGGCGTTAACGCGGCCTTTACCCGTATTACTGGCTATGCCGAGCACGAGGTTTTGGGGCGCGTGTCGCGGATGTTCCGTGCCACCCATACAGGGAGAAAAATCCACCTTGATATGATGAACACGCTCGACACCAAAGGGCATTGGCAAGGCGAATTCCGCGACCAGCGCAAAGGCGGGGGCTACTACCCCGTCTGGCTGTCGCTTTCTGCGGTCAAAGACAGCACGGGGCAAGGTATCAGCAACTACGTTGCTGTTTTTTCTGACATCACCATCCGCAAAGAAGCCGAGCAGCGGCTGCAGTTCTTAGCCAGCCACGATGCCCTGACCCACCTCCCTAATCGCACCCATTTTATCCAGCACCTCGAACAAGCGGTGATTCACGCCCGCCAAAACAGCACCCATCTGGCGGTGCTGTTTATTGACCTCGACCGCTTTAAGTTGATTAACGACTCGTTTGGCCACCATGTGGGCGATGACCTGCTGCGCCTCTTGGCCTCGCGGCTGACTAGAGCATTAGATGGGGAAGGCACGCTGGCACGCTTGGGCGGCGATGAATTTACCGTACTATTTGAGACCATCCCATCACGCGAATATCTAGAAGAAATCACTGCACGGCTGCTGTCTGAATTGTCGCAACCCCTACTGCTTGAAGCGCATCAGCTATTTATTACTGCGTCGATCGGGGTGGCGATTTACCCTACCGATGGCGAGGATGCCTCCACCTTGCTCCGCAATGCGGACAAAGCTATGTACCGCGCCAAAGATTCCGGCAAAAATACCGTTTCATTCTTGGCGGGCGATGTTGCCGACGAAGCCTTTGAGCGGCTGTTAATGGAAAACGGCCTGCGACTGGCTCTAGAACGCAACGAATTTGAATTAGCTTACCAGCCCCAAATCAATCCCTTCACCCACCAAGTGGAGGGGGTAGAAGCCCTGTTGCGCTGGCGTAATCCCGAACTCGGCATGGTGTCGCCTGCCCGCTTTATTCCGCTGGCAGAAGAAAACGGCATGATCCGACCCATCGGCGATTGGGTGCTGCGCGAAGCCTGCCGCCAGCTCAGGGAATGGGACGATGCGGGGATTGCCGTGCCCTGTGTAGCGGTGAACCTGTCTCCCCGCCAGTTTTTGCGGCACACCTTGGTCAGTACGGTGGTCAACGCCCTCGAAAACGCGGGTATTCCGCCGCAACGCCTAGAGCTGGAAGTGACCGAGGGGATGCTGATGCACAATTCCGTCGAATCCATCGAAATTCTGGGCGCACTCAAAGACTTGGGCGTACGGATTGCCATTGATGACTTCGGCACGGGCTACTCTTCGCTGTCTTACCTCAAACGCTTCCCACTCGACTGCCTCAAAATTGACCGCTCGTTTGTCGAGGGTTTGCCAGACGACAACGACAGCGCGGCTATCGCCGAAACGATTGTGGCGATGGCGCGAAAACTAGGCTTGGTGGTGGTAGCAGAAGGCGTAGAAACCAGCGAACAAAGCCGCTTTTTGCGGGCCTGTGGCTGCAAACTGGTGCAGGGTTTTTTCTTCTCCAAACCCCTGCCGCCCGCCCAGCTCGCGGCCTTTGTCACCAACGCGGTTTCTACCGAAGGGGCGTTCCTTCTGCCTGAAGGGCACTAAGCTCAAACCAGCCTGCCGTATCGGCACAGCGCAATCCGGCATACAATCGCCCCATTCTCCGCCTTCAGCGAAAGCCTCTTTACTGTGTCCAACCGCAAAGTTCTTCACGGCTTCCATGCCATCAACGCCCGTCTTTTCCAAAACGCCAAAAGCCTGATTGAGCTTTACGTCACCGCCGACCGCCAAGATGCACGGATGCGGGCCGCACTGGTGCAAGCAGAGTTGCAGGGCGTGCGGGTGATGACTATCGACAGCGCACGGCTAGACGGCATGACCGGCCGCGCCCGCCACCAAGGCATTGCAGCACTGGTGGATATGGACAAAAACTTCGTGACGCTGGATGACGTACTCGAATCTCTGACCGAGCCGCCCTTGCTGCTGATTCTCGATGGGGTGACCGACCCACACAATCTGGGCGCGTGTTTGCGGGTTGCCGATGCCATGGGGGCGCACGCTGTTATCGCCCCCAAAGACCGCTCGGCAGGGCTGAATGCCACCGTCAGCAAAGTGGCCTCGGGTGCGGCAGAGGTCGTCCCCTATATCACCGTCACCAACCTTGCCCGCACCCTGCGCGACCTAAAAGACCAAGGCGTATGGATTGCAGGCACCGAGATGGAAGGCGAAACCGACCTGTTCCACTGCCAAGCCCAAGGTGCGCTGGCGTGGGTCATGGGCTCGGAAGGCGAAGGGATGCGCCGCCTAACCCGTGAACTGTGCGATGTACGGGTCAGCATTCCGATGTTTGGCTCGGTTCAAAGTTTGAATGTCTCGGTTGCGGCTGGCATGGTGCTGGCCGAGTCGCGCCGCCAACGGGGCTTGGCGGCAACTTAAGTTTTTTGGGGCTTTTTGAGTAAAACAAGCACGAAAACCCGCTGATTTTTCAGCAAAAAGCCTGCTGTTTGTTGCACCCCTATCGGGCAATGCGTAGAATGCCCGCTTTTCCCACCCTTGCCTTCCCGCAACGCATGGCGGAAGGCTGCAAGCCAAAAGGAGTTCACATGCGGCATTATGAAATCGTATTCATCGTCCACCCTGATCAAAGCGAACAGGTACCGGCGATGGTAGAACGTTACAAAGGCATGGTGCTCAGTCACGCAGGCGTGATTCATCGCCTCGAAGACTGGGGTCGTCGCCAACTGGCCTACCCCATCCAGAAAATCCACAAAGCACACTATGTGATGATGAACATCGAGTGCGATTGCGACACCCTGGAAGAAATCGAACACGCCTTCAAGTTTAACGATGCGGTATTGCGTCACCTGACTGTGAAGATGGACCGTGCAATCACCGAAGCTTCCCCGATGATGAAGGAAGAAAAGGCGAAAAACCTGCTCGACCCATCGGCTAACGCACCAGAAGCCGCTGCCGAACAACCAGCCGCCTAACTTGCACAATCGGGTTGTTTTAACGGGCACACTTAGCCGCACAGAAACTGGTTTGAGATATACCCCTGCGGGGGTGGCGGTGCTAGAAGGTTTTCTTCGGCATGGCTCTCGGCAAAGTGCAGGCGGATTTGAGCGGGATGTTCGGTGTGAAGTCCCTGTTGTGGCGATTGCCGCACTGGCTCTTCAGCTTACCAATACCGCCCAAGACTGCAGTGTTACCGTCACGGGGTTTCTTGCTGCAAAAAGCCTAAAAAACCCGAGGCTGGTTCTGCATATCCAACACGTTGAATTTGAATAAAAGGTAATCCAACATGGCACGTCAACTATTTAAGCGTCGCAAATTTTGCCGCTTTACTGCCGAAGGCATTAAAGAAGTCGATTACAAAGCTGTCGATTTGCTCAAAGATTTTATCGGTGAAAACGGCAAGATCATTCCTGCACGTATTACCGGCACCAAGGCTCGCTATCAGCGTCAGCTTTCCACCGCGATTAAGCGTGCTCGCTTCCTCGCGCTGATGCCGTACACCGACCAGCACTAAGATTGAGGAGCCGATAAAACATGCAAATTATTCTTCTGGAAAAAGTGGCCAATCTGGGTCAGCTCGGCGATGTAGTTAAGGTTAAAGACGGTTACGCACGTAACTTTCTGATTCCCCAACGCAAAGCTAAGCGTGCAACTGAAGCCAACCTGAAAGAGTTTGAAGTTCGCCGCGTCGAACTGGAAGCGCAACAAGCTGAAATTCTGGCTGCTGCACAAGCTCAAGGTGAAAAGCTGGACGGCATGAGTGTCTCCGTGGCACAAAAAGCAGGTGTAGATGGTCGTCTGTTTGGCTCTGTTGGCAACGCCGACATTGCTGACGCGATTACCGCCGCTGGCATTACCGTGAAAAAAGCAGAAGTTCGCCTGCCAAAGGGTCCGTTCAAGGCCGTTGGCGAGTACAGCGTAGAAGTCGCGCTGCACCACGATGTGGTGGTGAACGTTACGCTGAACGTGGTTGCACTTGCCGCGTAAGCAGTAAGCGATGCACGTCACCGCAAGGTGAACAAAAAGCCGCTGGATTCGTCCGGCGGCTTTATTTTATGGGCGCATGGTCGCGTTATCTGACCCTGCAAACTGGCTGGCCAGCCAATCGCGCAATTGAACATCCACCGCCTGCCCAAGCTGCACCACTTCCAGTAAGAAGTGGGCCAGCGTGCTGGCAAACGAGATCTCTTGGGGATAAAGAGCCAGATACAGCCGCGCAGCTTCTAGGATATGGTCAAACAAGGCCGTATGGTCGATTTTCATGGCCGCCCGCAGGTCAGCAGGGGCATAGAGCCCCAATGGGCTCGGCGAGGACAAATAGACGTGCTGAAAGGCCTCTGCCACCGTCCGGCTAAAAGCCGCACTGCCCACCCCCCCTGCCACACACCAGCCTCCTGTCCAAGGAGCCAGCGCATTCAGCAGCGCGGTTAAGGGCGGAGAAGAAAGCGCGTCGCCCCCCACGGCCAAGGCAAAGCCCAGCTCCACCCCCAACGAAGACAGCGGCCCTGCGGCTTCGACATACGCCACGCCCTGCTGGTGCAAGCCTGCTGCACGCCCTGCAAGGTGGGCAAACCACGTCGCGCTCAGGTCCAGTACCACGTCCCCTTGGCGGCAACAGGGCAGCACCGCCCCTACCGCATCCCGCCCCAGCACCCATCCGCGCACCCCAGGTAGCCCACTGGCTTGGGTAGGACTCGGCACGCGGACAATCGGCAATCCCTGCCGAAATAGCCGCTCCCCCAGCCAAACGAGGTGGGGATCTTGTCCGGCCAGCACGACAAAATTCACATCGCCCCCAGCAAGGAGGGGAGAGGGAAAGGGGTGCGTGTAAGGCGGTGGGGAGAAAACACTCGGCGATAAACGAAGGGGTCAGAAGGGAAACTGCGCATAGGGTGAGGATACACGCTGGCGAGGGGAGAGACAGCAAAATTGCACCGAAGCGGCCATAGTTAAATTCAATATCCAGCAACCTATCCAACCCAAAAAGCAAAACCCCCGCCAAGGCAGGGGTTTTGCACAACACATCCGCCCCCACTAAGAGGAGGCAAACGTGGATTACAGCATACCGCGTTCTTTCAGCAGCTTAACCATGGTCGAGCCGAGTTCAGCAGGGCTACGGGTGTAAGCAATACCTGCTTTTTCGAAAGCAGCGAACTTCTCTTCGGCTGTGCCCTTGCCGCCAGAGATAATCGCGCCGGCGTGACCCATACGCTTGCCCTTAGGGGCGGTCACACCAGCGATGTAGCCGACGATAGGCTTGGTCACGTTGGACTTCGCGTATTCAGCGGCTTCTTCTTCTGCCGTGCCACCGATTTCACCAATCATGATGATGGCTTCGGTTTCTGGATCGTTCTGGAACAGTTCCAGCGCGTCGATATGGCTGGTCCCTGGGATAGGGTCGCCGCCGATACCGATACAGGTGGATTGACCCAGACCCGCAGCGGTAGTTTGTGCCACAGCTTCGTAAGTCAGCGTGCCGGAGCGCGACACAATGCCGATTTTACCTGGGCGGTGAATGTGCCCTGGCATGATGCCGATTTTGCATTCGCCTGGGGTGATAATGCCTGGGCAGTTAGGCCCAATCAGACGCACACCACCGGTTTGCTCGATGTAACGCTTTGCCTTGAGCATGTCGATGGTCGGCACGCCTTCGGTAATGGTCACAATCAGGGTGATGCCAGCATCGACGGCTTCAACAATGGAATCCAGCACAAACGGTGCAGGCACATAAATCACCGAAGCGTCTGCTTGGGTTTCGCGCACGGCTTCTTTCATGGTGTTGAACACCGGCAGGTTCAGGTGCTGTGTACCGCCCTTGCCTGGGGTTACGCCGCCAACGACTTGTGTGCCATAGGCCAGTGCTTGTTCGGAGTGGAAAGTGCCGTTCTTGCCAGTAAAGCCTTGAACGAGAACTTTGGTGTTTTTATTAACGAGTACGCTCATTGTGTAACCTCAAAATTAGGGGATGCGTGAATCAGGGACAATCAACCGTTAACCGCAGCGACGATTTTCTCGGCTGCGTCGTTCAGGCCTTGTGCCGAAGTCAGCTTCAGACCGGAGTCGTTCAGCAGCTTGGCACCAGCTTCGGCGTTGTTGCCTTCCAAACGCACCACCACAGGGACGGTTACGTTCACTTCTTTCACGGCTGCGATAATGGCTTCTGCAATCATGTCGCAACGTACGATGCCGCCAAAGATGTTGATCAGCACACCTTGCACAGAAGGGTCAGCCAAAATCAGCTTGAAGGCTTCGATTACGCGGTCTTTGGTTGCACCACCGCCCACGTCCAAGAAGTTAGCCGGTTGGCCGCCCTTCAGCTTGATGATGTCCATGGTGGCCATCGCCAGACCAGCACCGTTCACCATGCAACCGATGTTGCCTTCGAGGGCGACATAGTTTAGGTCGAATTCGGAAGCCTTGAGTTCGCGTTCGTTTTCTTGCGACTTGTCACGCAGTGCAGCCACAGCAGGCAAACGATACAGCGCGTTAGAGTCGATACCAACCTTGGCATCGACGCAGCACAGGCTGCCATCACCACGAATAGCCAGTGGGTTGATTTCGAACAGCGCGAAGTCGTTTTCGACGAAGGCGTTATACGCGCCGGTCATCAGCTTAACGAATTCGTTGATTTGCTTGCCTTCCAAACCCAGTTGGAACGCGACTTCGCGTGCTTGGAAAGGCTGCAAGCCCACCAACGGGTCTACAGTCACTTTCAGAATTTTTTCTGGGGTGTTGTGGGCCACTTCTTCAATTTCCACGCCGCCTTCGGTGGAAGCCATGAAAGTCACACGGCGGGAAGAACGGTCAACCACTGCGCCCAGATACAGTTCGCGCTGAACGGGGTACATATCTTCACAAACCAAGACACCATTTACGGGCTGGCCGTTGGCGTCGGTTTGGTAAGTCACCAAGTTTTTGCCAATCAGGCCTTCGGCAATGGCAGTCGCTTCTTCGCGGCTCTTAACCACTTTAACGCCACCCGCTTTACCGCGCCCACCGGCGTGGACTTGGGCTTTGACCACGGCAAACTTGCCGTTGAGGGAATCAAATGCAGCGGCAGCTTCTGCGCCATTAGCGGCGAGGATGCCTTGTTGAACAGGCAAACCGTATTTGGCCAGCAGGGCTTTTGCTTGGTATTCGTGCAGGTTCATGTAGGTCTCTCTTTGTGTTTGAGGGGGGGGTGAAGCGCGAGTTAGAACCTGTTTACGATCTGCGATACTCGGGTGATCCGGCGTTGAAATGCCCCAAAAACATGCGTGTAGATTCAGTTCCAACGCCGCTTTTTTGGTTCATTTCGCCTTGGCTGACCCGTCGTTCGCGAGATCGTAAACAGCTTCTTAGAAAGGGGAAATCCCCCAAGGTCATTGCGCCACCCAATAGCAAGGTAGCGCAATGACACGACAAAATTTAGCCGTGCAAAGGACGCTTATCGACAGCCAAGCAGGCCTCGTGCATCACTTCGGACAAGCTAGGGTGCGCGTGAACAATGCGGGCAATGTCTTCACTGCTGGCCGAGAATTCCAGCGCAGTCACGGCTTCGGCAATCAGCTCCGAAGCCATGGGGCCAATGATGTGCACACCCAAAATACGGTCAGTCTTCGCACAGGCCAGCACTTTAACCGTACCAGCGGCTTGACCCAAGCCCAAAGCACGACCGTTGGCGGCAAAGCCAGACGTGCCTTTTTTGTAGTCCACCCCTGCGGCTTTAAGCTGCTCTTCGGTTTTGCCCACCCAAGCCAGCTCGGGGTGGGTGTAAATCACAAAGGGGATGTTGTTAAAGTCGATATGGGGCTTTTGACCGGCAATGCGCTCGGCCACGGCCACGCCTTCATCGCTGGCTTTGTGTGCCAACATCGGGCCACGCACCACGTCACCAATCGCCCAGACATTAGGCAGGTTGGTATGGCAGTGGTCATCCACCACGACAAAGCCGCGTTCGTCGATTTGCAAATTGACGGCTTCCGCGTTCAGGCCTTGGGTGTTGGGAACGCGACCAATCGAAATAATCAGCTTGTCTACCACCAGCTCACGGGCTTCGCCAGCAAGGGTGTATTTAACCGTCACCGCTTCGGCCGAGGCTTCAGTGGATTCGATTTTTACGCCATTGTGAATTACCAGACCGGTTTCTTTGGTCAGGGTTTTCAGGGCTTCTTTGGCGATTTGTTGGTCAACCATCGGCAAGAAGGTTTCGGCGGCTTCGAGCACGGTCACATCGGCACCCAGACGCTTCCACACGCTGCCCATTTCCAAGCCAATCACCCCCGCCCCAATCACACCCAAGCGGGCAGGGACTTCGGTCATGGACAAGGCACCGGCGTTATCCAGCACACGGACGTTGTCGATGGTGATGCCAGGCAAAGGGCGCGGCGTTGAGCCGGTCGCCACGATAACGTGGGTGGCTTCGATGACTTGGGTGGTTTCACCCTCGGTCACTTCAATTTGCCATTTTTCACCCTGCCGCCCAACAAACTTACCCAGACCGTGCAGGTTAGCGACCTTGTTCTTTTTGAACAGGAAAGCAATCCCGCCTGCGTTCTTGGTGATGATGCCGTTTTTGCGTGCCAACATCGCGGCGATGTCGATTTTCGCGCCTTCCACGGAGATGCCGTGGTTAGCAAACTCATGCTGCATCGCGTGGAAATTCTCAGACGATTGCAGCAGGGCTTTGGAGGGGATGCAACCAACGTTTAGGCAAGTGCCGCCCAAGCTGGGATTGCCTTCGGGGTTTTTAAACGCGTCAATACAGGCTGTGGTAAAGCCCAGCTGTGCCGCACGAATCGCAGCAACGTAACCGCCAGGGCCGCCACCAATCACAACAACATCAAAACTTTGGCTCATACAGTGTTCCTTGTGGGACAGTGCCATTGCCCCCGTTGCGTGCCAAACACGCCAACGGGGAACAAGGAAGATTAGAGGTCGAGAATCAGGCGAGCGGGGTCTTCGATGGCATCTTTAATCGCCACCAAGGACAACACGGCTTCGCGGCCATCAATGATGCGGTGGTCGTAGGATTGCGCCAGATACATCATCGGACGCGCGACGATTTGACCGTTTTCGACCACAGCCCGCTCTTTGGTGGCGTGCATCCCCAAAATCGCGCTTTGCGGTGGGTTGATAATCGGGGTGGACATCATCGAACCAAATGTCCCGCCGTTGGAGATGGTGTAAGTGCCGCCGGTCATTTCTTCCAGACCCAGCTTGCCTTCGCCCGCGCGTTTGCCGAAGTCAGCAATTTGCTTTTCGATGTCTGCCAAGGAGAGTTGGTCAGCATTACGGATGATAGGCACCACCAAACCGCGTGGGCTCCCGACTGCCACGCCGATGTCGAAGTAACCGTGGTAAACAATATCGGTACCATCTACCGAGGCATTCACAATCGGGTATTTCTTCAGCGCGTGCACAGCGGCCTTCACAAAGAAGCCCATAAAGCCCAGCTTCACGCCGTGTGCTTTCTCGAAGCGGTCTTTGTATAGGTTGCGCAAGTCCATCAGGGGCTTCATGTTGACTTCGTTAAACGTGGTCAAGATGGCATTGCTTTGTTGCGATTGCAGCAGACGCTCGGACACCACTTTACGCAAGCGAGTCATCGGCACGCGCTGTTCGGCACGGTCGCCCAAGGCAGCGACATTCAGCACAGGCGCAGCGGCTTTCGCAGGCGCGGCAGCAGCAGGCTTAGCCGCAGCCAACACGTCTTCTTTCAGAACACGACCATCACGGCCAGAGCCGGTGGTCAGGGTCACGCCGGTTTCAGCAGCCAATTTTTTGGCGGCAGGCATGGCGGCAGCACCCGCAGGCGCGGCTTCAGCGGCAGGTGCAGCAGCCGGTGCGGCTTCGGCAGCCACCGCAGCGGTGTCGATTTTGCCGATGATTTGCGAGGCGGTGACGGTATCGCCCGCCGCCACGCTCAATTCAACCAGCACACCTGCTTGAGGCGCAGGCAGCTCCAGCACAATTTTGTCGGTTTCGATGTCGGCGATGTTTTCATCACGCGCAACAGCCTGACCCACTTTTTTGTGCAGGGCAGCAATCGTACCTTCAGTGACAGATTCAGCGAATACGGGAATTTTAATTTCGATCAGCATAACGTCTCTCCAGTGGGGCGGCGGGAGTGCCGCCCTCACGCATGGTTTTTTTATTTAGCGAAGGTCACTGCGTCAGACAGCAAAGCTTTTAGTTGTGCTGTGTGCTTGGACATATACCCCACCGCTGGCGAAGCCGACGAAGGACGACCGGCGAACAACAAGGTTTGCTTGGTGCTGAGTAGATTTTCAAGGCGATGGCGGATTTGATACCACGCGCCTTGGTTTTTCGGCTCTTCTTGTGCCCACATGATTTCGGTCGCGTTGGGATACTGCGCCAATTCTGCCGCGAGTTGCTCGGTGGGGAAAGGATAGAGTTGTTCCAAACGCAAGATGGCCAGCTCACTGTTAGCCGCCTCGGTACGCGCTTTGACCAAGTCGTAATACACCTGACCGGCGCACAACAACACACGCTTCACTTGTTTTGCATCGATGTCAGCAGCGGCTTCGCTAATGACGGGCTTGAAGCCGTTGTCGGTCAGGTCGCTGAGTTCAGACAAGGAATCCTTCAGGCGCAACAAACGCTTGCTGAGCATAATGACCAAAGGCTTGCGATACGGCCGCAGCATTTGGCGACGCAGCACATGGAACATTTGTGCGGCGGTCGAAGGCATGATGACCTGAATATTGTGCTCGGCGCACAACTGCAGGTAACGCTCGACCCGTGCGGAGCTGTGCTCTGGACCTTGGCCATCGTAGCCGTGCGGCAAAATCATGGTCAGACCGCACAGGCGATCCCACTTGGTTTCGCCGGAGACGATAAATTGGTCAATCGCCACCTGTGCGCCGTTGGCAAAGTCACCAAACTGGGCTTCCCAAATCACCAGCTCGTCAGGCGAGGAGCAGGCATAACCGTACTCGTAAGCCAGCACGGCTTCTTCGTTCAAGATGGAGTCGATAACGAGGAATTCGGCTTGGTTGTCTGACAGATGACGCAGAGGCACATAGTTGCCTTGGTCCCAACGTTCGCGGTTTTGGTCATGCAAGACGGCGTGGCGATGGCTAAACGTGCCGCGACCCGAGTCTTCACCAGACAGACGGACACCGTAGCCATTTTCAACCAAGGAGGCATAGGCCAAGGTTTCGGCCATCCCCCAGTCAATCAACTGCTCGCCTGCGCCCATGGCACGACGTGCCACCAAGACTTTTTCCACAGTCGGGTGGAGCTTAAAGCCATCGGGGATTTGGGTGACTTTGTCCGCCAAACGCTTGATGTCGTTGGCTGGCAAGGTGGTGGTGGTGGGGTGCGCCCAGTGTGTGCCGAGGAATGGAGTCCAGTCGGTTTTGTGGGTGCGGGTATGGTTGGTAAGCACGGTTTGCTCGACGTGCTCGCCTTTGTCCAAGGCATCGCGATAGGCCGCAATCAGCCCTGCCGCTTCGTCCGCGCTGACCACGCCTTCGGCGACCAGACGCTCGGCGTACTTGGCTCGCACGCCAGGGTGCTGGGCGATTTTTTTATACATCATCGGCTGGGTCAACATCGGGTCATCGCCCTCGTTGTGGCCGAGCTTACGGAAGCACACCAAGTCAATCACGACATCGCGGTGGAATTCTTTGCGGAAGTCCATGGCGGCTTGCATGACATAGCACACGGCTTCAGGGTCATCACCGTTGACGTGGAAAATCGGTGCTTCGACCATCTTGGCCACGTCGGTGCAATACAGCGTCGAGCGCATGTCACGCGTGTCGGACGTGGTAAAGCCCACTTGGTTGTTGACCACCAAGTGAATCGTGCCACCTGTGCCGTAGCCGCGTGTGCCAGACAGGTTAAACGTCCCTTGGTTGACACCCAAGCCGCCAAACGCGGAGTCGCCGTGAATCAACACAGGCAGGACTTGGCAACGCTCGTGGTCGCCACGACGCTGCTGACGCGCCCGCACCGAGCCTTCAACCACGGGGTTGACGATTTCGAGGTGGGAGGGATTAAACGCCAAGGACAGGTGGACGGGGCCATTGGGCGTGGGAATATCAGAGGAGAAGCCCATATGATATTTCACGTCGCCAGACGAACCTTTAATCGAATAGCGGCCTTCGAATTCGGCAAACAAATCGCCAGGCAGCTTGCCCAGTGTGTTGACCAATACGTTGAGGCGGCCACGGTGCGCCATGCCAATCACGATTTCTTGCACGCCATCACTGGCGCAGTTTTGAATCAGATGGTCGAGCGAGGCAATCATGCTTTCGCCGCCTTCGAGCGAGAAGCGTTTTTGACCGACGTACTTGGTATGCAGATAACGCTCTAGCGTTTCGGCAGCGGTCACTTGCTTCAGAATGCGCTTTTTGGTGTCGGCACTGTAACGGGGGGTAGACAGGTCAGCCTCAAACCGCTTCATCACCCACGACTTTTGTGCCGATTGGGTAATGTGCATGTATTCCACGCCAATATGGCCGCAGTAGGTTTGCTTGAGGTTGTTCAGGATTTCAGACAGGGGGAGCTTTTTTTGCTGCCCGACCAAAGAGCCCGTGTTGTATTGCACGGCCATGTCGGTATCCGACAGCCCGTGGGTTTTGGGGTCTAGCTCAGGAACGGGGGTTTGGTCCATCCGCTTGAGGGGGTCGAGGTTGGCCCAGCGCGAGCCCAGCACACGGTATGCCGAAATAAGCTTCAGCACCGCGACTTGCTTTTGCATGGATTCCCAGTCGGTGCCTGTGCCTTGTGCTACGCCAGTCCGTGGCTGTTTAGCCAACTGAATGAACGACTCTTGAATCGGGTGATGCGGGACATCACGATCCGTCGCGCCAGGCAATTGCTGGAGCTTGTCAAAATAGTCGCGCCATTCGTCACTGACGGCATTGGCATCGGCGAGGTACTGTTCGTACAGTTCCTCGATAAAGGGGGCATTCCCACCAAACAGGTAGGATTGGTTTTGCTGTGTTTGCATCATGGTATCGACCCTTTGTTGACTGCTTGGTGCAGCGGGTACGAAAAGCGCCTTGCAGCGCGCCGGCGTTGTCTTCTCAGGGCAGCCGACGCCCAAAGGGCGTTTCATGCCTCGTTATTATGGTGTTTGCTGCATCGTGGTAGAGCGGCTGCGTGGTGCGTGCCTCGCAACAGTACGGCGGGTAAAACAAGGGCAGCGCGGCGAACCTTGCTGCCCTTGTGGTGTGACTTACTTACGGTTACCGACTTGCACATAATCGCGACGTACCGAACCCGTATAGAGCTGGCGTGGACGGCCAATCTTCATACCTGGGTCAGCGATCATTTCTGTCCAGTGGCTAATCCAGCCCACGGTACGCGCCAAGGCAAAGATAGGCGTGAACATGGAAACAGGGATGCCAATCGCAGACAACACGATGCCGGAATAGAAATCGACGTTTGGATACAGCTTGCGTTCGATGAAGTACGGGTCTTCAAGCGCAATCTTTTCCAGTGCCATGGCCAGCTTAAACTTAGGATCGTTGTGCAGGTTGAGTTCAGCCAGCACTTCGTCGCAAGTTTGCTTCATGATGGCGGCGCGTGGATCCATGTTTTTGTAAACACGGTGACCGAAGCCCATCAGCTTGTGGGTTTTGTCTTTTACGCCTTGCATAAACGCAGGCACGTTATCGACCGAGCCGATTTCGTCCAGCATTTTCAGCACAGCTTCGTTTGCGCCGCCGTGGGAAGGACCCCACAAGCACGCAACACCAGCAGCGATACAGGCAAAAGGATTAGCACCTGACGAACCCGCCAAACGCACGGTGGAGGTCGAGGCGTTTTGTTCGTGGTCAGCGTGCAGCACAAAGATGCGGTCTAGGGCGCGTGCCAACACGGGGTTGACTTTATATTCTTCGCACGGGGTGGAGAACATCATGTGCATGAAGTTCTCGGCGTAGCTCAGGCCATTCTTGGGGTAGCTGAAAGGCAGGCCACGGTTGTAGCGGTAAGCTTGTGCGGCAATGTTAGGAATCTTGGCAATCAGGCGATGTGCCGAGACTTCACGATGGTGGGCATCATTGATGTCCAGCGAATCGTGGTAGAACGCGGACAAAGCACCCACCACGGCCACCATCACGGCCATAGGATGTGCATCGCGGCGGAAGCCTTTGAAGAACGAGGTAATCTGATCATTCAGCATGTTGTGATGCAGAATGGTGCTCTCGAACGTTTCTTTTTGCTCGGCGGTCGGCAGTTCGCCATTCAACAACAGGTAGCATGTTTCCAAAAAGTCGGAGTGCTCGGCCAGTTGTTCAATAGGGTAGCCACGGTAGTACAGCTCGCCCACATCACCGTCAATAAAGGTGATTTTGGATTCGCAAGCGGAAGTCGCCAGGAAGCCAGGGTCAAAAGTGAACATGCCGGTTTTGGCAAAGCTGCGGATATCAACAACATCCGGCCCCAGCGTGCCTTCCATGACGGGGAAGTCGATGGTCTTGTTTTCTTCGCCGTAGGTCAGCGTGACTTTGCGGTTATTTTCCAACGTAATACTCCCAGGTATAGGTTTGAGAGCACCCCTTCTGGCACCGCCAGCGGGGTGTCTTTGTTATGCACAGTTATGCACGACGCAGTCGGTCAATGATGGGCTGAAGGTGGGGCACATCGGCTTCGACTTTGGCGTTAACGAGGTCGAGCAGGTCATTGTCTTCCCAAGTTAACAGTTCGCGGTAAGCGGCGAGCTCCTCGTAAGACAGCGTATCGAAATCGCTGTTGAGGAAGCGTTCAATGATGATGTCGAGCTCTAACAAACCACGTCGGGATCGCCAACGCATTCGTTTAAGCTCAATCTCATCGAACGGGCGCACGGTCTCGCTCATACTGCGCGACGCACCATCAGGTCTTTAATCTTCCCAATTGCCTTGGTGGGATTCAGACCCTTAGGACACACGTCCACGCAGTTCATGATGGTATGGCAACGGAAGAGCCGGTAAGGGTCTTCGAGGTTGTCCAGACGCTCATTGGTGATCAGGTCGCGGGTGTCCGCGATAAAGCGGTAGGCCGCCAGCAAGCCCGCAGGGCCGACAAATTTGTCAGGATTCCACCAGAAAGACGGGCAAGATGTGGTGCAGCACGCGCACAAGATGCACTCGTACAGACCATCAATCTCTTTGCGGTCTTCTGGTGACTGCAGACGCTCACGTTCAGGCGCGGGGGTGTCGTTCACGACATACGGCTTGATAGAGTGATACTGCTTGAAGAACTGGGTCATATCGACGACCAAGTCACGAATCACCGGCAAACCAGGCAGGGGACGCAGCGTAATCGGCTGGCTCAAGCTACGGAGGTCAGTCACGCAAGCCAGACCGTTTTTGCCGTTGATATTCATGGCATCAGAGCCACAAATTCCTTCGCGGCAAGAACGACGGAAAGACAAGGTGTCATCGACCGCTTTAAGTTTAACCAGCGCATCTAGCAATTTCACGTCAGTGGCAGAAACGTCCACTTCGATGTCTTGCATATACGGCTTGTCGTCTTTATCGGGATCGTAGCGGTAAAGGGAAAAACGAATTTTTTGCATAGTTCAGTCTCCGTGCCGCTTAGAAGGTGCGCTTGACCGGCGGGATGTAATCCACCGACAACGGCTTGGTATGGACGGCCTTGTAGGTCAGGCTGCGGTCGCCGCCGTAATACAGGGTGTGCTTCATCCATTCGTCGTCATGGCGGTCTGGGAAGTCATCGTGTGCATGAGCACCGCGCGATTCTTTGCGTGCTTCGGCAGAGATGAGGGTCGCCACAGCGATTTCGATCAAATTATCGACTTCAAGGGCTTCGATACGTGCGGTGTTCCAAACCTTAGACTTGTCTTTGATTTGGGTGCGTTTGGCACGCTCAGCCACTTGCTTGATTTCTTCTACGCCCAACGCGAGGTTGGCAGAGTTACGGAACACCCCAGCGCGGGCTTGCACCGTGCGCTGCATGGCGTTGCGAACGTCGGCCACTTCTTCGCCACCGGTTTGGTTTTCGAGGCGAGCAATCCGTGCCAAAGCTTGGTCAGCAGCGTTAGCAGGCAACGGCTTCCAAGTTGGCATTTCGGAGCGGATGTATTCAACCATGCTGTCGCCAGCCGATTTACCAAACACCACCAAGTCGAGCAGGGAGTTAGTACCCAAGCGGTTTGCGCCGTGCACAGAAGCACAGGCACATTCACCGGCTGCGTAGAAACCATTGACGCGGGATTCCATGTCGCCGTTTTTCGGGGCAACCACTTCGCCACGGTAGTTGGTCGGAATACCGCCCATCATGTAGTGGCAGGTTGGAATCACGGGGATAGGCTGCTTGATAGGGTCAACGCCAGCAAACTTGATAGCGATTTCGCGGATACCAGGCAGACGTTGGTTGATGATTTCTGGGCCGAGGTGATCCAGCTTCAGCAACACATGGTCTTTGTTAGGGCCGCAGCCACGACCCTCTAGCACTTCCAACTCCATAGAGCGGGAAACAAAGTCGCGTGGTGCCAAATCTTTCAGGTTAGGCGCGTAACGTTCCATGAAACGCTCGCCCTTGTCGTTCAGCAAAATACCGCCTTCGCCGCGCACACCTTCGGTAATCAGCACGCCCGCACCGGCTACGCCAGTAGGGTGGAATTGCCAGAACTCCATGTCTTCCAATGGAATGCCTGCACGCACGGTCATGCCCAAGCCATCACCGGTATTGATGAAGGCATTGGTCGAGGCTGCGTAAATACGACCCGCACCGCCAGTGGCAAACAACACGGCCTTAGAATGGAAAATCGAGATTTCGCCGGTTTCCATTTCAAGGGCGGTTACGCCTACCACATCACCATCGGCATCACGAATCAGGTCAAGTGCCATCCATTCAATAAAGAATTGGGTGTTGGCACGGACGTTACGCTGATACAGGGTGTGGAGCATGGCGTGACCGGTACGGTCAGCTGCCGCGCACGCACGTTGCACAGGGTTTTTGCCGTTGTGCTGGGTGTGGCCACCGAATGGACGCTGGTAAATTTTGCCATTTTCCAGACGGTCAAACGGCATCCCGAAGTGCTCTAGCTCAATCACGGCTTCGGGAGCTTTGCGGCACATAAACTCAATCGCGTCTTGGTCGCCGAGCCAGTCGGAACCTTTCACGGTGTCATACATGTGCCAATCCCAACGGTCTTCTTGCACATTGCCCAGCGAGGCGGAGATACCACCCTGTGCAGCAACGGTGTGCGAACGCGTTGGGAAAACTTTAGACAAAACAGCGGTTTTCAAACCCGCTTCGGAGAGTTGCAGCGCCGCACGCAGGCCGGCACCGCCGCCACCCACGATCACTGCGTCAAAACGACGAACTGGGACGCTCATTACATACCCCACACGACTTTAACCGAATAAACAGAACAGCCCACCAGCCAAACAATGGTGAACACATGGAGTGTCAAACGCAGACCTACGGGCTTGATGTAATCCATCCACAGGTCACGCACCCCAACCCACGCATGGAGCAGCAGGGCAAGAATAGTGACTTGGGTCAGAACACGCACAGCGGTGCAGGAAAAGAAATCCTTCCAACCAGCGTAGTCGTGCGGAATAGCGAGCAGAGCCACAATCAGTGCCACGCTATACACCAACATAATGACGGCGGTTGCACGCTGCATAATCCAGTCACGCAAACCATAATGTGCGCCTACCACCTTACGTCTTACCACAGGACACCTCCGATAACGAGCGTAAGCACAATGCCAGCAACCAGTGCGGCTTTGGCAGTTGCACGGGCGGTTTCAAGCTCTAGGCCTTGGTGAATATCCAAGAGCAAAAAGCGCACACCGGCACACAAGTGGTGCATAAATGCCCACAACAACCCCAACAAAACAAGCTTCACCAACGGAAACGCAACAACAGCCCGATAGGTTTCAAATTGGGCTTCAGAGCTGAGTGAACCAGCCAGTAACCAGAGGATGAGGGGAAGGGAAAAGAACAGGGCGACACCCGAGATTCGGTGCAAAATCGAGACGATGCCGGGAATCGGCAGTCTGATTTTTCCGATATCAAGGTGTTTAGGTCGTTTCTTCTGCATAGCGTTTCCTTGATGAAACAAGACACCTGACGGTTAAAATTCTCCGAGAGCGTAGCTCCCGAACCGGAGTTATTGCCGCATTTGCGCCCAAAGCACCGATGCGACTTGGTTGGCGGTAGGACAGGGTTGCCTGCCTTATTACGCAAAACGGGCTTACGCCCGCCATACGCCCCACCGAAATGCCCACGGGTTACGGGGACATATCCTGCTTTAACCACTGCCAAACGATGACTTAGCGGCGGCCAAACTGACTGATTTTACCAAAAAATCACACTGACTGACACGCACAGCCACCGGTTAATCGCAATACGACCAACGTTCACACCGCGCCAAGCGCAATCGCCACTCGACAACCTCTCCAGAACGCGCCAAAGCCACCCGCTGCGTCAGCAACAGCGGCGTACCCTGCGGCACTGTTAGCAACGCACCGGCCTCTCTATCTGCCAACACTGCACGCACCTGACGCGCCCCCAAGACCACCCGCACACCTTCTCGCCGCGCAAGCAAGGCATACAGACTATTGTCGTACTGACGTAATCGGCGTGCATCAATCGCCTCAAACCGGTCAGCCGAGACATAGGCATCATCTAATGCGATGACCGCCCCGCCCAGCCGCCACACCTGCCGGATACGGTAAACAGACGCAGCACGCCGCACACCCAGTCTTTCGGCGACTTCTTCACTAGCATGGTCACGCACACAAGCCAGCAGGTCGGCACGGGGAAATTCTGCACACGCAGCGGACTGTCCTGGCTGCACCACCCCGCCCTCGCCCCACTCGCCCACCACGGCGGCCACAAACGTACCCTTGCCTTGTTGGCGATACAGCAACCCTTGGGAGACCAAGCTTGCCAGTGCTTTTCTGACCGTTCCTTGGCTGACACGCAGCGAAGCGGCCAAAGCCCATTCACTCGGAAGCGCATCGTGAGACATCCACTCGCCAGCGGCGATTCTGTCGGCAAGCTGGTGGCTAATTTGCTCGTAAAGCGGATTAAAATTCGGTTTGACCGAGGTCATGGCGGGTTTTTAACACCTTTCATTTTTGCTGTCTATGTAGGTCTTATATAAGACATAAAACATACTACACCCCCCTTTGCTGGGCTGACACCCCCCGCAACATTGATGTTACACTCGGCGGAATAGGGGGAGATTCCGTTGTTGTAAAAAGCATCCGTTTTGCCCTACATTACCCCTTTCCTATGCCCTGCATAGCCTCCCATCCTTTACTTGGAGAATTCATTGATGAAAGCCCCCGTTCGTGTCGCTATTACCGGTGCAGCAGGTCAAATTGGCTACGCACTGCTGTTTCGCATCGCCTCTGGCGAAATGCTGGGCAAAGACCAGCCAGTGATTCTGCAATTGCTGGACTTGCCCCAAGCACAGAACGCCGTAAAGGGCGTGATGATGGAATTGGAAGACTGCGCATTCCCATTGCTGGCCGGCATGGTTGCAAGCGACGACCCTAACGTTGCGTTTAAAGATACTGATTACGCCATCTTGGTTGGCGCACGTCCGCGCAGCAAGGGCATGGAACGTAAAGACCTGCTCGAAGCCAACGGTGCTATCTTCACCGTTCAAGGCAAAGCACTGAACGACAACGCCTCCCGCAACGTTAAAGTGCTGGTCGTCGGCAACCCTGCCAACACCAACGCTTACATCGCCATGAAGTCCGCACCTGATTTGCCTGCGAAGAACTTCACTGCCATGCTGCGCCTTGACCACAACCGTGCTTTGTCCCAACTGGCAGCTAAAACCGGCAAAGACGTGGCAGCGATTGAAAAAATGGCCGTCTGGGGCAACCACAGCCCAACCATGTACGCTGACTACCGCTTTGCCACCATCGGCGGCGAAAGCGTCAAGAGCATGATTAACGACGAAGCATGGAATCGCGACGTGTTCTTGCCGACCGTAGGCAAGCGTGGCGCAGCCATTATCGAAGCGCGTGGCCTGTCCTCCGCTGCTTCCGCCGCTAACGCAGCGATTGACCACATGCGCGACTGGGCCTTGGGCACCAACGGCAAGTGGGTCACCATGGGCGTGCCTTCCAATGGCGAATACGACATTCCTGCTGGCGTGATGTTTGGCTACCCTGTCACCTGCGCAAACGGCGAATACACCTTGGTTGAAGGCTTGTCCATCGACGAATTCAGCCGCGAACGCATCAACGTCACCCTGAACGAACTCGAAGAAGAGCGTGCAGGCGTAGCGCACTTGCTGGGCTAATCCCCCTGCATAATTCGGCATAGCGCGGCAACGTACTGTGCCAGTCACACAAAAAACGTACAGTCTGCAAAGGTTGTGCGTTTTTTTGTATCTCACCACGATATAAGAACCTGTTTATGAGCTGCGAGACTCGGGTAATCCTGCGTTGAAATTTGCAAGAAAATGCTCATTGACCGCGTGTCAACTCCGCTTCTTTTACAAATTTCCCCTTTGGCTGACCCGTCGTTCGCTAGATCGCAAACAGGTTCTAAAACAAAGGAGCGCAATCATGGCAGACCTCATTCTATTCTCCATTCTGGCTCCTGCAGCCTTTGGGGGTGCGCCTGCCACGGAGAGCCCCGCCTTTAACGCCCCCTTGGCCAGCCGCCTTGTCACTTGCTCGCAGCTTGTCCCCCCAGCGCAAGCAGGTGCATTTCTCAAGGCTGCCGTCACCGCTAGCAATGCCCAATTTGTAGAAGAAGCCCTCCCTGCAGCGCAAGCAGCGTGGCAAAACGCCAAGCTACGCGCCCTCAACAATCCTGCCGCCCAAGCCGCCCTTGCCCAATCCCGCGAGCAAACCAGACAAGGCTGCATACTGCCTCCACCGTAGATGTCCGCTGCAAATCCCTGCGGCTTTAGCCCCTCATTCCCCTAAAAAACGGGGTAGAATCCAAGACATGAAACGGTCTCTCATCCTATTACTTGCTTGGCCTCTCTTTGCGGGGGCAGTAGGTGCTTTTCACAGCTTGCCTGACCTTGAACGTCAGGCACAGCAGTTTGCCGAAGCCAGTCAGGCAGGCACAGGCGCAACGTTTAGCTATGGACAAATTGACCGTAAGCTCCAGCTTAAAAGCTGCCCGCAAACGCCCATCCCAAGCTGGATGGCGAATAAAATGCAGGGCAATACGGCGGTAGATTTAGCCTGCCCTACACTGGGCTGGCGTGCACGCGTCCCCGTCAAAGTCAGCTACGAAACCAGAGTCGTAGTACTCCGCCGCCCCGTGATGGCAGGCACAACGCTGACAGCAGACGATGTCACCCTCGCCCCGATGCAAGCCGGCACGCTGGGCTCGTTCCTCCAAAACACCGCCGATGTGATAGGCAAAACCGTACACCAAGGGCTGCCTGCCGGTATGCCCCTACGCCGTACCCAAGTCGCCTTCCCGCTCTTGGTTAAGTCAGGGCAAAAGGTGCAAATCATTGCCAGCGATGGCAGCTTTCAAGTCAGCTCAGAAGCCACTGCCACCCGCAGTGCGGCAGAAGGCGATGTCCTGCCGGTACGCCTGCCCAATGGGCGGGTAGTCTCTGGCGTGGTCAATACCACTGGCGATGTCATTGTGCGATTTTGAGAACACGAACGATTGGCAACACACGTCAAGTTTTCTTAAGATTGACCGATAGCCATAACGACCGTGAATTTTCCGAAACCGGATGCGATAATGAAGATAGACGCAACAGGTAAGCCCTTAGCCAGTGCCTCTGTATCGAGCAAAAGCCGAGTGGTTAGCAAAAAATCTGGCAGCGACATCAGCAGCACCTCGGTGGTCAGCGTAGATATTGGCTCTTTAGCCAGTCAAATGATTGCCATTGAGCAAGACATCCGCACCCAACCTACCTTTGATGCCGAAAAAGTTGCCGCTATTAAAGCTGCTATCGCCAATGGTGAGTTTCAAATCAACCCCGAAGCCATTGCCGATAGCCTAATCGAATCCAGCCGAGAACTCCTACTGCTAGGTAAACGCTAACTGATTGGATAAATACCATGAGTGATAGACAGCAAGAACTAGCCACCCTCATCGCCGCCGAGCACGCCGGCTACGCACGCCTACTTGAGACGCTACAAACCGAACAATCCTACCTTATCAGCGGTGATGCCCGCCGCCTAGAAACCCTCGCCCAAGAAAAAGCCGCCGAACTCGAAGAACTCGATATTTTGGCGCACCAACGCGGCGACCACATGCGCGTGCTGGGTCTGAGTTCTATTGAGGACTGGAAAAAATGGCTTATTAACACGCCAGCGTTACTATCGGCATGGCAACACGTCGAAATTCTCGCCCAACGCGCCTCGCTCGCCAATGACATTAACGGCCAGTTGATTGTGAACCGCCTAGATGCCACCAACGAGGCACTCGAAGTCTTATTTACCAGCGACCAAAGCACCTTTGCCTACCGTCGTGATGGCGGCGCACGCTCGGTGGTGTCGGGTGGACGGAATCTCGGCTCGGCATAAATCCCTCGCATTTGCGGCAGCGTAACCTCTCGCCGCCCCACCCTGCCCCGCTTGTCGGGGCATTGCTATCTGAGCGCGGAGCACCCACTTCTTTCTGCAGCCTTTCCCCGTCATTTGCCGCCCCTTTGTGGTATTGTCCCCCTTCACTGTTGTCGCTGGAAATTCTGATGACTCTCATTTCGATTATTGTTGCCCTAGCCCTTGAGCAAATTTACCCGCTAGGCAACCGTAACCGCGTGTTCTTGCTGTTTACTCGCTACGCCAACTACCTTGAACGAAACCTCAATGCCGGACAGCACCGCCACGGACTGCTGGCATGGCTCGTGGCTGTCATTCCGCCGCTGGCCGTGGTGTATGGTGTGTTCTTCGCGCTGCACACCCTCTCGCCCTTGCTGGCATTGGGCTGGAACGTACTGGTGCTATATCTCACCATGGGGTTTCGCCACTTTAGTAGCGCACTAACCCAAATCACCGAAGCCCTCGCCGAGCACCGACTCACCGATGCCCGCCAAGCTTTGGGCGCATGGTCTGGCCAAGCCACTTCCGAGCTTGAAACCAACGAAATCTCCCGACTCACCATTGAGCAAGGCATCATCGACAGCTATCGCCATGTGTTTGGCACCATGTTTTGGTTTGCCGTCTTGCCAGGGCCAACAGGGGCGGTGCTATATCGCCTCACCACCATGCTGGCGCAAAAATGGGGCAGCCGCGAATCTACATTTGATGACTTTTTTGGCCGGTTTTCTGCCCAAGCCTATGCCCTGCTCGATTGGCTGCCGATTCGCCTAACCGCAGCCAGCTTTGCCGTGATGGGCGACTTTGAAGATGCGGTCTATTGCTGGCGTGCCCAAGCCCAAGCATGGGGAAACTACGCTTACGGTATTTTGCTGGCCAGTGCGGCGGGGGCGGTCGGGGTCAAACTAGGCGACCCCTTGCGGCAAGATTACACCGTCAAATTCCGCCCAGAACTGGGTGTGGGTGACGAGGCTGACCCGCATTTTCTAAAGCGTGCCACAGGGCTAGTATGGCGCACGGTCATGCTCTGGATTGCCGTCATTGCCCTTGGCTCCCTCAGCTTATGGGCAGGGGGCTACTAGCCAACCCGTGTTGCACAGGCGGCTCTTGCCCTATCACGCCCCCACAATAGGCATGATGGGCTTGCTAGCCCCCGCCAATCTTCCGAACCCAGCCGGCCTTGCTGGGATTTTTTCACCTGCACCTGACTACCCGCTTTTTGCGTGGTTCAGGCTGCGCTTGATTGGTCTAAGCCATTGATTGAAGAAGGATTCCCTATGACGTTTTCCGAGCTAGGCTTATCGCCTGAAGTGTTGCAGGCGGTTAATGCGCTTGGTTACACGTCACCCACGCCGATTCAGGCCAAGGCCATCCCCATTATTCTGGCTGGGGATGACGTGCTTGCCGCCGCGCAAACCGGCACGGGCAAAACCGCTGCCTTTACCCTTCCCCTGCTGACGCGACTGCGTGCCCATGCCAACACCAGCATGTCACCGGCTATGCACCCGGTTCGCGCCCTGATTTTGACCCCCACCCGCGAACTCGCCGACCAAGTAGCAGAAAGCGTCACCCAGTACGGCAAACAAGTCGCCTTGCGCTCCGCTGTCGTGTTTGGCGGCGTATCGATGGCCGCGCAAAAAGAAATTTTGCGCCACGGTGTTGAAATCGTTGTCGCAACGCCTGGACGGCTGCTAGATCATATCGAACAAAAAAATATTGCCCTCAATCGGGTCGAAATGCTGATTTTGGATGAAGCCGACCGGATGCTGGATATGGGCTTTATCCTCGACATCCGCCGCATCATGGGGATGCTGCCCAAAAATCGTCAAACGCTGCTGTTCTCTGCCACCTTTGCGCCGGAAATCAAAAAGCTCTCCAACGACTTTATGCACGCCCCTAAGCTGGTCGAAGTCGCACGCCAAAATGCAACCAGCGAAACCATTGAGCAGTGGGTGTTTGCGATTGATGCGCAACGCAAACGTGCCTTGCTGGTTCACCTGCTCAAAACCCGGGATATGACGCAGGTCATCGTCTTTTGCCGCACCAAGCAAAGCACAGAAAACCTTGCTCGTGAGCTTAAACGCGAAGGCATCTCTGCCGATGCTATTCACGGCGACCGCGCCCAAAGCCAACGACTCGAAACCCTTGCGGCGTTTAAAGAGGGCAACATCCGCGTCTTGGTCGCCACCGACGTAGCGGCACGCGGCCTTGATGTAGAAGACCTGCCCTTTGTCGTCAACTTTGAAATGCCCAACGCCCCTGAGGACTACGTTCACCGCATTGGCCGTACGGGCCGCGCGGGGAGCAAAGGTGTCGCCATTTCCTTTATGAGCGAGGAAGAGCAAAAGCAGCGCGAGGCCATTGAAGAGCTGACCAAGCAATCTCTGCCCCCGCAAATCGAGCCGCGCTTTTGGCCAAGCTGGATACCCCGCCCCGCCCCTGCCGCCCTTGAGGCAGCCACGCCCTCCCCCCGCAACACCACGGCAGCGACACCCCCTGTAGCAACGGCACCCGTGGCCGCCGCCCGTGAGGCTGTCTCGCCGCCTACCCCAGCGCGTCCTACGGCAACGGCACGCGCCTTGGCCGCATCCACCAACCCGCACTTGCTTTCTGCCCTTAATGGCCGCTTGGCGAATTTCGGTCGTACCCCCCGCGAAGTACCCGCACTGTTACTCCCCCCCCGCTACCGCTAACAGCGAGGGCTGTGCCCCCCCAAGCAAAAGCCCCACCGCACCTGCAAAACAGGGGGTGGGGCTTTTGCTTGGGGTAAAAAACGGTAGTTACAGCAAAATAGGGGTGCAGTGCAATGTAGGGGCAGCCTGCTCCGCAATCGCCAACAAGCGGTCGATATTGGGATGCGCACCAAGCCGTTGCCGCGCATCGGCGGTATGCTCAGCGTAGAAAGCCAAGCCCTGACGTGCGGCCTCGGCGTTGATTTCACCAAAGGTCAGCCACAGCGCGTGGTAAACCGCCACCGACCCCGCTTGACCAGGGCGTTTTTCCAAGGTCGTGGTACTGCCATCCGGCGCAGTCAACACCACGCCCGCCAAATGGGCAATATCAGGCAGGGTGGCAAGAATGTCGTTAAACGAAGGGGACGGTGCAGTCATGGTCAATTCCTTTGGGCAATAGAGAAGGGAAACAGGCGGCGTATGCTGGCGGAGCACGCACAAAATTGCAATCCACCCCCTCGCAATGCGCCCGCCAAGCACAGCAGCGTTAGAACGTGTTCAAAGTCTGCGAGACTCGGGTGATCCTGCGTTGAAATCCACAAAAATAGGCGGGTGGATTCAAGTCAAACGCCGCTTTTTTTGCGAATTTCGCCTTGGCTGACCCTTCGTTCGCGAGACGTTGAACGCGTTCTTGGAAAAACTTGCGTAGAATGAAATGGCATGTTCACTGAAATAATCTGGGAGAAAACAGGATGATGACTTACACAAAAACCCTTGCACTGGCACTGGTCACCACATTGGCTGTTACAGGCTGCGCCAACCAAGGCGGTGCGGGTGGTGGCATGATGGACGGCATGACCGGTACGCAAAAAGGCGGGCTGATCGGCGCGTTGGGCGGTGCGGCAGCAGGGGCATTGATTGGCAATAAACACCGTGGTCGGGGTGCGTTGATTGGTGCGGTGGGTGGTGGGCTGGCCGGTGCCGCCATCGGCAACTACATGGAACGCCAAAAGCGCGAACTGGACATGAATTTGTCGCAAGAAGTGCAAGCGGGCAATGTATTTGTTGAGCAGTTCCCTGACAAATCCATCAAGGTCATCATGACCGCTGCGACCTCGTTTGACAGCGGCAGCTACACCATCAAGTCCGGCTTTTACCCCACCATGAACAAGATTGCCAATATCTTGGTCAAGTACCCCAAAACCGCGCTGACTGTCACCGGCCACACCGACAGCAAGGGCAGCCATGCAACCAACCAAGTATTGTCCGAGAACCGCGCACGCTCGGTTTCGACCTATTTGTTTGACAAGGGCGTGGTCGGCGACCGCCTCGCCGCCGAAGGGCGCGGCCAAGTTGAACCGCGTGCCACCAACGCCACCGAGCAAGGTCGCGCCCAAAACCGCCGCGTTGAAATTTACATTTCGCCGATTGCGGAATAATCAGCGGGTCTAGACCAGACCCACACCCCTTGGCTTTGCCGCACCCTCTCGCGGCAAAGCCATTTTTTTAGCAGATTTTTCGGTAACGAACGAAGGCAAAGCAGACCATGCACACCCTCGCCCTGATGCAGCCCTATTTCTTGCCCTATCTAGGGTATTGGCAACTGCTGGCCGCAGCAGACCAGTTTGTGCTCTACGACGAGGTCAACTACATCAAAGGCGGCTGGATAAACCGCAATCGGATACTGATTAACGGCCAGCCGAGCTGGCTGACCGTGCCACTGGCGCACGCCTCACCCTACCAAGCCATTCACACCCTGCAACTTGACCCTTCGCCACGCTGGCGGGACAAGCTGCTCAAAACCCTCCAGCTCACCTACGGCCAATCGCCGCACTTTGACACCGTATTTCCGCTACTGGAGCACATCGTCCGCTACCCCACCCACTCGCTAGCAGATTTTTTGGCGCACCAACTCCAGCAACTCGCCACAGCCATGGGCATCCAGACCCCGCAACTGAGAAGCAGCCAAGCCTATCTCCCTCGCCAGCCAGAACAGTCCGCCCAAGCCCGTGTGATTGACCTCTGCCAACAAGCCCACGCCACCCACTATCTCAACCTGATAGGGGGGCAAACCCTGTATTCCGGCGCAGATTTCCACGCGGCAGGGCTGGCACTGCGCTTTATTGACCTGCAGCCTCTGCCTTATCCGCAAAAAGCCGCGTCTTTTGTCTCTCACCTGTCGATTGTGGATAGCTTGATGGCGGTCGGCTTCAGCGGCATTCAGCCTTATTTGGCGGCCTACACTCTGCATCCTGCCGCCATTCACCCTACGGAGCATTCCGCATGATGCCTGCTGCCATTGGCGGCTATTTTGGCTTGGTGTGCCCGCCTCAGCCCCAGCCTTTTCGCCCCACTGCCCACCGCTTCCAGTCTGCCCGCGCGGCCTTCCATGCCCTGTTACAAGCCGGTCAACCCCGCCGGGTGTGGATGCCAAGCTATACCTGCGATGCCCTGTTTACGCCACTCGCCGCCTTAAACATCGAGGCCGTGGTGTATGAATTAACGGCAGCGTTTGCCGTCCCCGATACAGTGAAGTTAGCGGCAGACGACTGGCTGGTTTACGTCAATTATTTTGGGGTCTGCCACGCGCAAGAGCAGGCTTTGCTGCGCCGGTTCTCGCCGATGCAACTGGTGTTTGACCGCACACAGGCTTTGTTTGCCCCACCGCACGCCAGCCTTGCCGCGATTTACTCCCCGCGCAAATTTTTTGGCGTACCCGATGGCGGGCTACTCGACACCGCCCTGCCCCTCACCTTGCCAGATGCGGTCGATACCGGCTCCGTCGCCCGCTGTACCCATTTGCTGCGGCGGCGCGATGCTGGCGCAGAGGCGGGCTATGCCGACTTTCAGCGTGCCGAATCCAGCCTCGAAAACAGCCAGCCGCTGCGGATGTCGGCTCTGTCTGCCGCCCTACTCGACAGCCAAGACACCGACCTTGCCCGCCGCCAACGCACGGAAAACTTTGCCTGCTTGCACCGTGCCCTTGGTCAGGCCAATACCTTTCCACTGGACTTGGCCGCGATAGAAGGCGCGATGTGCTACCCCTTTCTCTCTGCCGACCCCACGTTGCGCCAACGACTCTTGGCCGCACGGATTTTTGTTCCGCGCTACTGGCCGGAGGTCGCCGAACGCGCCGCCCCCAACAGCCCCGCCCAGCACTGGGTCGCCCAATGCCTACCCTTACCGTGTGACCAGCGGTATGGGGCAGCGGAGATGGCGCGGATAGTCAGCGTGGTGTTAGAAGCGGTTCACGGTCTAGCGAGCGAAGGGGCTGCCAAGACAAAATGAGCCGAAAAAACACCGTTCGAACTGAATCCATACACATTTTTTTGGCGCATTTAAACGCAGAATTGCCTGAGCATCGCAGATGTGTGGGCAGGGTTTTAGAATCCGTTCAAAGTCTCGCGAACGAAGGGTCAGCCAAGGCGAAATTTGCAAAAAAACGCCGTTGGACTTGAATCCACACGCATGTTTTTTGCAAATTTCAACGCAGGAGACCACCCGAGTCTCGCAGACTTTGAACAGCATCTTAGGGGAGCAGACCCGCCTTTTGGCGAGTAAATCCACTGAATGGGCAAATGCTGTGCGGCGAGTGAACATACGAAATGGGCACCACTCTACCCACCAGCCCCAGCCACCATAAGCACCGAAAACACTGGGCAAATCGGGTAAAATCAGCCCATCCCCACCGGCAAGGTACGGACGGCTTACCGCTGCAGCCTGCCTGGCGTGAACCTTCGCCGCCCGTACCGGTCATTTATAGACCCCTCTCCCTCATCAAGCCCCCTATGAACCTTGCACTCTTTGACCTCGACAACACCCTATTGGCTGGCGATTCTGACGTGGAATGGCCACGCTTTCTGATTGATCAAGGCGTGCTGGATGCGGACTTTTACAACCGCGAAAACGACCGGTTTTATGCCGACTACAAAGCTGGCACGCTGAATATTTTCGACTTTCTCGACTTTCAACTCGCCCCCTTGGCACGCCATAGCCGCGAACAGCTGGATGCGTGGCACAAGGCTTACCTTGCCGAGCGCATCACCCCGCTGATGACGGCAGAAGGTCGCCGCCGTGTGCAAGCCCACCAAGCCGCAGGCGATGTGGTGGGGGTGATTACCGCCACCAACCGCTTTATTACGGCACCGATTGTGGCGGCGTTTGGCATTGAACATCTGATTGCTACCGAGCCCGAAATGGATGCAGACGGCCACTACACCGGCAAACCCGCAGGGGTGCCGTGTTTTCAGGCGGGTAAAATTACGCGGCTGAATGACTGGCTGGCAGCGCGGGGCGAAACCCTCGCGAACTATCCGCAAAGCTGGTTTTATAGCGATTCACGCAACGATATTCCACTGATGTCCCAAGTTACCCACCCTGTCGCTGTTGACCCTGACGAAGCCCTTCGCGCCCATGCCGAGGCGCAGGGCTGGCCGGTGCTTTCATTCCGCTAAGAAGCTGTTCAAAGAACCGGTTTACGCCCTGTGACACGCGGACTCGTCTCCCCGATGGATAACCTTTTCGCCCCGCCCATACCGATGTTTATGAGCGAGTGGGGCGGCCAGATTGAAAGCGACCCTATGCGCTCTACCCTTGTGCTGGCCAGTCACAACACTGGCAAACTCCGTGAATTTTCCGCCTTGCTCGGCCCCTTAGGCTTGACCATCGTGCCGCAATCCCAGCTCGGCGTACCCGAAGCCGAAGAGCCTTTTGGTACTTTTCTAGAAAATGCCCTCGCCAAAGCCCGCCACGCCAGCCGCCTCACGGGTTTGCCTGCCTTGGCAGATGATTCTGGGCTGTGTGTTGATGCCTTAGGCGGTATGCCCGGCATACACTCGGCACGGTTTGCGGGTGAGCCAAAATCCGATGCCCGTAACAACGCCAAGCTGCTGGATGAATTGGCCAAGCAACCCAACCGCCGTGGGCATTATTACTGTGTGTTGGTGCTGGTGCGCCACCCCGACGACCCCCAGCCGATTGTGGCGGATGGGCTGTGGCGCGGCGAAATTTTGACCGCCCCCAGCGGCGATGGTGGCTTTGGCTACGACCCCCTGTTTCGCGCCTTGGGGCAAACCGTCTCGGTAGCCGAGATGGATGCCCAGCTTAAAAACACCCTCAGCCATCGCGGCCAAGCTATGCAGGCTTTGGCGGCACGGCTGGCACAGATTAACGCGATCTAATTTCGCGGACATTCTGCTGGTGGGGGCTGCCCGCCCTTGCCTGTCCGGCAGATAACGACATCGCCCCCTTGGCTGCTTAAAACCCAGCCAAGGGGGCGATTTTTTGTTGCTATGCAGCATCGCTAGCCTTGTTACAAATCAATACTCATAACCTGCGTGCTTGCGTTATATTTGCCCGTTGGCGGTGTTAGAACAGACCCCACATAAAAATCCCCGCCATGCTGTCAGGGGCGCGTTTACCCACATTTAAAACACACCGGAAGAGAAAATTATGCGTTCTTATATCCAAGCAGCCACCCTTGCCGCACTGGCCACGATGAGCTTGCCCGCACTGGCGGATGCAACCATCTACGGCAAAATCAACTTGGCCGTTGAATCAACCGCCGCCAACGGCGCAACGACCGGCGCAAACCTGCCCACCACCACCCGCGTCACCAGCAACTTGTCTCACCTTGGCTTTAAAGGCGAAGAAGACTTGGGCAATGGCACCAAGGCCGTGTGGCAAGTCGAGCAAGACATCAACCCTGACGGCTGCACCAACTGCGGCTTTGCTAACCGTAACTCGTTTGTGGGACTAAAAGGCGACTGGGGGCGGGCGATTGTGGGTCGCTACGACATGTATTGGACTTCGCACATTGCAGGGATGGATAGCCGACTGATTAACGCCGGTCTTGCAGCGTCGATTTTGTCGCTGTTTGGCACGTATGGCGGCTATGTCACCCCGACCGGCAAAAGCACCACTGCATTGATGGGTGGCCGCGCGGTCAACGTACTGCGCTACGATTCCCCAAACTGGAATGGCTTGACCAGCAGCTTGACCTACTCCACCGCCGAACAAACCGGCACGGTAGGCAAGCCGACCTCTTGGCAGGTTGAGCTGGACTATAAAGAAGGCCCTATGGTGGCAAATTTTGCCTATCTCCACGCCAAAGACAGCAATGGCAGCCTGACCAATACCGGCGGTGTACCTTCGTTGGGCACCGACACCGACGCGATGAAACTGGTTGCCGCGTATCGCTTTTCGCAAGGCACACAAGTTGGCGTGGGGGCGGAATACCTCAATACCCAGTTCCGTGAGGGCGATGTGAAGCGTACGGCTTACGGGATTCACTTGGGGCAGTCACTGAGTTCTGCCATCTATATCGGGAGCACACTTGGTAAAGCCGCCCGTGTAAAGAGCAATATCGCGGGTAGTAATACGACCGACACCGACGCTAAATTCTTTACCTTGGTGGGGACGTATAGCCTGTCCAAACGCACGATGGCCTATGTTGAATATGCCCGCATCTATAATGCCGCCAATGCAGGCTACTACTTTGTTTCCACCAGCAGCCTAAATACCGGCGGCACCGTTGCGGGCAAGGGTGCAGACCCCCGCACCCTAATGGTCGGCATGAACCACACGTTCTAACTTCTATTCGACCGATGTACGGTCAATCTCTGATGTGCATCAAAGCCCCTCACCCGCGCACCCGCTAGGGTAAAGGGGCTTCCCTCGCAGGGCTTATTACCAATACTTCACAACAACAAGGAGAGTGGGTTGTTTCGCCACCCACACAAACAAACGCATGAATACCACAGCCAATCCTATCCCCCACGCCGCTGCCAATGCCTATAGCTACCCCTTACTGATTAAGCAATTGCTGCATACCGCACTGGTGCAAGCCCCCACCCAAGAAATCGTGTATGCCAGCTATAGCCGCTACACCTACACCGATTTTTATGCCCGCATCCAACGCCAAGCCAATATGCTGACAGCACTTGGGGTGGGCATGGGCGATACCGTTGCCGTGATGGACTGGGATAGCCACCGCTATCTCGAAGCCTATTTCGCCGTGCCGATGATGGGCAGCGTCCTGTTTAACGTCAACGTCCGCCTATCGCCAGACCAAATCCTCTATACCATCAACCATGCCCGCCCCAAGGTGCTGCTGGTCAACGCCGAATTCTTGTCGGTGGTCGAAGGCATTCGCGACCAAATGGAATCGGTCGAAACTGTCATTCTGCTGAACGATGGCGAAGCGCTCGACCCTGCTGCAGTCGGCTGCCAAGGCGAATACGAAGCCCTGCTGGCCGCCAGTGCTGACCACTACGACTTCCCTGATTTCGACGAAAACACCCGCGCCACCACCTTCTACACCACCGGCACCACAGGGCTGCCTAAAGGCGTGTTCTTTAGCCATCGTCAATTGGTGCTGCATTCCTTGTCCGTGATGGCCGGTTTGGGCACGGCAGCAGGGCATGGGCGTTTGCATAACGAAGACGTGTATATGCCGATTACCCCGATGTTCCACGTTCACGCGTGGGGCGTTCCGTATATCGCCACCATGATGGGGATTAAGCAAGTCTACCCAGGCCGCTATCTGCCCGAGGTGCTGCTGCGCTTGATTGAGAAAGAAAAAGTGACCTTATCGCAGTGCGTGCCGACGATTTTGCACATGTTGCTGTCGCACCCCGTGGGGCGTGATATGGATTTGTCCAAGCTCAAAATGGTGATTGGCGGCTCGGCACTGACCCAAGGGCTGGCCAAGCAAGCCTTGTCACGCGGGCTGGATGTGTTTGTCGGCTACGGCATGTCAGAAACCTGCCCGATTTTGACCATTGCACATCTGAATACCGAAGAGCTGAAAGGTGATTTAGATGCACAAATCCCGCTTCGGATTAAAACGGGTCAAGCGATTCCACTGGTAAATTTGCGGATTGTGGATGGCGATATGAGCGACTTGCCACACAACAACAAGCGTACTGGCGAAGTCGTGGTGCGTGCCCCTTGGCTCACCCAAGGCTATTTGCACAACCCAGAAGCCTCTGCCGAGCTGTGGGAAAGCGGCTACCTGCACACCAACGACATCGGGATGATGGACGAACGCGGCACGCTGCAAATCACCGACCGGCTCAAAGACGTGATTAAGACCGGTGGCGAGTGGATTTCTTCGCTAGAGCTGGAATCCATGCTAACCAGCCACCCTGCGGTCAACGAGTGTGCTGTAGTAGCCGTCCCCGACGAAAAATGGGGCGAGCGTCCCTTGGCACTGGTGGTGCTCAACCCCGAGGCCGGCGAAGTTACCGTTGAAATGCTGCGAGAGCACATGATGGGCTTTGTGGCTGAAGGCCATATCTCCCGCTGGGCCGTGCCCGAGCAAATCCGCTTTGTCGAAGCCCTGACCCGCACCAGTGTGGGCAAGCTGAACAAGCGGGCACTGCGTGAGCAATACACCAGCTAAGCCTCTCTGGTCAGCCTCTCGCCTACCTTGGCTGGGGGGTGTTGCCCACAGAAAAAAGGACACCGTGTGGTGTCCTTTTTTTGTGCCGACCTTAGCTTAAGGCTTAACCGCAGCTTTCACGGCATCGGTCTTTTTCTCAACCGAATCCAGCTTCTTTTCGACCTTAACCGCAGCAGTCGGCTTCACTTCTGGCTTAGCGGCCTCAACCTTGGCTTCGACTTTTTTCTCGGCCTTTTCGACGTGTTTGGTGGCTTCTTTTTTGACCGCAGGCGCAGGGTTGGCGGCTTGCACCGCAGCCGTCGCAGCGGCCTTGGTGGTTTCAACAGGCTTCACATCGGCAGCGAAACCCGCAGCAGCAGACAAACCAAACACACCCGCAACCAAGACGCTAACAAGCTTTTTCATGATGATTTTCCTTGTAAAAACAGTAGAGAGAAAGAGAAAGTGGATTTCGTTATCCATTCAACCTCGGCGACCTCGTTTGCTAGGTTTGCCTTGGTTGATGTGTTCAGAATACGCACTGCCCCATTTCCCGTCTGTGAGCCAACAGTATCAGGATGTAACAGCGTGTAAACCCGCACCCAACAAAAAAGGCCGAGGATGTCCTCGACCTTTTTTGTTGGGCCACCCGCTGCGGTATTAAGCGTTGTCGGGTACGTTCAGTGCGTTAATGCTAGAGCCGCCATCAACGTACATGATTTCGCCGGTAATGCCAGAAGCCAAATCAGACAGCAAAAACGCTGAAGCATTGCCGACTTCTTCAATCGTCACATTGCGGCGAATCGGCGCGTTGTCCGCCGCCATTTTAAGCAGCTTGCCAAAGCCCGAAATACCCGCTGCCGCGAGGGTCTTAATCGGCCCGGCCGAAATACCGTTGGCGCGAATACCTTCTGCGCCCAAGCTGACTGCCGCAAAGCGCACGCTGGACTCTAGACTAGCCTTGGCCAAACCCATTACGTTGTAGTGTGGAATCGCCCGCACAGCCCCCAAGTAAGACAGCGTCAGGCAAGAAGCCGCCCGACCCCGCATCATAGGGCGTGCCGCTTTGCACAGTGCCGGAAAGCTATACGAACTGATGTCGTGGGCGATGCGGAAAGATTCGCGGGAGAGCGCGTCCAGAAAGTCGCCTTCGAGCGATTCACGCGGGGCAAAGCCGATGGCGTGAACCAAGCCGTCTAGGCCGTCCCAGCGTTGGGCGAGGTCCACAAAAACTTGGTCAATTTCTTCGTCGCTCGCCACATCGCAGCGCAACACAATATCGCTACCAAACTCAGCGGCCATGCTGACCACGCGTTCTTTGAGCTTGTCGTTGACATAGGTAAATGCCAGCTCTGCCCCTTCGCGATGGCAGGCTTTAGCGATACCGTAAGCGATGGAACGATTGGACAGTAGCCCTGTAATCAGAATTTTTTTGCCTTGCAGAAAGCCCATTGTGTTCGCGTCCTAGTGGAATCTTGGAATGGGGCGATTATACCTAGACATGCCCCGCCGCCAAAACAGGTATTGTTCAGAATTGTGTTCATCACAGTAAAATGCCATCCATGAATGTTCTTTCTCTCTACCCCGTGAGGGCACTATGCCGCATCTGAGTATCACCAAGCTGCGCTTGGAAAACTATCGCTGCTTTAAGATGCTAGAAATCGACTTCCACCCCCAGCTCACAGTATTGATTGCAGCGAATGGCATTGGAAAAACCGCCATACTGGATGCGCTGGCTGTCGCCTTTGGTCCCTATGTAGGGGCATTTGATGAGGCAGTAGGCACACATTTTCACGCCAACGATATTCGCCTCTCCCGCGTAAGAGTGACGCAAAGCAACGAAATGGAATACGCCCCCAACGGGGTCACACTAGAGGCAACGGGCTTTATTCCTGAAAGCGAACCCACACTTGAGTTGAAAGAAGAGCGGGTAAATGCCGCTTGGAAACGCCGCTTGGCCAGTCCCACCAAAGCGAAAACCACCATCAAAGAAGCCGGTGTGCTGATTCGGTATGGCAAACGCCAACAAGAAGCCGTCCGCCAAGGGGAAGACGTGGTGTTGCCGTTGTTGGCGTACTACGGCACAGGGCGACTATGGCAACAAAAAAAACTTACCGAAGCCAAGCTACCACGCTCTTCACGCACCCTTGGCTACACCGATTGCCTAGACCCTGCCTCTAGCTACAAATCACTGACAGAGTGGTTTCGCTACTGGAGTCTTAACGCATTACAAGCCAAGCTAGCCGCCAGCGAAACCAGCACACTTTATACCCCAACAGAATTTGACCATTACATCCATTCGGTTGCTGATGCCGTCAATACTTGCCTTGCGCCGGCGGGGTGGGCGGAGCTGCATTATTCCTTTGCACAGGAAACCTTGGTGGCACGACATGCGCAATACGGCACCTTACCCGTAGAACTACTCAGTGATGGCATTCGCAATATGCTTTGCATGGTTGCTGATATAGCGTTCAGAGCCACCAAGCTGAATCCCCAATTGGGTGCAGCGGCGGCAAAAACCACGCCTGGGGTTGTGCTGATTGACGAGGTAGATATGCACCTTCACCCTGAATGGCAGCAATCTGTGCTGGGTAGCCTGACGCAAGCCTTTCCTCAGGTGCAATTTATTGTCACCACCCACAGCCCACAAATACTGAGCAGCGTAGACATGCGCAGCATTCGCGTTCTACACCACATAATTTCACCAGAAACAGCCCAACATGCCACGGTAGTCAGGCACGTTACACAGCAAACGCGGGGGGTATCCAGTGCAGATGTTTTGGCGCAGATAATGGGGATTGACCCCATCCCCAACGTGCCAGAAGCCAAGCAACTTCAAACGTATCACGCCCTTATTCAGCAAAACAGACACCACACCCCAGAAGGCTGTACGTGCCAAAGCCAGCTGATTGCGCATTTTGGCGAACGGCACCCTGCGTTGGAAGCGTGTGACCGCATGATTCGCTTACAGGCTATTAAACAGCAACACTCCCGCCCTAAAACGGAGAGCTAGGATGCAAAAACTCAAGCGGGGGGACTGCCCAACGGTATTGACCAAGCGGCAAAAAAGCGAGGCCAGAGGGCGTGCCGCTTGGCGTACGCTCTCCCTCGAAGAGAAGAAAGCGATTTGGGTCGCGCTAGAAGCCATGCAAGGCACGCGGTGTGCTTACTGCGAGACCGACACTACCGAGGGAAAGCGTCATATCGAGCATTTCCGCCCCCTCAGTCAGTACCCTAAGCAGATATTCAACTGGTCTAATTTATCAGTTGCGCGTAAAACCTCGCCCTTCAGGGCGGGGATGGACAGCACGGACGGCGTAGCCGTCCGGTTTTGACTTTAA